>OGNC01000197.1_pt1 | contig 47407 bp, 48 predicted proteins | sample 1573311 | NCBI WGS metagenome assembly OGNC01 (sample SAMEA2581889, study PRJEB24529) | metagenome | biome: Human gut stool | place: China | collected 2011
GCGTAAAGCGCTACGTCAACCTGTTCTACCGCATCTACAACGGCAGGCGCAAGCACGAGATTCTTCCCATGAAGTTCTGACCGCCTGCACAGCTTCAATTCAACCATAAGGAGGTAATCCATGCAGGAAAAGCAGACAAAACCCGGTGAAAAAGCGAAACATGATCTGAAAGAGAAAACGACCTATCGCTTCGGCAACAGGTCGTTTATTGTTGAACCGGTATTCAAGGAGGAGACGCAGAACACATTGGGCTGCGTTCTTCTGCGCCTGATGAAATCGGAATCTGCGGGGGCGTAGTCCCAGGCGGTGGGGCGTATCCCCGCCGCATACATGACAACAGGGCGAGACAGCGATATACTTGTTGTGGAATACAAGTGTTGCTGTTCGGCTGCCCGGAAAGGAGGACTGCATGAAACAGTCGAATAACAACAAAAAATCCCGTGACGTGACCGCCTTTCTGTATGAGAGGCTTTCCCGTGACGATAACATGGACGGCGAGAGCTACAGCATAGGGAATCAGAAAAAACTGCTCACCAAGGTAGCAAAGGAAAAAGGCTACACGAACCTGGTTCATTTTTTTGACGACGGCATCTCCGGCGTTACGATGGATCGCCCCGGCTTTGCCGATATGATTCAGCAGCTGGAGCAGGGAAAAGCAGCAGCCGTGTTTGTAAAAGACCTCAGCCGCCTGGGGCGTAATTACATCGAGGTCGGCAGACTGACCGAGGAGTTCTTCCCCAATCACGACATTCGGCTGGTCGCTGTTTCGGACAACATCGACACCGACGAAGGTGAGAACGAGCTGGCTCCCATCCGCAATCTTTTTAACGAATGGTATGCGCGAGACATCAGCAAGAAGCGGCGCATCAGCAACAAGATCAAGGGCAATGCCGGAGAACCCATGGGGCAACCTCCTTACGGGTACGTCAAAGACCCTGAGAACCCCAAACGCTGGATCGTGGACGAGGAAGCGGCGCAGGTCGTGCGGCGGATTTACCGCATGACGCTGGAAGGGGTCGGAACGGAGCAGATTGCCGCGAAGCTTGAAGAGGACGGCGTCCTGACCCCGCGCGCCTACTGGCACTCCAAGGGAATCAATCGCCCCGGCAAGGTCAAGGATCTGCCGCCCACCCATTGGAACAGCTCCAGCGTCATAAAGATGCTTTCCGTGCAGGAGTATTGCGGGGACATTCTCAACTTCAAGACCTATTCCAAGTCATACAAGAACAAGAAACGACTGGAGAATGACCGTGAGAACTGGGCGATTTTCAAGGATGTGCATGAGCCGATCATTGAGCGTGCCGTCTTTGAACAGGTGCAGCAAAAGCGCGGCAAGATGAGAAAGCGTCAAGCGAAGGACGGGGAAAGGAGCATGTTTTCCGGGCTTCTGATCTGCGCCGACTGCGGGAGCAACCTTCATTTTCATTTCAATCAGGGAAACCCGGAGATCAAGTATTTCAACTGCTCCAACTACAAGGGCAATCGCGGCACCTGCGGCTCCACGCACTATGTCAGAGTGGACTTTCTGGAGCAGGTCGTTCTCGGCGAAATCCGTCGTCTGACGAAGTATGCCGGCCTTTACGAGGACGATTTTCTCAAGGAAGTGATCGGTCACTCCCGGCAGGCAGAGGAAACGGAGCGCAGACTGAAGGAGAAGGAGCTGAAATCACTCCTTGCCCGCGACGATGAACTGGACGGCCTGTTCGAGCGCATCTATGAGGACAATGTTTCCGGCAAGCTCAGCGACGACCGCTTTGCGAAGATGTCCCGCCGCTATGAGGAGGAACAGAAGGAGCTTTCGGAGAAAATAAAAAAGCTCCGTTCCGAGATCGAGAAGCAGAGCAGCCGCGCAACCTCAACGGATATGTTCGTGTCCATCGTCCGCAAATACACCCGCGCCAGAAAGCTCACGCCGCGGATGCTCAACGAACTGGTGGAGAAAATCGAGGTCTACAATGCCGAGAAGATCGACGGCGAATGGGTACAGCGGCTTCGCATTCACTACAACTGCGTGGGGGAAATGAACATTCCCAACGAACCGGCACTGCCCATCCCGGCCGTCACCGTCAACACCAGAAAAGGTGTGTTCGTGAGCTACACGACCGACGACAGACCCGCTGTTTGAGCAGAAAAAAGCGAGTGTCCTCACAGCTTTTCAAATGCTGTAAGAACACTCGCCATGGTGCGCCCGACAGGACTTGAACCTGCACGCTCACGCAATGGAACCTAAGGGTGACGTCACCTTGGTGAAAGAAAAAATACAGAAATATGTTGGCGGAGTGAAATGTATTTTGTCTACAGAGATTCAAGTGCAGTCTGATAAACTGCCGGTCAGGCATACATTTGTTCGCTCCCAAATCTGTAAAACGAGCCGAAAATCCACCAAATAAGCGGCAAACACGTCTGAATAGGCAGAGCCGATTGAACAATATGTCGGATCCGATTATAATGAATTTGCACAATATCAAAAATTGCTTATCTATGATGAGGTAATTCATGAAAATCCACGATGTTATACATGGCTTTGCCATACGAGCTGTTCATGAGCTTTCGGAAATTCGCGGTAAACTTTGGGAAATGGAACATGTAAAGAGCGGGGCAAAATTGGTTTGGCTGGACCGCAAGGATGAAAACAAGACATTTTCCATCACCTTCCGCACATTGCCATCGGATGATACCGGAGTATTCCACATATTGGAGCACTCGTTGCTCTGCGGTTCGCAACACTACCCGGTGAAGGAACCTTTCGTAGAACTGATGAAAAGCTCCATGCACACCTTCCTCAATGCCATGACATTTCCCGATAAGACGGTGTATCCTGTTTCCAGCCGCAATGACAAGGATTTTATGAACTTACTGCGGGTATATATGGATGCAGTACTGCACCCTGCAATTTATTCCCACCCGGAGATATTTTTCCAGGAGGGCTGGCACTACGAATTGGATAAAGACGGAAGCATCGTTTATAAGGGTGTGGTGCTCAACGAGATGAAAGGCGTTTTCGCCTCGCCTAATGCCATTGTGCAAAAGGAAATATCCCGCCTGCTATTCCCGGACACTTCCTATCGCTACGTCTCCGGTGGAGATCCTATCCATATCCCGGAACTGACCTATGAGCAATTTATAGAGCATCATCGTCGTTTCTATCGTCCTGATAACGCCTATATCATTCTGGATGGCAGCGTAGATCTGGAACTTGTGCTAAACGTGCTAGATACGGAATATCTTTCTGCCTATGATAGAGAAAATACGCAGCTTTCCATTCCTATGCAGCGTCCAATCAAGAGCGTTCCGAAAAAGGCTTATTACGAACTTCCACCTGATGAACCGGTAGTTGGCCGCGCACGGCTAATTTGGGGCAATGTTCTGGGCGATTTCCGCAATAGAGAAGCACAGATGGCATTGCGCGCTCTGGCGGATACGTTGTGCGGCAGCAATCAGTCCCCTCTGAAAAGGGCTCTCCTATCCGCCAAACTTGCGCAGGATGTCCGCATCAGCCTGATGGATAGTATCCAACAGCCCGTTGCCATTCTGGAAGTCAGAAATATGGATGAAAGCTGTATAGCTGCAGTAGAAAACACAGTTCAATCTGAACTGAAACGGCTTTGTCATGAAGGGTTGGATCACGAGCAACTTGCTGCCGTCCTTGCCAACTATGAGTTCCAGATGCGGGAGCGGGACTACGGCAGCATGCCCCAAGGGCTCGGTTTCAGTATGGATATTCTGGACAGCTGGCTCTACGGCGGAAACCCGGCAGCCAATCTGGAAACTGGAAAACTGTTCACCTCTCTGAACCGGAAACTAGAGGAAGGCTGGTTTGAACGGCTGCTTGGGCAGATATTTATGGATAATCCCCACAACTGCCAGGTGCTGCTGCTGCCTTCCGCCACTTTGGCTAATGAGAAGCGGGACGCTGAGACGGAGCGGCTGCGCGCAGTCAAGAAAAGTTGGGGCGTGGAGGATATTTCTGGTCTTCAAAAGCGTCAGGCAGCGCTCATTGCATGGCAATCCGCAGCAGATACACCTGAGGCGCTTGCGGCGCTCCCAGCTCTGCAGCTTTCTGACATTGCGGTACAGCCGGAACGTATCCCCCTTGAAGAACGAACTCTGGCGGGGCGCTGCCTGCTGCGCCATGACATTTCTACCGGCAGGATCAGCTATGTCAATCTGTATTTTGACGTCAGTGATTTTTCTCAGGAGATGCTGCCTGACGTCTCGTTTCTCTGCCGTTTACTGGGGAACATGGACACGGAAATCCACGGCAACTTACAACTGCAAAGGCTGTGCCGTCTGAATATAGGCAGGATAAATTTCTCTGTGGAAGCCTATGGAGGCGTCAACGCACCGGAGAACTGCCGCACATTCCTCTGCGTATCCTTCAGCGCCATGGATATCAACTTGGAATCAGCCGCGAACCTGATTGCTGAGATCATCACCGGAAGCAAGTTTGATGACCAATGTATGATCCATGAACTTCTGCGCCAAGCCATCGTATGGATGGAGCAGAATATCATTGATTCCGGCTCCGGGTATGCCATGACCCGAATTGCTGCGGGACATTCTGCGCAGGGTGTTGTCCGGGAGTGCACAGGGGGCTTTACATACTTTCAGCGGCTGAAGACACTGGAAAAGAACTTTCAGCGGTATGCGGCAGAGTTTTCTCGGGAGTTGGCTGCACTGAGCAAGGAGATTTTTGCAAAGAACCGGTTGACCATCAGCATCACCGGTACCAATGATAATGCCGAGGCTATTCTGGAAAATGCGGTTATCTGTGTCTTGCCGGTATCAAGGCAAAAAGAGACTGTCTGCTCCATCCGTCCATGGAGTAAACGGCGCGAGGGCATTGTGATTCCAGCCGATGTTTCTTTTACAGCCATGGGTGGGAATCTACTCCAATATGGCGGCGCATATAACGGCAGCCTGCAGGTTTTGAGTCGTATTGTCAGCCTTTCCTATCTGTGGAATGTCATCCGCGTCCAGGGTGGCGCCTATGGAACAGGGCTATCTTTGAGCAATTCCGGAAATGCTTGCTTCTACTCCTATCGGGATCCCACCGCCGCCCGATCCCTGAATGCCTACAGGCAGACTGAAGGTTTCATCAAACAGTTTTGTGGTACAAAGCCTGATTTGACCAGATTTATTGTGGGCACCGTGGCGGAGATGGACCCGCTCATGCTGCCCGGCAGACAAGGCAAAGCGTCAGATCGTTGGTATCTGACGGGGATTGAGTATGCAGATCAGTGTGCCGAACGCAGAGAAATCCTGTCGACTACGCCGGAGAGGCTGGCAGCCTTTGCGCAGCTCATGTATGAAGTGAGCGAGAATGGCAGCATCTGCGTAATCGGATCCAAGCGGCAGATCGAGTCCTGCGGGGAAGAAATTGACAGCATCTGTATACTGTAAGGAGAAGAAATATGAATGAGGTTTTGTATAACGCTTATGTAAAGATTCTGAAAGAGGAATTGCTTCCCGCAATGGGCTGCACGGAGCCAATTGCGGTGGCATACGCTGCGGCTCTTGTCAGAAAGACACTGGGAACAATCCCTCAGTCCGCAGAGGTTCACGTCAGTGCCAATATTATCAAAAATGTGAAGAGCGTGGTTGTCCCTCACACCGGCGGTATGCGCGGCATCGATGCAGCAGTGGCGGCGGGGATCATTGCAGGGAATGCCGACCGGGAATTGGAAGTCCTGTCAGATGTCAACGAGGAGGAAGTCAGGATAATGGCGCACTATCTGAAGCAGACGCCCATCTCCATTGCAGCTTCTGACAACGGATATATCTTTGATATCCAGATCCGCGCCAATGCTGGGGAACACACTGCCTTCGTCCGGATCGCCGGAAGTCATACCAACGTGATCCGGGTGGAGAAGGATGGTACAGTTCTGCGCGATCTGAAGTATGAAGAGGGCGGTCGTGCAGAGGAAACGGATCGGTCGCTCCTGAATGTGGAGAATATCATTGAATTTGCAGACTGTGTGGATATTAAAGACGTGAAAGCTGTCTTGGATCGGCAGATTGACTTCAATGTTGCCATTGCAGAAGAGGGACTCAGCAGAAAGTGGGGAGCAAACGTTGGACGTGTTCTTCTAAACGCCTACGGAAACGATGTGGCCAACCGGGCAAAGGCCATGGCGGCGGCAGGGTCTGATGCCCGCATGAGCGGCTGTGAGAGGCCCGTTGTCATCAACTCCGGAAGCGGCAACCAGGGAATGACAGCCTCCCTGCCCGTTATCGTCTACGCAAAGGAACTGAAGGCATCACAATCTCAACTTTACCGGGCGCTGGTTGTGTCCAATCTGGTGACCATCCATCTCAAAACCGGCATTGGCCGTCTCTCCGCCTACTGCGGCGCTACCAGCGCAGGCTGCGGCGCAGGTGCTGGAATCACCTATCTCTATGGCGGTAAGGCCAATGAGATTTCACATACCATTGTCAACGCCGTGGCGATCAACTCCGGCATGGTCTGCGATGGAGCAAAGGCTAGCTGTGCAGCCAAAATTGCCTCCGCGGTGGAGGCTGGGCTGCTGGGCATGCAGATGCAAATGCAGGGTGAGCAATTCTATGGCGGCGATGGAATCGTAGTCAAGGGTGTGGAGAATACCATCCGCAATGTGGGACGGCTGGCTCGCTTTGGCATGGCCGAGACGGACAGAGAGATCATCGACATGATGGTTTCCAGTCAGCCGCAGAGATGCTGACCCATGCGCATCCTGCGAGGATGAGAGCGGAGGAATGTTGATTGAAAGTCGTCAAAAAGCGCTGCAAAAGTGCAGTTTGGACCTGCATCTGCATTTTCTTTGGAAACGCAATCATTGCTTTTGCGATTGCTGCGTTTGTTATGCCACACGGCCTGATCATGGGTGGGGCAACGGGTCTCAGCATCTTAATCAACCGTGTTCTGAGGTCGGATATAGCCGTGGTGGTTCTGAGCCTGAATCTTTTGGCATTGCTGCTGGGCTATGTTGTATTGGGAAAGAAATTTCTGATCACTACAGTTGGCAGTTCGCTGCTGTATCCTGCGCTGCTCGGACTTGCGCAGAGGATCCCGGGCATTACAGCCCTGACGGACGATCTGCTGTTGGCCTCACTGTTGGCGGGAGGACTGATCGGGATTGCTGTTGGAATGGTAATGCGTGTTGGCGGTTCCACGGGAGGCACAGATGTTTTGAACCTTGTTCTTCACAAATGGTTCCATCTCCCAGTCTCTGCTTTCGTCTATCTGGTGGATATCATGATTCTGGGAGGACAGGCCATATTCTCCGATCCTGAGCAGGTCCTCTACGGTGTTGTTCTGCTGGTAACGGAAACCATCGCACTGGATAAGATCATGCTGATGGGGCAATCGCAAGTGCAGCTGTTCGTGATATCTGACCATTTTGAAGAGATTCGGCAAAAGCTCCTGTTGAAGCTTCATGCCGGGGTGACCATGATGCTGATCGAGACTGGATGCACAGGCACCCAGCAGAAGGGCGTGCTGTGCGTCATTCCGCCGCGCAAGCTGTTTGCCGCTAAGGAACTGATTCAGTCCATTGATCCTGATGCATTTATTACTGTCACACAAATCAAAGAAGTCCGAGGGCAGGGATTTACCTTGGAAAGAAAGGATTATTTTCCGCCTTGTCAGCGAGACGAATGACAGCCCATCAGCAACTGACAAGCATCCATGGCTCAGCCCGCCCGGCATCATTCCGGGCGGGCTGATGTGTATCTTATGGTTTTCATGCGGCGCGCAAGATGCACAATATGAGCTTTTTTGCGCGCATGTCTCCGGATTTGACAGCAGGCAGAGCATATTGAGCAGGAAAACAGGCCGAATAAGCAAGAATTCCGGCCTGTGAAACGGAGCGTATTGCTAGATAAGAATCTCATCTGCTATACTAAATCCATAAAAAACAGAGAGGAGCGCGGAGTATTATGGACAATTTGCTGCGAATCTGCAGCTTGGATCAGCTGGCTGATGACACGGAGATGCAAGACTATCTGACAGTTCGAATCAGCCAGAGACAGCTGGAACAGACTGCTTTTGAGGTGAAACCTGTATTGGGGCCTGTGGAGAAGGGTGACTACCTGGTTGTTACGCTGCACAGCAAACAGAAACGGTATCAGGCAGAGCAGGCACGCATCTGTGTGGGAAAGGGCCTCTGGAACGCAGCCTTTGAAGCGGCTTTGGTGGGCCTAATGCTGGGGCGCAACTGCATTTCAGTGGACGGTGTGGCCATTACCGTAGAATTGCACTCCATCAAGCGCAAGGTTCAGGCTGAAATTACGGATGCTTTTGTCAGGAGGCAGTTTCTGGATGGGGTTGACACCCGTGAGGACTATCTGAAACGTCTGGAGGAGCAGCACCGGGAAACAGAACTGGCCGTGCGGAAAAAAATGCTCACTGTCCGCACACTGGAAATGCTGCGAGCGCGCTCCTCTTTTCCACCGTTGGAGGACCGAATTGAGGAGCTTTACCGGCAGCAGATAGAAGCGAGGCGATATAAGGCAGAACGCAAGGGCTGCACGCTAGATGAGGTTCTTGGGCCAACCCCGGAGATTCGAGAGGAGAAAAAACGGGCTTATCGGGAAAAAGCTACCCAGTTAGCCCAGTATTATGAGATTGTTGCGGAACTGGCCCGCAGAAATGAACAAGAACTTGCCTGTGAAAACTGGGGGCCGCAGGCCATGGAGATGGCCGTTTACCTCATCAAAAGCGCCTTTGGCAATCAGTTTCGGGTGGTTTATGAAGCGTGAGTCAACAAGCAGATAAGCAAATGAAAAGGAGAGAGACGATGAAAGTCAAAGCGCAAGACAGCATCTCCGCCAGAGAACTGTGGCGGGATATGCTCCAATTCCTGCGGCAAGCAAGACTGCCATATTTGCTGATTGTTCTGGCAACGGCAATTGCTCTGGCACGATCCAAGATTGCCCTGCTCATTCCGTCCTATATGCAGCAGTTCTATGCCGGCGATTTCAGCACGCACATCATACTTTTGCTCATTGGAACAGGCATTCTCCGGTATGTCATCTCCGTGGTAGTGGACTGGATTAACCGCCTCTGTGCCGCCCGGATTACTCGGAATATCCGCAAGAGTCTGGTGTCCCGGCTGTTCCGGATGCCGGTGGCATTTTATGAGAAAAATACGCCAAAATCGCTCATTAGCCGTACAACTGATGACACCACAAAAATGAGCGCGTTTGTTTCCACGGTGGTCGCCGATGTCATTTCCAGTGTCTACGGCATAGCGGGCGTCTGTGCGCTTCTCTTCACCTACCACTGGAAACTGGGCACCACCATGCTTCTTATCATTCCCGTCTCCATTACCATCTTTGTCCTTTGCGGCAAGCTGAACTTTAAGGTCAACTTCAGCGTTCAAGGCAAACTGGCAGAACTGACAAAGAGCATCATGGAACGCGTCCTCCGTCTCCGACTCATCAAGGCGTCTGTCAACGAGCAGGAGGAGGAAGCAAACGGCGGTCAGGACATTGAAGAATTCTATCGGACCAAATTGAAATTCGGCGTGGCTACTAGCGGTATTTCTACTCTGGACATGTTTAACCAGTATTTTCGGCAGGTCATCGTTATTCTTGTCGGCTTTGTGCTGGTTCGTCAGGAAGCCATCGGTGCGGACATATTCATTGCGTTCTATCTGTTTGAAGAACAGCTGTGCGGTTACCTTGTGAAACTCATGAACAAGTGGAAGGAATTTAAGGGTTGTCAGGGCTGCGTGCGGCGGATATCCCACATTTTCTCTGAGCCGGAGGAAGCCCTCTCAGGGAAAGCGCCGCAGGAGGACGGTCAGATATGCTTCGATCAGGTATGTTTCTGCTACGATGACAAGCAAGTACTCGATCATGTCAGTTTCCGGATTCCGGAGCGTCAGCTGACTGCCATTGTAGGCCGGAGCGGCGCCGGAAAGTCCACCATTCTCAAGCTGATCTCTGCCTATTACCCGGTACAGAGCGGTGAGATCCGCATCGGCAGGCAGAACATCTCGGCACTTGACAAGCAGCAATGGCGGCGTTCAATCAGTTATGTCTCTCAGGAAATGCAGCTTTTCTCAGGAACCATTCGGGAGAATTTGCTCTATGGGATTACACGTGCCGTGAGCGAATCCGAGCTTCAAAACGCACTGAAAACGGCTTGTGCAGATCAGTTTATCGCAGCTTTTCCAAAGGGACTGGAGGAACAGGTCGGCGTCAACGGCGCTAACCTCTCCGGCGGACAGAGCCGACGGCTGATGATTGCGCACGCTTTGCTGAAAGGAACAAACCTGCTGCTTCTGGATGAGATTACCGCGAATCTGGATGTAGAATCTGCCCGAGCAATCAACAAGGCCATTCGATCCATCGCAGCGGAGAAGACCGTTCTCATGGTTTCCCATGACATGAAAGCAGTAGCGGATGCGGATAATATTCTGGTTTTGGACGGCGGTACAGTGAGTCCCATGGGTACCCATGAGGATTTGATGCGAACCAATGATGTGTACCGGCAACTGCAACTGGCTGCTGGCGTATAAGGAGGTAACGGCATGAAAACGAGAAAAGCAGACTGGAAGGCATACTTTCAGCTTATTCGTCGGGCAAATATCCCTCTGCTGGTACTTCTGGGTTATTTTTTGGTTCAGCTGGTTTACTCCCGTATATCTACGGATCTGGTGCCATTCGCATCAAAGATATACACCGGAGAAATACTCGATACCGCTCAAATCGGTCAATATGTGCTGCTGGTGGCGGTCATGATTGCCATATGGTTGGTGCAAAATCTCTTTCAGTACTGGTTCACCTATCGTACAGACCGGCAATTCCAGCTAGTCACGTGGCAGAGCATGGTTCATCTCCCCATGGCTGCTTTGGACAAGCAGAATGCTGCAACGCTTCCAAGTCGTGTCACCAGCGACTCCACAAAACTCAGCATGCAGTTTTTGCAGATGGTCGGAGTCCTGACCAGCGTGTATACCATCTATGTGACGCTCTCCAATGTGCGAAAAGACAGCGCGTTTATGGCCGGGTTCATGCTGAAAATGCTGGGGGTCCTCTTGCTCTGGATCATCCTTTCAAGCGTTGTCTGCGGACGTTTCAAGTTTAGGGCTTCTCTGCGGTTTCAGGAGACATACGCTGCCTTTACGGATTATATCACGGAGCGCCTGTCCAACATCCCGCTCATCAAATCATCCGCAGCGGAGGAGACGGAAGTCATCCGGGCTGTGAAAGAGATTGATGGGCAATACCACGCGGAGATTCATCAGATCAACGTGGAATATATTACTACATTCATCTCCCAGAGCTGCATGTACATCTTCCAGGCATTGGTACTTCTTACCGGAGCCGTGATGGTTCGCAGCGGGACACTGGATCAGGCCGGAATGCTGACCGCTTATCGTTACTCTCTCACATTGCCGGTATATCTGATAACAATTATGAACGCTTACCTCACTGTGAAAGAAAGTCAGGGCTGCGCTGACCGAATCAGCGAGATTGTCGCTGCCGAGCCGGAGCGCTGCCAGCGGAAAAAGGCTTTTGCAATGGAGGATGCAGATATTACCTTTGAAAATGTTACATTCCGCTACGGAGAAAAGCGGGGGCTATGCAGCGCCAGTTTCACAATTCCGGCGAACAGGGTCACGGCAATTGTAGGCCCCAATGGTTCCGGTAAATCTACAGCGGTCAGCCTGATGGAACGCTTCTATTTGCCGGAGACCGGCTGTCTCCGTTTTGGCGATTGCCTCGTGGAGGATATCCATCTGAATGAATGGCGCCGCTCTATTGGCTATGTTTCTCAGGACACCACCCTCATCTCCGGTACACTGAGGGAAAACCTAACCTATGCTCTCCACCGGCCGGTGGAGGAGACCGAACTGCAGCAGGCGCTGAAAATTGCCAACTTGGAAGACTTCGTAGCCGCACTGCCCAAGGGCATGGATGCCGACCTGGGTGAGTTGGGAGAAAAACTGTCCGGTGGTGAGCGGCAGCGCATTGCAATCGCCCGTATTATTCTGCGCAACCCGGAGTATCTGATTCTGGACGAAGTTACCAGTGCGTTGGATGCGGAGAACAAGGCAGCGGTTATGGGTGCTCTGCGAAAACTGATGGCGGGAAGGACTTGTGTACTCATCTCCCACGATATGGACATGGTGCGCAGCGCAGACCACATTGTGGTTCTTGACGAAGGAAGCGTTCAGGCGGAAGGCAATTGTGATCAAGTCATAAAAAACAGCGCTTATTTTGCAGAATGCTGCAGCGCGGCGTGTCAATAATTAGGAGGAACAAGCGATGATGGATATATGCGGCTATGAGTACCACCCAGATGGTGTATGTGCCTACCAGATCCGTTTTGATCTGATTGATGGAGTCGTTCGGAATGCTGAAATCCGCGGAGGCTGCGATGGCGGACACCAGGGGCTTTCCCATATGGTAGAGGGAAGAACTCCGGAGGAGATTATTGGGATCTGCAAGAAGGTCGGCTGCCATGACGGAAATTCCTGCCCAAAACAGCTGGCGCTGGCGCTGGATGAGTGCCTCGGGAAAATTGCTGCCTATCAGCAGAAGGAGGCCAGCATCTGATGGAAAAGCATTACGAATATAAAAACGCGCCGCAGGTATGCTCGGAGACGATCAGCTTCGACTATATTGATGGTAAAATCTTTCATGTAAAAATTAGAGGTGGCTGTATAGGAAGTAATTTGTCGCTATGCAAGTTGGCCGAAGGTCTATCGGCGGAGGAAGTTATTGCTCGCTGTGCAGGAATCAATTGTAACGGCATAGGTACTTCCTGTCCGGATCAATTGGCAAAGGCAGTACAGGCATGTATTGACAGCCTTTCATAACAACTATGCCAGGATACGACTCGAACCATTGAGCTGTATCCTGGCATCTTTATTTGACGGAAGATTGAACTGACTATAAAAATGTGGTATTATTTAAAAAAGTAAAGATGAGGGGGCAAAGTAGATATGCGCAGCTTTGACATCTTTGTAACGCTCTGCGGTGCAGTAATCGCCAGCTATGCAGCGATGGGCTTTCCTCGAAAGATGGTTTTGCTGTGCAGCATCCCGCCACTGTCGCTTCTGTTTTTGGCCAATTTGTTTTTAACCTTACCCCTAAATCTGTACGGATGGCTATTGCTTGGGACACTTGTCTGTTTGGCAACAGCATGGATGTACAGCGAGAAGCATGAGAGACTCCTGACCTTTTCTGCTGCTCTCCTGTGTGCAGAGACAGCCCTTGCGTTCCAACAGCTGTGGTTGCTCTGCCAATACTTTGACGCAATTCTTGCTCAAATTATACAGATAACACTGATGGTGGGCGGCGTATATGCGGCACTATCTGGTAGGCTTCGCCTTGTAAACCGTGAAAGGTGGCAGCTTTTGTGGGATTCAGCGTCAGAGAAGGATTTTCGTGCCCGGCAGATATGGATTGTTCTGGTGCAGCTTTTTCAGACTGCTATCCTGATTGCAATGGCATATCTGACGTCCGGTATCGCAATGGCAGGCCTTTGGCTGAGCGTGTTTGCGTTCTTTGCCATTGGAATGTATGTCGCGTTTTCCTATTCTTTGCTGATCAGCGAAGTTTCCTATCTGGAAGATGCTCAGGAAGCTTCCCAGCGCTTTTTTCACGCCATCCGGTCTCAAAGACATGATTTCTTGATTCATGTCCACACGATCTGCGGGTTGCTTTCTTCTAATCAGATTGATGCTTGTCGTGAGTATACAGAAAAGCTGTCAGAGGAAGTTCGCCGAAGCAACGAGGTAATTCCACTGGATGATCCTGCGGTCAGTGCGCTTATCAGTGACTATATTGCCCGCGCTGAGCAGCAGGGAATTTCCATTATCTGCTCCATCAAGCACGATATGAAGCAGATTGCATGCTCTGCATTTGAGCTGAACCGCGTTCTGGGCAATATGCTGCAAAATGCAATGGAAGAAGTAACACAGTACAAAGCTCCAAACCGATGGATGGAGCTTCTTGTCATGAAACGGGCTGGCCGGTCTGTCATCAAAGTAACAAATCCGTTTCTTAGGGATCCGGACAGCTTGACTCATGCCGCTGAAATGAATATCAGCACAAAGCCGAGTCACGAGGGGATTGGACTGAAGAATATCGAACGTATTACAAAAAAGTATGGTGGAGCTTTTTTTATCGAGCTCGATGGGCAAAAAATCAGCATAGTGGTACAGATTCCCGACAGGATCAATCAGAGCGAGGACGGACATGAAAATTTTAGTAATTGACGATGATGCTGCGTCTTTGGCAGCTACCAAAAGCATGTTGGAACAATCTCCATTGGTGGATAAAGCAGAAATCGCAAACAATATGGATGACCTCAGCGCCTCCCTCCGAGCTGACCCGCCGGATGCCGTGCTAGTCGATGTGGAAATGGGGCGTGTATCAGGCTTCGAAGTTGCTGCTTATTTGCAGAAAGCGTATCCGCAGATCCCATATATATTTTTAACGGGGCATGCTGAGTGGGCGCTAAAAGGCTACGATTATTCTCCATTGGATTTTCTGACAAAGCCGCTTTCGTCTTTTCGCTTGGAACAGTCATTGGAAAGAATTGCGGCATCCCATGCGGCTCATGGAAAGGAAGCAGAGCCGTCCAGTAGAAAAATAGGGATAATGGTCAGCCAAGGGTATGTCTTTCTTGCAGAAGAAGAGATCCTATATATTGAGCGGATCAACCGGAAGGCGTGCATTCATCAAAACAACGGAGTGTCCATAACGCTGAATGATACACTGAAAAATCTGGAGCAGATTTTTAGCAAAGACAAGTTCTTTCGATGCCATCAGTCTTTCCTGGTTAATCTGAACTATATTGAGGGTATCCGCGTTGAAAATGGAGGAAACGTATTCTTTTTACAACTCCATGGTTGTCAGGATTGCATCCCATTAAGCAGAAAGGCGTATCCCGAGCTGAAAAAATGTCTGGAGGCACACGGAATTTGGTTCCACTAAGGCAGCGCCGACACGGACGTCACTCTAAATCCATTATAGTTGATTCAGTTCCTCCGCCAGCGCATCTGCGATGCGCTGCCGTTCTTCCTCGCTTTCTGCGCGTGCATACGGTTCCAGCGCGGCGTCCCGCTTGCATTCTGCGTCGCGCGTCCATGCTTCAAACTCGGCCTTGGTCATGTCCTTCCGCATCGTGCGTGCATAATATTTCTTGTATGCCCGCTGCTGCACCTGCCAGACTTCATTGTTCGCAACTTTGTCCTTAAAGCTGCTGGCCGCGCCGATCTCCCGGCAGGTCTTGCTTGGGTCCTCCGGCGCAGAACCGGCGCAATAGGCGAAGGTCGCGCCCGGCGTCTGCAAAAACCATCGCCCGCAGTTGGCGCAGCGCTTCGGAACAAAGCCGCGCTGTAAGCCCATCATGAACTCTGCATACACAAAATCCAGCAGCCGGTCAAAGTACATTTTTTCGACCACCTCCGCCCCGCGCCCAGTGCCGCGAATGCAGAACTGCGCGTTTACCTTCGGCGCGTCAACCTTCGAATCTGCGCCAAGGCTGACGCCGCTGACGAACGGCTCCAAGCCTTTTTTCTCGATCTGTTGTGCCAGAGAAGTTTTTCTCTGGCCCTTTTTCTTTTCAAACGGCTTGCCAGCGAAAATACTGTCCAGAAACCACGCATAGCGCTCCTGAATCAATCGGATGGCGTCCAGCTGCTCCTGCATAAACCGCGGCAGCGTGTCGTCCTGCATCGCATATTCGCGGAACGCTTCCTGCGCTTCGCCCACAAACAGTTCGCTCACATCCATGCTTGCAAACAGCTGAACGTCATTCCAATACAGGCGGTAAAGCGGTAAAGATGCAAATCCATTTGTCACAGCCTGAAACGCCCGCGCTGCCTGCTCTGCATCCTTTTCTGCAACGGTCTTCCGATATTGATCCAATAATTCTTGAAACGGCGCAGCGTCAAGATTCAGAATTTCCGTCAGCACAGCGCCGTAGGGCTGCATCGTCGGATGAGATTCGACCCAATAGCCGCAAGCGCCGAACTCCACCTTCGTATTGGTGCGCGGCCGATGAAAATCCAATAGATCTTTTCCCAAAACGCCCATGTGCGTGCACTTCCTTTGTAGAGAATGTATTTACGCTTGTGTAGTGTATGTGATTAAATTATAAATTACCTATTGTGGAATGTCAATGGTTATGCTATCATCCGATTGTAGATTTGTAGAGAATGTATCTATAATAAATAATATCGAAAGGAAGTGAACAAATGAAGAAACTCGAAACCATGACCGCAGAGCAGCTGCAAAGCGCGCCATACTCGCCAGTACCGTTTCTGGTAGACGAGCTGATTCCGGAGGGCCTGCACATCCTCGCGGGCGCGCCGAAGATCGGCAAGTCGTGGCTGGCACTGTGGCTGTGCCTGTGCGTTTCGCAGGGCCGACCGCTCTGGAATTTTGCCGTGACGCAGGGCGAGGTCCTGTATCTCAGTCTCGAAGATTCCTACCGGCGCATCCAGTCGCGGCTCTTTGATCTGACCGAAGATGCGCCGCCGACGCTGCATTTTGCAATCATGGCTGACACTCTCAAGCACGGATTGGAGCAGCAGATCGAGCAGTTTCTGACCGAGCATCCGGCGACTAAGCTCGTTGTGATCGACACCTTGCAGCGCGTCCGACCTACTGGCGGCGACAGCAATCTGTACGCGAACGATTATCAGGACGTTGGTCTTCTCAAACAGCTTGCGGACAGACATCATATTGCCATCCTCCTGATTCACCATCTGCGGAAGCTCCACGACGACGATCCGATGAACATGATCTCCGGTTCGACAGGCTTAAGCGGCGCGGCTGACTCTGCCTTTGTGCTGCAAAAGAACGCGCGAAGCGCCAACGCCGCATCCCTGCATTGCACGGGGCGTGACATCCCGGATCGAACGTTAAAGTTGGAGCTTGGCGAGGACGATCACGTCTGGAAGCTGCTTGCAGACAGCAAAACTTGCAGCAGCGCTTCTAAGATTTCCACGCTTCAAATTGAAAATCTTCTCTCTGAATTGCTGCGGGAACAGACCGAAATCAGCGCCCCTGCAAAAGCCTTGCTGGAAAAGATCGACCCTGCCGGTATCGAAGGTTGGACGCCGAACGGCCTTTCGCATCAAATCCGAAAAAGCGTTGATACTCTAAGGCAAAACGGCATTTTAGTCTCGTTTCGAAAGAGCAACGGAGAACGCCTGATCTGCCTGAAAAGGGTCGATGGTGCCGATCTTCCCACCGTGGAAAAAATCGCCCCTATCGACCCTGCGGGTGTGTCGAGCACCCGCAGCGCGCCGTGAGGCACGTGTCGCCGCTGTGTGCGGCTTTCCGAGCAGGCTGCGAGTGTGCGCGCGGGTGTGCCATACAGCCCCACGTTGCGCCAACGTGCGCAAAAAATACAAAATCGCAATCCAGCAACGCGATTGCGATTTTGAGAGGAGGCGCAGCGGAATGGACGAGACCTGCCGCTTGCGGCGGGGCGAGGGATATGGAGCTTGTGCCGACGAAGGCGCCAGCATCGCATTTGGCTAGTCGCCGGTGTCCCGGCTCCCTGCCAAATGCCTCAAATCGGGCAGAAGCCCGTACCCACTTTTACAAATGGAATATAGGTATGCAGGTGCGTATAGAATGTGAAAACCCAAATTTACCCAAATTTACCGCTCGATACGGTAGTATTTGAATGCTCCATCTTCTCCGACAAAGCGGAAGCCCGCCTTTTCCAGCACGCGCTGACTTCGGGTGTTCTTCATCACGGTATCTGCGTTCACAGCAGCCATTCCCAACTCGTCAAAAGCGATTTTTACTGCCAGACGCTCTGCCTGCGTTCCATATCCTTTTCCCTTTACCGCGTCGTTTTGCATATGGATACTCAGCGTGCATTCTTTTTTATCATGCTCTATCTGCTTCAGCTGCAATTCTCCAACCACAGTATCTCCAAGCATGATTGCAAACAACCTGCGCGAAGCATCCTGCCCCTTTGCATCAAAATATCGGTTTACCGCTACTTCGTCATAAACATAGGGGCGGAATAAGCGCATGTCCATATAGATGGATGCGTCATTCGTCCAGTGCCTGTATAGTTCGTGACATAGCTCTCTTGTCATTGCTTTTAACTGAATCGTCTGCATTTTTGACCTCTCAAATTTCAATTTGTCAAACTGTATTTCATAAATTATACCATGTAAAAAATCGAACCTCAATGCCAAAACCGGAACAAAAAGAAAGAAAATTCACCTGTGCGCGTGGATCTCGATTACCGCAGTGATCTTGTGCGCGACGCTGTGCGCCTTGGTTGTGCTGTGGAGCAGATGACGGACGATGCGCCGCAGCACGACGAAACGACTATGCCGCTGCACATCGACAGCAAGCGCCGCAAGAAGCTCCGGCAAAAGAAAACCGCCCTCGGTCACGCCGAGGACGATCATGAAGATTGGGATATGAAACAGGAACTATGAAAGGAGCGCCTATGGCAAGAAAACGAAAAGAAAACATTTCGGAGGTCATGTTCAGCTACGTCGGTACGGATGAGCAGTTCGATGAATTTCTGAAAATGCTGGTGCATGACTACCTCTCGGTAGACCAGCCATATACAAAGTCGCAGGAGGATTTTGTTGATCATATAGATTCCTGCTGCGCATGACGGATTGTTCTAGCTATTCGAAAAACAGTGTGCTATGGTGTGTGCTGCAATCGGCACACGCCATAGCGGAAAGGAGGAACCATGAAGGTCTGGCTGTATTACCGCCTGAGCCGGGACGAGGATGATGAACTGAACTCCCTGACAAATCAGCGAAAGATCATTTGCGAATACGCCGTCACAAACGGACATGAAGTTGTTGGCGAGTCCTTCGATGATAAGGGCGAACTGCTCATCACCATCATGTCCTCTCTGGCACAGGAAGAAAGCCGCAGCATTTCAGAAAACATCACCTGGGGACAGCGCAAGAGCTTCTCCGATGGCAAAGTGCATCTGCCGTACAAACGCTTCCTCGGCTATGAAAAGGGCGAGGACGGACGGCCTGCGGTTGTCGAGAGCGAAGCCAGAGTTGTGAAGCTGATTTACCGTCTTTTCCTTGAGGGCAAGACCCAGGCGGGCATTTGCAAGTACCTGGAAGAGTTGGGCATCCCGTCACCGGGCGGCAAAGCAAAATGGAGCAAGACTACGGTCACCAGTATCCTTCAGAACGAAAAATACAAGGGTGATGCGTTGTTCCAGAAGAAATTCACGGTGGATTTTCTGGAAAAGAAAATGAAGCCCAACGAGGGTGAAGTCCCACAGTATTATGTGACGGGCAGTCATCCCGCCATCATTGAGCCGAACGAATGGGAACAGGTGCAGGCGGAGTTTGCCAGACGGAAGACCCTGGGCAAAGCCTACAGCGGTAAAAGTGTTCTTTCTGCCAAGCTGGTCTGCGAGGATTGCGGTGCCTTCTTCGGTCCCAAGGTCTGGCACTCCACCGACCAGTACCGCCGCACCATTTGGCGGTGTAACGGCAAATTCGCAAGTGAGGAACACTGCCACACCCCTGCACTGGACACAGAAACCATACAGCGTCTTTTCATTAAAGCCTACAATCTGATGATGCAGGATCGAGTGCAGATTATAAAGGAAATTGAAGCATGGCGGCAGAAGCTGATGGACTTCGGAGCCTTGGATGCCGACATTGAACGGCAGCTTGAAGAGACCCAGGTTGTTGCCGAACTGGTTAAAGCGGCAGTCAAGGAAAACGCATCCACGGCACAGTCCCAGGAAGCCTACCTTAAAAAGTACGAGGCCCTCACCGAACGGTACGAGAAGGCGGCTGCGGAACTGGAGCGGTTGCAAAGCCTACGCACCGCCCGAAGCCAACAGGACAAAAAGATGGCACTTTATATCCGCACCCTCAAGAAACAGCCGGAAGTGATGCATGACTGGAACGACACCATCTGGACGGTGATGGTCGAAAAGGCAATCGTTCATAGGGACGGCAGCATAACGTTCAGGTTTTATAGTGGGGCAGAGATCAAGGCCGGAGTGTAAATGGTTGAGACTGGTATCGAGGAAACCCTAACCTACTGCGACTTTCCCTCTGAGCACTGGACGAAGATCCGAACCAACAATGTAATCGAACGGATGAACCGGGAGATCCGGCGCAGGACGCGGGTAGTCGGTGCCTTCCCTGACGGAAACTCTGCGTTGATGTTGGTCTGCGCCAGGCTGCGTCATGTAGCCGGAACCCAGTGGGGCGGCAAAAAGTACATGAATATGAAGGATCTGGAGGTGTTCAGCCAAGACATCTCCGCCGCCGGCTGACTAAATCCTCCGGTGCCTGCAAACTAATTTGCGCATAACTCTGGACCTGTTGACGGTACCTTGCTTGGTGGCGTCTACAATGGTGCCACCCTTCATCATGTGTCCGGTTTGTACCATGACGCGGTTGATCGCATCGAAAAACAGCTTGTTCAGACCATTCGCTTCCAGAAGATGACGGAAATTGCACAGTGTTGTTTCGTCCGGAACAGCTTCCGTCATGAAATCAATGCCCGTGAATTTCCGCATGGCATAGCTGTCGTAGATGGCGTCCTCGGTAGCCGGGGCGGACAGGTTGAACCTGATTTGCAGCAGATACATCCGCAGCATTTTTTCAATCCCCATGGGCGGACGGCCACGCTTTCCCTTGGGATAGTAAGGCTTGATTACACCTACCCATTCATCCCAGGGAATGATCTCGTCCATGATTTCCAAGAATTCCTCCCGCTTCGTTTTCTTCTTGCGGAAGCTGTATTCGATATCCGTAAATGCTTCCTGTTTCTTCATCGCCATACACCACCATTGCGTTGATAGTCTTATTATCCCACATCCCGATCCTTTATGGTAGTGCAGATTAAATCAGAGGTTCCTTAGATTGCTTTTGTGCTCTTCTTCGATCTCAGCAAACAACGCCTCAAAATGAGCAATCTCTCCGATTACATGATAGCAATGGCGGTCTTCTGGAAAAGAGCCGGATTTGATTTCTTCAGAATACGTCCGGAATGCATCGACAATAATCGGTGCAATGTTTGCGTATTTCTTGACAAATTTTGGCGTAAAGGCTTGGAACAGGCCGATTGTGTCGGCAAAAATCGTAAGCTGACCATCACAAGGTGCACCTGCACCGATGGAATATACGGGAATAGAGAGCAGCTTGTGAATTTCGGCAGTAACCTCAGGCGGAACAGCTTCTACAAGCAGAAAATTTGCGCCAGCTTCTTCAACAGCAATTGCATCTTCGATAACAGCGCGCGCGCTTTCAACGGTTCTGCCTTGTGCTTTATGACCGCCGAGAACACCGGAAGATTGCGGTGTCAAACCAATATGACCGAAAACGAGAATGCCGCAATTGCGAATTGCGCGAATTCGGTTGACAACTGTTTTGCCACCCTCGAGTTTAATGGCATCAACGCCGCCTTCCTTCAGAAAACGAATTGCATTTCTTGCGGCATCTTCATCTGAGCACTGGTACGAACCAAAAGGCATATCACCGACGACAAACGTATTGGGTGCACCGCGGCGCACAGACTGGCAATGCTCAATGCACATATCCATAGTCACCGGGATCGTACTATCAAAACCGGAGTCAACCATGCCAAGCGAATCACCGACAAGAATCATATCGATGCCTGCTTGTTCAGCAAAGGAGGCAAAAGGAGCATCGTAGGAGGTGATCCATGAAATCTTTTCTCCAGCCTTTTTCATGTTATAAAAATCAATAACGCTTTTTTTCATATTCCTCATCCTTAAATATAAAGTAGTAGTGTTTTCTGTCCCTCTCCAAGGACATATAGCACACTGCACAGAACATGGATGCTACAGCGCGAGTTTTTCGCCGCAACAACTAGGCTTCTATGCAGGGTTGCATACGAACTTACCCAAAACGGCTTTCATGTGCGTAATTACAGCACAATGTTCAATTATTGTTATAAATCTATGCATCTGCTGTTTGCAGATGCATAGATGAATCATAGAATCGTCACTAAAAAGGAAAAACGCATTCAAGTGTGTGCGGTAATTCAGAACCGTGTTCATTAATAATTATAACATAGCAAATGCTTTTGTCAATCACGAAAATCTTCTGTGCTGATTTATTGGACGATCAGATCACGCAGCTGCTGCGCACAGACTTTCAGTGACGAAACACATTGCTGAATTTTTTCTTCGGTCATTCGGATTTTCGGCCCGGAGCAACTCAAAGCAGCGATTGGCATGCTATTTGGACCGAAAACCGGAACTGCTACACAGATCAGCCCATACTCCAACCCTTCATCGTCGACGGCATAGCCTTGTGAACGAATTTGCTGTAATTTCAGAAGCAGCTGTTCCGGCTGCACGATTGTGTTACTGGTATAAGGGGAAAATGTTGTTGCCGAGACAATGGTTCGCTGCTCTTGTTCAGGCAGAAACGCAAGAATGGCCTGTCCGACGCCTGTTGCATACATCGGATATCGCTGCCCATTCTTTGTGCAGATCCTCATGGAGTGTGAGCTTTCTTTCTTTATCAAATAGATTACATCCGTTCCTTCAGGTCGGACATAATTGATAGTCTCGCCCAACTGATCGACAAGTGCAGACAGCTCCGGCAGGATCATCTGGCGCAGATCTCCGTCGACCATATTTCCGAGCCGATACAATTCTAAGCCGAGGGAGTATTTTCCGCTGTCCGGGTGTTTTTCGAGAAACCCGAGTTTTTCCATTGTCGAGACAAGACCAAACACGGTTGATTTGCTTAGCTGAACCCGTTCCGCAATTTGCGTAATTCCCCAGAACTTCTTTTCTTCAAATAAATGCAGGATCTCCGAGGCACGTTCCAATGATTGAATCATAATTAACTCCCTGTTTTGATAGCAGTATATTATGTAGTATCGTATTATACAGAACTTTCTGTTTTTTGTCCATTATTTTCTGCGTTCTGCATATCCTGTCTATATTTTCCGGGCGTAGTACCCATGTATTTTTTAAATGTGCGCACAAAATTTGCATAGCTTGAAAAGCCAACAGCAAAACAGATTTCTGTAATTTCGCACTGTTGTTTCAGCATTTGGCAGGCGGCAGAAATACGGCTCTGAAGAATATACTCATGAATCGAAAATCCCGTACTGCCGCGGAATGCCCTGCACAACTGCGGCTTTGAAATATAAACCAGTTCCGATAAATCATTTAGTGTCAATTTCTGTGACAAATGGCTCGGAATGTAATGCAGCAAACGCGTTATATACTGCGGGAAAGCGTATGAAGACGGAATTTGCTGAGAAGTGTTTTGCTCGGAGAGAGACTTGATTTTAATTAGAAGCTCAATCAGAGCTATATCTGCACAGAGATCTGCGCCAAAGCCTGCCGGTAAATCAATACAACGGCTAAAAAACGCGATCATTTGCTCCGTTTTTTCATCAGACAATTGAATAGTCTGCTCCGATCTGGGGAGGACTGACTGTAGATCGCTTTTGGCGGTCGAGACCCTTTTTAGCCAGCTTTCGGAAACATGCACAACAAAGCGTTGGTAACTCCGATTGTCGTTGCACAAGCTTCTGTGGATGACAGATGGAGCAATCAGCAAGAGCGTACCGCGTTTCATTTCGTAGCAATGATCAGTCACAAACATATGAACATTGCCGGAAACGACTAACAAAAGCTCATATTGCGTGTGCATATGATAACTTTGCATGCTCCATTGTGCATTACGTCTCAGTGTGGCGGAATAACTGTCCATAATATGCGAATCCTTGTATTATAGAGTAGTAGTAATTAGAGCCCCTCTCCAAGGGCTTTGTGCTACACTGTAAAGGATGCTGTGGATTGGTTTGTTCTCCTACCACAAGATGGTTTTGGAAAGGTTCCAACCACAGCCCTTTGCAGTTTTGTTAATCAGTTAAATACCGCCAGACGGTTTATGTGGAACAAGGCTACAAGAGCAAAGTGTTCTGTGGATACAGCATCACAATTTTGCCGTTGGAGGTTTTTATCATGGTAATTTCTGTTGGTATCGATGTAGCCAAAGACAAGCACGACTGCTTCATTCTCAACTCGGAAGGCGTAGTCTTGGCTGACGTGTTCACCATTCCGAATAACATGGACGGCTTCACCTGTCTGCTGCAAAGAATCCGGGATTGCACTACGCCCCAGGACAAAATAAAGGTAGGACTTGAGGCAACCGGCCATTACAGCTACAACATTCTCGGGTTTCTTCTTGGCAACGGTCTGGCCACCTATGTCTTGAATCCCTTGCGCACCAATCTGTACCGGAAAAGTCTCAGCCTAAGAAAAACAAAGACTGACCGTGTGGATGCACGCACAATTGCAGCTATGCTTCTGTCCGACGTAGGCCTCAAGCCCTACACGGACACAGCATATCACAACGAGGAACTAAAGTCACTAACCAGGTACCGTTTTAATAAGGTGAAAGAACGCGCTAAGCTGAAAAGCTCTGTTTCTAGATTGGTATGCATCCTGTTTCCCGAACTTGAAAAGTTGGTTCCGACTCTCCACGGGGCTTCTATCTATGCTTTGCTAGAAGAATTTCCCGGTGCCGTTCAGACTGCAGGTGCGCATCTGACCAGGCTGAAATCTCTTCTGTCAGATGCCTCCAGAGGCCACTACGGACGAGACATGGCGGTGGAGATTCGGAACGCTGCCAGAAATTCTATCGGCTCCAGAATGCCCGCAAAATCTCTGGAATTGCAGCACACCATCCGGTTGATCCGGGAACTGGATGCTGAAATTGAGGAAATTGAAGCAGAGATCCAAGACATTATGGATGAAATGCACTCTCCCATTACAACGATCCCTGGGATTGGCTACCGCATGGGAGCCATGATCCTCGCCGAAGTCGGCAATTTTTCCCGCTTTGAATCTCCAGATAAGCTGCTTGCCTATGCCGGTCTCTAGCCCTCCACCTACCAATCCGGACAGCTCAAAAACTGCTATCCCCACATGGAAAAACGAGGCTCCCGGTACATTCGCTACGCCATTTTTAACGCCACAAAGTACGTTTGCCTTTGGGATCCAACATTCATTGCTTACCTCGCTAAGAAGCGGGCAGAAGGCAAACACTATAACGTTGCAATCTCCCATGCAGCCAAGAAATTGGTGCGGCTCATCTTTGCCTTAGAGAGGTCCGGACAGCCATACCATCTGGCTGCGTAGTTTACTCCTCATAGCCAACCGGGGTCTTAATAGCCCCCTGCTTTGCTATACCCTTTTTGAACCATCTGGGCCTAACCACCACCATTCATTTTCGGGATTGACTTCTAATGTTAATCTTTCTAAGGAACCTCTGAATAATAGCCTTTATCCTGTTTCTACTCAATTTATGAGCCGCCATTTGCGCTTGGTTAAGGTAAATTCAGCACAAAATAGCCATTATTTATCTACTTTTCTGCTCCGTTTCCCGAAAAAGGGCAGACTGCCCCCTGTATCAGGTTGTGGAAAGTTTTCGCCCGGCGATGGCAAGCGCATACAAATTCGCGCAGGCGAACATGGCGTACAGTCGGTTCTCGTGTTTCTTCAGGCCAAGATACACGGTTTTTTTGTAGTCGAACTGACACTTGATGATCCGGAATGCGTGCTCTACTTTGCAGCGCACCGAGGATTTGCAGTTTTCAATATAATGCTCCCAGTCAATAGCGTTGTCACTGACCCTGGGAAGACTGCTGGGGTGGCGGTTAATACGGAAATCAATTTTTGAAAAATGCTCGTTGCTTGCGATTTTGGAGCGCTTCTGCACTCCAAGATATCCCGAATCCCCCTAGACTACCCCTTCATCTTCCCGGAGTAAGTTCGCTGTCTGGGTGATGTCATGCTCGTTTGCCGCTGTGACGGTCATCGTGTGTACCAGACCGCTGCCTGCGTCTACTCCGATGTGGCATTTCATTCCGAATTTCCATTCATTGCCCTTTTTCGTCTGGTGCATTTCCGAATCCAGGGCTTTGGCTGCATTCTTGGTGGAGCTGGGAGCATTGATGATGGTGGCGTCTAAAATGGTGCCACCCTTCATCATGTGTCCGGTTTGTACCATGACGCGGTTGATTGCATCAAAGAACAGCTTGTTCAGACCATTCGATTCCAGAAGATGGCGGAATTTGCACAGTGTTGTTTCATCCGGCACAGCTTCCGTCATGAAATCAATGCCCGTGAATTTCCGCATGGCATAGCTAGATAGCGTCCTCGGTCGCCGGGTCGGACAGGTTGAACCAGATTTGCAGCAGATACATCCGCAGCATTTTTTCAATCCCCATGGGCGGACGGCCACGCTTTCCCTTGGGATAGTAAGGCTTGATTACACCTACCCATTCATCCCAGGGAATGATCTCGTCCATGATTTCCAAGAATTCCTCCCGCTTCGTTTTCTTCTTGCGGAAGCTGTATTCGATATCCGTAAATGCTTCCTGCTTCTTCATCCCCATACACCACCATTGCTTTGATAGTCTTATTATCCCACATCCCGAGCCTTTATGGTAGTGCAGATTAAATCAGAGGTTCCCTAAATATAATACGATTTGTAATAAAATGATTCAAAAAAAGATTGGATATACAAAAACATTATCTTATGATAGTAACATCAACAAGAAGGAGAGTTTATTATGCAAGCTTCTATATTCGCCTCACTTGGGGAGGAGTATCTGGAATACCTTCGAGATGAATCCAGAATCAGCGGTTCTGCAACATCAATCTGCTTTCCGACAAGTGAGGAACAAATCTGTCAGGCGATTTCTGAATGCAGAGAGAACGGAGATAAAGTAACGATTCAGGGTGCGCGTACCGGGCTGGCTGCTTCGGCTGTGCCAAACGGCGGATGCGTCATCAATTTGAGCAAGATGAATCACGTTCTCGGCATGAGAAAAGAAAACGGGATCTATTATCTCCAACTTGAGCCCGGGGTCGTTTTATCGGAATTGCGTAAAATGATCGCGCGAAAGAAATTCGACACTGCCGCTTGGAGCGACAGTTCCAAGCAGGTCTACTCAATGTTTTTGAAGGATCACGCGTTTTTCTTCTCTCCTGATCCGACAGAAACCTCTGCTACGATTGGCGGAATGGTCGCCTGCAATGCATCAGGCGCTCGCAGCTATCTCTATGGTTCGACCAGAAATCATATTTCTGCTGTTCGTTTTATCACATCTGAAGCAAAGCGCCTAACTGTTAAACGCGGGGAACAATTTGCAAATGGGCTATCAGCCAGATTTATATGCGAAGACGGAAGCAAAATTGTTGTACCGATTCCTTCTTATTCGATGCCCGAGACCAAAAATGCATCCGGATACTATGCTAAAGAAAATATGGATCTCATCGATCTTCTGATTGGCAGCGACGGAACGCTTGGCGTATTCAGCCAGATTGAGATATCGCTGCTGCCATATCCAAATGTTGTCTGGGGTATTTCCTGTCTTCTCGAATCTGAACGGCAGGCGCTGCAGTTCGTCCGAGAAACTCGTACACAGTCCTTGCCGATTGCATCCATTGAGTATTTTGATGCCGATGCATTACAAATTCTTCGCGATCAGCGGAAAAACGGTGCCGCATTTTCTGGTCTGCCTGCCATTGATTCGACGGTTCGCGCGATTGTTTACACAGAGCTTCACTGCGCAGCCGAAGAAGAAGCACTTCAGGGCATCCACGTGCTCAGCACCTGCCTGAAAAATGTCGGCGCGAATGAAAACAACAGTTGGGTAGCCAGAACAGAGAGCGATCTGGATCGGCTGTTGTTTTTGCGCCATGCTGTTCCGGAAAGCGTCAATATGTTGATCGATCAACGCAGAAAAACAGATCCTACAATATCAAAACTCGGCTCTGATATGTCTGTGCCGGATGCATGTCTGGAACAGGTCGTAGAATTGTATCGTACATCGCTGAAGGAGAATCAGCTGGAATCTGCTATTTGGGGTCATATCGGTAACAACCATTTACACGTCAATGTTCTGCCTAAAAACGCAGAAGAATATCAGAGTGCAAAAGCGATGTTTAAGAATTGGGCACGAATCGTTTCTCAAATGGGCGGTGCTGTTTCGGCCGAACATGGTGTAGGCAAATTGAAAGCAGATTTTTTGGTCGAAATGTATGGACAAGAGGGCATTCGTCAGATGCGAGAGTGCAAGTATGCTCTGGATTCAGAGCGGATGCTCGGAATTGGAAGCCTTTTTTCGGAAAAGGAGTGAATGGAAGAATGAATATTGTTGTTTGCGTAAAACAGGTCCCGTCTTCAAATGAGGTACGGCTTGATCCTATTACAAATACGATCATTCGCGATGCAAAACATGCGGTAATCAATCCGTTCGATCTGTTCGCGGTTGAACAGGCGCTTCAGTTGAAAGAGCAATACGGCGGGCGGGTTCATGTAATCAGCATGGGAATCCCTGCTGTACAGGGCATGCTGCTCGACCTTCTTGCGCGCGGCGCTGATGGCGCATATCTGCTTACAGACCGGGCGTTTGCCGGATCCGACACGCTTGCGACGTCCTATGTTTTGAGCTGCGGCATTCATAAGCTTCCGCCTTTTGATTTGATTATTTGCGGGAAGATGGCAACAGATGGCGATACTGCGCAGATCGGTCCCGAACTGTCAGCGCAAATGCAGGTCCCGTGCATCTGCAATGTTTGCGAGATCCTTCAAGTGACAAAAACGAATATTGTCTGCAAAAAGAAAACAGACAGCGGGTATCTGGTTGTACGTGGAACGTTTCCTATGTTGATTACAGTCGAACGAGGCATCAATCTCCCGCGCCTTCCGTCTATCGGTGGAATTGAATTCAGCATGAAGGAAAAAGTGATATGCATGGATGCACAAGCAATTCAAGCAGAGCAGTCGCAATGTGGTTTGGCAGGTTCTCCGACACAGGTGGTAAAAACATTTACACCGATCCGGACTCATCAAACACAGTGGCTAGATGTAGATATATCTATTGCGGCAAAGCAGATTCTGGAGATGTGCAAGGAGGCTAGATAAATGAGTATCATAATCGATCGTTCAAAATGTGTTGGCTGCTGCGGCTGTGTGGAATGCTGTCCAAACACTGCAATTCAGGTGATAGGCGGTTTTGCACGGATAAACGATAACTGTGTCTTGTGCGGCATGTGTATTGAGAGCTGCCCAGTGAAGGCGATCTCAATCAGAAAGGAAGCACATGAAAAAGACCCTCGCTGTTTCCGTGATATTTGGGTGTTTGTGGAACAGCAGAACGGACGGGTGCCGGATGTTGCATATGAGCTTCTCGGCAAAGGCCGTACTCTGGCAGATGCACTCGAATGCAAACTTGTCGCAGTCGTTTTCGGATACCGTATGCAGAACCTTCCTTCTTTGGGCGAATACGGTGCAGATTCTGTAATTTGCATTGACCACTCCGAATTGGAAACTGCGCTTGAAATCCCATATGCAGCGCTTCTATCCGAATTAATTGAAGCGCGAAAGCCGGAAATCGTGCTGTTCGGGGCGACCACGTTCGGCCGGATTCTCGCTCCGCGTGTAGCAGCAACCATAAAGACCGGACTAACCGCAGACTGCACAGAGCTTGAAATCGACTTGGAAACGAAGCTGCTTCGACAAACGCGCCCAGCCTTTGGTGGAAATCTTATGGCAACAATTGTATGTCCGGAAGCTCGTCCACAAATGGCAACAGTTCGCCCGTGCGTTATGCTGATGCCATCCGCCAAAATCGGGCGACGGGCAGAAGTGGAACAGATCCCTTATCAAGCAGGAATGGAAGCGCGAACGGATGTGCTGCAGATCCTGCCGGAATTGTCTGCCGAGAAAATTACGGATGCACAAGTGTTGGTTGTTGCCGGCAAGGGTATCGGCAGTAAAAAGAATATGAAAACCGTCGTTCGGCTTGCAGAACTGCTGAATGGGAATTACGGTGTTTCCCGTCCTTTGGTCGATCTGGGATGGGCTGACTATTCCCATCAGGTAGGACAAACAGGAAGTGCTGTCAGCCCTTCCATCCTAATTTCATTAGGCGTTTCCGGTGCCATTCAGCATTTGGTCGGAATTGGCGGAGCAAAAACGATAGTTGCCGTTAATATTGATAAGGAGGCGCCGATTTTTCAGGCAGCAAATTACGCAATTGTTCATGACTGCGTAAGCTTCGCTGAAGAATTGATAAAATTACTGGAGCAGACGAAATAGAATTATGAAAACGCAGGGGCGTTGCATAAGCAGCACCCCTGTTATTCTGTTTCGGGTTCTGCACTGATATAGTATCCGGCAGTTGAAAGAGTGGAACTGATTTGATCTGCAGCAGCAATGACCTGCTGCGCTAACTCGGGAAGCAGCTGCATGGTAATGGTCTCAACATCAGCTGAGATACCGATCGCGCCTGTCACATTTCCAAAGCAATCAAAAATTGGCGCAGCGATGCATCGAATGTTTTCGCGAAGCTCCTTATCGTCGATCGCATAATGCGTTTTTCGGATTTGCTGCAAATGCTGCATGACAGACTCTGCTTTTAACGGATAGCGCTTGTTTGGCCGGATTAGCCCCTCTGAGATATAGGTCTCTATAGAGGTTGCATCACTTCGAAAAGCAAGAATTGCCTTGCCCAAAGCTGTTACATAAGTGGGGCGTCTGGCACCTGAAGGAATTGCCTCTGAGACAGAATAGGTTTTGTCCAGAGGACAAATACAACGCGCATAAATAACCTCTCCACACTCGATTGTTCCGAGGTTTACGCGGCAAGAGGTGCTTTGACACAGTTTGTATAGTATCGGCTCAGCCATTTGAATCCAGCTCCATGCTAAAGGCATCAAGGAAGCAATTTTCTCATAATTGGGGTAGAACGATTTTGTGCTCGTGTCCTGGATCAAATACCCGAGTGTTTCCATTGTAATCAACAGACGGTAGGCGGAGCTTCTGTTGATGCAAAGTTTATTGGCTAAATCAGATGATTTAATCCTGCCATGAGAAACCGCCAGTTCCAAACCATATATACCACGAGAAAGAGACTGTATGGGACAGCTGTCGTTACATTCCATCTTTTCATCTCCGTAGATATCAATCTGTTGTATTATTTATATCACATTTTTTTATTACTGTCAATCTGGTGCGTAATTCGCATCATTGTAGAATTATGTACAACTAATTCTTTCTGAAAATATACAAAAAAACGAAAATAGAGAAATTATATCGCTTTATGTTGACAATTATTATGAGATCATTTATAATGTGGTAGTATAGTTGATGCGAATTACGCAACATAAGACTGAAAAGAGGCGCTATTTTGAGTACTGCATTTACATATCGTGGGATCGCAACCTATCATCAGAAGGAATTTGCTGTAAAGGATATACATATTTTTGCAAAAAGAATCGGAAAAACAGCGTTTGTCATTTGCGGAAATACGGCCTGGTCGGTTGTAGGTGAACATATCCTGAGCAGCCTTCGATCTGTTGGCATAAAAGCGATCGTTGCACCGTTCAAGGGATTCTGCACCATGTCGCATATCGATTTGTTGTATGAAAAATTTCATCAGAGTGGGGCGGACTTCTTGATCGGCGTCGGCGGAGGAAGAGCGATCGATGTTGCAAAAGGCGTAGCGCTGAAATCTGGCGCCCCGTTCATTCTGGTTCCAACGTCTGTTTCACAGTGTGCATGTTGTGCAAATGTGATTGTTATGTATGAGGACAATGGGGATCCATCTCCGACTGCACTTCACCTAGACCATGCTGCGTATGCAGTCATTGTTGATACAGATATCATTGTGAGGCATTGCCCCGCCCGAATGTTTGCCACAGGCATCGCCGATGCAATGGCAAAGCTTCCGGAAATCCAGTTTTTACGTGCAGCCACAGAAGGTTGGGAAGATAGCTTTTTTTCAGACCAGTCCTACCAGATGGGCATCGACGCATACAACCTGTATCAGCAGTTTGCGGCAGAGGCCTATCAGGACGTAATAAAGAAGAACATAACTAACACTGTTGAACGGCTGATTACAACCAACTTGCTGTTGACCGGCTTTGCCTCCGCGATGGCAGCTGGAACCCGACAGATCGCCTTTGCTCATAATCTATATTATGCTGTCTGCCTCAACAACAAGGAGCAAGTGCTGCGTTATATGCACGGTGAAGTAGTATCGGCTGCGCTCACTTGGCAGTTCGCAATTAACGGAGCGTCGCATGCGGAAATTATGAAATGCCGTGCGCTTTTGGACTCTATCGGCATGCCGACAAGCGTTAAGGATTTGGGAATCGTGTCCGATGAACGTTTTCGTCAGAATGTACTTTCCTATTGCAGAAGTAGCATGGCGTACTTATCTGATGAACACATTGAAAAGGCAAAAAATTGCATGGATGTCCTTTAGATAAACCGATAATAAAAGCCAAGGCTTTTAAAACAAAAGGGAGGAAAAACAAATGAAAAAACTGATCGCATTGATTCTCGCAGCACTTCTGACTTTATCGATGCTGACTGCCTGTAGCGGTAAGCCTGTTGTTGACGAAACAAAGCAGGCTGAAGGCGAAAAAGAGCAGCAGGCAACCGATGTTAAGACAGAAGAAAAGACCGAAGTTCCTACAGAGAAAGGCTCTTCTGAAAAGAAGTTCCGTGTTGGTTTGTGCCTCTCGACCGGTGGCCGCGGTGACAGATCGTTTAACGATCAGGCATACGATGGTGTTACAAGAGCGGTCAACGAGTTCGGCATTGAAATGGATCTTGCAGAACCGAAAGAACTGGCAGAAATTGAGCCTTTCCTTACTGACTTTGCGAAGTCCGGCGAATATGATGTCATTATTGCTGTTGGTTTCTCTTCTGCTGAGCAGGTGAAAAATGTTGCTGCTCTTTATCCGGAAGAAAAATTCCTGTTGATCGACAGCGCATGCAACGACTACGAGAACGTTGCAAGCTTGACGTTCAACAAATCTGAAGAAGGCTTCCTGACTGGCGTTTTCTGTGCATATTTTGCAAGCATGGACTCCATCAAGATCAATGGTACAGATGTTGCGCTGAAGGACAGCAAGAAGACGATCGGTGCAATTCTGGGCGTAGAATCTCCGGACATCCTTGAAGCACTTGCCGGTCTGTATGCCGGTTTAAAGTATGTCGATCCCGAAGTGAAGGCAATTTACGGTTCTGTCGGCAGCTGGTCCGACCAGAATAAGGCAGCTGAAATTGCAATGGCGATGTACGATCAAGGTGTCAACATGGTCTGGCAGGATGCCGGTGCAGCCGGCCAGGGTATTTTCACCGCTGCAGCTGATTATGACCTCTATAGCCTCGGCTGGAACAGTGTACAGCACGAACTTGATCCGGAACATTTGCCGTGCTCAGTAATCAAGGGCGTTGACGTTGCTGCGTATGAATGGATCAAGGATTATCTGGAAAGCGGCACCTTTGTTTCCGGCAATAAGGACAACAACTGTGCAAATGGCAGCATCTACATGGTCTATTCTGATGCGTTTGAAATTCCGCAGGAAGTTGTAGATGCCGTTGAGGCAGCTCGCGTCAAACTGGCAAATGGTGAGATTGTTTCCCCGTTGACGTTGGAAGAAGTCGATACGTTCACCGCGACTCAGAATTGACTTTTTAATGTGCTTATCGGCTTAACACAACAACCACCCCAATTTTCTGAAATGTCCAAACTATTGGACATAAAATGCTATATACTGGTGCCATCCACCCATCCAAACAACAGGAGGGCAAGCAGAATGGCAGCAGCGGAGCGGATTACATTTGCAGACTTTCAGGAACGGTTCAAGACCGAGGAGCAGTGCCAAGCGTATTTGTTTCGGCAGCGGTTTCCGCAGGGGCTTGTGTGTCCCTCCTGCGGCGCAAAGGAGTATTATCCCATCTACCGCCGGAACCTGTGCCCGTGCAAGAAGTGCCGCAAACAAACTTCTGTGACTGCCAGAACTGTGCTGCACCGCACGCACCTTTCTCTGGTGCTGTGATTCTGGGCGATTTACCTCTGCGTCAACGACAAGCGGGGCATTTCTGCGTCTCAGCTGGCCAAAATGCTGGAAAACGGCTATGAAAGCGCCTGGTATCTGCTGAAACGGATCCGCAAAGCTATGGGGCAGCGGGATGCGAAATACCTGCTTTCCGGCCTGATGGAGATGGACGAGGGCTTTTTCGGCGGCAGAAAATCCGGCAAACGGCGTCGTGGCACAGCGCAGAAAAAGGTTATCGTCGCGCTGTCCAAGACTTCTAATACTATTTCTCAATAAAACGCTTCAATTAATTGCAATGATATGACAGGTTATATCTGGGTGATGAATATGGCTTCCAGGTATCAATTCAGCGATGAAGAAATAAAAGCGGTTGAGCAGGCACGCAGGGAAAATAAGGATAAAAGAGCCGAGGCCAGATTGAAAGCACTGGAACTGCGGGCCAAAGGAGGCAGTTCCAAGGATGTGGCTGAGGCAACGGGTTTCTGTTCGGCCTATGTGAGCCAGTTGGTAGCAAAATATCGGAGCAACGGGCTTGAAGCGATTTCTGGCAATCATTACGATGGAAATCATCGCAATATGAGCGTGGAAGAAGAGGCAGCGATTCTGGCTCCCTTCAAAGCACGTGCGGAAAAGGGAGAACTGGTAGAGATCAGAGAAATCGCGAAAGCATATCAAGGTGCAGTCGACCATCCAGTCGGTAACGGTCAAATATACCTTGTTCTGCATCGTCATGATGGCGTAAGGTAATGCCCCGCAGCAGACACCCCAAAAAGGCCAGCGAAGAAGAAATCGCGGCCTCAAAAAAATTAACGACACCGTAAAAGAACTTGAAGTTATCCACAGGGGGAAGAAGATTCGTCTGATGTTCCAGGATGAAGCTGGATTTGGCCGAATCAATAAGCCCGGGTACTGCTGGTGTCAGAAAGGGATACGTCCCAGTGTATCCTGGCACCACATCCGGGAGTATCGCTATGTCTATGGGGCGGTAGAGCCGCTGACTGGTGACGGATACTTTCTTGTCATGCCTGATTGCAATACAGTGTGCATGAATATCTTTCTGAAAAGATTATCTGAACAATATTCTGACGACATAATACTGCTCTGCTGTGACGGTGCGGCATGGCACAAATCCGGGGGATTGGAATTACCGGAGGACATTATCCGTTTCCACGTCCCTCCATATACGCCTGAGATGAATCCCATTGAACAGATTTGGAAAGAGATCCGAAAGCGCGGTTTCCGTAACGAGGTTTTCTCCACATTGGAAAAAGTTGTTGACCGCTTGTGTGATACCATTTGCTCCTTGTATAACAATGTCATTTCCAGCATTACGGGCAGAGATTGGATAATTAAAGTTTTTAATTAAGAATTAGTATCAGAAGGAAATTCCCATGTATCTTCGCTTGCAAGAAGTCCCTGATCTCAAGCGCAAAATGCTGCATGCGTTTATTGCTGCTCATGTCAAAGATAGCTCCACCGTAAAATGCGATGGGTATCAGGCTTACAATGGTCTTAAGAACGTTGCTGTGGATGCAAAGGTCTACGACTGCGCCAGCGGGGATTTGAAGTGACTGCACAAGGCACTAAGCAATCTGAAGGCATTCCTGCCCGGAACTTACCATGGTAGATATGAGTAGCTCCAGGGCTGCCTGGACGAATACTGTTTCCGCTTCAACTGCAGACGCGCCCACGACCAACTCTTTGCAAGGCTGGCTCGGGCTGTTGCCGTTTCGGAGGTTGCTGACTAAAACCGATAAGCACATTTTTTAATATGACCACCACAGGCTTCTATGGTGGTCATATCTCAAAACTTTTATGATGATAGGTACGATCAAAATGAACAAGGCTATTATTGAAATGAGAGGAATAAACAAATCCTTTCATGGTTTAAAAGCACTGGATTGTGTCGATTTTACATTATTACGTGGAGAGATCCACTCTTTACTGGGTGAGAATGGCGCAGGAAAGACGACGCTGATGAACATCCTCTATGGGCTGTACACAAAAGACTCGGGTACAGTTTATTACAACGATCGGAAAGTGAATTTTACAAAACCGCTCGATGCAATTGAGCATGGCATTGGTATGATTCACCAGCATTTCATGCTGGAAGAGCCGATGACTGTTTATGAAAACATCGTCCTCGGTAGGGAGGAATCCAGATTTGGATTTCTAAAAGAGAGCAAATCCAAACAGATTATACAGGACATCATGGATCAGTCCGGTCTGTACGTTAATTTGGATGCAAAAGTATATTCTTTACCAATTGGACTTAAGCAGCGTGTTGAAATACTAAAAGCGTTATTCCGAAATGTCAATGTTCTGATTATGGACGAACCAACCGCTGTATTAACGCCACAGGAAACAGATGAGTTGTTTGTTACGTTACGAAAACTAAAGGAAAATGGAACGTCTATCATTCTTATTACCCATAAACTTCGAGAAACATATGCAGTTGCTGATCACATTACGGTTATGCGGAAAGGACGGGTGATCTCAACTTCAAAAACAAGTGAGACATCCCCGCAAGATCTGGTGCAGAGCATGGTCGGAAAAAATGTCAGTTCGGATGAGTATCCTCATGACCAGCGTATCGGCGAACCGGTCCTTACGGTTGAGTCGGTTTGCACAAAGATCCCGGATACTATGAATCTGAAGAATTTGTCTCTTGACGTTCACGAGGGAGAGATTCTTGGAATTGCTGGCGTAGACGGAAACGGGCAATCGACACTGTCTGACGTGCTGATCGGAGTTGTTCATCCGTCTAGCGGACGGATCCACCTTTATGATCAAGACATTACGAACAATACGCCAAGAGAGCAAAATCTTGCAGGCGTAGCGGTCATTCCGGAAGATCGTCACGCAATGGGACAAATACCGACGTTTTCTGTTGTTGAAAACGTTATTTTGGGTATTCACCGCCGCCCCAAATATCAGAAGATGGGGCTTATCCGAACAAAGGAAGCAGAACGAATCGCTGCTGAAGCAGTTAAAAAATACGATATACACCCAGCGCAGACGGATCTGTCCGTCAAGGACTTCTCCGGCGGAAATCAACAAAAGATCATTGTGGCCAGAGAGCTTGAAAACGAAAGTGTACAGCTTATTATTGCATCTCAGCCGACGCGTGGTCTGGATATCGGGGCAACGTGTTTTGTACACCAGCAGCTGATTCGCATGCGAGATGAAGGAAAGGCGATCCTGCTAATCAGTACGGAGCTGGACGAGATCAGATGCTTGAGCGATCGGATTGCGGTCATGTTCGAGGGCCAAATTCTTGACATTCGTAAGACTAAAGACTACACTATCGAGCAACTTGGCCTTCTGATGGCCGGACAAAGGGAGGGCGGAAGGCGTGATTGATAAAAAAGCCCGGATGCAGAAAAAAGCAATTGATGTTTTAGCTTCAACAGCAGTAGCGCTTCTTCTCGGTTTTTTTGTCGGCGGACTTCTCCTATGGATCTCCGGCTACGACGCACTCAGTGCCTATGTCGTAATGTTCGGGAAAGTCACTTCTGACTTCGGTCTTGTCATCGGTAAGGCTACTCCGCTCATTTTTACAGGTTTAGCCATTGCGATTCCGTATAGTATTGGACTTGTGAATCTGGGCGCTGAAGGCCAGATGCTGGTCGGCGCGTTTGCTGCAGCGATGGTCGGTGCATATGTCAAAGCGCCGTCTGTGATTCACATTCCGTTGGTTCTGCTTGCAGGTGCATTAGCAGGCACCATCCTTTCCTCCTTTTGTGGGTATTTGAAACTTCGTTTCCATGCAAATGAAGTTGTTACAACCGTTATGCTGAACTCGGTTGTAACACTTTTGGCGCAGTATTGCGTCAATGGCCCGCTAAATGGTGAACCTAGTCAGCCACAGACAAGGATGATTAACGAAACTGCATACCTGACAAAATTTGATCCGCGTGCAGAGTATTCTACGGCAATTTTTATCGCAATTGCAGTTGCTGTTCTGGTTTGGTTCTTTTTGAAGAAAACAGTGCTGGGATACGAAATGCGAGCAGCAGGGTGCAATTCAAAAGCGAGCTTCTATAAAGGTATCTGCGTAGAACGTATTTCCCTTCTCGCCATGTCGCTTGGTGGCCTGATTGCAGGCATAGGCGGTTCATGTGAAGTCATGGGCCTGCAGCATAATTACTATCAGGGCTTTGTTCAAAATTACGGTTACACAGGCATCGGTGTCGCATTGATTGCGCGCAACAATCCGCTGGCTGTGATTCCAGCAGCCTTTTTTCTTGCGATCATTCGAGTCGGCGGAATTGCAATCGGCCGCCAAACTCCCATTCCAAGCTATTTTATCTGGGTATTACAGGGTGTTATTATTGTTACGCTTGCAATTCCAAACATGATGGAACACCTGAAAAGCGTTGTTTCTGCAGTCAGATCAGTCTTGTGTGATCGATGTGGAAAAGGAGATAAGAAATGCAAGAATTCTTGAGCCTTTTTAATATGGCGCTGCTCAGCGCAACTTTGCGTGTTAGTACTCCCTTGATTTTGGCCGGTTTGGGTTATGTCATTTGCGTGCAGGCCGGCGTTGTTGATATGGGACTGGAGGGCAAGTTGCTTTTCGGCGCGTTTTTATCTGTGTTTATCACGGGAATTACCGGCAGCCAATTGCTCGGTGTTCTTGCTGCAATGACCGGTACAGCACTGTACTCTTATATCATTGGCCTAGTTATGGTACGCCTGCATGCAAATCATACGATTGTCGGTATCGGATCGAACTTTATCGTTCAGGGCATAACTGCTGTCCTGCTTGTTATTGTGTGGGATAATGCCGGCACGTCTGACAATTATGGAAAACTCGACCATGTGCTCACGGACTGGTTTGCAAAAATTCCCGGCATTGGAGGACTATTTACCCGCCAGACGACCATTATGCCGATTGCGTATTTGCTTGTTTTTATCATCACGATTTGGCTGTTTAAAACGAAAACGGGCCTTCGGCTGCGTGCAATCGGTGAAAATCCAGCTGCGGCTGACTCGCTGGGTTTAAATGTCTACCGCTATCGGATGCTGGCGTGCGCGTTAAGCGGCCTGCTCTGCGGCCTGGGCGGGGCCGATCTTGCGATCGGACAGCTTGGCTACTTTGCAAAAGAAATGACCTCCGGCAGAGGATATATGGCACTTGCGTGTGCTGTTGTCGGCCGCTTTAATCCGAAAGGAATGGTGATTGCATGTATCTTTGTTGCCTTTGTTGATGCAATACAGGTCCGGCTGCAGACACTGTACAGCATCTCTCCGGAGTTTTTCCAGATAATCCCGTATCTCGCTCCGGTTATTGTTATTTCCTGCGTTGGCGGAATCAAGGCCCCGAGCGGAGCTGGAAAGCCGTTCCGCCGCGGCGAGCGTTAGGAGGGAAAAAATGGATCAAGAAGTGTTTTTTCGGGAATTGCCAAAAGTAGAGCTGCATCGACACCTTGAAGGTAGTATTCGTCCGCAAACATATTGGGAAGAAGCCTGTCGACTGCAGCTGGAACTGCCTGTGAAGAGCTGTCCTGAGATACTGCCCTACCTGTGCGTGATGCCGGAGGAAGAACGTTCGCTAAAACAGTTTCTGACGAAATTCACGTGGCTACGCAGAATCCTGAATAATTCGGAAACACTTGCGAGGATCACATACGAATCCTTGGAAGACGCATGGAAAAGCGGCACAGTTTATGCTGAGCTACGTTTTAACCCTACAGGGATGTTTCAGATGGGGATGAACGAAGAAGAAATTGCCTCTGGTATTTCAGAAGGAATGCGAAAGGCCAAGTGCGATTTCGGAATTCTATCGACAACAATCTGTGGGATCATGCGCGACCGGGATCTTGACTGCGCCAAGAGAACAGTGGATTTTGCAAAAAAGTATGCCGGTCATATCGTTTCTGGCATCGATCTTTTCAGTGATGAATCGTACTCTGCCGTTCCGTTTCAGCCGTTGCTGAAAGATGCGCATGAGGCCGGCTTGCATTTAACCATTCATGCTGGCGAAGCAAAGGGTGCAGAGAACGTGAAACAGGCGATAGAGATAGGAGCAGAACGTATCGGCCATGGGGTTCGTATTGTCGAGGATCCGACTGTTGTTGCAATGGCAAAAGAGCGGCAGATTCTCCTGGAAATGTGCCCAACGAGCAACTATCAGACCGGAGCGGTCCAATCTCTTCACCAGCACCCTTTCGCGGACGTATTAGAAATCGGCATACCGGCTTGCATAAACACAGATGATCCGGGTGTCAGCAATACAGACCTCATCCGGGAGTACCAGATTGCACAGCAGACATTCGCGTTGAGCGAGCAAACGCTGTTTGAATCCAATCTTCGTGCGCTTGATTATCTGTTTGATGAAACAGCGGTGCAAATTGTAAAAGAACAAATCAATCAGTTTTCTAGAAAGCAGAACTATGAGAAGGAGAGTAAAAATGAAATACCGTGAAGTTGAAGATATGTTAACCTCAATCGGCTATCCGGAGAGCGATTTGTATTCGCTGCCGTTATCCGAGAAGCGCTTCGCCGATGGAGCACAGTACAGACTGGAAGTATCAGGTGTTGAACGTCTGTCAACGCTTGAGTCTCTGCTAGATGAAAAAGAGAAGATGAATGTTCCTATCCACCGGATCATATGCACCTGTATGGGCTCGACATATCTCACAAAGGAAGAATTGCGCGCATTTGCGAAGCTTGCACACGAAGCAAAGCTGGAGGTCATTCTTTCTCCGGGACCTCGCGGTGGTTGGGACATCGGCGCAAAAACGAGCCGGACCCCCGAAGGCTCTGGCGCAGGCACCAGACTGCGTGGAATGGATTCTCTGCGCAACTATGTTCGCGATATTGAGCGCTGCCTTGAGCTTGGATTCCGCGGATTCCTCTGCACAGATGAAGGTTCGCTGTTTATGATGAATGAATTGCGTGGTGCTGGGAAAATTCCTGCCGACACAATCTTCAAAGTGAGTGTTGCCACCGGCCACGCGCACCCCGGCGCTGCGAAAATGCTTGAAACGATCGGCGCAAATACATTCAATCCCTCTTGTGATGTAACGTTGCCGCAGCTGGCCGCGATGCGTCAGTGTGTAGATATTCCGTTTGATTTGCACGTTATTAACTTCGACGCTCAGGGAGCGCAGAACCGTATGTGGGATGTTGCGGAGATTGCTCGAGTGGCTGCACCGGTCTATTTCAAGATCGAGCCTGGCGAGAGCTTCTGCGGAACATATACGCTCTGGAACAGAGTGCAGAATGATACGATGATTCGCGAGAAAGTCCGAATTGCAAAGACCATTCTTGAAATCATGGAAGTTACTGGACCAGATCTGATCTGCTCCAAAAACGCCCCGGCTGACTTGCATGTACCGGTCATTGAGTAAGAGGCAAGCAGTATGATTAGTGAAGAAATTACAGGAGGCATCTACAATGCACCGAAACGTGCTTTGTTAAAAGGTGCAGGTTTGACGGATGAAGAGCTCGGGCGGCCTTTGATCGGAATTGCGAACTCATATACCAATCTATTTCCCGGTCATGCGATGGAAGATAGAATTGCACGGGCTGTAGCTGAAGGAATTTATATGGCCGGCGGCACGCCAGTGGAGTTTAACACTATTGCTGTGTGTGACGGAATCGTTATGGGTCATGGCGGGATGCGCTACTCTCTGCCCAGCCGTGAGTTGATTACAGACAGCGTTGAAACGATGGTTCGTGCGCACTGCCTCGATGGCTTTGTTATGGTTGCCAGCTGCGATAAGATCGTACCCGGCATGTTAAAGGCGGCTGCACGCCTTGATTTGCCATGCATTCTGGTTGGCTCCGGTCCGATGCTTCCGGGAAGATTTCACAACAGGAATGTCAGCGGCGTAGACATGGAGGAATCAACTGCAAAACTGGCCTCTGACGAGAAAAACTGGCCGGAGATTCGGGAAATGGAGAATTGTACACAGATCAGCTGCGGTTCCTGTCCCGGCCTGTTTACTGCAAACTCTATGGGATGTATGGCCGAAGTCATGGGTATGGCTTTGCCCGGAAACGGAACAATCCCAGCACCATATGCCGCCAGAATTCGCCTAGCGAAGCAAACCGGCATGGCTGTCATGGATCTTGTAAGAAAGAACATTACTGCAAGGCAAATCATCACCGAGGAGTCTTTGAAGAATGCTGTTCGGTTGTCTATGATGATGGGCGCTTCAACAAACATTTTTCTGCATTTACCGGCCATTGCGCAAGAAGCCGGACTGAAATTAAGCATTCAGGAGATCGATGAACTCAGTAAGCAAACTCCGACGATCTGCCACCTTTCTCCTGCAGGAAGATACTTTATGGTTGATCTAGATGAAGCTGGCGGCGTCAGCGCGATCGCAAAACAGGCGATAGAGCACGGATATATGAATGGTCAGACGTTATGCGTCACAGGAAAGACATTGAAAGAAAGCGTCAGCCATGCAGCGGTTCGCGATACTGACATTATCCGAAGCTTTGACGATCCGCATAGTATCAGTGGTGGCTTGAGTGTCCTTTGGGGCAACCTTGCCTCTGGCGGCGCAGTTGTAAAGAGTGCTGCCGTTGTTCCGGAAATGATGAAGCATATCGGACCTGCTCGCGTCTTTGACTGTGAGGAAGATGCGCGGAATGCACTTCTGAACAATACGATTCGAAAAGGCGATGTAATCGTTATTCGCTATGAAGGACCCAAAGGCGGGCCTGGAATGCGCGAAATGCTTTCCGTTACTTCTGCGCTTGCAGGCATGGGACTTGATAAGGACGTCGCATTGGTCACAGACGGCCGCTTTTCCGGATGTACACGAGGCGCATCAATCGGTCATGTCACGCCGGAAGCAATGGACGGCGGCGTGATTTCGCTGGTTGAAGAAGGCGACTTAATCGAGATCGATATTGATTCAGGCACACTGAATTTGCTTGTTGATGAAGAAACCATAGGCTTGCGGCGACAGGCATGGAGAGCACCGTCTATGAAGGTCAACAGCGGTTATCTTCCCCGGTATGCCAAACTGGTTGGCTCTGTAACAACAGGCGCAACCATGCAGGAACAAGTTTGATTAGATGTTATGATTAGAAACAGACAAGGAATATGTATGGAAACACTTAAAAAAGAACTCGAGAGCAAAGGGTATAAAGTTTACTCGGCAATGTCAAAAGAGCAGGCACGGCAGATACTTCTGCATGATCTGGAAGACGTGCAAACCATTGGTATCGGAGGTAGCATGAGTGTTCAAGAATTGGATATTGTCGATGCATTGAAAGAAAGCGGAAAACAGATATACTGGCATTGGCTTCCAACTGAAAACGGGCTGGATGCACGAAAAATGGCTGCAGCGGCAGACGTCTATCTAGCGAGTGCAAACGCAATAACACAGGATGGGAAACTCCTGTTTATTGATGGAACCGGCAATCGTACAGCAGCTGTTGCATATGGACCAAAGCGTGTAATTCTGATTATCGGAAAAAACAAGCTGACGGAAGATGTTACATCCGGCTTCGCTCGTGTTCGGAAAGAGGCCTGCCCTTTGAACGCAAAACGTTTGAAGCTGCAGACACCGTGTGCTTTGACAGGGAAGTGCACGGGTTGCACAAGTCCGCAACGCATGTGCAATGTGTTTCTGACATTGGAAAGATGTCCGGATGCGCATCCGGTAGAGATCATTTTGGTTGAGGAATCGGTAGGCTATTGATTCGCCCGAATAGGGCAGTTTGCCCAAAATCGATTATCACGCACTTATCAAGAAACCCCGCTGAAATCGGTACGATTTCGGCGGGAGATTCTATCATCTGTGTGACCCCATTTTCAGGCAAGAATGTCCTGGACTGTTATCCTATAAGTGCAGTCGCGCGACACCCAAAAAACTGTTACACTGGAAACAGAATTTGAGGGAGACGCAATGAAACAGTACAGCAAAGAATTCAAAGCGGAGGCGCTCAAGCCGTCCGACGAGATCGGCGTGAAAAAAGCAGCGCATCAGCTCGGCGTCGCCTACTACACACTGGCCGACTGGCACAGTATTCGGCGGAACAAGCCGCCTGCAAAGACACTGAACCCGGAGGAACAGGCCAGGCGCATCCGCGAACTGGAGCGTGAGGTTTCCGATCTGCACACGGCGAACGAGATCCTCAAGGATGCTCTCAGCTTTTTCGCAAAAGACCGCAGGAAGTAAAGGTCGGTGAGCGCCATCGGTTCGTGCTCGAACGCAAGGGCGTTTACACGGCGAAAGCCATGTGCCGCATTATGAAGATCAGCGAATCCGGCTACTAACGCTGGCTGCGAAGCAGAGAAAAGCGCCGCAGCCGGGAGCTTCTTGCGGTCAGAATCAAAGAAATTTTCGAGGAGCATCCGGACAACAGAAACTACGGCGTGGAACGAATCCGGCTTGCCCTCAAGCAGTCCGGCATTGACGTCAGCCGTCGGACGGTGTACCGCGTCATGAAGGAAAACTGTTGGAGCCACAAGAGCCGAATTTCGCATGGAATCACGAAATCTACGGCTGAAATGCAGGAAAACGAGAACATTTTAAAGCGGAATTTCAACGCGGATGAGCCGCTCAAAAGTTCCTCACGGACATCACCGAGGTGCAGTACGCGGACGGCAAGCTCAATGTCTCGCCCATCATGGACTGCTTCAACGGCGAGATCGTCGCGCTTGAAATGCGCGGGAACATGAAAAAGGAGCTTTGCATCGACACGGTACGGCAGCGCAGGCAGCTCTATCCGAAGCTGAGCGGCGCTATCCTCCGCTCAGATCGCGGAAGTCAGTACACCAGCACCGCCTTCCGTGCGGAACTTGCGCGCTGCGGGGTGCTGCAAAGTCTCAGCGGCGTGGGGCACTGCTTCGACAATGCGCGGATGGAGAGCTTTTTTGCCACGCTCAAGAAGGAAAAGATCTATCAGATCGCGGCCTGCAAGCTGCCGCGCGAGCAGGTCAAAACGATCATTTTTCGCTATGTTTTCGCTTATTACAACCGCATTCGGATCTACACCCGAAACCCGCTGGGGCTGCCGCCCGTGCGGTATCGGGAGTGGACGGCAGCGCAACGTTCTGCTGTGGCCTGACGGATGCATACGGTCAGCTTTGCAGATTTTGGGTCTATTTCGACTGCACATTTCTTGACTGTTCCATTCTTGCAGTAACAGAAGAATGCCTCCTTGCTGCCATGGCTTTAAACCTTAAGAAGATGGTAAATGCCATCTTTTTTTATCTCCGATTCCAATGTTCTGCCGGGACCACTGTGGGTTTCGGCAGAATTTTGCTTTTGTCAACAGCCCCTCTTTTGACCCCACTTCCTCTTTGATGGCCGCACGATATTGTTTCATTCCTTTTCTTTCTGACGTAGAAACGCCCCCTGATGCAGCTTTTCCCTACATCAGGGGGCGTCTTGTCTATTGTCTGTTTTTTTCGGTTCGGTTCAGGCCCGGGGACGCTATCCTGCGTTTCGATTACTTCCACTGGAAGCTGATAAGACCCATCACATAAATAATGATAATAGCAACGGAAACCACATAGCAGAAAAGCGGCTTCATCCACTGCTTCACAGTGATGCCCTTGCCGGTATTTGCTTCTGCAATGAAATTGTCCCAGCCCCAGCCCCGACTTCCAGATTGAACGAGAAGCAGGCGGGAAAAATGATGAGGCCTGCGGTGATTGCCACAAAGGTATCCAGAATGATGATATTTACGGATTCGCCCAGCAGGGTGCGGTTCTTGCCGATATAGCTGCCAAAAATAGCCATGGAGCCGATGCCAAGACTCAGAGTGAAGAATGCCTGGTTCATTGCACCGACCACCACACTGGGGGTGATCTTGGAAAAGTCAGGCAAAAGATAGAAGCAAAGTCCCTCTTTGGCGCCGGAAAGCCCCATGGAGTGAACAGCCAGAACCACCATCAGCCCCAGCAGTGCCGCCATCATATACTTCGTCACCCGCTCCAGACCACCCTGCAGGTTGAAGCTGAGAATGGCAAACCCAATAATGATCACAATGGCCATAAAGAGCATATGTGTGCTCCATCCAGCTCGTTGATGGCTGCATTCCAGAGCATTCACGACAGCCTTGGGGAGCATTTCAGCAACGTTTTCAAAACAATTACCACAATAACGGTTCCGAGTTCGCAAAGCTGTCAGAACTGGAACATGACTCCCATACAAAGGTTCACTTTGCACACCCCATGGCACAAAATGCACACCCAACAGACCTTTCGTTAAAAAGTATATACAGAGAAAAGCAAACAGGCTCTGCGGTGACCATTTCAGAATCACCGTAGAGCCTGTTATCATTAAAAGGTATAGGAGAACCCTTGTAAATAGGGACTTTTACAAAAAGAAACCGGACACCCGCTTCGATACGCATGGTATCAAAACTGGTGTCCGGTTATGGTGCGAGTGGTGATACAGAACTTTTTGAAAAAGCCAGTAATATCAACGGTTTTCAAGGCGGACGAGTAGCAAATAACTTGTATATATCCCCTTTTCGGGCGACTGTTTTTAAGACAGCCGCCCTTTTTCTATACCTAAATTCAAGTGTTGTGATTAGGGTGCGAAAGCCTCTGTTTTTTCCTCTCTGACCGCCGCAAGCAGGCGGGTATGGATGTTTTCCTATGGATCACATCCGAGAGGTAAACCGGAGGCTTTTTTCATCGAAATCAACACTTTTCATTTTCAGAGGAAGGAGGTGCGAAGATGGCTGTATTCCGTATCGAAAAGACCAGAGATTACACGGTCATGTCCAACTACCATCTGCGGGATATGTCGCTGTCGCTGAAAGCGAAAGGGCTTTTATCTCTCATGCTGTCCCTGCCGGAGAATTGGGACTACACCATGAAGGGCCTTGCCCGTATCTGCAAGGACGGCATCGACAGCATCAGCGGCAGCATCCGGGAGCTGGAGGCGCACGGCTATCTGATCCGTTCGCGTGTCCGCAGCGCAAACGGGCAGCTCGGCTCTATCGAATACACCATTCTGGAACAGCCTAAAGCGCCGTCACCTACACAGGAAAAACCTATACGGGAAAATCCCGTACAGGCAAATCCAATGTTGGACGCTCCAATTCAGGAGAACCCCGCCCAATTAAATAAAGAAGAATCAAGTAACTATCTATCAAGAACAGATTTATCAATTACGCAGGAATCAAGTCCTATCCTATCAAGACCCCCAGCCCCCAGGGAGCGGACCGGACAGGACGGGATGCGAAAGCGGGAAAGCTATCGGGCATTGATTTTGGAGAACATCGAATATGACGTTCTCTCGCAGAATGTGCAGTTGGATAAAGACCGGCTGGACGAGCTGGTGGACCTCATGGTGGATACCGTCTGCTCCAACCGGGAGATGATCCGCGTGGCCGGGGACGACTACCCGGCGGAGGTCGTCCGGTCACGGTTCCTGAAGCTGAATGCCTCGCACATCGAGTATGTCCTCGACCGGATGCGGGAAAACACCACCTATGTCCGCAATATCAAGAAATATCTGCTGGCGGCGCTGTATAACGCTCCGGTCACGATGGACAGCTATTACACATCCCTTGTCAACCATGACCTGTACGGCAGCGGAGATCGGAGGTGAACGCCTTGCAGGAAGA
>OGNC01000208.1_pt1 | contig 46120 bp, 42 predicted proteins | sample 1573311 | NCBI WGS metagenome assembly OGNC01 (sample SAMEA2581889, study PRJEB24529) | metagenome | biome: Human gut stool | place: China | collected 2011
AGCAATGCCGCGCCGTCAGAAGCAACAGCGGGGTGGATAATCCAAAAAGGAGGGGCAAGGCCCCTCCCTTTTGGTCGTTAGGCGTGCAGGGGTGAGATTGAAACGCCCCTGCCGTTCTCTTGGGGGATTCAAAAGGGGGGCCTTCTCTCACGTGAGAGAAGGCCCCCCTTTTGCTTCAGACTTCACGGAACGCTTCAATGCGATAGCTCCCGTCCGGGCGCACTTCCAGCGTCAACTCATCGTGCGTTCCTTCGCCGTCCTCGCCGCGCGGCGCGCTCCACAGCCGGATGCTGTCGCCGTACTGCTCGCCGCCCATCGGAATAAAGGATCCGGGGCCGAAATCGCTCGCATACTCATAGAATGCATCATACTGTGCGAGGTACGTCACACCATCCTGATTGCACAGACCGTCCACCGTGATATCCGCCCACTGCGTCAAAAGCGCGGAAACGTCACTCTTGGGAATGCGCCGCACGGGGACCGCCCAGTCATCCGGCACCTTGAACCTCTCCGCATCCTCTATTCCCAGCGTGTCGAGTACAGCGTGGAATTCCTCCACGTCCGCGTCTCCCAACGTGGTGCTGAGCGGACAGTACCGCAAAAATTCTGCAAGGTCGATATCGCGCGGATCGTCGTAATGCGAGGTGAAAAAGCAGCTCACCGGCGTTGAGGTCGTGTAGCGGTATTCGCCCGTCGTTTCATCCATCACATCGGCCTCAGAGGCAAACATCTCCTTGAATTCTTCGATCTGCGCCTCCGTCAGCGGCGCCCAATCGTCCTCCGGTCCGCCGTCCGATTTGTCATCATTCGCTCCCGCGCAGCCAAACAGTGCCAGTGCGCACACGCAGGCGAGCAAAAAGGCAAATAATTTCTTCATCGTTTCTCTCCTTTTCATTTTCGCATCATTTGTTTTTACTGCCGGCGCGCCAGCTTTGCTCTTATAGGTTATTCACCGTGCCGAGGAAGAGCGGCAGACCGTCCACGCCGGTGATCATGAAAGCAAACGGCCGGTTCAGATCCATCTCCACCACGGGTAGGTCTTCGGGCGCTGCGGATTGGGCGTCCGCCCTGACGGCGGTAAACGCGGCGGCCTCGCAGCCCTTTTCGTCCACCTTGACGCGCGCGGCGTGCTGCACCTGCGTCACGGCGACCGCCTTGTCAAAGCGGTCAAAGTCGACAAGGGGCGAGAAGTCCGCCTTATCGAAGTCGAACACATCGGTGACACCCAGCGCCTTGAGCGCGTCGGTCAGCTCCAGGTTGGAATCCACGTCGAACTTCGGCACGCTCCAGTGGATCTCCGCACTCGGCAGCGCGGCGTCCATGTCATAGGCCATCAGTCCGCCCACGGCCTCTCCGCCGGAGAGCAGGCTTTCAAGCGTCGTGCCCTCATCCGGCAGCAAAAAGCGCATCGACTGCCCGCCGCGGAAGCCGAGCTCCGCCACGGTGTAGTTCTCGCCGCGATAGTACGCGGCGCGGTCGTCCGTGCGGTGCATGAAGTCGACGGTCTGCTTCTCGCCGCTTGCCGCGGTGAAAGCGTCCTTTCTCGTCGCATTCTCCCAGAATTCATCGCGCCACTGGTCCTTAAAGTAGAGCGTCGTCAAAAGCAGCATCACCGTCTCGGGCTTGGTCTCGATGCCGCCCGCGGCGTCCTGCAAAAGATTGCCCGTGTTCTCATTGATCCATTCGCCGATGGCCTTGTCCGTCTTCTCATCTCCCATCGGGGCGGAGAACGTCGAAGCAAGGTACTGCTCGGCGAGAAGTCGCGGCGTCTCCTCGTTATAGGGGACGTTCTCGTTCAGCCAAACGGAACTGCCGAGCAGCGTCTTTCCCGTCGAGGTCTCGCCGTAGAGATTGCGCCAGACATAGTTGCCCGCGGCGCGCGACGCATCGGTATTTTCAAGGCCTAAAAGCGACAAGAGCTGTGCGCGGCTGTCGCCGTCCGTCGTCTCACTGAGCATCGCAAAGGCGAGATACAGGTTTGCGGGCGAGAGAACGGTGTTCTCCTCCGCCGAAAGCAGCGTGCCTGTCTCCTTTGTAAAGTGCAGGAATGCCGCGGGGTAGCTCGTGCCCTTGCTGCGCAGCGCCTTGAGCGCATCGTAATAGGCATTGCTGCGCGCGTCCCAGTCCTCCCAGATCTTCTCCTGCGCCTTTTCGTAGGCGTCCGCGCCCATCTTGTCATAGTCGATGGTGCTGAACGCCTCGTCGAGCTCCGCTTCGTTCGGCATGGCGGGCAGCACAGGATAGTCCGCCGTCTTCACAGCGAGGTCCTGCAAATACTGCGCGGCAATGGGGTCTTTTTTCACATTGTCCTTCTCATTTTCATTTCGGATCGTCGTTCCGTTGTCTCCGCAGGCGGCGAAGGACAGGACCATCGCCACGGCGAGCAGCAGCGTTAAGAATCGTTTCATGTCGGATGTACCTCCGTTTTGGGATTTGTTATATTAGACGGCGCGGATGGAAAAAAGTTCCCGTTTTGTCAAAAATAGCATGCCGCCCTTTTACGAAACGGGCGAATGTGGTATACTTTCAAAAATATTTTCTCTTTTGTGTAACGCAAACGGCAAAAAAGTTGTCTTTTCCCCATGATGGCAGACAACAGAAAGGAGCGAACCTATGGACGACCATGAGATCGTCGACCTCTACTGGCAGCGGGACGAGCACGCCATCGAAGCCACCGCCGCCAAATACGAAAGCTATTGCATGAAAATTTCGCAAAACATTTTATCTGACCGCGCCGATAGCGAGGAAAACGTCAACGACACGTACTTACACGCCTGGCAGGCCATGCCGCCGCAAAGGCCTGCGATCCTGTCTGCCTTTCTCGGCAAGATCGCGCGCAATCTGGCGCTGAACCGCTACAAAGCGAGGTCGGCGCAGAAGCGGCAGGGCGACGTCTTCGCGCTCTCGCTCGACGAACTGGACGACTGCGCACCCGCCCTGTCCTCGCCCGACGACGAGGCCATGGCAGCAGAGCTCGGCCGCAGCATCAGCGCGTTTCTGCGCACGCAGAGCGAAGAGGTGCGCAGCATGTTCATCCTGCGCTACTTCTACTACGAACCGGTCGAAGCGCTGGCCGCGCGCTTTCACTGCGGCGAGAGCCGCATCAAAACCGCACTTCTGCGCACGCGCAGAAAGCTCAAGGAGCATCTCATCAAGGAGGGATACTGTGAAGCATGAAGTTCTGACCCGCGCCATAGGCGAGCTCGACGATGAGCTCATCGCGGACGCCTACGCCTACAAGCCGCGCAAACGGTACGCCCTCCCGCGTTTTCTTGCCGCTGCGGCGTGCCTTGTGCTCGTGCTGGCCGCCGCCCTGGCGATGACGCGCGACACCTTACCGGCTGAGATCAAGGTCGAAGGCGCAGCGCTCTCCTCAATCCCCATTCCCATCAGTCAGCCCGCAGCGATGGCGCTCGACGCGCGCGGCAGTCTGAGCGGCCCGCTCAGTCCGATACTCACCATCGAGAGCAAATCGGGCGAGGCCGTGACCGTTACGGTGTCGGATGGCGTGCTGACCCAGCCTCTTTACTCGCTGCAGGAGGAGTTCACCTCCTACACCGTCTCCGGCAAGGTGCAGCTTTGCTGGACCATCGAAGAGCCGGACACGGGTACGGTTTACACGCTCTCTCTCGACGGCGCGCCCGCCGTCACGCTGCGCTACGACGAGGCCAACGGCTATTGGGCCGCCGCGCAGGCGTAAGCATCCCATTCCACATTACTATTGACAACACACAACATTTTGGAGGTAAATTCCCATGAAAAAGTTTCTCACCCTGCTGCTGGCTGCAGCGATGACTCTCTCCCTCGCCGCCTGCGGCAGCAAGACGGATGACAATAGCGGCAATAACAGCCAGCCCGCGAGCGCTCTCGAGCTGCTGAACGCCGTATGGGCCAACTACAGCGACGACGACAAGTTCCCTGCTGCCGGCGGCGACTATGATGAGGCGAATATGACCGAGGACGCGCCCGGTAACTTCTCCGTCGAAGACGGAGACGCACTTGACTACGCTCTCTCCTTCCCCGCCGCGGACGCAGGCAAGCTCTCCGACGCCGCGTCCCTCACCCACATGATGAACGCCAACACCTTCACCGCGGGCGCGTTCCATGTTGCGAGCTCTTCCGACGTTGACAGTGTCGTCTCCGACCTCAAGGACAACATCATGAACCGCCAGTGGATGTGCGGCTTTCCCGACAAACTCGTCATCCTGACGCTCGGCGACTATGTCGTCTCCTGCTACGGCGCGGAGGACCTTGTCGACCAGTTCAGCGGCAAGGTCACCGAAACCTTTGCCGATGCTGCCGTCGCCTGCGACGAGGCCATCGCCTGATTTGATCTTCTGAAAGGCGGAGAAGTTTATGCTCTTTTCCAGCGTTCCCTTTCTCTTCTACTTTCTGCCCGCGGCGCTGCTGATCTACTTCGCAGCGCCGCGGCAGCTGAAAAACGCGGTGCTGCTGCTCGCAAGCCTCTTTTTCTATGCCTGGGGCGAGCCGAAATATATGCTGCTCATGCTCGTCTCCATCGTGCAGGGCTATGGTTTCGGCCTGCTGATTGAAAAGCACCGCGGGCAAAAGGCGTCGAAGGTCTTTCTGACGCTCTCGATCCTTGTGAGCCTTGGGCTTCTCGGCTATTTTAAGTACGCGGACTTTTTTCTCTCCAGCGTCAACGCCGTCACAGGGCTCTCCCTGCCGCTTTTGAAGCTGAGCCTGCCCATCGGCATCAGCTTCTACACCTTTCAGGTATTGAGCTACGTCATCGACGTCTACCGCGGCGAAACGGCGGCGCAGCGAAATTTCATCGACCTCGCCGCCTATGTTTCGCTCTTCCCCCAGCTCATCGCGGGGCCGATCGTACGGTATTCCGACGTCGCCGCGGAGCTCAAAAGCCGCACGCACAGCGTCTCCGCCGCGGCGGAGGGCGTGCGCCGCTTCACGGTCGGCTTTGCCAAGAAAATTCTGCTCGCCAACCAGTTCGGCGCGCTCGCGAGCGCCTACAAGTCGACGCAGGACGCGAGCGTCCTCTTCGTCTGGCTCTACGCGCTCGCGTTTCTGCTCCAAGTCTATTTCGACTTTTCGGGCTACAGCGATATGGCCATCGGCCTCGGGCGGATGCTGGGCTTCCACTTCCCTGAAAACTTCAACTACCCCTATATTTCAGCGAGCATCACGGAGTTCTGGCGCAGGTGGCACATGTCGCTCGGCTCGTGGTTCCGCGACTACCTCTATATCCCTCTCGGCGGCAGCCGGAAGGGCAAGGCGCGTCAGCTGTTGAACATTCTGATTGTCTGGCTTGCAACGGGCCTGTGGCACGGGGCGGCGTGGACGTTCGTGCTGTGGGGACTGTGGTTCGCGGCCCTGCTGCTTCTTGAAAAGCTGGCTCTGCTGCCGGTGCTCGAAAAGCACCGCGTGCTCGGCCATGTGTACACGCTCTTTTTCGTCACGCTCGGCTTCGTGCTTTTCGACGCAGACAGCGCCGCGCAGGCAGTCTCGCGCATCGGCGCGATGTTTGGTGCAAGCGGTCTGCCGCTGTCAAGCACGCAGGCGGTCTACTACCTTAAAAGCTATGGCCCGCTGCTCGTGCTCGGTATCCTCTGCGCAACACCGCTGCCGAAGATGATCGTCGCAAAGCTGCGCAAATCCAAAGGCGCAGCGACGGCGCTCGATGTGCTCGAGCCGCTGTTTGTACTCATTCCTCTGCTGCTCGGCACGGCATTTTTAGTGGACGGGTCGTTCAACCCGTTTCTCTACTTCCGCTTTTAAGGAGGGCATCGCATGAATCGAAAAATCAAAGACGCCCTCACCCTCGGCATCGCGGCAGCGTTCGTGCTTATGTTCGCGCTGTGGAGCATTTGCAAGAGCGACGACGCCGTGTCGGAAAGCGAGCGCCGCCCGCTCAAGCAGTTCCCAACACTGAACGTGGAAGAAGTGCTCTCCGGACGCTTCCAGTCGAATTTTGAGAGCTACACGCTCGACCAGTTCCCGCTGCGCGACGAGTTCCGCACACTCAAGGCCCTGTCCGTCCGCGATTTATTTGGCGAGAAAGACAACAACGGCATCTACGTCGCGGACGGCTACGCCGCGAAGCTCGACGACACGATCCACGAGGATTCGCTCGACCACGCGGTTGACCGCTTCCGCTACGTGTACGAAACCTATCTCAAGGACACGGGCGCGAATATCTACCTCTCCGTCATCCCCGACAAGAATTACTTTTTGGCCGCCGAAAACGGTTATCCCGTGATGGATTACGAAAAGTTTTTCGCGCTCATGCGCCAAAAGGTCGACTTTGCGGAGTATATCGACCTGACGGGCACGCTGTCGCTCTCATCCTATTACCGCACCGACCTCCACTGGCGGCAGGAAATGCTTGCCCCCACGGCCAAGGCGCTGGCAGATGCGATGGGCGTCTCACTCACCGTGGACTTTACCGAGGTCACGCTCGATACGCCGTTTTACGGTGTGTACCGCGGGCAGTCGGCACTGCCAATGGAGCCCGACAGGCTCGCCTACCTCACAAACGATATCATTGGTAGCTGCCGCGTGTACGACTATGAAAGCGGTGCCTATCTCCCTGTCTACACGCTCGAAAAGGCAGACGGCAGCGACCCGTATGAAATTTTCCTCTCGGGACCGAAGTCGCTGCTGCGCATCGAGAATCCGAACGCGCAGACGGAGCGCAAACTTCTCGTGTTCCGCGATTCGTTCGCCGCGAGTTTACTTCCGCTGCTCGCGGAGGGGTACAGCGAGATCACGCTTGCCGACATCCGCTACCTCTCCCCCTCAATGCTCGGAAAATTCATCGACTTTACCGCGCAGGACGTGCTGTTCCTTTACAGCACGAGCGTGCTGAACGACAGCGCCACGATCAAGTGATGCAAAACGGGACGCAAGCGCCGTGACCGGCGTTCACGTCCCGTTTTCTTTTTTTGTCCGCAAAATTTTTTCACAACGCAGCACATAAGCATAATGCCCTCCCCTGCCGTTTCCGGCAAGGGCGGGTTCAGGTTAAATATAGCACAGCCGTTTTCTTCATGCAAGAAAAAGTTGCCGCACTTTCATAATTTCGTTCACACCGCACATCCCGTCCCACTAAAGTGAGGGGAAAGTTGGAAAAACAAAGTATTGACGCTGCTTGCCCCGATGAAGTATCATTACTTATCAAATTTTTTATTTCGAAACAGGAGGTCTGGATCATGAGTGAAGCGACTCGCATTCCCGAGCTTTTTGGCTCTCTGGTGTTCAATGAACGCACAATGGAGCAGTATGTGCCGCAGAGCGCCATGGACGTTTGGCGCGGCTGCTTAAAGAGCGGGCAGCCTCTTCCCCTTTCCGCGGCAAATGAGATCGCCGACGCGATGAAGACCTGGGCGCTGGAGCATGGCGCAACGCATTTCACGCACTGGTTCCAGCCCTTGAGCGGCGTGACGGCGGAAAAGCACGACAGCTTTATCAACAACGCCGGCGGCGGCCGCGTGATGATGGACTTTTCCGGCAAGGAGCTGGTGCGTGGCGAGCCCGACGCGTCCTCCTTCCCCAACGGCGGCCTGCGCGCCACGTTTGAAGCCCGCGGCTACAGCGCTTGGGACCCCACGGCGTTTGCCTTCATCAAAGATGGCAGCCTTTGCATCCCGACGGTGTTCTGCTCCTACAGCGGCGACGCGCTCGACAAGAAGACGCCTCTGCTGCGCTCCATGGCCGCGGTCGACCGCGCGGCGGTGCGCGTGCTCAAGTTATTTGGCGACGACGCGGAAAAGGTCACGCCGCAGATCGGCGCGGAGCAGGAGTATTTCCTCATCGACCGCGAGCTGTACTTAAAGCGCATGGACCTGCGCCTGTGCGGCCGCGCCCTGTTCGGCGCAAAGCCCCCGAAAGGTCAGGAGTTGGACGACCACTACTTCGGCGCGTTCCGTCCCCGCGTGGCCGCCTACATGAAAGAGCTCGACGAAGAGCTGTGGAAGCTCGGCGTGCTCTCCAAGACCAAGCACAACGAGGTCGCCCCCGGTCAGCACGAGATGGCCCCCATCTACTGCGACGCCAACACCGCCAACGATCAGAACCAGCTCGTCATGGAGACGATGAAGAAGGTGGCCGAGCGCCACGGCCTCGTCTGCCTGCTGCATGAAAAGCCCTTTGCCGGCGTCAACGGCTCCGGTAAGCACGTCAACTGGTCGCTCTCGACCGACACAGGCGAGAATCTGTTCTCCCCCGGCAAAACGCCCAGCCAGAACGCCGTGTTCCTGCTCTTCCTCGCCGCCTTCGTCAAGGGCGTGGACGAGTATCAGGAGCTGCTGCGCTGCTCTGTCGCCTTCGCGGGCAACGATCACCGTCTTGGCGCGCAGGAAGCGCCGCCGGCCATCATCTCCGTCTTCCTCGGCTCCGAGCTGCAGAGCATCATCGACGCCATCGTCGGAGAGAGCGACTATACCGAGACCGAGCGCAAGACGCTGCGCATCGGCGTGGACGTGCTGCCCTCCATCCCGCAGGACACCACCGACCGCAACCGTACCTCGCCCGTGGCCTTCACCGGCAACAAGTTCGAGTTCCGTATGCCCGGCTCCAGCCAGTCCATCGCCGGCCCCGTCACGGTGCTCAACACCATCATGGCGGAGGAGCTCAGCCAGTTCTACGCGGTGCTCAAGGAAGCGCCGGACTTCAACAAGGCGCTGCACGACCTTGTGCGCAAGGCGTTCATCGAGCATGGCCGCATCATCTTTAACGGCAACGGCTATGAGGAGGCGTGGGTCGAGGAGGCCGCGCGCCGCGGCCTTGTGAATCTGCGCAGCACCGCCGACGCCCTGCCGACCTATGTTCTGCCCAAGAACGTCGAACTGATGATGAAGCACGGCGTTTACACGAAGGAGGAAATGCTCTCCCGCCACGAGATCCACATGGAGAAGTACCGCAAGGTCATCCACATCGAAGCGGCCACCATGGTCGATATGGTCCAGCATGAGATCCTCAACGCCGCCTCCGAGTATGAGAGCAAGCTCTGCGAGACGATGCTGCGCAAGCACGAGGCTGCGCCCGAGCTGCCCTGCCACGTCGAGAAGTCGCTGGCCAACTCCATCGGCATTCTCAACGACAAGCTGCTCGAGCAGACCGTGACGCTCAAGACCGCGCTGGAGACCGCGCCCGTCGGTGCCTCCGGCGAAGAGGAGATGCGCTATTACCACGACGTTGTTGCCGCTGATATGGACGCGGTGCGCGATACCGTCGACCGTCTCGAGACGCTGACCGCCGGCAAGTACTGGCCGTATCCGACCTTCTACGATCTGCTTTTCTCTGTTTGATCCCCAAAAGGAACGCTCTCTGAGCGTTCCTTTTGAAATGATTTTTCCAATTTATTTGTGTTGTGGAGGAGAACATGAAGTACATTTTTGTCACCGGCGGCGTGGTGTCCGGTCTCGGCAAGGGCATCTGCGCGGCGTCGCTCGGCCGCCTGCTGAAGCAGTGCGGCCTGCGTGTGAAGAACCAGAAATTCGACCCCTATCTCAATGTGGACCCCGGCACGATGAGTCCCTACCAGCACGGCGAGGTCTTCGTCACCGACGACGGCGCGGAGACCGACCTGGACCTCGGCCACTACGAGCGCTTCGTGGATGAGGCGCTGAACGCGAACGCTTCCGTCTCCTCCGGCAAGGTCTACTGGAGCGTCCTCAACCGCGAGCGGCAGGGCGGCTACCTCGGCGGCACGGTGCAGATCATTCCGCACGTCACCGACGAGATCAAAAGCCGCGTCTACGCCATGGACGACGGCGAGACCGACGTGTGCATCACGGAGATCGGCGGTACGGTGGGCGACATCGAGAGCCAGCCGTTCCTTGAAGCGATTCGGCAGGTCGCGGCGGAAAAAGGGAGAGGAAACGTCCTCTTCATCCACGTTCCGCTCATCGTCTCCATCCCCGGCAGCGGCGAGCTCAAGAGCAAGCCCACGCAGCATTCCGTCAAGGAGCTGCTCTCCCTCGGCATCCAGCCGGATATCCTCGTCTGCCGCACGGACAGCCCGCTGCCCGACGATGTGCGCCATAAGATCGCGCTGTTCTGCAACGTTGAGCCGGAATGCGTGATCCCGAACGTCACGGCCTCCACACTCTATGAGGTGCCGCTGCTGCTTGAGGACGCCGGCCTCTGCCGCGAGGTCTGCCGCAAGCTCGGCTTTGACTGCGGCGAGCCGGATATGAAGGCATGGACGGCGCTCGTCGAGAAGATCAAGCACGCGCACAAACAGGTGACCATCGCGCTCGTCGGCAAGTATACCGGTCTGCACGACGCTTATCTGAGCGTCGTTGAGTCGCTCTTCCACGCGGGCACGGCCTGCGACGCACAGGTGACGATCCAATGGGTCGATTCCGAAACGCTGACGGCGGAGAATGTCGCCTCCGTTCTCGGCGGCTGCACGGGCGTGCTGGTGCCCGGCGGCTTCGGCGACCGCGGCATCGAGGGCATGATCCTCGCCGCGCAGTACGCGCGCGAGAACGGCGTGCCCTATCTCGGCATCTGCCTCGGTATGCAGATCGCCGTCATCGAGTTTGCGCGCCACGCCGTCGGCTGGGCCGACGCGCACAGCGCGGAGTTCTCCTCCCTCACCGCGCACCCGGTCATCGCGCTGCTGCCCGACCAGATCGGCGTGACCGCCAAGGGCGGCACGATGCGTCTCGGCAAATACCCCTGCGTGCTCGGCGAGGGCACGAAGGCGTATGCCGCCTACGGCACACGCGAGATCTCCGAGCGCCACCGTCACCGCTACGAGTTCAATAACCTCTTCCGTGAGGAGCTTGAGCGCGCGGGCATGACCTTCTCCGGCACCTCGCCGGACGGCTCGCTCGTTGAGATCGCCGAGCTGAGCGAACAGGATTGGTACGTCGGCTGCCAGTTCCACCCCGAATTCAAGAGCCGTCCCGACCGTCCGCACCCGCTCTTCACCGGCTTCGTCGCCGCAGCGCTGCGCAAGGCGGGCAAATAATAGCGAAGGGGCGGAGCCGTATGGCTCCGCCCTCTGCATGAAAAAAGAGAACCGCCACGCGGTTCTCTTTTGCTGTATTCAGCGGTTTTTCAGACGCTTGTCGCACTTGGCGGCGAGCTTCGTGCCGGCGCTCTGGAAGAGCTGCACGAGCAGAATGAGCAGGATGACCGCCACGTACATCACGAGATATTTGTAGCGGTAGAAGCCGTAGTCGATGGCGATCTTGCCGAGGCCGCCGCCGCCGATGATGCCGCTCATGGCCGAGTAGCCGAGGATGGTCGTGAGCGCGATGGTGAAGTTCTGCAGCAGAGAGGGGATGCTCTCGGGGATCATCACCTTGCAGATGATCTGCATGGGCGTCGCGCCCATGCTCTGCGCGGCCTCGATGATGTTGGGGTCCAGCTCACGCAGGCTGCTCTCGACGAGACGCGCGACGAACGGAAAGGCCGCGATGACGAGCGGAACGATGGTCGCCCTAGTGCCGACGGTCGTGCCGATGATGAGGCGCGAGAGCGGAAAGACCATGATCATCAGGATCAGGAACGGAATAGAGCGCAGCAGGTTGATAAGAACGTTCAGCACGCTCATCAGCCAGCGGGGAAGCGGCAACACGCCGTCCCTTTCGCCCACCACGAGCAGCACGCCCAGCGGCAGACCGATCACGATGGCGAAGGCCGTGGAGAGAAGCGTAACATAGAAGGTTTCCCAGATGGCGGGGAGAAACTGCGTTTGCAGTGCTGCGGTCAGCTCCTCGATGGACTCGGGAGAGAAAAGATTACTGTACACCGACGCTCGCCTCCTCGACCTGAAGATTTTCGATCCCGCTCAGAAATTCCCACGCACGGTCAAACTGTGCCGCGGGGACGCCGAGCAGCATACTGCCGTAGATCTCCTCCGAGAGCTTCTGCGTGCTGGCGGAAATGACGTTGGCCGCGATGTTCTCCTCCGTCGCGAGACGGGCCACCAGCGGGATCGAGGTAGTCTTTGCGCTGCGGAAGATGAGGCGGATGCGCCGCTCCTGCGCGGGATCGGACACCGTGACGTCCGCGCCGCCGGGGAAAACAAGGTGGCGCGCGGCGGCGGATTTCGGCGCGGAGAAGACGGTGGAAACGAGACCGTCCTCCACCATCTCGCCGTCGTCCAGAATGGCGACATGGTTGCACACGCTCTTCACCACGCTCATCTGGTGCGTGATGATGACGACCGTGATGCCGAGCTTTTTGTTGATGTCGCCGATGAGCTCAAGGATTTGGCGCGTCGTCTTGGGGTCGAGCGCGCTGGTCGCTTCATCGCACAGCAGGACCTTGGGGTTCGTCGCCAGCGCGCGGGCAATGGCGACGCGCTGCTGCTGACCGCCGGAGAGCTGCGCGGGATAGGCCTTCGCCTTGTCGGGCAGTCCGACCGTCTCCAGAAGCTCCTGCGCGCGAGAAGCCGCCTCACGGCGGCTGACTCCGGCAAGCTCCATCGGGAAGCAGACATTATCCAGGCAGTTCCGCTGCATGAGCAGATTGAAGCGCTGGAAGATCATGGTAATGTCGCGCCGCGCAGCACGGAGCTGCGCGGGCGACATGGTATCCAAACGTTTTCCGTTGACGATGACCTCGCCGGAGGTGGGGCGCTCGAGCATATTGATGCAGCGCACCAGCGTGCTCTTGCCGGCGCCGCTCATGCCGATGATGCCGTAAACGTCACCGTCCGGAATGGTCAGGGAGATATCCTTGAGGGCTTCCACCCGCCCACCGGCGGTCTCAAAGACTTTGCTGACGTGCTTGAGTTCGATCAAGGAATTCTTCTCCTTTCTTTTATCTTACTTCAGGGCGTCCAGCGTGGTCTGCTTGCCGCCGTAGAGACCCATGGGCTCGACGTGAATGGCAGCGACGGAGACGATGTGGGTACCGTTTTCCTTGTTGAAGTCATCAAGATAGGGGGTGTGCTGGAAGTAGTTGGCGTCCACGGTGCCGTCCTCCACGACGGTGTTGGGCACAACGTAGTCGTTGTAGGTCTGAATGTCGAGGGTGATGTCCTTTTCGGCAAGGATCTCCTTGGCGACCTCGAGGATCTCGGCGTGGGGCGTGGGGGATGCGGCGACGGAGACGGTTTCGCCGGCGAGCGCGGCGTAGTCAACGCTGGCGTCGTAGCCGTCGCCCGGATTCTCGACGGTGCTCACGACCGCACCGTCATACTTCTCGGCGATGTAATCGGCGACCTGCTGGCTCTCGAGCGCGGCGACCAGAGCCTTGACCTTGTCGCTGGACTCGTTGCCTTCCTTGACGGCGAGGATGTTGGCGTAAGCGGAGGCGGAGCCTTCAATGGCCAGAGAATCCTTGACAGGATTCAGACCGGCGTTGATGGCGTAGTTGGAGTTGATGACGGCGTAGTCCACATCCTTGAGGATGTTGGGGATCTGCGCGGCTTCGGTCTCAACGATCTCGACGTTGTGGGGATTCTCGGCGATGTCGTTCTTGGTGGCGGTGATGCCGGCGCCGTCCTTGAGCTTGATGATGCCGTTGGCTTCGAGCAGCAGCAGGGCGCGGGCTTCGTTGGTGGTGTCGTTGGGGACTGCGATCTGAATGGCGGCGTCGGCCTTTTTGCCGCAGCCGGAGAGGATGCCGAGGGCGAGAACTGCCGCGAGGGCAAGAGAAATGAGCTTTTTCATGATTTTATTCTTCCTTTTCTTGATTTTGATATTATTTGAATGATTTTTGATGCGACGATCCGCGGTCACATTCGACCGCTCATGCGGGAACACGAACCATGCGGACACATTCGCTCTTTCAACAGCTTGAGCATCGCGTTTGACCTCCTTTGCTTGGGACGCTGTTAGTTATACACGATGCTTCGCCATTTGTCCAATACGCTATAAGGATAATGGGTTATAGGCGCAAACTATAACATAGTGCGTTTCATATACTCCGATGGCATAATATCAAGACATATATTGACGATATGAACAAAGCAGGAGGGTATCAGTTGGACAAACCGCCCTGTGCCGCGTGAAGAAATTCCTGTATTTTCTCGATATACAGCTTGCCGACGCTGCTGAGGATCTGGTTTTTCTTCACGATATAGCCGACCTTCATCACGCCGTTGATGGGGCTGTCGTCCGAAAGTGGAATGACGCGGTAGTCCCCGCCGTTGAGCTCCTCGCACACGATGCCCGAGCAGAGCGTGTAGCCGTAGAGCCCGACCATCAGGTTGACCATCGTGGCGCGGTCGTTGACCTTGACGGTCTGAGAGTAGTCGTTCATGGACGACAGCTCCTCGGAAAAGTAGAAGGAGTCGTTGCCGCCCTGCTCAAAGGAGAGAAAGGGGTAATCGCTCAGCTCCTCGCCGTGGATCTCCGTGCGGTCGGCGAGCGGGTGGTTTTTCCACAGAAAGACATAGGACTTGCAGTCCATCAGCTCGTGGAACTCAATGTCGTTCGCGCGGAGGATCTTCGTGATAACGTTGCGGTTGAAGTCGCTGAGGTAGAGGATGCCGATCTCGCTGCGCAGGCTTGCGACGTCGTCGATGACCTCGCGCGTCTTGCTCTCGCGGATGGCAAAATCGTATTTGGCGGTGTCGAAGCTCTTGGCCATCTCCACGAAGGCCTTGACCGCGAAGGAATAGTGCTGCGTCGTCACGCCGAACTTCTTTTTCAGCTCGTTGGGATGCGCGTACTTCTCCGCCAGCGTCTCATACTGGTGGTAGACCTGACGGGCATAGTCGATGAACTCCTGTCCGTCGTTCGTCAGCGTCACGCCGCGTCCGCTGCGGTGGAAGATGGTGATGCCGAGCTCACGCTCCAGCTCCTGCATCGCGCCGGTGAGCGAGGGCTGGGCGATGTAGAGCCGTTCCGCCGCCTTGTTCATCGAGCCGGTCTCGGAAATGACGATGGCATAGTGGAGCTGTTGGAGCGTCATGGGCGTATTCCTCCGTGTACAGAATGAAGAAAGTATACCATACGGGCGGACAAAATTCAAGCGCGGCGGGCGCTGCGCTTGAATTCCTACAAAGTATATGGTATTATAGAGAAAAAACATAAAAAACGGAAGGTGAGCCTATGCGTATCTCGACCAAGGGACGCTACGCGCTGCGCCTGATGCTCGACCTTGCGGAGCATCAGGGAGACGGCTGCGTATCGCTCAAGGACGTTGCCCAACGGCAGGATATCTCCAAAAAATACCTCGAGCAGATCGTTCCGACGCTCAGCCGCGCCGGCTTCCTGCTCACGAACCGCGGCTATCAGGGCGGCTACCGGCTGGCCCGCCGGCCGGAGGACTACACCGCGCGGGACATTCTGCGCCTGACCGAAGGAAGTCTTGCCCCCGTGGCCTGTCTGGACTGCGAGGTCAACACCTGCCCGCGCAGCGCGAATTGCCCGACTCTCCCGCTCTGGCAGGGCCTGGACCGTGTGATCGAGGATTATCTCGCGGGCGTCACGCTGCAGGATCTGATCGACCGCCAGCGCGAGCACAGCGGCGATGACTACGTGATCTGAAAAAAGTAGGCGGCTGCCGACGGCAGCCGCCTACTTTATAGTCAAGCCGTTACGGGCGCATTGTGGGGAACAATTCACGGTATGCTCTATCTTGTCTTATCGCGCTTTATTACCTCGCATTTTATATGAAATCCAAAACTTTTTTACCCATTTTGCTTTTATCTTGTTTTATCTTGTGATAGTCAAATGTGGTAAAATTTGTGGTAACGCCTTAAAACCTCAGATAGGCTTCGTGGTTTGTGTACACTTTATATATTATACACACCAATACCACCCATGTCAAATAGAGACTATTGGCAAAAAAAGAGGGGTACATTTCTGTACCCCTCTTCATTCATACAAGGAACCCACCGTTTTCCTCATGGTCTTGGTATACCCGCTTGATGTTGGCAATAGCCATGACCGCTCGGTTGTTCTTATATCCGGGGTGTGTTTCACAGAATCTCTCATACTCGTCGATGTCAAGGAGCATATCATTAAAACACTCATGTGTAAAGTCCTCGCCCCTCATAAGCTCAATGTTGAACCGCAGAATACGCTGGCGGTGCATACTCGCATCTCGCTCATCACCGTCCTGAATATGTTTTTCGAGCTTGTCCTGTGTCTCACGTTGTTCCTTTTTGATGTCGGCGATCTCATTCAACACCTCACCGTTGATTGCTCTGCCAATCTTCTTTGACAACCATGACCAAGGATTTACCTTGATCGGGGCAATCTGAACAAAGGTCATAAGCAAAAGGAGCGTTCCGCCGCTCCATCCCAAGATCTCTCCCATGTTCATGTCATGTCCCTCCAAAGTGCTTACTGCGCCGTATTGGAGGTGCCGTTGACAATCTTGCTCATATCGCACAGACTGTCAATCAGATCGGAAATCTTGTCCATATCGAGATCATAATTTACAGTATCGGCAGAAGCCTTAACCATAGCCATGACCCATTCCTTCCGATCTGCACCCTTCTCGAACATCGTCTCGGCGCGTTCCATGTAACTGGTAACGAGCTTAACAACTTCCGGCCAGTTTTTGTCCTGGATCGTTTTCCGCACATACTTCACCAGCTGGATTACCAGCGGAATAGTTGCGGCAAGACCAGACAACACCGATACAATCAGTCGTACCCATTCAGAATCCATAGCACTCTATCCTCCTTTTTTCATATTGCAGGGCTTTCTTTGCTGCCCTCTATGCCATCCTCACAAAAATTGTGTGCTTTAGCAGTTGCGAATTTAATTCCTTCTCCATCAGCACCAGAGTTTTCTACCTCGCTCTTGTGTACAATTTTACTGAGCACAATGCTGCAGGCAGTTCCTATCGGAGCAAAAGCCGCCGTATAGCAAGCCAGCGCTCCGGTATACCCATATACGATACTCAGTCGAGCAAGGTAAAAGCCGCCAGCCAGTCCAGCGGCAAGGAAAATCATGATACATACAGCAAGCCAGTTAGTAAACCCAAGGCGTGGCCTCTTCGATTTCGGCTTGCTTTTCTTCTTACCACGCTCGATTGAGATGGTCATTTTACGCCTTACCCATCATCTGAGTCCAACGATAAAGAACGGTGACGAACTGCTCGCGGGTCAAAATGTCGCCCCACATACAATTCGGCTCGCCGTTGACGGTTGTACCATTACCGGCGATTAAACCATTCTTCGTTGCCCACTCGCGTGCTTCTGCGCTGTATGCGCTTGCGTCATTGTCCTGGAGTTCCTTACGCATTTCACCCCAGAGTTCTTTGAAACGTGCTACATCCATGTCATCATCCTCCGTTTCGCCATTGAGAATTTCCTGAACTTCCTTCCGCAGAGCATCCATGCTCTTGCCATGCTTCGGCCACCACTGTCCCACGTCGCCATGGTTGGAGCCATAGCCGGCACGATATGACTCTGCATGATCGCTGATCCCAGAAATCGGATATCCGAATTTCTTGACCATATAGACATTCCATGCCACGACCATTTTCCACATCCGGTCAAAATAGCGCTGGTTTTTCGCCACGTCGTATCCGACCATCGTGCCGCCAGCATAGGTGTGGCCTGCGGGTTCGCAAATCTCCCACTGCACCTTCGTGTTATTCCATGAACCCTTACTGCCGGAGCCGCATCCCCACGGGCGACCATTCCATTGCAAAGCGAGAATAATTCGTCCTTCGCCCTTATGGAAGTCACCAAGGAGAGCATTAACACCCCAGCCCGCACTGGACTTGTTCATCGCGTTGAAAAACACATCGACAGAAGGTTGGGCACAGCCAACAGAATGGTTTACGCAGCCGGCAGGTCTAATCGTTCTTCCGCTGGTATAAGCTCCGTTATCCGTCGCAGGGCGGATCTCCAGATGGCTTTCAACGTACTGGATACATTCTTGAACTGTCATCATTTCAAACCACCTCCACGTATTCTCTGCCCCAGTAAGGCTCGCCGCCGTCCTTTGATGTCTTCAGCACAGCGTACCAAGCCTTACCGCCGTCTTTACGGAAACGCGGATCGAGTGTCTTAGAGCAGAACCCGAAGCCACCCTCATCCTCTGCCCCGTCGCCCCGACACATTTCACGATTACATTCCGTGTTTTTTCTGGGATCGCACTCATAGAACAGGACTTTCTCTCCTGTCGCGCCATCCACCAGGTACCCACCACGGGATACAATGTTGTTGATATCGACCATTGAAGTTCACCTCTTTATTTCCGAACGGTCAGAAATTTTCATTACCAACCGTAGATACTTTTCATGCCGGCGGCCCCATGATTTGAGCAAGACGGTAAAGCACCGTCACGAACTGTTCACGGGTAACAAGGTCTTGCCACATATAGTTGGGTTCACCATTGATGACAGTCCCGTTGCCGGTAATCAAACCCATATCCAACGCCCACTGCCGCGCCTCAGCGCTCCACTGGCCGCAGTCGTTGTCCTGCAGTTCAGCTCTCATTTCCTGAAAGAGTTTTCTGAACTGTTCCAAATCAGAGTCGGACGCAGGAGCAATCTGTGAGGCAAACTGGTCATAGTACCGCTGCCCATACTCAGCACGCTTCTTCTGAACATCCTTACTCTGGTTTGCTGGCTTCTCAAAGTTCAGCAGCACAGCATTGGAAGCCTCCAATACAGAGGTTGCCACCCGCAGCACCGCCAGCACGCCGGGGTAGCTCTCGGACAGCTCTTTCCAAAGAAAATCCAGCTGCATAGTGAGATCGCCGATAGACTTTCCAGACGACTTAGCAAAATCCAGCAGGGCTTGCTTCCGAGTCCAAAACGTCCACTGGGCAAGGCCAAAGCCGGCCTTGTCCTGCACGAAGTTTGTATAGGTGCCGTTATCCACAGCAGCTACATAAGCATTGTCATTCATGCCAAGGACGTTTTCATAACTGTTCTGCAAATTCCGAGGATTAAGGCCGCTTTCGGCAAACAAGTTGCCCATCAACCCAGCGATCCCATACTCATTCAATCCCTTCTTTTGAAGGTAGTCATGAATTGTCAGTTCGTTCATCTCGCACCTCCTTACAGATCAGAAAGCGCGGCTTGCTTCTGCCCGACGATTTCACCGTTCATGCAATACTTGCCGATTTCGTCCTCATCGTCGATATCCTTGTAGATATCCACCATTTCCAAGCTCTCCCATCCAATGATGGTCTTGATCACAGAATCGGGCAGGTTTGCCTTGGCAAGTGAAGTCGTAAAGAAGTGCCGGAGACTATGCCAATACACAGGGATACCCAGAATATTGGAGAAGGTTTCTGCCCAGCTGTTCAGTGTAGAGATAGGCACCGTCTTCGTAGGATCGTCCCTGTCAGGGAACAGCCACTCACTTTCGATACCCAGCTCTGCCCGCTTCGCCATCCACGCATCGAAGTAGTGCTTGAAAGGCTTTGCCAGCACATAGCAGGTAAGCATTTTTCCGTTGACGCCCTTGCCCTTCGTTCTGACTTTTTCAGGCGTTTTGTAAAACGTGCCATAGATGATGTTCTCGTCGTCGAAGTACGACACTTTGAACCGCGTCAGCTCAGACTTGCGCCGCCCAGAATACCGCGCCAAAGCGAAGCAGCAGGCTTTCTCGTACTGTCCGCGCTCCATCAGATAATCCAAAAGTTGATCGGCCTGTTCGTCCGTCAGCACCGTCTTCTCTCTGGTCGGCTCATTTACCGGGTTCTCGATCTTGCGGACGATTGACCGGAAGTTGGGAAGCTCGTCATCCAAGATTGCTTCGATGTAGTTGCTCAAAGATGACAACGTACTCTTCAGCCGGCGCACACGGGCGGGAGAGTTCTCGTTGTTCCTCAACAGCCAGTTTTGGTACGAGATGATGTCACGCTTGCTAATCTCCGGGAAATACTTGTTGTCCGCATTTTGGAGTACCCACACGAAGAAAATATACAAATCGCTCGTATATGCCTTAACGGTGGAATCCGCCTTGCCGATACTCCGCAGGTATTCCAGAAAATCGTTCATCAGCCGAATGTTCTTCGGATTGATCTGGGCGATCAATTCCGGGCTGGTGATCTTGTTTTGTCTCGTCTTCCGTCCCATAACTCTCACCTCCTTTTTCGTATGAAGAAAGAGCCGCACCTTTTTTAGGTACGGCTCTTAAAAAAATGGTTAGCAAATAGCTGTTTTATTCTGTTATGTGTAGCGGGGCTTCTCTCCACCCTCTACTGCATACCTCATCCAGTCCAGTATGACAATGCCCACAACGGATAGGACAAGCCACAGCAAAGTAAACTGCGGGCAGATTTGTCCCAGGATATTCCCGGCCAAGTGCGAGTAATCCCACACTCCCAAACCAAGCCACACATTCAAAACAAGTCCGGTAACGAACTCTAACGCTGTAATCGCGGCAGCACAGATACACGCCTGCCCTACCAACGGCATTCCCCAGGGAAGCTCTGCTCCGAAGCGTTCCAGAGGGACGGCCAGAATAATCGCTAACGCAAACATCGTCCAGCTGATTGTTTCTGGCCTACCCTGAGAAGTCTTCCAGATGACCTCGCCGAAGAAATACACACCGCCAGTCCAAAACCAGAGCAAAACAGAAAGCACCCACTTTCCAATTCGTTTCCGCTCCATGCTTATCTTACTCCCATTCCCCGGCAATTTCTTTCAGCCGGTTTTGTTCCCGCAGCGCCTCTTCCTCTTTGACCTCAGCGCCAAACTGTACCAACATAAAGGCTTGCGCCTTAATGATCTCTGCCTGACGAATGCAGATGTCGGTTAGTTCCGCAATCAGCTCAACGCTGCTCATGCGGCACCGCCCAGCTTTTGCACGATAGCTTCCATCTGAGCCTGGGCTACTGCCATCTTCTCAGACAAAGCTGCAGCATAGGGTTCGGGCAGATCCATACCGTACTGCACAGCAGCGATCTTCTCAGCGTCTGTCATGGCATTGACATAGCTCTTGAGAGCATTGTGATATGCCGTCTGACTGGTAATCAGCGTCTGAGCCGCTACGTAAATCTGAGCGATTTCCGTAGCAGAATACACCGTGCAGGTTCCATCATCGGCCTGATAGGGGTACTCAGTACCACCCAGCTCAACCACACGGAACAGGTTGTTGATATTGCTCTGATCCTCCAGTTTCAGATTGAAATGGTCAAGACGATCCCCGATAGGCACGTCTACGCCTGCTACGATGACCGCATTGCAAGCCTTGGAAATCTCCAAAAGTTTCGCTGCACGCACCGTTTCCAGAGCATTGTCACTGCCGAGGATTTCCACCGCGTCTTCGGTCGTAATCCAACCATTCGCAACGGCCTTCAAAAGGCCACCCGCTGAAATGGAGGGTTCGATTCCACGCAGGCCATTTTCATACATTTCTCTCAGTTTGTCCTTCATTTCTCAGCCCTCCAAAATCGTCCGAATCAGACCCTCGATGGTAGTCTGATGGCTTTTGAGTTCTTGCCCACCGTCGATCTCTGAGACAACGACAGTACCGGCACCCTCAATGTCTTCGTGCCCAACCAGATTGTAGGCCACACTCTTGAATGCCACACCGATAGCATCTTCACGGGTGGCCGGAGTAAAACATCCGTTATCGCCATAACGAATGTAGTTGACAGAATCAGTAATGCCCAAGTCTGTCCCGTCAATTTTGATAATCCGATACATTACTTGACCTCCTTTGCACCAATCAACTTGGCGATATGTTTCAGATCTTCGATTTCGGCATTATAGAAATCGTGATTCCAAAGCCAGAAATCATCACGATCACTGCACTTGTACTGCTGGCAGCGGGGATCATCCCAAATCTTATCCCATCTATCCTGATGTGCCTCATCATGCTTTGCAAGCGTAGACTTGATGGTTTGAATGAGTTTTCCACGCAGAAGCCCTTGTCCATCGTCGTTTTGCGCAAAGAACTCATATGCGCAATCACTGAACACGGCACATACCGGTTTCCCGTTGTGCAGCAAAACATTTCCACCTACTTCCAGCTTCGTGCCGTATGGGATATTTACTTCGCCGCTAATAGTCTTGAACTTTGCTCTTTTTACTGTGATATAGCTATTGTGGTTCACCGTGATATACCTCCAAATAAGAAAACACCCGAAGACTTGCTTCGAGTGTAATCTGTTAGTTATTTTTTACGCGGACTTCTTTAGTTGTTCTTGCTCTCTATACCGACTAAACATGGCATAGTGCAGCCGTCTCAACCGTAATAACCTACCGTGATCGTCAAAATTCCTGTAGTACGCAGTCTGACATTCCATGTATTGATCTATCTCGAAAAGTGTTTTCCTACCGGCAAGATATTCCCTATGGAACATTTTCAACTTACGCCTTGCACGCTTCACACCATCACGGCTGCCGTTGATCTTGATTGCTCCGGTTTCCGTCAATGTGAAACGAGCTTTACAAAACCTAAACGGCTTTGTAAGCGGAATGATTTTACACTTTTTCTTATTCACCCTAATACCGAAAGACTCAAACTTTTTAACAATATCTCTCGCTATCTGTTTCAGTTCTTCAACATCATGGTAAATAACATAGTAGTCATCCATGTAGTGACCCGCACAGTGAAGACCAAGTTGACACTTGATATAGTTGTCAATCGCACTTGGGAGAGACACCATCTCCTGCTGGCTTGGTTCCACACCCAAAGGCATACCTCTACCAGGCGCATTGCCATAAGGCGCATAGTCAATGATCGCGTCTGCCACTGCTCGGATCTGCGGATCAAACATTACTTGCTGATGCCGACGATAGATGATATCTCTATTAGCATTCGGAAAGAAGCTCTTCAAGTCAAGAAGGAATATACCTCCTTCTCTTCCATAGCGTCGGTAATGCCATGCAAGCTGCTGTGTTAGCCTACGGAAATGCCAATGTAGTCCTTTACCTCTCTGACTTGCTCCATTGTCGCAAATCATACTCGGATGATAAAGGGGAATGAGGACTTCATTTGTGAAAACCTTATGAATCTGCCGATCGTCGATGTGCGGGGCATCAATCGGTCGCACTTTTCCACGCTCAGAAATGGTGAAATGTGCGCACTTCTTTTGTTTCCACTTACCATCCAAAACTTCACGCCGTCTCTTGGCTGTTCCAGAAAATAAGTGAAGCTCAAAGTTTTGCGTACTCTGTTTCCAACGGACACCCGTACAACATTTTCTCCCATAGAAGAACATATCGTGATAGTTGAAAACATCTTGAAGTGTACTGACTTCTTTGCTTCGTTTCAGTCTGTTTGCTTGTCGCTTTGATTTCCTGCGATGATATCTTGCCTCTCGGCGTTCTTCGCTTGTCATAAAAAGTATTCGCCCTCCGCATAGTTGTCTTGTAGGTGCGCGTCTAAACTACTTTGACCCGACACATGAAACGAGGATAGCGCAAGTACCCCGCCATGCAAGCAGCGTCCGTGTAAGGTCGTCAAAGGGCAGTTTTAGGGATTTTCACCCAGGGAAGTATCTCTCCTTTTGCGAGGGTCGTCTTTCACCTATCGGTTACTCCATGTGACCCCGCATCGCAAAATCCGGGCGCGAGCGCAGCCGCATTCCTTGCATTGTTATTGTTGGCGCTGCCATCAGTGTTCACATTGCAGAAATTGTTATTGTTGTTGTAATTAGCAGAGCGGAGCCACCACCACGCCGCCAAAGGCGGCGAAAACACCAAGGACACGTTTTCAGAAATACACCCAATAAAGATTTAGCTCTTTTTGATTTGCCCTAACGATTTCAGAGTCCCTTTGATCAACTCATCTTCGTTGTCAATCATTTCCCCAAGACTTGCAGCCATTCTGTCTAACTTTTCCGTTGCCTCCTTCGGAGATACTGAATTTCCCTTAGAAGTTGTAAAACATCCCTCGGGGTTCTTCATTATCACGAGATAGCAATGCGTAAGTCTGACATCCAGTGCTTTTAAGGAAGCTCTTGCTTCCAGCAAATGCGCTTTGCGTAACTCAATTCTCTGAGCGTCTGATGGGAAAATACTGTTCGCTTTCTCAGCATGATCCACTACTTCTCCAGCCAACTTAGCCACAGGTTCGGCCAAAAGTCTGGAATACCGTGCAGACATCCTTGTGAGAAAATTCAGCGTTTCTACATAGATTTGGTTAGCAGTATTGACATACTCAGCCTTACTCGTAGTCCGCCTTGCTTTCAATACAGACATTCTTTTACCTCTCTGGTGAATGGTCTTTTGCCCTATTCATCTGACTTAGTTTGATTAGCAGTAATCGCCCCCTCCGCTTTTTCGACTTCTTCCAGATGTTTCAAAAGCACAAACTCGATGTAGTTTGTCATGGAGCGATGCTGTTTTGTCGCCAGCGCACCAATCTTATCAAACACCTCATCAGATAGACGCAGCGTGAAAACACGTTTGTTTGATGCCATACTCAACCTCCCACTTACCTGCACATAAATATTTTAGTGCTATTTTCAGCTTTTGTATGCAGTATTTAGACTGTTAAGTGATAGCATTTTATAGGGCATTTTTCTAAAAATCGCGTCGGCGGCGCTTTGCGCCGCCGACGCTTTTGTTTTTTTTGTCTCCGTATCTGTTACCTTATCTGTCCTATCGGGGAACCCGCCCATTTTCATGGGCGGGATATGGATTGGGATACTCTGCGGAGGATTAGACAGCAAAGCCGGGCGCGAGCGCAGCCGCATTCCTTGCATTGTTATTGTTGGCGCTGCCATCAGTGTTCACATTGCAGAAATAGCTACTGCCGTTGCAACTAGCAGAGCGGAGCCACCACCACGCCGTAGAGCCGGTAGCGTTGTGTCTATACATGACCCTGCTGTTACCGGAAGAGTAATAGGCGTACTGCTTCTGGTAGTTCTGCTCATACTGGTTAGCATAATAACGAGTGCCCTGTACCTCGAACTCAGCCAGCAGGAACAGATAGTCGGTGAATGCCTTGACATTCGCAGCCACATTGGAGCTGTTGCCAACGGCATCGGCGTATTTGGTAACGCCCTTCATAACCGCTCTCAGGTCAGCAGGAAGCGCAGCCATCAGCGTATTCGCAACAGGGTTTGTAGCACAAGTGGCACTTGCGTTATAACCAACTCTGGATGTAGTTACAGTAGAACCGTAGCCAGAAGGAGGCACATCGGTACTACCCAAAACATCGTAACGCAGGTCACAACCAGCCCAGCCACCATAGTTATAGTTGCCCCAATGGTTCATATTGAAATACTTTGTACCATTGGTATAATAGCTATTGTAGCCACTGTCAATCAGGCCAATCAACCTACTACTGATCTTACCAATCTGGAAGTGAATCCTGTTGCTGCCCTCGACAGAGCTGTTGTGGTCAAAGCCCAAAATAAAAACATCAACAGACAGGTTGGAAAGAGAAAGCGTTCCAACTGTACCGTTGATGGTAATGGTCTTTGTTGCGCCGACTGACCAGTATGTGCTTGCCAAACCAGCCGCAGCGATCTTGCTGATATCTTCCCAAGAGCAGTCGTTCAATGCAGTACCGACAGCAGGAAGGAACTCCGCAGACACCGCGACCGTCTTACTGCCAGGGGCAGTATGGTTTGTACCGGCGGCTACACTGATAGTGATTTTCGCCGTACCAGTCTTATCGTTCACACTTTGGATAGTCACCACATTCCCGCTGACAGAAACTTTAGCAACACTGGCGTCGCTGGTTTGTGCGGAAATTGCACCGTCACCGGCACGGGTAACGGTGACTGTCTTGCTTTTGGCCGAACTATTCAGAACTACGCTCGTCGCACTCAGACTCAAAGAGCCTGCTGCCTTACTGATAGCCCAGCTTACCGTCTTAGCAGATGTGCTGCCGTCAGACCAGCAATAATCGTCCTTGGGAGTGAAGGCGGCGTTGTAGCTTCCGGCATTGATGCCGCTTGTAACTCCACCCAATGTCATTTTGGAGCTATCATAGTTGCTCCATGACGGGCTTTGAGTATTGCCCGTATATGTCAGGCTACCTCTCTGACTGGGAACCGTAGAGATTGCAAGTCGATTAGGTACACCGGTGACACGATTGGCAGTGCTCGTGTTTACTGCTCCGTCTGTAGAAGTCGGGAAGAACGACACATAATAGGTCACTCCGTTTTGCAGGCCGGTAACAGTCAGCGGGCTACTGGCATACTGATTGCGAGTCGTTACCGCCAGCCGATATGCAGCATCCGCGTCGTCGGGATCAGTAGCATAACCGCCCGCCTTAACTACTACAGTAGTCTTCGCCCAGGTCGCCAGCGTTACGCCGTCGTTCACCATGGTAGCCGAAGGATCAGTCCATTTCAGCGCCAGCTTGCCGTTACCAGCAGCAACAGCACTCATGCTGGACACATTGCCAACTGCCACGGGAGTGGGTGTCTTGTTGAACTCGTCGTCTGCGCTGTCCGTATAGGAACCTTGCGTAGTGTAGGGGAAGAACTTATAGTAGTAGGTTACGCCGTCTGTCAGGCCGGAATCGCAGAAATATTTATTTTGATACGCATTGCGAGTCTTGCTATCCAAGACTACCGTACCATCACGACGGCTTACGGGGGCACTACCTGCCTTACGCACCAGCAGAGTACCGCCCCATGCTGCCAGTGTGGAGCCGGCCACAACCAGATCGTCAGGGTCAGTCCACTTCACATAAACCTTGCCGGCAGCGGCCAAGGTCTGAATATCTGTCACAGCGGCCAGGGTCAGACCGCCTGTTCCGCCTCCACCACCAGAGGGGAAATTGCCAAGAATAGGCATATTGAATCCTCCTTTTCTTTTATCCCAAGAGAGTGATAACCACAGGAATATCTACTTCCGGCATTTCACCATCAGCTGAGATAATAAGCTTTCCGTCGGCCTGTCCGGTTACGCAGAGTTTGGCATCTCGCGCTGCCTCACGCTGCTCAAAAGTTGCGCTATGAGCGACAGAAATATTACCGTTCTGTACAGAGCCAAGGCCGGTAACAACCAGCTCCTGTGTAAACGGAGCGTCTACTCCTACCCATGAGCTGGCGACCAGCGTACACTCAACGCTTGCGCTCTTGTTGCCCTTCTCTGCCAAAATCCGATCAACCTCGATGAAGTTAGAGTTGGTCGCACCGTTGATTGCCTCACGCCAATCTTTGAACTTCGTGGAGGCATCGTCTTCCAGGATAAGCCCATAGTTTGTCGTCGTTTTGCTCATAGCTCATCCCTCCTTTATCCGAACAGAATTACAGTAATCGGAATATCACACGTAGGCTTGTCTCCTCCGATGGCAATAGTAAAGGAACCGTCCTCCTGCCCACAAACATAAAGGCTGGCAGTCTCTGCTGCTTCCCTTTCCTCCAGGGACACGCTCTGAGAAAGCCCTACAATGCCGTTCTGATCTGCTGTCAAACCAGAAATAGCAACGCTTTGTTTGTTGTCCGACCAAGCGGCAACCGTCAGTACCTTGTCCACCGATGTGCTTCCACCACCGGAGCACTTTACCCACGAACCATTGTTATATCTCCAAAGGACGCCTGACCTCTTTACGAAGTAGAACTTCTCGAACGGCGAAGTCAGCGCGAGACGTTGTGACTCTGTATCCACGACAAGAATATCCGTCAGCTGGACACGTGTTCCGTCAAAATCGTAAAAGATGTCACCCGAGTCCGTTACGATAAGAAATTGCTTCTCCTTGAACGGTACATCAGATGTATTCCGCGCTTTGCTGGCGACCGTTTGGTTCACATTGAACAGGGACAATTTGTACACCTCCTTTAATTGAAAAAGGAGGGGCGGCAATTAAGCCGCTCCCTCCTCGGTCAGTTCACCGGAACGTCCGATCAGAACGTACCCACGGTCAGAGCCTCAACGACAGCATTCAGCTTGGCCTTGTCACCAGTCTCGAACTTGTCCAGCTCGGTCTTGTTGGCGTGCTCGTGAGCCTTTGCAGCCGCAGCATCCCACTTGGTCTTGTCGCCCTCAGCGATCTTATCCAGCTCGGTCTTGTTGGCGTGGCTGTGCTTCTTGGTAACAGCGTCCTTCAGATCCTCGTTGGTCTGATCGTAGGTGTCAAGCAGAGCCTTGTTAGCGTGGGTGTGGGTATCCTTCTCCAGAGCAGCGATGCGGCCAATAGCAGCAGTCAGATCAGCAGCCTTGGCATAGTCACCGATGTTCAGAGCGGCGATAGCACCGTCAGCATACTCCTTGATGTAGGCAACAACAGTGCCGCTGGTAGCATCCTTGGGCAGAGTGCCAACCAGGTTCTGCAGGGTGGTGATGGCCTGATTCATCGCAGAGGCGTTATCGGGGTGAGACTGAATCCAGGCAGCAATCTCAGCCAGAGTATCCAGAGACTCCTTGGCGCTCTCGGGGATCAGCTGGGCAGCCAGCTCCTCATTGGCAATGGTGCGGGCAGACTTGCCGGCATCAGTACCAATCAGAGTGGTCAGCTTGCCATTGGCGGTGTCCAGATCAGCCTGGTTAGCCTTGCCGTCGATCTTGGTCTTCAGGGTAGCCTCCAGCTCGGCCTCGCTCACCTCATTCTTAGATGCCAGAGTGCCCAGTTTAGCAACGTCGCCGGCAACCTCTGCGACCTTAGCATCGGTGTAGTCCTTCACGGCCTTGCTGGTAGGAACAGTGGTGTCGTCAGCGCCAGCACCGATAGAGGTGGCGTAGCCCTTGATTACGACAATCCAGACAGAGCCGTTGTAAACCTCGCCAACACCGGTATCAGTGTTGACATACAGCACGCCCTCTGCGGGAGTGGCAGGCTTACCCGCAGCATTGGTGTACAGACGTACGCCCTCAGTATACTTCTTATCACCGAAGTACAGCTCGCGAGTGTCGTCGGTCAGGTAGAAGCTATCAGCGTCGCGGACGGCAGGCAGGCCAGCCTTATTACCATGGTACACAAGTTTGTAGTTCTCAGTCATAGCGATTCATCCTTCCTTCTCACGTATTGTGGATTGGTATATTTGTAAAGGGCGTTTGCCCGTTTACACACGATTGTTTTCTTTGTTGCTTTTTGCAACAGGTGGCATAAATTAGAATGTGCCAACCATTTTGCGTACTACCTCTTCGGCAGTTGCGATTGCGTCCTCCTTGATATCGGCAGCGCTGCCGCCAGTAGGTACGCCATAGGTCTTGATCTGGCCCGCACTGATCCACGTCAGCTTGCTTTCTGTGCCATCGTTCATCACGTAGAACAAATCGTCAGCCAGCGTCTCGCGCTCCACATCGTCGTCCGTGATTTTCCATGTACCTTCGATGTTATAAACGCCAGTCGCCAAAGAGCTGATTACAATACCTGTACCAGCAATGTTGATAACAGGCCGGTTCGTCAACTGATCGTAGTCAGAAACACCGCCAGATCCGCCACCTCCGCCCTGATTGATCAAGGCAGAAATCCAGCTCAAATCAGCCATAATTGTGCCTCCTCTCAGAACATATAGTAAATATTGACATTAACCGCCTCAGAAAATTCCAGAGACGTAATGTTAATCTGATCCATGCCCAGCTCAAAAATACCAGTGATCAGTGGGATCTCCTTCCCGTTGATTTTCACTTTCGTTCCTTCTGGGCAAATCATACTGAGCTTCCGCAGCGACATTTGACCGAAGTTCAAAATGCTATTGGGATTATCCGCACGCTCATTCTGTTTGAAGATATCCAGCATATTGACATTCGGCGTCACAGTCCCGCAGAAACAACCCAAATGTGCCTGTGACATTTTCTTACTCCTTTCCTAAGCAAGTACAACAAAGTCCAACTCTTCCAGAGTCATATCGTCGATCTCTGCCAAGGTTTTATCGTCCAGATCTGACAACAGGCGGTAGCGCTTCATGCCTGCATTCAGTGTCATTAGGATCTCTGCATCATTTGACACAGCAAACAAGCTGATCGTCTCGACAACCAGTTCGTAGAACATTTCGATAGCATTACCAATTTGCAGTTTCTTTTCTGCAATGGTTTCTGGTTCGGAAGTCTCAATACCGATTGCATTGCTACCGTCCCCCAGAGAATAGTGGAACTCTGTTTCTCCAATGCTTGCCGCAATCGCAAATGCGGCCTCCATTCCTGTTGTATAGCGATAAAGCAGCTCCGGGCTTGTCTGGTCAATACCGATCGCACTACTGCCTGACTCAAAATCGTGTTTCCGAAATGCAAGATCATTTGCACCAAAAACAGTCTGATTTTGAATAGTGTCAAAGACTTGCTTTTGTTCCGCAAGACTTTTTGCTACAATCGCCATTGCACTCTGCGCATCGCCAAGGGAACTCTTAGCATAAGCAATCGGCTGGCTAACTTTGATACCGATTTGACTTTCCAAGGCAAAGAAACTCTGGGCAAACAGCGTGAAAGCTGGGATATCCAGCCTCATCGCTGCCTGCTCCAGTTCGTTTCGATACTTGATAGTAAGTGCGGCGCTCGCTTCCAGACAAACTTGATCACCGATTTTCTCACTGACCGTAGCCAGCATCTCGTCGATCTCCGACAACAGAGCAGATTGATTTGCCACTGCAATTTTCTTTTGCAGGCTGAAATATGACAGCATCGCCCGCAAAACTACTCTGTTTACAGCTGATACGCCATCACGAAATGGGAGGGAGTAAACGATGATTGAACCTTCAGTCAAACGCTGTTTCAGGAAAATATCGTACTCCTTCATCTCCTATCGCTCCTTATGCCGTCGGGTTCACCACAGACAGGTTCAGAGAACCCAGCTTGATGGTCATGATGGTTGCAGCCTCAACACGACGACTTGCAGACAGCTCGCCGTACATCAGCAGGTTGCCACCAGTCAGAGCATCGTAAACAACAAAGTGGGTCATAGTGCCCCACTCGGAAGTGCTCTCCGCAAAATCAATCGCAGCATTGTTGGTCACGACGCCATTAACAGGGGCGCTCAAAGAAGTCAGCTCTACACGAGCATAGCCGGTGCCATCACCAGGCTCAACAACGCCACTGCCATCCAGAGCAGGCGCGGCGCTACTCAGACCCAGATAATACTTCTCAGGCACAGCCGGGGTTTTCTTGGAGCCAAACACATTGCCTGACACCAAATTCAGAAAATAGGTCGTATTCATCGTCCTCATCCTTTCTCAATGATTTTCTTTGTTGCTTAATGAGGGAAACTTTTGTTGATATTGTTCGCAATGCGAATAATACCCTGATCCGGAATCTCAATTTCCCCTGAGATATCCTGAATAGTAATCTGATAGATAAACTTACCGACCAGATCTACCGTTTCCTCTGGCAGCAACACCACACGCAGAACATTTGTTACAGTTCCGTCGCCGTCCTCACTCTTACTAACCTCCATCGGTTTGGCAATAAGCGGTGATCCGTTTTTGTTGACAAAATTGATCAACGCAAAACTGGCCGTACAGGAGGATAGATCAAACGGCTTTTTGTTTTGTGAAAAGAACGTGTGGAACACAAGTTCCTGCGTTGATCCTCCCACAAAGTCGATGGTAGGAAGTGAGTAAGGGCTGTAATCACAATTCATACCTATCACCGCCCTTTCAAATATTATTTTTCAGCGGATTTTGAAGTAGCTTCAACAATTTCCGCATTGTTCAAAACGTCGGCAACCTCTTCGAGAATGGCGATACTACCACTCAGATTTGCCAAATTCGCCTTGCCTTTTACATAGACATTGTTCAGCGCATTCAGCACGAATCCCAGTTGCTGCATAACTTGATCCTTCATATAGTCCTCCTTACAAAGACTTGATTTTTTCTTCCAGTTCGGAGATGCGACGGTAAAGCGTTTGAATCATGTAGGTATTCAAAGAGATAAACTCCCCATACCGCAGACGATAGAAAACGTCATCAATACCGTCTTTGGGATTGACTTCTTGGACAGGAGTAATTGTCAGGCCGGCAAAGTCATTCGTCGTCAAACCACTTTCCAACAATGCACGCTCAACGTCCTGCGCAATAAATCCAGTATGAAGTCTCTTAGACTTTCCAGCTTTTAGCTGATACTGAGTAGGTTTCAGCTTCATAAAGAAATTCTCGTACTTGTCCATTCTGTACTCGATCGCTTGCTTCAATCTCCTATCAGATCCGACCGAGATCTCTTCATCAGCAAACAAACCATTGTTTGTAATGGTAAAACCATGATCCGGTGCCTGCATACGCACACCTTTGTTGGTCGCAATAAAGTAGTATTCATCATCACTTCCGTACATTTTAGCGCCGTAAGTAAAACTCACGCCGTCGCTGCCCCTCGCGCAACAGAATCCACCATACTCACTGCCAAGAGTGATCAAATCGGCGTCAATCTGACCTGCACGAATATAGCTTGCATTGATATACAGCTTGCGCGTCGAAGAATCACTAAAAACGCCAAACTTTGTGCCGCCATTTGTCAAAACATTAAAAACGTTTCGCTCATTGACGGTCGCATCGCTTCCGTCTATACCATCCTGGCCGTCTTTACCATTCTGACCGTCTTCACCGCGAATCTTAATCGCCGAAGTCCAGGTCACTCCGCCATCGTAGGTATAAGAAGCATAGAGATCTCCGTCATTGATAGACTTGTGCCAACTGGTACTTCCCCTGGACGGATACGAGTTGTATGACCCGGTAGGAGGTGAGGCGGCAATACTGCAATACAATACCAAGCACGGGCTGTTGCCGCTGCCCCAAGTAATGCTGCCGTCCGCCATATTGATGCTGCCCTTCATAGTGACATTGCCGGACGGATCGACATAGAACGCGCCGTTGTTTACATCAATACCGCAGCCTTTCAGCCATCCACCAGATTGTGGATCGGCGGTCAGATTTCCGCTCAGTCTTGAGGCAGAGAGCGTACCGCTAAACTCGCCATCTCTTGCGTGCAGTGTGCCGTCTCGCTTTACCCAGAATTTTGCATTCTCAGGTTTTGTAGCACCCGCCCAAATCGCATACAGCGAATTGGTATCCTTGGAAGAGTTGAGGGCAACAAAAGTAGAGTTTGATCCACAATGAAGCTCATTCTCGGCCAGTTCCCACCCGCCAATCGAACCGGAGTCGGCCTTGATTCTTCCTCTGAAATAAGCGCTGCCGTCTCGAAGATCCAGATAGAAGTTTGCGTTCTCAGGCATACCGTCCGCATCGAACTTGATATCGCCCCAATCGTCAATAAACTCCGGGGTCACGGTTGTACCGTTAGTATTGAACAGGAGCTTATTGCCGGCCACGATACCATACTTCGGATCGAAGATCATCAGGCCGCCGTCGTCATGCTGCATAATGTACGAGGCGTTATACAACCACGCTCCGGTGGCGTCCACCTTGAATTGCATTACGCCGTTATCGTTGGCGTTCTCCAAGACGAGGTTGTTACCAATAATGAGACTACCCGCAAGCAGTTCTGTATTGATACCCCATGTCTCTCCAATCAGGATATCGTTACCCTTATCATCTTTGAGACCTGTTTTCGCATCGGAGTAAAACCGACCGATACCCAGTTTAGCAGTCTTCCAACCATCGTCAGTCATGGCAATCATGTTGTCCACGATACGCAGTTGATACTTACTGTCACCGCCCACTTGGATGCCCGCACCATTGATCACAACGCTCTGATTACTTGCGCCAATAATGGTGTTTACTGCCGCATTCAAGGCGTTCTCCATAAACTGCGAAACCTGAGTAGTCTTATTCGCAGTTCTGTTGTAGAGGTATTTGCTGGTATCAAAACTGCGGCTGGACGCACTGACCTTATTGACCTCACTCAGCCAATTCGCAACTACGTCACGTTTTTGGAAACGATTAGAAAAGGTCAATGTCAACTTCTCGGGGTTCTCAAAGTCCAGAGCTACCCCGATCAACTTCGGCTCGATCACACCACCATCACCGACGTTCAGATAAATGCTCTTGCCGAACTCCAGTTTATTCTTAAACGGCTCAAATTCTTTCTGGAACAAGAAATTAGCCGTATCAATGGAAAACTCGTAAACAGGCCATGCCCATTCATCCAAAAGCTCTTCGCCAAATGCGTACAGCTCTTGCGCCACAGAATATTTTTGATACTCGTTCACATTTACTGTGAAAAACAGCTTGGATGTGCCCGCCTCAAAAGAAATCCGGGTGCCTTTGTTCTCCGTTACCCCATCCTGAGAAACAGGAGAAATATCACTGCTGAACTGAGAAAGTATGCCGGATGCAGTAACAAGTCCGCTCGGGAAGCTATGCTCATCAAACGTCGTAGATCCCATGTACACCGTCAGTACATATTCGTTTGTACTTGGGTTAACCTCCAAAGTACCACGCACAATGTCTGCCGTCAGCTTTGCGCTGGCAATTTTCAAAACGCCGCCCGCAATAGCATACATACTTTTACCGTTAAGACTTGCCTGTGCAATATCAGCCCCGGTCAATGTAACCTCCCCCTGCAATGTGGAGATGGCACCAGAAGCCGATGTATCTACATCGGTCGCAACGAAAGTTTCTTCTGCCGCTTCGCCCTCAATCAAATAGTGGTTGAGGATTTTTTGTTCGGCTTTTGTGAAATACTTGGAAATAGACAGCTGCTCTACAACACCCTGAATATCAGTGGTATACCGATCAATCTCTGCCTGCAAATTCGCAATCACTGTTTCTTGCGCCTCAATCTCAGAGTTCTTTGCAGAGATTTTCTCATTGATCTCTGTCAGCTGTTGCTGTTGACTTGTCTTTCCAGCGGCAGTGGATTCCAGAGCCATTGTCTGGATAATTACGCTCTGTTGCGTAGTCAGGACTTCCAAATCGCCTTTCAGCGAAGCGAGTGTCACTTCCTCCGCCAGCCTTTGGGCGGTTCTGGATGCCCGTGCTGCTACCAGATTGGTGTAGTGAGTTTGGTTGCTTTTAATTGCAGCATTCCAGCTCTTGACACGCTCGGCCAAAGTAACTGTGCTGCCCTCGGCGATCACATCAAAATCGCCGTTGGAAATGAAGTATGACAGGTTTACCATGTAGTCTGTGCCGATCGGGTTTACATCCCGAATACTCAGGTCGTCCGATCCGTACAGATGGAGCTTTGTCACCATATCATCGGTAAGCTCTTCCAGATCAACCGCGTCCACCAAATTCTGATAACTCAGATAGATAGGTACGGTTCCACGGCTTTTGCCTGCGTCGTAAGCACTAATTGTCCTGGCGTACACGTCAAACACAATCGTGCAGTTATACTTCTCCATAGCACTGCCATAGCAAAAACTCAAGGCGTCGCTATCGTACTCGTCAAAGGTGCGATAACATCCAATCAGCTTGGGGTCAACATACCCAATACTCCATGTCGTATCCAATTCCAGAATACGGCCCAGAATAGTATCCTCCGGCTGAACAGGATTCCAGAAGTTATACGTTCCTTCTTCCAAATAGAGTTTCTTTTTCTCAAAAAGCTGCTCAATAGAGTATCCGGTAATATGCTTTACCTCAGATACACCGTCACCTGATGTAGCCGGCCTCTGAAGAATGTAGATACCAAGCTGTTCGGTAAACAGCATTTTGTAGCTGGTCAGCAAACGATAAACCGGATTGATTTTCCCATCGGAATGCCGAGGGACATCGAACTCAACGCGGCTTACATCCGCATAGTTCAATTCAAAATTAAGGTTACTGACCCAAGGGATAACCCCAAGCTCTTTACCGGCCAGAGTCTGCAACCGCAAAGCGGGCTGCTTAATCTGGCTGGCTTCCAATTTAGAATAGTCCAGGTACACCTCTGGCCTCCTTTCTTATGCTCCGACGTTATAAAGGTATCGACCGCTGATCGTTACGCTCCCAGTTCCAGTGAATACCAATTCATTGTCTCCGGGTTCCAACTCCAAAAACACAAAATTGAAGCGTTCATAAAGATCGTAGCCAGAAACTTCCTCGGTAACTACCTGGTTCTCATTGTCAACACGGATAGACAAACTGCTTCCCGGCAAATTATCAAACCGCATTTCTGCTCCGGTCGTCTTGTTCTTTACTGCAAAACTGGTACAGCCGGCAGCAAGAGTGACCAACATTTCTGGGCGCAACTTTTCCATGCAGGTACTGTCGTTGTAAAACCGCACCGCTGTTCCCCCGCTGATTTGATAGGTCTTCGCAAATGGATAACTATATCCATATGGGCAGTCGCAGATGATTTTAGCTTCAAACGCCATAGGCACCCAGCTGAGATGAATAGGCGTCAGTTCCTGAACGAGACACCGGAATTGAATATGCTCCATATCCGGCTGATCAATACTGAGCCATTGGTACTCCTGATACCCTGTCAGCCATTTTGAAACCGCCTGCATTTCATAGCGATCCAACTTATGATCTGCTCCGAAAATCAACGTAAAGCTCAACGGACTATCGTTATATCGCACACCATAGTGGATCGGCGCAACACGATTTGCCAGCCGCGTCTCCACCAGATTTGCTTTATTGCCAAAACTATTGGCACTATGTTTATTGCTGGACATATCCGCAATGTACATACCAAACATGGAAGCGGGCATACCAGCATAGGTAAATTCATAGCTTTTGAACATTGTCTTCCCTTCCTTGCTATATGAAAGGGACGCCCAATTTCGGGCGTCCCAATCTTATCTCCCGATTCCAATGAGCCGTCCAATCTGATTGACCATATCGCGTGTAACCTTGATATGCTTATCAACCGTAGACTGGTCGGCACCATGAATGATCGTATCGCCAATCTGCACTTCAATGGGTCTGCTGTTGTTGGTGATATTATTTACCGTCTTACTGCCGCCTACCTGCTTCATCACATCAGACAAAGTAGACTTGCCAGCATAATCCGGCAGATCACTCATTGCGTCAGAGAGCATATTGATACGATCCATCTGTGTGGTCAGATTGTCCACCATCTGTTCGCTCAATACCCACTCCTTGGTTTTCAGCAGAGAGAGTTGTTCGTTGGACTTGATATCTCCTCCGCCGACAATGCCACCCTCATGATAGGTGTACTTTCTGTACTTATCGTACAGCAGTTGCCCACCCACGCGATCTACGTACCAAACACCATCACTGCCGCGCACCGCAGTAATGCCATACTGTGCCAGCTGTGCGCCAAGCTCAAGATTGCGCCGGTTCAGATAGAGCTTGCCGGCAGCATCTTCATAAGCGTGCTGCTTGCTGTTTGCATACATTTCTTTGATGATCGCATGGATCATATCTTCGCCGCTGGAGCTATTGTCGTAGGTAGCATTCCCAACTTGGAAATTTGTTCCGCTGGACTGCGTGGCCTTGATGTCTCCTCCGATACTTCCCAGAGCAGACACGTAACTTCCATACCGTTGTGCAGCAGCCAAGCAGTTATCCCAAGCATTCGCAATATCACTGTTCAGCACATCACCATACTGCGTGTTCCAACTGATCAGCTCGCTATACAGCGTATCCCAGTGAGACTCGATATAAGAGATTGCCATATCATAGAGCTTCTGATGAGAAGAGATACTGTCTTCCAGAATCCCAATTTCCTTATCCTTCTCGTCATGATAGGACTCTTCCATCTTATCCAGAGCGTCCTCCTGAGCCTCCAGTGTTCTGTCCGCCTGTTCGTCGGCCAAATCAGACTGAAGCTCACTCAGTTCTTTGAGCAACGCCGCTTTTTCAGCCTGAGCTTCGCGGCTGTCATCCAGAGAAAGCATATCAATACGAGCTTGCAGCTTCGCAATCTCACGCATTTTAGATGCCATGGTCTTCTGGTGATCTGCCTCGTCTTTGCTGGCCTCCAATGACTGCTTCTTCAGGTCGATAATTTCAGAGTACGCATCCTTCATGTCCTCCAATCCGTCGATCTGATCTTGGATACGCTGTTTCAGCATATCCATTACATAATCGAGGATGTCGTTCAATCCGTTCTGCATCTCCTCTAACTCGTCCGTCACGCCACCCACGGTTTTACCAATGCTCTGTACGGCGCTGTCCGCCATAGCCCGAATTGCATTGATATTCCGCAACGCCGCTTGGTACTGATCTTCGTCCAGTCCAGCCAAAGCCAGATTTGCATAGACCAATCCCCAAGTTGCGTTAGTAGCCTGTTCGGTTGCATACAGCAAATTATTCAGAGTTGCGATATCGCCCTCAGACTTTGCCATACGAAGCGCTTCTACATAGGCCAAAGAACTCTCAATCGCCATCTGCTGCGTCCGTGCGGCAATAACCGCTTGGATGCGCTCTTCGTTGATGACAAGCTGCCCATTCTCATCAATCAGGTACGCTACGTACTTCTGCCCAAGCCCGATAATACTCTGCAAAGTATCTACGGTAATGAACCCGCTCTGGGCATACTCGTCCGCCGCGTCATGGAGTGTGTCATAAACATTTTGGATAGTATCAACCGCGTCGGAAGCCTCTTCAACGATACCATCCAGAAGCTCCGTAATCTGCTTGCGGGTTTCCTTGATATCCTGTCCAAGTTCTTTCCAACTTTCCGAACCGTCACGATTTTCCTCGTTCAAGTCCGTCAGAGAATTGATAAGATCCTCAGTTTCCTTCCTCAAACCATTTGTGGCCTCCTGCAGAGTGTCGTATCCACCCTTACTATCGGCCACCAGCTCATTCAGGTGCTCCATGTTTGCGATCCAAAGTTCATTGGTATCGGCGTTATACTGTACCTCGAACCCCAGATCTCGCAGCGCCTTAACGCCGGAAGAGATCGTGCTTTCCCTTTGGTCATTCAGATTTTGCAGCGCCTCTTGCTCACGCTGATAGGCACCGATCAGCTGACGCTCCAAAAGGATTTTCTCTCTCAAATCGTCAGAGTTATCAATTTTGGTTTCAAGCTCCGCTCTGGCCTCTTGTGTCTTGCGCAGCCGTTCAACCGCCTCTCGATAGTCGTCAATGGTAGCGACATACTCTTCGACATCTTTCTTAGAGCTGCTACCCGACTTCGTATCGCTCTTGAAGCTCTTCAAAGGCGCATTTTTCAACGCCTGCAAAGCCGCGATTTGTCCATCAATCTGGCTGATCGCGTCTTGGTACTTGGAAACATCCAGTTCAATCTGGGAAATAAAGTCCTCCAGATCGCTTTCCTTAGCGGTGTAGGAATATTCTGTCCCCTTAAAGCTACCGCTTGTCAGGTTGAGCTTAATGCCACTACCGCCAGTACCACCACCAGACCCACCTTGTACGTCAGCCGATCCAGCTACTGTACCGCTTGCAACACCAGCAATAGCCTTAGCTGTCTGGTGTGCCTGCTTTGCGACAGAAGCAAGATCCGTCTTTACGCTGGTCAGGTTGTTGTACATCGTCTGCGCCAGATCATAGGCAGCTTGATTAAAGTTGCCATTTACATCCGTGCAGACCTCAGCCGCTACCCGGTTGAACTCTTCCGCATTTTGAGCCATAGCAGCCGCCGCCAGCTTAAACGCAGTCGCCTCATCAACGCCAGCATCAATCAGAGCCTGAGCAACAGCGTTACCGGCATTGATCCGATACTCCGCCAGCTCTTTTGAGATATCTCCCTCACCCTCAGCAACCGCTTTGGCAAGGTCAAGCTGCGTCTGAGCTGCTTCCATCTTGGCCTGCAAGACTGCCTTTTCAGCTTCCAGCTGGGCAATTTGCCCATCAATCTGAGCATCCAATTCAGCCTTTTTGCCTTGAATGAAAGAGTTTACTACACCCTCATTAAGGATAATCTGACCATCAGCCGCTACTTGGGCATTATTCATGATCTCAGGATAGACCTTGGCGAACTCCAAAGCCTTATCCAATGACATGGTAAACCCGTTGGCTACCCCAGCCTGCAAATCTGCAAGCGTCCGGAAAGAATCAGAGATAGTATCAATGGTAGTTGCAACATTCGAGAAGTTTTGCAAGGCAGAAGTATATGCGTCCAGATCACCGGTGATTGAACCGTACAAACTGCTGTAGATCGCCAACTTGCCCTGGTTTTCAGCAATCGCCTCGTTGTTTTTCTTGATTTCCTCTGTGGCGTTGCCGATCATGCCCGACCACAGACCACCATCATTGCCAAGGTTACGCTGCTCCTCGTAATACTTAATGCTCTCCTGCAGGGTGGCGTTACGCTCTTGAAGCGAGTCGATCTCCTTTTGGATCTCGTCCATCTCGCCCTGCATTTTAGCATTAGCGTTTTCTTTCCATGCCGCTGTGTTGAGCTTTACGACGCCGTTCTCCTCGTAGAGGTAGTCCAGATATTTTTCCTCAGCACCGGCAAGAGACTCAATAGTTTCAGCAGACAATCCGCCGCCACCGGCCATATCACTTTCGGCAGACGCCAAAGCATCATACGAAGACTGCAACCCCGAAATAACATCGGTCAGTTTTTCCAGCTGTGCGATATATACAGAAGTGCCACCGTTGTTTGTGGCCTGTTGCATTGCTCCGCTGAACTCCGGGAAGGTATCGTTGGCAAGCTCCAAAAGGATCTTCTTATATGCCTCAGAATACTCCGTGCTATCCTTGATCCCCTGGATATATCCGTCGAAAGCATCCTGAGTATTGATATCAGTAGTTTTCAGCGTCTCTCCAAGGTCAATGACCGCCTCATTTTTGAGGAAGTTCTCTTGAGCGGAGTTATAATCGTCTACGAGTCCCTGATAAAACTCAATCTGCTGCTGAACGTTGTTGAGGACATCTTGGGATGAGTCCCCAAGCCAGCTATCAGCCATGCTTTGCCAGCTATCGTCACTCAAAAGTACGTGCTGGAGTTCTTTGTACATTGCCAGGACTTCTTCTGCGTTCTTTCCTGCCAGTGCATAGCTAATACTGATTTGCCCGTTGACATTTTCCCACGCATCATTAACATAACCGATCTTTCGCAAAATCTGGTCAATGCCACCTGCGTCAGTAACAACGCCAAGGAAATTCGTTCCAGAACCTTCAGCGTTGATACCTTGGTTATATCGTGACATTGCATCACGGTACTTGGTATCCAAAGTATCTCTGGCGTCATACGCTGCTTGCAGTTTAATGTTGTCAAGCTTCTTGATCTCGTCATCCAGCTTGCCATTAACCAGATCAAGATTATCAGCCTGCGCCCCAACCAGATCCGTAATATCTTTCTGGATACGCTTCGCCGTCTCTCTGGCAGAAGAGTCGAAGTCGCCGGCAGTTGCCAGCTCTTTATACTCTGCAATCAGATCGGCAAGCGAATTACGCTGATCATTAGCCGCCTCCGCAGCCTCAGTCATAGACTGACGAGCTTCTTCTGCCCGTTGCTTTACGCTTTGCCATACCTGAGCCAAAGCCATGACAGCAGTAACTGCCAGGGTAATCCATGTCATGGGGTTAGTCGCCATCGCCGCAAATGCGGCCTTGGCGTTGGCCCCAACAACCTTCCAAGAAAATGCCTGCTTCTCATTCGCTGCGGTCTGTTGCAGAGCAGCAACGATTGCTTCCTTCTGAGCAGCCGTCAGTTTCTTGGAGTTTAGGATCTCGGTCATCATTGCGGCGGTAATCTGCTCGGTCGTCCGCTTCTCGGTAGCTTTCGCCATATTCTTGGCAAGCGTAGCAGCAGTCGTTTTATCCGTAGCAGCCCTTTCCGCCAACTCTTGGATCGTATATCTCTGTGCAGAAGCAATCAGACTGGTCATTGTCATGACCTGCTTCTTCTGCTCCGCAGTCAGTCCAAGTGCGCTCATTGCTGCCGCACGCTGAGACTTATCAAGTCCCATCAGCTTAGTAGCATAATACTGTACACTTGTGGCGCTACCGTCCATAACCACGCCAGACGCTCTGATAGCCTCTGTCACCGGAAGGACAGTGCTCTGGAGCATATTCATTTCGGCACGGAATTTATAAATCAACGCAATCGCACCAACAAGACCGATTGTACCAAACAATCCCAGCTTCTCCGTCAGCTGGTCAATCCCGTTGGAAACAAGGTTCAAAGCATCAACAACGAGCTTCATATCGTCGGTCTGGAACAGGTTCTGAGCCACACCAACCCATGTTTCTTTCAGTGCATTCAGCTTATAATCCAACGATTGCGTAATCTTGTCCATCTCGCGTCCTGCGCTGCCGGCGCTCTCTTCCATCTTTACGATGGCACTACGCGCCTGATCAAAGTTGGACAAAATCGCGGCACCAATCTGAGCCTGCCGTTTACCGAACAGAGCCTCCAAAAGGTTAGCTCTATTCTTATCGGTCAGCTCATCCCAGATATCCGCAATATCGGACAGAATGTCATAGGTAGAACGATAAGTCTCGGGATCGTCCGCCTCAAACAAACTGATACCCCGGTTATTATTGCTTGCGACCTTAGTGAGATCGGCAATCGTACCGGTCAATTCGGACACGTCTGCGGAGTATTCCTCCGTCTCCTCATCATAGCCACGGATACGCATTGACAAGGTTTTCAGACCGTTACCAACCGTCGCCGCGTCTCTTGTGATTTCGATAGCGGCGGTCGCCAGAGCCACCGTTTCCTCAAATGTATTGTTTGCAGCAGCCATAGCAGCAGAGCTACGGGTCATAGCCTCCACAATATCACCGTTGGACACGGCGAACTTATTACCCACTTCGTTGACCTTGGAGATAATACCATCCAAAGAGTCTTCAACATCGAGGTCGTAAGCCTTGATGATACTTACCAAGCCGTCTGTCGCCTGGGTAATATCCATGTCGGGAGAAATAGCTTCAAAGATAGCAGAGTTTTCTGCCAGCTTTGCGGCATCTTGCATAGCATAGCCCAGTCGTGCCCATTCCGCCGTCTGAGAAATAACTTCCTCAGTGGTTACACCCAGCGCTTTGGCTGTGCCATTGGCACTATGATAGAAACGGTCATACTCCTCTCTGGTCGCGGTCGTGACTTTTTGCAGGTCAATCATGGCCGTATCCAGATCAACGATTGTAGTAAGTGCAGATCTCAGCAGCCGGAACGCACGGAAGAGAAGCGTAGTAGCAGATACCCACTGGAGTACCTTACCTACGTTGTTCTTCAAAATGTCACCCAAAGACTGCATATTCTTTCCAGCAGCTTTGACCTCAGATTTGAACGTGCTAAATTGCGCCGTCCATTTTCTCAGATCCATCTGATTGTCAACGCGCTTGAGGTTTTCACGCAGCTGTTGGAATTGCGCATTAAGACCAGGATCTTGTTTCAATGCACTCCATGTTCTTCCAACCGTTTCCAAATCAGCTTTTGCTTTCTCCAAGTTTTGAGTAAACTTGAAGTCGTTGACATCACCACGCTGGACGCGGAGAAGTTCAGACATTTCCTTACTGCAAGCACCAATCAGAGATTGCAGCCGCTCATATGTCGCAACCTTCTCCCTATCCCCCATATCAGCGCCATACTGTGCCGCTGTCTCCCGGAGCAGTCTCATATTCTGCACGAGATTTTCTGTGGGGGCCACCACCTGGCTAAACTTCGTTTGCAAATCAGCAATGGTAGACGGGATACTCTGCATTGCGACATCGTAATCTCGCGCTTTGTCAGCCAGCTCCATCTGGGTATAAACCAGTTGGGTACCATTCAAAAGACGGCTCTGTTCAAGAGCCGTCGCCTGCTTCGCATATTGAATAATATCAGCATAGGGAACCAACTGTGCCTCCAGAGCCGCCCGCTGATTATTCAGCACAGACAGTTGACCTTGCAAAGCCAGCAACTTGTTTTTGTCGTCGCTGGTATTCAGCTTTGTCATAGAAGACTGAACAGAGGTAATCTGCTTGTCCAGAGAGATCAACTGAGTATAGATCTTGTTCGCACCACGCAGCCGCTCCTGGAAGACAGCCACATCATTGTTCAGCTGGTCAAAACTGTTGAGGAAAGCTACCAACTGATCTTTGGTGCCGACGCCTTGCAAAGTTTTCTTCAATCCGTCGATCTTACTCTTGAACGTGTCGGTCAGTGTTCCGGCAGATTCCAGTCGTTTCTCCAAGGCTTCCAGCCCGGAAAGCTGATCTGCCTTGATAGAACCGATGTCCTTTGTTCTCAGCTTGGTTGCTACATACTCGGCGTTCTGGTACTCTTTGACCAAACGCTGCAAGCCGGAAATCTGAGCTTCCAGATTAGAGCGTTGAACATTATCCAGCCGCCCTTCGGCGGCAATCATGGTCTCAATCCGGGCATTGACTGCGGCGTAAGTATCATTCAGCGCTGTCAAATGAGCGCTATCCGTAATCGGCTTTACAGAAGTTTGACCGACATAAGCGGCTTGAATATCAGCCAAAAGAGCCTTTTGGCGATTCAAGTATGAAACCCTTGATTCATTGTCCTTCTTGGCCTGAGCCGCTACCTGCTCCTGCTCTCTGCGCTGACGCTCCAGATTTGCAGTCACATTGGTCAAATGGGTATTGATTTCGCCCGTCTCCGCATTATAGGTTTGCAGATACGTGACGGTTCTCTGCATCTGATCCGTACCCTGAATGGTCAGATTCAGCATACGTTCCTCTTCGCCGTTCACCGCTTCCCAGCGGCCAGTGATTCGGTCAATCTGGATACCCATTTGATCCAGTTGATCAGTCATGGCACGAGAGATGTCGGGGCTGACCTTCAAATTATTAAGCTCAGTCTTAATCTTGTTGACAGAGCTTTGATCCAAGCTCAAAGAAACACCAACGCTTTGGGATTTTGTTGCTCTGGCGATTTGCTGAGTAATCCGCTGAGTTTGAGACTGAATACCAGCTTCGTCCAGAGTCACACCAACCTTGATGCTGCTTTTGGAATTGATCAGCTTTGCAATGTTGGGAAGTTGCGCAGAAATACGTTGTGCGGAAGCCTCTTCATCAGCCTCCAGCTCACTGGTCAATACAATTTTCAGATCTTCGTCCACATCTCTCACCACCTTTTTCTGTTAAATTTCATTTCACATTGATCCCCTGTCGTCTCAGTCCAGCTTTCAAAGCATTTACATGAGCGCGGCTTTCTTTCAGGTGCTCAATGGTTTTTGCAGTAAAAGGACGAGGCTCCATATAGCGCCTACGGCTGGGAAAATCATAGTGATAGAATTTATAACCGTCTCCAAATTCCACCAGCTCAGGTAGATTTTTACCAGTCGTTACCTGATCGTCGTTCATACAGCCACCCGGATTCGGTTCAGTCATATTGACCACGACCATCACGCCGCCCTTTGCTGCTCCGCCTCGGATTTCAATGTTGTAGGGATCTCCCAATCCGCCGTATTCTCCACGGCGACGGTACATCCGAGGGGTATAGACCTTGTACACCTCAGAGTAGATGGTGGCAGCTTCTTCATCCTGGACTTCCTCAAAGACTTCTTTTGTCATTGCGTCGTCGATTTTTGCCATAAGCTGCTTGTTTGCCTTTTCAAGCGCTTCCCGAATGTTCATGCCGCCACCTTCCACCCAATAATTTTCTTTGTTGCTTACGCCTTTCTTGAGTTCAGCAGACCTTGCAGGATTCCACCTTCACCCAATCCTTTGGTACCTTCGGAAAGGATACCGGCATACTGCATGAGCGACTCCGTGTCGATATCCTTCACCTTATCGGCCAATCCCTCCAGCAGATCGCGGAGAGCTGTATCCGTACCATGATCGGCAAGAATACTGCTCTTTTTCCAGTCGATAGCCTGCCCGCACAGGGGAACCATCTCATTCAGCATATCCTGATATCCGGCGTTCTGGACGTGATCCAAGTCCATAGCCAGATACAGCTCATTCATGGCATCCACATCCAGAGCGGGAACACCCACTTCATCTGTCTCGTTTTTGAGCGTCATGGCCGGGATATTGGTACACATCTGGAGAATAGTAGCTCGCAGCATAGGCGAGACATACTCAGGGCGGAACTTACCCGTCGCATCGAAACATCCAGAAACCACACGATTCAGAAAGGTGCTCTTCTCTGCGATAGTCAGAGCTGTATGGAATGACACCTCAAAAGAGCTGTCCCCCACAGTAAACGCCTGGGTGTAAGCATCTTCCTTCTTGTTCTCTTTTAGAAAGGCTTTCACCGTATTTACAGCGATTTTCTTCATTTTATTGATCCTCCACAAGATTCATTGCCGCACGGAACGTCAGTTCGTCGGCGTGTTGGCTGATCCAGCCGCGATGATTTTCTACCAGTCGGCACACCGCCGTCCGATCATCACCTGCAAACCAGTTCAGATAGGGAACAAAACCGGAGCGCTCCGGGTGATCGAACAAATCATTCTGTCCCTCATGACCGATTACGATGATTTTGCAACTGTCATGTAAACGAGTCAGAACCTTCTTCAACTCGTCAAAGTAATAGTTCTGCGCCTCGTCGATGATTACCACTTTGTTCTCAAAGTTGGTACCACGCAGAAACGTGTGCGTAGCGCACTGGATATATGCGGTTTGATACTTCTCGTTGACTGCACCATCGTAAAATGCAGTATTGCGATTTACACCAATTTTTTCCAATGCTTCATAAAATGGCTCAAAATACGGCTCCGGTTTTTTCTCGATCGTGCCCT
>OGNC01000212.1_pt1 | contig 45557 bp, 59 predicted proteins | sample 1573311 | NCBI WGS metagenome assembly OGNC01 (sample SAMEA2581889, study PRJEB24529) | metagenome | biome: Human gut stool | place: China | collected 2011
GGATGGACTCGCGGCGCTCGCGCTCGGCCTTCATCTGCTTTTCCATGGCGTTCTGGATCTCGCGGGGCGGCAGGATGTTCTTCAGCTCCACGCGGTTGACCTTGATGCCCCACGGGTCGGTGGCCTCGTCCAGAATGGAGCGCATCTTGGCGTTGATGGTGTCGCGGCTGGTGAGGGACTGGTCCAGCTCCAGCTCGCCGATGATGTTACGCAGGGTGGTAGCCGTCAGGTTCTCGATGGCGCTCATGGGATACTCCACGCCGTAGGTATACAGCTTGGGGTCGGTGATCTGGAAGTAGATGACCGTGTCGATCTGCATGGTGACGTTATCCTTGGTAATGACCGGCTGGGGATCGAAGTCCGCCACCTGCTCCTTGAGGCTGACCTTCTTCACCACCCGCTCGATGAACGGCAGCTTGAAGTGCAGACCCACGCCCCATACGCTGTGGAAGGCGCCGAGACGCTCCACCACATAGGCCTTGGACTGCTGGACGATGTTGATGCAGCTGACGATGACCACCAGAACGAGAATGACCAGGATGACGATGGCGATGGTGCCGGGAATGGAATACGGCATAGTAGTTTCCTCCTTGTATTATTCTTTATCCTTGTTGTGCTTCTTTCCTTTTTTATGCTTGCGGATCAGATGGATGATGCGTGTGACGGCGAAGGCGAGGACCACCAGAAGTCCCTTGACAAAGTAGGGCATTTACGCCTCCTTTTCCGCTTCCACATACAGCTTGACGCCCTCCATGCGGACGACACGCACCATGGCGTCAGGCTCGATGCGCTCCCCGTTGCTGCTGCGGGCAGACCACGTCTTTCCGTCTATGTAGACGGCGCCGGCGGGCACATCGTTGTCGATGCGCTCCGTGACCCGGGCCAGACCGCCCAGCACGCGGTCGGCATTGGTGGGCTTGATGTCCTTTTTCATCAGCTTTTCCACCAGCGGGCGGGTGGCGGCCAGCGTGACGATGGACACCACAAAGAACAGGGATATCTGGAGCCAGATAGGGCCGTTGCAGATGGCGACGATGAGGGCCGCCACGCTGCCCAGTACGAACCAGATGGACGTAAGGCCCGCCGTGGCCGCCTCCACCACACCGAAGATGACGATGGCGGCGATCCAGACAATCGTAGACATATCCGTATTTCCTCCTTTCAGGCACAGACCCAGCAGTCCGCTGAGGGCGCCCACGCCCACCAGCACACCTGCGGCCAGCCACTTGTTTTTCGGGGACAGATTGGTGAGAAATGCGGAGACGGCGGCGTGCAGGCTCTCCCGCGGCAGGGGCTGCTCCGGCACAGCCGGCGCGTCCGGTGCGGCGGAGGGCGCGGGGGGCGGCGCCTCCTCGGCGAACATATCGGCGATGGACACCTGATAGCGGTTGCAGATATAAAGGATCTTCTCGATCTCCGGATATCCACGGCCGGACTCCCACTTGCTCACCGCCTGACGGGAGACCTGCAGCTGCTCGGCAAACTGCTCCTGTGTCAGGCCGCTGCCGCGGCGCACCGATGCAAGCTGTTCTCCAAATGACATAGTCTCGTTCCTCCGTTCCTCTTGTCGACAGTGTAGCACTTCCGCCGGATTTGTCTATCACCTTTAGGTTGCGGCGGTCAATTTTTTGGAAAAACCCGCGCAACCTGAGGTTTACATTCCTCATTATAACGGATTCCCCCCGAAAATGCCACAGGATTTTTCCGGCGAAGCGGGTTGCACAGCGGCGGAAAGTCAGGTATACTGATGGGTACGAATTTGAACGAGCGAGGTACGCCGACTATGGTAACATATATGATCCCCTGCCTGCTGGGGCTGGAAAAGCTGGTGTCCGACGAGGTGAAGCGTCTGGGTCTACAGGATGTCCGTGCGGAGAACGGGCGCATCCTGTGCCGGGGCTCCATGGCAGACTGTGCGCGGCTGAACATCAACCTGCGCTGCGGCGCACGGGTGATGCTGGTGCTGGGGCAGTTCCCCGCCCTCAGCTTTGAGGAGCTGTTTCAGGGCGTGCGCGCCATCCCCTGGGAGGACTATCTCCCCCGGGACGCGGCGTTCCCGGTAAAGGGCTACGCCATCTCCTCCCAGCTCCACGCGGTATCCGCCTGCCAGAGCATCATCAAAAAGGCCATGGTGGAGCGGCTGAAGGCCGCCTACGGGCTGGAGCAGTTCCCGGAGACGGGCGTGAAGTATCAGGTGCGGTTTTCCATCTTCAAGGACGAGGCCGCCATCTGTCTGGACACCTCCGGCGAGGGACTGTACAAGCGGGGCTACCGGGCCGTGGGCGTGGAGGCGCCGCTGCGGGAGACGCTGGCGGCGGCACTGGTGACCCTCAGCCGCTACCGGGGGCGCGACCCGTTCTGCGACCCGTTCTGCGGCAGCGGCACCATTCCCATTGAGGCGGCGCTCATCGCCAAGAACCGCGCGCCGGGTCTGGACCGTCGGTTCGACGCCCAGCGGTGGGAGTTCCTGCCCGGTCAGGTGTGGATGGACGCAGCGGACGAGGCGCAGGACAAGGAGTTCCACGGACAGTACGACATCTGGGGCGGCGACATCGACCCCCGCGCCGTGGACATCGCCCGGGACAACGCCCGGAAGGCCGGCGTAGACGACTGCATCCGCTTTGAGGTGGCGGACGCCGCCAAATTCCGCCGGGACAGCCAATACGGCCAGCTGGTGACCAATCCCCCCTACGGCGAGCGGCTGCTGGAGCGGCAGGAGGCCGAGGAGCTGTACCGGATGCTGGGCAAGGTGTGGAAGACCCTGCCGGAGGGCTGGCGGACGCTGGTGCTCAGCAGCCACACGGAGTTCGAGCGGGCCTTCGGCCGGCCGGCGGACAAGAAGCGCAAGCTGTACAACGGCATGATCAAATGCGACGTTTTCATGTACGGCAACGTGTGAACGGCGGCGATATCCGGCGAAACGGCCGTTAATTTTCAATTTGTTCACTTTCTTTTCTGCCGTCATGGTACAATGCTAATGAATTCTTAAACTTTTGCTTGGCTCGAGGAGGCAACCCAAGATGAAGCACGTTTTCATCATCAATCCCACTGCGGGCAAGGCGGACAGCCGCCAAAAGATATACGATATGGCGGATGCGCTGCGGACAAAGCACAATCTGGACGTCCAGTGCATCCTGACAAAGAAGCAGGGCCACGCCACGGAGATCGCCCGGCGGCTGTGTGACAGCGGCGAGGAGCTGCGGTTCTACGCCTGCGGCGGCGACGGCACCGTCAACGAGGTGGCCAACGGCATCATCGGCTACGACAACGCCGCCATGACCGTCATCCCCGTTGGCACCGGCAACGACTTTCTCAAGAACTTCGGCGACGATCTGGAGAAGTTCCGGGACGCGGAGAACCTGTGGGACGGCCCCCAGTTCCCCATAGACGCCATCGACGTCAACGGCCGCATCGCTCTGACCATCGCCTGCTCCGGCATCGACGCGCGGGTGGCCCGGGACGTACATAAGTACAGCGAAAGCCCCCTGCTGGACGGCAAGAGCAGCTACATCTACTCGCTGGCGGTGAACTTCCTGTTCAAGGGCATCGCCTCCCACTGGACGGTAACGCTGGACGATGTGGCAGTCAAGGGCGACTGGTCGCTGGTGGCCGTGTGCAACGGCCGGTACTACGGCGGCGGCTTTATGCCCGTGGCGGAGGCGCGGATGGACGACGGTGTGCTGAACACGCTGGTGGTCAAGGCCGTGACCCGCCGGACGTTCCTGAAATTCGTGGGTCCCTACTCCAAGGGCGACTATCACAAGTTCCCCCATGCGGCGCACTGCTCCACGCCCAAGGTCATCCGGATCCAATCGGACAAGCCGGATATCGTCACCTGTCTGGACGGTGAGTGCGTCACCAATCAGGACGTGACCATCAAAATGGCCGACAAGAAGCTGAATTTCTTCGGCCCTGCCGGGTGCAGCTGCAACCGCACCGCGCGGGAGCCGAGTCTGAGTTGAACATTTTGTGAATTTTTCAAATTTTCCCTGTTTCCCCCTTGCAAATCATGAATAGTGTGGTATGATAAGCAGCGTTAGCACTCAGATACATTGAGTGCTAACGCTGACTTAGTTTTTTCAATATTTAGTATATGAGGAGGAAGCAGCTATGAAACTGACACCGCTTGCTGACCGCGTGGTGCTGAAGATGACCGAGCCGGAGGAGACCACCAAGGGCGGCATCATCCTGACCGGCTCCGCCAAGGAGAAGCCCTCCGTGGCAGAGGTGATCTCTGTGGGCCCCGGCGGCACCGTGGACGGTAAGACTGTGGTAATGTCCGTGAAAGCCGGCGACAAGGTCATCACCGACAAGTACGCCGGCACCAAGGTGACGCTGGAGGATGTGGAGTACATCATCGTCAAGCAGAGCGACATTCTGGCCATCGTGGAGTAAAAGTAGGAGGTAAGTTATATGTCTAAGATCATCAAGCGCGGCGATGAGGCCCGTAAGGCACTGGAAGCCGGCGTCAATCAGCTGGCGGATACTGTAAAGGTCACGCTGGGTCCCAAGGGCCGCAACGTGGTGCTGGATAAAAAGTTCGGTACGCCCCTGATCACCAACGACGGCGTGTCCATCGCCAAGGAGATCGAGCTGGACGATCCGTTTGAGAACATGGGCGCACAGCTGGTGCGCGAGGTGTCCACCAAGACCAACGATGTGGCCGGTGACGGCACCACCACCGCTACCCTGCTGGCACAGGCCATGATCCACGAGGGTCTGAAGAATCTGGCCGCAGGCGCCAACCCCATCGTCATGAAGAAGGGCATGGCCAAGGCCGTGGAGGCCGCTGTCAGCGCCATCAAGGAGCAGAGCCAGAAGGTCAACGGCACCGATGATATCGCCCGCGTCGGCACTGTCTCCTCCAGTGACGAGACCATCGGCAAGCTCATCGCCGAGGCCATGGAGAAGGTCTCCGCCGATGGCGTTATCACCATTGAGGAGTCCAAGACCGCCGAGACCTATTCCGAGGTGGTGGAGGGCATGATGTTCGACCGCGGCTACATCACCCCCTACATGGCCACCGATATGGAGAAGATGGAGGCTGTGGTGGACGATCCCTACATCCTCATCACCGACAAGAAGATCTCCGTCATCAGCGATATCCTGCCCCTGCTGGAGCAGATGCTCCAGAGCGGCAAGAAGCTGTTCATCATCGCCGAGGACGTGGAGGGCGAGGCTCTCAGCACCCTGCTGGTCAACCGTCTGAAGGGCGTTCTGAACGTGGTGTGCGTCAAGGCCCCCGGCTTCGGTGATCGCCGCAAGGAGATGCTGCAGGATATCGCCGTGCTGACCGGCGGTCAGGTCGTCAGCGAGGAGTTCGGTCTGGCTCTGAAGGACACCACCATTGATATGCTGGGCCGCGCCCGCCAGATCAAGGTCACCAAGGAGAACACCATCATCGTGGACGGCATGGGCGATCCCCAGGCTATCAAGGATCGTGTGGCCCAGATCCGCGCCCAGATCGGCGTGACCACCAGCGAGTACGACAAGGAGAAGCTGCAGGAGCGTCTGGCCAAGATGGCCGGCGGTGTGGCTGTCATCAAGGTGGGCGCCGCTACCGAGACCGAGATGAAGGAGAAGAAACTCCGCATCGAGGATGCTCTGAACGCCACCAAGGCCGCCGTTGAGGAGGGCATCGTGGCCGGCGGCGGCACCATCTACGTCAACGTCATCCCCGCCGTCACCGCGCTGCTGAACAGCACCGAGGGTGACGAGCGCGTGGGCGTGCAGCTGGTTGCCAAGGCTCTGGAGGCTCCTATCCGTCAGATCGCCGCTAACGCCGGTATCGACGGCAGCGTGGTGCTGGAGAAGGTTCGCAGCGCCGAGAAGAACGGCTTCGGCTTCGACGCCTATAAGGAGGAGTACTGCGACATGATCGCCAGCGGCATCGTGGATCCCGCCAAGGTGACCCGCAGCGCGCTGGAGAATGCCGCCAGCGTGTCCGGCATGGTGCTGACCACCGAGTCTCTGGTGGCCGACAAGCCCCAGCCCCCCACTCCGGCTCCCGCCGCACCCGACATGGGCGGCATGGGTATGTATTAAGCGGCTGTACCGGGCGTGTAAGCTCCGCAAAAGATTTTCGAAAGGGTGCGGCGGCTGTGCCGCCGCACCCTTTTCCCTTTTTTCTCCCGAACTCGTGAAAAAGTCAAGACTAAATTGCAAAAATTCATAAAAAAATTCAAATAAGACACGCGACGCCTTCCTGGAAAACGGCTTCGGCGGTCCGGAAGCCCAGTATTTCACGGGGATAGTTATTGATCCAGTCTTCGACCTTTTGGATCGCTTTCGCTGTGACTTTCCGGAAGTCTGTTCCTTTTGGGAACCAACGACGGATCATTCTATTCACATTTTCGTTTGATCCTCTTTCGTATGACGAATAGGGGTGACAATAGTATATCTTTGTCCTGTTGCCTTTGTGGCGACAGGACTTTTCCATTCCGGCACAGTCAGCGAATTCGGAACCGTTGTCGACAGTGATCGTCCGAAAGATTTTGTTGAAATTTGCGCCGTATTCGCGTTCAAGACTATCCAGGACACGGACCACACTTCGGGCGGTCTGGTCGCGCATAGGACGAATGATTTCACGTCTGGACTTTCTTTCGGTCAGAACCAGAAGGGTTTTCTTTGTTTTCTTTTTGCCTTCAACACAGTCCATTTCCCAGTCACCAACGACAGCGCGATCGTCGATTTCCTTCGGGCGGTTTTCAATACTGGTTCCAGCCGGCGGCCGCTTCGCCCTCTTGATTTTGTTGTACGGGCGTTTCTTTTGGCCTTTGACAGGAAGGTTCTTGTTCGTGATAGTCAGGAAGACGCCCTTGTCGATATAAGAATACAAGGTCGATTCGCAGATTGACGTTTTGAATTCAAGGCCCTGTTCCTTAATTTCACCCAGGACGGCGGCTGGCGAATAACCGTCTTCGGCGATTTTCTTTTCGATATGCTGGGCCAGTTCGTGGTCGTTCCCGATTTTCAAGTCCGGACCTTTTGCGGCCAGGTGTTCACGGTAAGCCGCTTCGGCCATTTCCGGACTATATCGTTCTTCTTCGGTCAGGTCGGAATTCGTATGAATATAACGGCCGCGCTTGATTTCGTTGTAGATCGTTTTCAGGTGAACGCCGATTTCGTCAGCGATTTCCTGTTTGTGGCGCTTGTCTTTTAACATTGTTTCTATTTTCAGCCTGTCAGTCCAGGACAGGTGTTTGAATCTGCGCTTTTTCATTTCGCTTCCTCCTGATATGAAAAAAGGCCCCGTCCGTTCGCGGACAGGGCTTTCGTTTTATTGTTTGGTTGTGTGGGCGATATATTCGGCCAGTGCTTCTTTGATAAAAGCGTTTACACTCATACCGGCCGCGCTGGCGGCTTGAACGATCTTTTCTCTGTCGCCTTTTGGAACTGTTATTTCGATTCGATCATAGGATTTTTTTCGGAAGCGTTTGTTCGCTTCAATTTGCGCTTGTGCCATAGTGTAGTCACCTCTTTCTGTCGAATATTATATAATACCGGTATTATATTGTCAAGGGGAAACAAAAAATAAAAGACCCTGGCGGTTCAAAAATACGCCAGTGGTCCGTTGTGTTATTCGCAGTCTTCGGACAGTAGCCAGTCGACGGTTACGTCCAGGATTTCAGCTATTATCATAAGTTCATAGTCGGCGACGAAGCGCGTTCCGATTTCGATTCTGCTGACGCTGTCGCGCTCAATAGTGATTCCGGCTATTTGCAGTCTGGCGGCGAAGTCGGCCTGTGACAGTCGCTTCTTCAATCGTGCTTCGCGGATTCTGTTTCCGCTGATGTTCTTCCGGCCTTTATAGTCATATATTTTCAAGTTGTGACCTCCTTCCCGAAAATTTTGTGTTAATGTTCAGCGTCATTCTTGTTTTTAACACATTTTTCACGTATAATTGTGTTAAAGGTCAGAACCTTATAAAGTTTACAAGTAGGAAGGGGGGATATAATGCGAATAGTCGCTATTATATTCGGAATCCTGGCCGCGATTGTCGATCTGATCCTGGTGATTGTGTCGATTGCGGTTCCGGAAGTATCATTGTGGGGCTGGATCGTCGTCTTGACCATTGTCACCGTTGGGCTGTTTTTCAGTGCGAACAAGGTCAAGAAACAGAAGGAAGCCAGACAGGCGGCACAAGTGGCCAGAAACACACCGTTCATGGAAGAAAACGCGATTTCAGCGATCGCACAGGGCGAACTTCCTGTTGTAACGGGGACGCCGATTCTTTTGGAAGAAGGCGAAGTCGCCCACTATTACGCGCCAGCGACGAAGATTGTCACGAAGAACAAGGCTGTCGGACGAACCGGAAGCGGTGCTGGCGTCCGTGTCCGCGTTGCGAAGGGCGTGTCGGTAAGCACTGGCGGCGGTTCCAGTCGGACGGTTTTCGGCGAAGTGACAGAAACCTATTCAGGCGCTATCGTTTTAACGAATAGGCGGATCGTCTTCATTCATAACCAGGCCGGTTTCGAATGTAAGATTTCAGCATTGACAGCGGTGACACCTGTCGACGGCTCTGTCGTCGTACAGGCCGGATCGAAGACATATCAGTTTTCAGTCGCGCGACAGGACCTTTTCGTGTCGGCTCTTTCAATGGTCACCGGAAAATAAAAAAAGGCGGTCAGGGAATGTCCCTGGCCGCTTTCCTTTTGCCGCTATGCTTTTTTCAGGTTTGCCGCATTGACGGCCGCTGTGACTGTCTTTCCGATACCAATGACCACACGGTCGCCGTCAGTTTCAATCACGTCATATTTGTCATAGTAGGTCTTGAAGGCTTTCCCTGTGTAGGTGACAGCTTTCAGGACTTTTACTTTATCACCCTTCTTGAAGGACTGGACGGCCTGGGTGTCTGCCGGAATTTTGATTTTCTGGCCGACGCGGATTAGGTTCGCGTTTGCGATCCTGTTATAAGCCGCGATCTTCTGATAGGTTGTCCCGTACTTCTGGGCGATCTTCGACAGTGTTTCGCCGGCTTTGACAGTGTGGATCACTTCGCCAGTGGTCGGTTTATTCTCTGCCGGCTTTTCGGCACTGGCGCCCAGACGGCGGTTGACTTCGGCCGCGATTTCACCGTGGCGGTTATACAGGTAGTCGCCAGGACAAGCCTTGTTTGCATAATCGCGGTGAACGGTCATATTGCACCCGTTCAGGTGGTTCATACGGTCCTTTTTGTTGGTGGACCACACAAGGCGTTTGATCCCGTTTCGCTTGCAGATGTCAGTCACCAGGTCAAGAAGCGCGGCGAACGCCTTTTCATTGACTGCGTAAGGGTGTTTTGTATCGGACGCGACTTCGATCGTGATCGCTCTGTTATCGTTGGACGCGGAAGAACTACACCAGGAACGGTCTTTTTCTTCCACATACATTCCGATTTTGCCGTCGAAGCCGATCCCGTAGTTTGAAGACGCCTGTCTGGAAGTCGGCGCGAAGATGTTCCCCAGGGTTTCGACCGAACACTGGCCGACGACACAGTGAATCGTGATTGTGTCGATCTTGTGGTTTCTGGGACTGTTCTTGTTCGGGGAAATGCGCGTATAGTTTACAAGTTTGCTGTTACTCATTTTCGTTCCCTCCATTTCCGGCCATGAAGCCGATCTGGACCTTTCCGGCGTTGGTTGCTTCCGGCTCCGATACGTTTTCCACATTTTCCACGGAACCGGTGTTCAAAATAGCAACGAACTTCGTGAAGGCTTCCTTGATGTATTTACAGGACACAAGCAGAACGGCGCCAATGATAACCAGGTCGGCGAAAATGTCCGTGTATTCGTCAGGAATAGCCCAGCCGACTTCGTTCGCAAAAATCGGAAGTGCAGTGATAGCCGTACACAGAAGCGTCAGGCCAACGACGAAAACAAGGATTTTCAAGCCGCTTGCAATCAGCTTTTCGCGGTCGAAGTCTTCCTTCCTGATTTTGATGTTGTACCACAGGGAAAAGGCGACGTTTGCCAGGTATGCACACAGAAAGATCAGCATAGCCCAGCCGATATTTGTCAGATTTTCAAGTAATGCGTTTAACACGTTTATACCTCCTTCGTGTCATTGTAGATTTCAGGACCATATATTTTTCGAAGTTTGATCCGGTTTTCGGCCTTCGCTTTACTGAAATAGAAGCCGGTCGCGGTGGCCAGTTCACCGAAGACCGAAGGGATCAGGTACGCCAGGGGCGCGGTGTCGCTTGTTTTCCATACAACGGCCATAGTAAAAGCCGACACGACAAGCGTGACGGCTCCGACTATGGTTATTATGATTTTGGAAAATTCGCGTTTTTTCTTTCGCGACTTCACCGATTTTCCAGGTCCTCTATACGGTGATTTGCGACCTTGATTTTTTCTTCGATAACGGCCGCCTGTTCTTCCAGTTTGAAGGTTCTTTCCACGACGGAATTGTGTTTATCAACCTTCTTTTCAAGAAGTTCCAGACGGTAAGCAATAAGGGCGGAACTTTTCCGGTTTGCGAAGTAGGTTCCGGCCAGTGTGCCAATCAGCGACAGAACGCCGACAATGATTCCTTCGGTCATTCTGTCACCTCCGTCCAGCCATAGACGCCAGGTTCCCAGACGTTCGCGTCGACGTTAGATGTCCAGTGTTTCCCGTTGTGGGACACTTTGTCGCCGCTGTTGTAGGCGTCATGCGCGCCGATCGGCTGGGACCAGGCCGGCCATTCTTCCGTCGGATCGCCGACTTTCTTCCAAAGGGAAGCGGTGGCGTCAGGCGTCCAGTCGGCTTGTGAAGTGTGGGCCTGAACACAGCGGAAAAGTTCGCCGTTATACTGGCGGATATTGCCGACAGTATACGCCACAGGGTAAGCCCAGGACGCGAACTGGCTGACGTTTTCCGTTGCGGTTGTGTCGTCGATCTGACCGGATTCGGCCAAAGTAACGAAGGCGATCGAAGTCGCGCGCAAAGCGGCATTGACAGGATTTTGTTCTTCCTGGGCCTTTGCCTGGGCCATGCTCACGCTTTCGCATTGTGTAGGATCAAACATTTCGAATTCCTCCTTTCGTTTAGGCGAAACGGATCGTCGCCTGGGTGATTTCGATTTCCTGGGTTCCCTTCGTGATATAGAAGCGATAACCCAGGCCATAGCCTTTCGCGGCGGTCGTATTCGTGAAGACGTGGACAAGTCTGTTCGCCTTGTCAGTGATGTCTACCCACACCGGCGAAGTGTCGAACGGGTTGTTCGTGACTTCCAGGTGAAGGGTGGCGTCTGCCGGAATCGTCGCCGGATAAAGGGAAACAAAGACCTTCTGAACCAGGGCGTCCGTATTGAACGCGCGCGCCGCCGCGATACGGCTGACGGTGCGGCTGAATGTGATCTTTCGCGTTGCGCTTCCGCCGGCGCTGTCGGTGGCCGTGATCGTCAGGACGTGGGTTCCGGAAAGAAGCGGAAGCCATATACTGGACAGGTCGACGGTATTCTGGGCGCCGCTGGTCGCGGTATAGGTGCGAAGCGTGATCGTCTGGGTTCCGTTGGTCAGCTTTTCCGTGACCGTGATCGTCTGGGTGGCCGCCTGGGCGTCTGTGACCGTGTACTGGTATGTAAACGGCGCTGTTTTTGATCCCAGGTTTTGATCCGACCCACTGATCACTGGCGGCGTGTTGTAGGAAATGGTTTTTGCCGATCCGGTGCAGTAACCGGATTCAAGACCGTTCGCGTCGACTGCCTTCACGCGCGCCGTGTAAGTTGTGCCGGACGTCGGAACTGTGTCGGTGAAGGTCTTCGCCGTGGTGATCCCTAACTGGACATAAGCGCCGGAATCAATCTTCCTTTCCCAGACGTAGGAAATGGCGTCGCCCTCCGGATCGGTAGAACCGCCCGTCGAAAGAACCAGGCTGTTTCCGGCTTGCGGTGTGCCGTAGGAAATAGAAGAAGGATCAGACGGCGGCTGGTTCCACTGTAAGATATAGGCCCCGTCGGTGTCTGTTGAATCGGATACCAGATTCCCAGATTCCAAATACAAAGCCGGCCGAACGCCAAAGCCGCCACTGCACGCGCCGCTGTGGGACAGACTGCCGCCCGTGTAGACACGGCGCGCATAGTACGCGTAGCCGGCGTTCGGGGTTCTAAGCCACCACCACCAATAAGAAGACGCGTTCAGACTGGAATTTGTGTATTCCGAATTGCTGACAGCTTCGGCGGTCGGGTAGCACTGGCGGCGCGCGGCGCTGGAAAAGTAGGACCACAGGGTCCCTTCGGCCACGCCGTTTTCGTTGGACAGGCCGACTTCGGTATTTGACAGAAGAAAGACCTTTCGGGTAATGTCTTCATAACCGCCGCCGTCGGTGACGGTATTCTTTGCGACACGGATCACGGCGTCCAGGATAGCTTTTCGGAAGTCTGCTTCGAAGTTAGACAGGAATCCGGCTTCGGTGTCGTATTCGTTGTAGCTACTCCATACGTTGGAATTGTTCGGCGGTGCGTCGTAGCTGTGACGCGCGGAATACCAGGCCGCGTCCGCGCTGTTCAACCACTGGTCAATATTAGACTGTGAATAGCGGTTGTTTCCGTAGCTTTGACGGTTGCTGTTCGGGTTCGAAGGTTCCTTCGCGTCAAAGCATTTCAGGGTGATCATTTTTTCGGCTACCAGGCCCGTTCGGACGTTGGCTGTGTCCTGGGTTCCCACGATCCACCTGATCACTTTTCCGTTGTATTTCGTGTTCGTCGACTTGACGACGCTTCCAACGGGCAAAGCGGATAGTAATTTTGCCATAGGTTAATCCCTCCAATTCATTCTTGAACAGGTTGAAGAACAGGTCGTCCGTTTTCCTGATCAAGTGGTAACTGTTGCCGTGTTCGGCGTGACCGGTCCACGAAGAATAGGATTGAAGAATCGTTTCGAAGTCGATCCGACCTTCGTCCAGAAGGTGGCGATATTTCTTCAATTTCCTTTGAATTCGGTTCTTGCTTTCACGGCGGACTTTTCTGACGACTTTTCCGGTGTCGGTCAGATAGGTCCTAAATCCCAGGAAGTCGATTCCCTGGGTTAAGGGGAAAATGGCCGTCTTTTGATTCAATTCCAGTCCTAAAGGGACCAGATACTTCTTGATTTCTTCCAGGCAATAACGAAGATAGTCCTTGTCGGGGTGAATCAAATAGAAGTCGTCCATGTAGCGGCCGTACATTTTGATTCCCAGACGTTCCTTGATCATGTGATCCATTCCGGACAGGTACAGAACGGCGAACCACTGTGAAGTATGGTTCCCGATCGGGATTCCTGGCCCTTTGGTGGAATCTATGATCATATCCAGAAGCCACAAGACGTCGCGGTCTTTGATAAGCCGGCGAAGCTGTTCTTTCAGAACGTCGTGATTGATACTGTAAAAATACTTTCGAATGTCGCATTTCAGGACCCAGCCGTCCGCCCCGTTCTGCCGGTAGTACCTCGACATGAAATATTTCAGGCGGTCAAGTCCGAAGTGCGTTCCTTTGCCTTTCTGGCTTGCGTAGTTATCGTATATGAAAGTTTTCGAAAGGTACGGTTCCAGGACATTGTCGCAAAGACTGTGCTGAACGATTTTGTCGCGGAAGCTGTTATACATGATCAGCCGTTCTTTCGGTTCTTTCACAATGAAGCAGTTATAAGGCGACAGGCGGTATTTGTGGGCTGATAACATGAAGTGAACGAACATAAGGTTTTCAAGGACGTTCACTTCGTATTTACAGACCGCATATTTCCACCGTTTACCTTTGCGCGCTTCTGTATACGATTGATATAGACTGTTAAAGTCGATCACCTTCGCGAAGTCAGAAAGATTCAATGTCTGGTCTTCGCTCAAAATAAAAATCCTCCTTGACGCTTACAGTCCGGCCGTCACAGTAGGAAGGCCATTCGTCGTCAATCTTGTGTTTACCGTGGCCTTTCCGGCACTTCGGAAGGAAATGACCTCCTTTGTTGGGGTACTCTGTTTTCAGGTTCTTCGCCTTACTCGGTCGCGTTTTCCACCAAATCCGGCCGAACGCCATTGTTGCCATTGTACGCGTTGTTGTTGTTCAGACTGCCGTCCGTGTTGACATTGCGCGCATTGTTCGCGTTGCCGGCGTTCGGGGTAACAGGTCATTCCCTAAATATCATTACACGCTTTCCGGTATAGGGTCCGACGGGGCGATCGCTTCGGCGGTGTCCTGTTCGGCCTTGTACCATTTCGCGGTCATGAACTTAACGTCCAGGGTCAACTTCGTCCAATAGTCAAAGGTGTCCTTGTCGATATAGGCTCGCTTCTTCGATAATTCGATCATGTGAAGCAGTTTCTTACACTCGGTCAAGGCGGTCCTTTGCAGACGAAGCCGTTCTGTCCGGTCCGCTTCTGTGCGGATCGGAAATATTTCGTTTGCTTCCAGTAGGTCGTCATATATGGCCATGACGTGGCCCTGAATCTTGTTTGTGATCGAAAAACGGACGCGCTTCGGAAAGCGGTTCGCGTTGTCGGTCAGGTTCAGGGTGTAGTCAATCAACCTTTCGGCCACTGGAAGAACGTGAAGCGGACTATCGTTTTTATTTGAAGTCCGCTGGTAGTTTCTTCTTGTTCCCATAGATACACCTTCGCTTTCGGATATTTTCGACGGTTTCCGGATCGCCGGAATAGTCGAAGCCATAATCACGAAGGACGACGGTTTCTTCCTGTCCTTCGTAGGTTACGCCACACAGGACCACGCTGTCACCCTCACAGTGGCCACAGACGGGCCGAATTTCCGTGAATAGGTTAGATATAAGACAAGACGTTTCCGACGGCGTGGCGCCGATTCTGGTCATAAATAAAGACGGTTCAGGGATTGATCCAGAATACCTTCCGGAATTCCTGTTCCGTCGTAGCCTTTCCAGTACACCTTCCTTTCAAGAAATTCGGTCACAAGCTGGATTGCCTGTTCCCGTGTGTACTGCTGGCCGTCTTTTAGGATCGCCGCCACGGCGTCCCTGGGAAGGCCCAGCGTTGCGGATTTGACCAGTTGTTCTTTGCTGAAAGTAGGTTCCGCCTGGTCAACGGAATCCGTCTTTTTCTTTGTTGCCATTATTCGATTACCTCCGATCTGATTGTGTTGTCCTGACCCAGATAATACATAGTCGGAATCGCTTCCGGCGTGATCACGAAGTAGAAGTCCGCGTCAAAAAGGAACTGATAGACACGGCTGTCGTCGTCCTTTCTGGCCGTGACATTCGTCAGGCGAACCAGTCGGGAACGGCTTTCCGTTTCGACCACAGTCAGGGATTCGAATTCGTCCAGCATTTTTTCAGACCATTCGTTGAAGTCAAGGTTATCCTTCGACGCCAGGAAATAAAGAACTTCAATCTGGACATGACGCCGACGGCGCCGATCCAGTTTCTTTTCCTGTGTCGCTTCGATAATTCCAACGAAGAAATTTCCGTCAGAATCCTTCGGGATTTCATTGACGAATACGTGTCGATCGGGCCACAGGCCGACAAGTTTTTCGGCGACAGCTTCAAGGAATTTGTTCAGCGTCATTCTGTGCCACCTCCATTCATGCGTTGACGAATGATCCGATCCATTTTTCGGTTCAGTCGTGCCGCCTGGGTCGTCTTCGTGCGTCTTATAGCGCGCCGAAGGGTGAAATGACCGCGAACATAGCCGCCGGCTGGTCCGACGTACATTCCGCCGTCAGGGTCGTTTCTCTGGTACTTGAAGGAATTCCCTTCCCAGTGGCCAGGAACGAAGTGACTTCGGAAGCCGTATTCAAGCGGCTTCGCATAGTCAAGATTGTTGAAGACGTCGATTTTGTACGAATTACCGGCGCGGATCGCCTTTGTTCCGCTTTTGAAGTTGCGTCGATAGTCGCCAGTGTTTACGATATTTTCTTCCTTGCAGATTTTACGGGCCTGGTCGCGCGCGTAGCGTCCTTCGCCGACGGCCAGGCTGTCCATTATTTCAGGAATGTCGTCTATCAACGCCTGAATCTGATTCTGAAAGGCCATAAGTTCAGAATTGTCCACGCTCACGCCAGATCACCGTCCTTTACTTTGATTTCTTGATGTGTCGCATAGACAGAAGGACGGCCGATCACTTCGAAGGTCAGGTTCCGACCACTGGAAGGATCGTCCCGTCCGAACCGTTTTACGACGATTGTATCACCAGGAAGGACCAGAAGGTCCGGACTGGCGAAAATGACAGCGTCATAATCGACGTTGTTCTGTGCGTCCGTCTGTCTGCTATTGTCTGAACCTGTATACGATAGCGCGCAAATGATACCGTCATAAATCACAGAAGGTGAAGACACTGAAATGTTGTTTTTCCCTCTCTGCGACGTTGTACGGCTCACGGTGGCGGTGTCTTCGTAGGTCAATTCGATTGCGGCGCGTTCAGCGCTTGCGTTTCCGAAGGCCATAGGATCACCACCTTAACACGCGATATTCGTTCAGGACAGTTTTCCACCCGAAGAAGTCACCGCTGTCTGTTCCCAGGTTGAAGGTGTTCGCCGATCCGGAAGAACCGGAACCGGTGGCGAAGGAAGTCTGGACGTCGCCACGCTTCACAGACGCCACAGGACCGACGGCGGCCGTCGTGGTTCCCAGTCCGGCCGATTTGTAATAGCTGACACACATGACGATCAAGACGTTTTCCAGACGCGGCGGAAGGGTGTCCTGATTGATGTACGACAGGATCATACCTTCGACTGTCTGAATAACGAATTCCAGAACGTCGTCCTGATCCGTCGTTGTGATTCCCAGAAGGGCCTTGACTTTAGAAAGGCGGTTGTCCTTCGACATAAGAACGCGAAGGACGTCCGCACGTTCAAGATCAGTCAGGCCGTCCAGGGACGAAAGAATCTGTTCGAACATAGTTCCACCACCTTTCGGCGGTTCCGCTTTATTCGTCGCCCTGTGCGGCTTTGATCAGTTCGACGATCTCCGCCTTTGTGGCGCCGTCAGGAACCGCGATTTCGGCGTCCTGGGCGACTTTCAGAAGTTCGTCCTTGTTCATCTTCGACAGGGGCTTTTCGTCGCCCTGTGCGGCTTCCTGGCTGTCATAGACAACGAAGGAAGGATTCTTTCGAAGCTGTTCAGCGACCATTTCGGAATTCGGTTCCAGGATCGCGCCGGTTACAATGCTTTTGAATTTTGTGTTCATGTTGCTACCTCCTAAAAAAGTTCCACCACTTACGCAGTGACGGAAGTTCCATACCAGAAAATAAGGTCAGGGGTAAGGGCCTTCGTGCCGTAGTCGAAGAACATAGACACGCCGTAGTCGTTGGAAAGAGGAATCTTTTCAGGCTCCTTGTAAGGATAGATAACCGCCGGCTGTGCGATAGCGCCTTCGATCATGGCGATAGCGTGAACCGTAGTGGTCTTCGTCTTACTGTCGGAAGTCGCTTCGGACGTCACAGGCAGATTGATAGAAGAATATACCCTTACACCGTGGAAAATAGCGAAGTCTTCGGCGGCCGTGTCCACGTTGGCGTTGTTGGTGCTTTTGTCAAGGTAGTTTCTGGCCTTGCCGTAGGTAAGAGGATCAAGGACAAGGCGAATCATGTTACGGGGAACGCCGCGAACATAATCGTTCTTGACGCTTTCCAAAGTCTGAATGATACCTTCCAGAAGGTCTTCGATTCCGGCGTCGCTGGCCGGTGTGTAGGAAGTGCCTTCGTCCTTTGCCTGGGCGAAGAAGGCAGTATCGAATTCAGACGCCACAGTGTCGACGTGGTTGTCGGCACGTCTGGCCATGATGTTTCCGACGCCGAAAGTGTCAAGGTCAAACTTTGCGGCTTCTTCGACGATCTCCTTATGGGTGTTAAGGTTTACGGTAGTAGGCGGAACAGTGATCGCGTCGCCCTTGCCGGCATTTCTTGCCGTACCGTAAGGCTGGGAAGCGCTGTTCTTGAAGCGCTTAAACTCGACGGAACCGCTGGCGGGATTGCCAGTGTACGCCTGGGACTTCAAGCCCTGGGAAAGGGTGTCCTTCTGAATGTTGCTGATCACAAGGCCGGAAAGTTCGGCAAGGTCTACCTTCGTAGAACCGGACTGGATCAGGCTGATTGCTTTTGTTCTTGCCATTGTAAATCATTCCTTTCTGATTTTTGTTTTGTGTGTTTTACAAGCAAACGGGGCCGTCTGCTTTTGCGGCCGGTGCGCCAGGGGCGCCAGGCTCGGCCGGCTTTGCGCCTTTGATTTCAGGGGCGCCAGGTTTCGCCGGCTCTGTGAACAGATAGGATTTCGATTCCTTGATAGGCTTCAAAAGGCCGTCAAGGTCTGTTTTCAGGTTGCCGGTGTCGTCGACGTCGATTTTCTCAAGGTCCAGAAGGCTAATAATGTCCGAAGGGTCGTGAACTTTCCCGTTCAGGGCCATTCGAAGGGCGGCGTTCTTGCTGATCTTCTTGATTTCGGCGTCATGGTTGGTTTGAAGGGTTGTGATAGTGGTCTGGGCCGTCTTCACGTCTTCGGCGATCTTGGCCGGATCGCCACTTCCGCCGATTGCCTTCAACGCTTCGGCGGCGGCTTTCAATGCGTTTTCCGCACTGGTCTTGCCGCTGTTGGCGCCGTTGTACTTTTCGGCCGGAACGAAACTTCCGTCGTTTCCGATAACCAGGTCAACGTCTTTTCCGTCTTTGCCTTTTCCTTTCAGCGCTGTTTCAACCTGTTTCGTCAGGTCTTCGCCCAGAAGATTTTTGATTCCTTCAATGATCATGTGTGATCTCTCCTTTCTTTTCCGCTGTGTTTATCGTGACTTCCACACGCTTTGCGGTTCCGCCTGGTCGCCGGACGGGTGCGGCTGTTTTTTTATGAAAAAGACACCACCGAAAGGGTGATGTCTGATTCAACGCATAAGAAAACGCCGGTCGGAATATCCGATCGACGCTTATTCAGGGTGATATTTGCATTTCAAACAGATTTCCTTCTTGCTGTCTGTGAAGTCTTCCGGCTTCAAGTCCTTCGGAAGGAACCTGTCGGGGGTTGTTTTTTCGGCGACCATTGAAATATCGAAACAGTCGTCGCCGTTGACCTGTCTTTGAAGGACAGGACAGAAAACAGTTTTATTTTCCATTCTTCAAAACCTCCATAGCGGATTTTGTCTTTTCGTCGAATTCGTCCTTCTTGAAGGAAGTCCGGATCACGTTGTCGCTGGTTCTCACATACGAAGCGCCTTCTTCTGAATAGTAGTTCAGAAATGTTTCACCGGTCCAGTGACGCCTTTTCAGGGAAAACGCCGCGTTCTTGATGTAGGAAACGGCTTCTTCCTGGGTGACACCGTGGCGGCGTTCGTTTATGTGTGCGACGTCAAGCGTTAGGGCGGAAGTATCAATCTTCGCGGCCGGAACTCTGACGGTTCCATATATGCCGGTAGCTTTGATCTTCTTGTACGTCTGGAAGTCGCCTTTCGTCGCTTCCGGAACACGCCCTTTGTAAGAATAAAGTCCTTTCAGGTCGGCCCATTCGGTAGGTTTGCTATATTTCAAGCGCTGGAAGGCGTCAACGTCAGAAGGTGCGTCAGCGCCCAGGCGTTCGGAATAGGCTTCGAACTGTTCCAGGTCTGCTTTTCTATTATACACCTTTTGTCGTTCGACCTCAACCGATCCCTGACCATTTCTGGCCACCTGTTCGTCGTACCATTCTTCGTAAGTCCTGGTTTTCGGCATAGGTTGACCGGAATTGTACCAGTCCAGGGCGTCGTCTGGGTCATATTCTACCGTAGTACACCGACAATTCGGGTGTATCGGCGGATAATTGACACCGGCTTTCGCTTCGCTGACTTTGAAGTGTTTCCCGTCCAGGCTTCCGCAGACGTCACAGGTTCGGACTTCCAGCGTCGCCATGAATTCATATTGTTCGACGCCGGCTTCTTGATACCACGAAGACGGTCGTCCAGAATGTCAACGTCTTCGGAAAGAAGTTCTGTCGCTTCTTCGCACCATATCCAGACCAGTTTCCCGTTCTTGAAGGTGATCGACTTCACCTTTTCACGCTGTCGCTGATCCTTGACACCGCGAAAAATAATTCTGTTTCCGGTGATCTTACATTCCAGCGCAAGCGGATTCAGATTCACTTTCCAGAAGCGGTCAGCATAGGGACCGAACATTCTGTATATTGCCGCCTGTAATTCGGCGAAGGTACTGTCGCGGTTTGTTTCTTCAATCTTTCGCACGACAAGAAGGTTCGCGCCGGCATAGGCCGGATCAGACAGTTTCGCGATATAGTCCTGGGCGATATTCACAGACTTTCCGGAACCGGCTGAACCTTTCAGAATTCTATACCGGCCGCGCCATTCATTGACAGGGCGGAAGACAGGGTTAAACTGTGCCGACGCTTTGAATTCAATCTTCGCCGCCGTAGTCATAATTGATCACCACCGTAACAGGGACATTTGATTCGGGATTGTCTTTGAACATTCCCAGGTGTCGACCGCAAAGTTCAAGCGCTTTCAGCTTGTCGCACAATTTGACTTCGCGTTCGATCGCCTGTTCAATGACAGAATCGCCGTTTTCGTCGAAGTCCTTATGTGGAACATATTTGACCTTCATTCCGGCGATAGCCGCCAGATCGTCGTCGCTGGTGTCCGGCTTCACTTCCGCAGTCTGTAAGTCAAGGACGTCCTTCGGATTCACGAAGGCGATTCGCCCCAGTTCCCGAAGAACGCGATCGGCGTTGATTCCGGTTCTTTTGGACCTTTCGGCCATTGCGGTTTCTATGCGCGCGCGAATTTCAGGTTTTGTCAAGTTTTCACTTCCGATACTTCCAGCCGATTCGACAGAATATCCGGCGCGGATCGCGGCCTGTGTCGCGTTCAGGTCGACCAGATATTCTTCACAGAAACGGGCTTGTTTCGGCGTCAGCTTTGCCATGATTCACACCTTCCTTTCTGATTTTCGGTATTTCCTCTGAATTCGGGTACAAAAAAGACGCTCCCGAAGGAACGTCTTCCTGTACCCTATATCAATAGGAGGGTGGACGCGCAAGTCCACAATGATGTTATACCATATATTTTTCCCGTTGACAGTTGCGTATAGTTGCAAGTAGTTGCAAACAGTTGCACATAGTTGCATAAATTTTTATTCGCGGAAGGCTTTTGACCGTTCAGCCCTGGCGAAAAGCCTGTTCAGGGCGATTTCTCTTTGTCGATAGACAGTTGTCCTTTCGACTTGGAGGAATTCGGCCGCTTCGTCGTATGACCTGTAAGGGTAGTACAGGGCAAGAAGGACGCATTTCGAACGGGTGTCCAGGGTATAGACCAGATTTTGAACTTCTGTGATCTGTTGAAGTTGGCGTTCCAGGTTGCCGATCGCTTCGTTTGCTCTTTGTCTTCTTCGGTCGCGCTTGTCGACCATGCGAACCAGCCTTCCGTCTGGGTCAGGTGAAGACTGGACGCGGACGCCGGCGTCGGATAACTGACTGGACGGGTAAGCCGATTCAAGAATGAATTCCAGGTCGGCTTCCAGGGCTTCCTTTTCGGCGGCGATCTGTGCTTCTATGACACGCGCTTCCTGATCATGGTTCCGAAGGATTTCCATGACCCTTGTTCTGACTTTGCTTTCTTTGGGTTTGTCCATGTATCTTCACCGCCTTTCCCCAGTCTATTTTCAGAACGGAATATCTTCGTCAGTCACTTCGAAGCCTTCGGACGTCATGGCACTTTCGGCGTAGCTTCCGGCGGCGCTTTCCTTTTTGGCGTCCGCAAAATAGACAGAATCGGCGACGATTTCGACGGCCTTGTGTTTGCCGCCGTCGTTATCTTCCCAGGATCGGGTCTGTATGCTTCCGACGACCGCGACGCGCTGACCTTTGGCGCAGTGCTTCGCGACGAATTCGGCAGTCTGGCGCCACGCGATAATATTGATATAGTCGGCCTTGTCGCGATTGAAGCGGCGGTCGACTGCCAGTGTGAACGACGTGACGGCCGTTCCTTGTGGTGTGTATTTCAGTTCGGGGTCGCGCACCAGGCGACCCATAAGTTGACACTGATTCATTGTGTTTCCTCCCTTCGGGATCAGAATTTTTTCCCGTGTTTGTACGGGCGGCCTTCATTGTAGGCCATTTTGATTTCGATTACTTCTTCCAGGTCGATTCCCAGGTGTCCGCAAAGGTCCGCGATCCGGATCACCGCGTCAGCCAGTTCGACGGCCACGCCTTCGGGCTTTCTGCTTCTGTACTTGCAAAGGCTTTCTTTGCCGTACATAAGACATTCGGTTTCGTCTTGTGGGGTGCAAATAAAGTTGTCGCTTTCGTTACAAGCGAACCAGACGTCGGGGTTCCCGTTGCGTTCTTCTTCCAGGGCTTCGGAAAGTTCGCTGTGAATCAGTGCGATCGCTGTTCCAAAAGGAAGGGGTGGTTCCCAGAATCCGTGTTTCACGGCGTTTTCATGTGCTTTCGCTACAAGTGTTTTGATTTCCATATCGTTTTACCTCTCTGTATCAGAAATAACTTTGATTCGGATTTCCTGGCGGCCGAAGTGAAGGGCGTCTTCGTGGTTATTGAAGAATACGTCGATCTTCTGACCGCTTATGGCTCCGCCGCGATCCTGGACGGTTCGTTCGCCTATGCCTTCTATGTAAAGGATAGTGCCTGGCGAATAGACGGACCAGTCGGCCGCGATTGTGACGCCTTCTTCGGCTATGGCTCCGCTGGCAGTGTAGACGATACCGTCAGGACGATTCAGCGCCCATTTTCCACAGCATATTTCACAAGGACAGTAAGCCGTCGCCACGGCGTCGATCCATTCTTCCGGTTGTGTGGGTGGTTCATTTTCTGCAATGGCCACAGACGGCGTCAGAATGGCCGTGGTTTCGTTTAATTCTTCCGGTAGGATAATTCCTTCGGCGATTGCTTTATCGTCAGCCAGGGCGAAGGACGCGCCCACCAGGACCATTCCCAGGGTGATTGTAAACAGTCCGATCTTGAATCTTTTTAGTTTGTTCATTCGGTTTCACCGCCTTCCACTTCGTCGCCCCAGGAATCCCAGCCAGGGGCGGTCTTTCTTGCAAATAGTTCGATCATTGATCCCCCCCCCGCAAGCTGGGCGATCCTGTCACGGGTTTCGGCCGGCTTTTCACTGTGTCGGCCGATCGGGGCGTCGATTATACTATGAACTGACGCTGACGCGCGCTTCGGTTTGCCTTTTGTGGCCAGAAGACAGATTTCCGCGTTTGCGCGTGTCCAGTTTCCCAGACCCCAGAACCAGGAAGGCGCTTTTCGGTTTCGCTTCACCCAGACGAAGGCGGCCGTTTTGTACTGGAAGCCCCAGCGCCGGATCGTTTCAAGGGCGACGTCCAGGTTCGGGAATGTGGCCCACAGGAACAGAAGACAGTCGTCTTCGGCTATATCCTGAACCGGAAGGGAATAGATGTCTTCCGGCTTCATTGTGCGATAGTGCCTTTCGACGTTTCGCGTCTTTCCACCGGCCGCGTAGTTCCACGGCGGATCGGCGTATATTACCGAATATTTCTTTTCCGGAAACGGTATCATTCGGAATCACCTTCTTCCGGAATTGCTTCGAAGCAGTCACAGCGGACGACACGGTCGTCGCCAGCGTGAATCGGGGAAGGAAGGCCGGCGTCGGTCCGTTCTATGAATTTTATACAATAGTCACCGTCGCGGCGCTTCGCCTTGTCCTTGATGTATTGAATATGACGGCATTTCTTACACGAAAAGTCATATTTCCACTTCGGAAGGTTTGATTTTTTCTTCTTCATTCAGGCCACCGCCTTTTCGGCTTCTTCCAGGGTAAGGAATACGCTTCGGCCTATGTCGTTTTCGGTGAACTGGTACGTCTGGAAGTTTGCCTTTATATTTCCGCGAAGCACGTTGAAGAAGAAAAGTCTGTCGGCGTTGATTCCGATAAAAATGACCTTTGCTTTCACCGGCTTTCGGCGGTATATGACATAGACGTCACCGTCAAGGGCTACCGGCGGAAGTAAACCGCCGGCGGCCTTAAAATCGGCCAGAAGGTCGCGCGCCAGGAAGTCCATGACGCCTTTTCCGATTTCGTATGTGTGCCGGTGTTCGTTGGCGTGATATGCGATCCTGGCTTTTATGCGGTCCATTATGGCGTTTTCGTTTTTCATTACGACACCGCCTTTCTGGCGGCCAGGTTTTCCGCTGACCGTTTGTCACAGTAAGCAGAAAAGGCCATTTCGCGGATCACGTCGGGGATCAGAAGTGAAAGGTATTCGTCGCCGTAGCCGTCTTCGCCCCAGGCGCGGCCGGCGCTTTTGTTGGCGACTTCCAGTTTTCTTCTGGCGTAATGCTCTAAGTATGCGAACAGGTCTTCGTCGATTTCGAAGCCCATTTCTTTTTCGACTTCCAGTTGAAGGGCGGATTTGTTACCCATTGTTTCGACCTCCTTTCAGGCTGTCCGGCATTTCGGACGGAAGGTCCGCCTGGTGGATCAGGAGAAGGTCGCTTCTGTCCACCAGGGAACCGTCGTGAAAGTGCGCGAAGGCGCCACTGTTCAGGTTGACCGCTGTGTTCGGCTTCGTGGTCTTGATCAGGGCTTGTCCCTGATGTTCAAAGACGTCGCCGGCGGCGCATTGCTTAAAAGTCGTCTTCTTCATTGTCGTCACCGTCTTCCTGGCCTTCGGCAATTCTGCGAAGGACTTCTTCGACAAGCTGTTTCGAAGTGAATTCGGCCAACAGGGCAGAAGTGGAAAGTTCAACCTGGTCAGGCTCCACGGATAACGCGATCCCAGATTCCACGAAGAAAGCCGGCCGAACGCCACGGTGGCCACCGTACGCGCTGACGTTGCCCAGACTGCCGTCCGTGTGGACATAGCGCGCATTGCTCGCGCGGCCGGCGTTCGGGGTGATCAGCCACCACCAGTCGTCAAGTTCAAGAAGGTCCTGATCGGCGTATTTCTCATACATGGTTTGTGTCAGAAGGGCGATCTTCGCCTGAATGGTTCCGTAACCTTCGCCGCCCTCGTGATCAGCCAGGGACCAGTCAGCCGTTAAGATGTCCTTTGAACGGATAGGGCCTTCGGCCTGGTCGAACGCGGTCAGGAATTCCGTGTTCAGTTCACGATTCAGGTTTGAAAAGCGCCAGTCGTTCGGATTTGCGGCCGGCTTTTCCGGTCTGGTCTTGAACGGCTGATCCGCGAAGTGGCGGTCAGCGATACAGGTATCGGCGATCAGAAGGGTTCTTCCGTCGGTGAAGTGTTCCAGGACGCGGACGTCGATCGGGCCGGCGTTGAATACGGTTCCAGGTGCAAGGTCCTTCAGTTTTGCGCGTACAGTCATTTTTTGTTTCCTCCTTCAAATTCTTCGATTACGACTTCGACACGGGGGTTCTTCGGGTCCACAGCGAAGTCGTCGGTAAAGTGTTCAATGTGTTTCCAGCCGTCATTTTGAAGAACGCCGGCGTGGACAAGGCTGTCCTGAATGAACTTCTTCGCGAAAGCGATATTGTCTTTATCTCTCCGGCGGTTCGGTTCGATCCAGGTGTAATGTATCACCACGGGACGGGTGAAGCGGACGCCGCGAAGCTGGGTCTTGATCATGTAGCCGATCACGTTTTCGGCCTGTTTCTTCATAGCGGCGGCCTTGTATTTGCCTTTGGCGCCGCGTTCAGCGTCCACATATTCGTTCAGTCCAGGCAGAAGGCCAGGAATTGTCAGTTTATAGTGTTTCACTCTGTCACGTCCTTTCAAGCCCCAGAAGGCGCTTCGCCTTGTCACGGCGTTCTTGTGCGTTCTGGGTTCTTCTGGAATCGCCGGCCAGTTTCAGCCTGATCGGACACATTTCCAGAATTCGGTCATAAATTCGGGCATATCCCAGGGACGACGGGTTTTGAAGGTCGGCCAGGGAAAGGTTTGTCGTGACGATCAGGGGCTTTCCGGTGCGGCTTCTGGCGTCTATGACGTTGAAGACCTGTTCCACGGAGTAGGACGTGTCCCTTTCGACGCCCAGGTCGTCGATGACAAGAAGGTCATATCGGGACAGCTTGTCCAGGAATTCCTGTTTATCTTCGCCGAAGCCTTGAAGTTTGTTCAGGATTCGGGGAAAGTTCGTCACGCTGGCGCGGACCTGTTTGTCGATCAAGGCGTTTGCTATGCAACAGGCCAGGAAGGACTTTCCGGTCCCGACGCCGCCATAAAACAGGATTCCGATATTGTCGGCCTTCATTTCCGGCCAGTGTTCCACATAGCGGCGGCACACGTCGGAAATTCTGGCGTTTCGGTTGTCGTCCTGGGTGAAGTTCTGGGACAGGTACGACGGATCAGTGATTCCGTCTTTGCGAAGTCGTTCGCATTGCTTCCGGAATTCGGCGGCCTTTTCTTCGGCTTCACGTTGGCGGCTGGCTTCTGATTCGCACTTGCACAGGTGCGGAACGCGAAGCGTCTTTTCGCCGATCGTGATGTCGCCTTCTTTCCTGGTTCGGCACTTGCCACAGCACAGGAAGCCTTCTTCGTCGCGGTAGTCGCCTTCGGCGCCGTTGTTCGCCCTACCTCTGGCGGCGATACCTTCGACAGTGGCCGTCCAGATATTGTCGGCCATGATTATTCACCGCCGTCCAGGAAGTCTTCGCCGTCGTCGTAGTTCTTGACGGTGGCCGGCTTCGGGGACGGTATGACTTCGGCGCGGTCATATTCGTTCCAGCGTTCACCGCGAAGGAATGTCGCCGGATATGGAATAAAGCGGCCGTCGTCCTTTGTCCACTGTTCAGAACACTTCCAGCGTTCCACACCCTGGACGATCTGGTTTGTCAAGTCTGGGTTAGGGCGAATTTGATTCCAGACCTTCACGGCGTCTTTCTTGCCGACTTTTCGTGGATAGACTGACCAGAACTGGTCAAAAGTGTCGTCCACTCCGGTGCCGCGTTGCGCCGATACTCGTTTTCGTTTCTCGTTTACGTTTTCGAATACGTTTTCGGAAGAATCTGCTTGCATTTGCGCGCAAGTGTTAGAATTATCACTTGATACCTCTTGACTGCAAGTGTTATCAAATTCTTGCGGTAGTGGGTATTTGGGTTTTGTTGCGCGCCTGTTCTGGTGTTTGTCCCAGGACAGAAGTTTCAGATATTGCCGACCGTCTTCACCTCTGTATGTAGCCACAAGGCCACCGTTCACAAGTTCAGCCAGCCAGGAAGACACCTTCTTTTCGGTCGGTACGTTCAGCGGAAAGAGAAGGGAAGCAAGAATTTTCGGGCTTCCGTAGTACAGGCCGAAGTCGTCCACTTTTACGATCAGACGATAGAAAAGGACTTCGGCTTCCGCCGATAAGTACGCCAGACTTTCCGACGTACATATTGATTCTTTCAAAATGCGGCTGGGCATTTATGACACCACCTTTCACGCGTTTTTCTGACAGGCGCGGCACATTTCACGGCCGAATTTGTTCATGGAATAGCGGCGTTCAGCTTCGCTGATAGGGCCGCCGCACACGGGACACGCGGCGCCGCCTGTCTGGGCGCTGTTTTGCGGTTGTGGTGCGGTTCTTTGCTGTTGGTTGGTAGATTGTCCACCCTGGGCGTTTTGCCCGTTCGTGGCGCTCTGTGTGGCTTGTGGCGCCGGTGCGTGTCCGTTCATATTGAAGCGGACTTTATTGTTCCGGTCGACGATTACCAGGTCACAGATTTCGCGGCGTTCGTTATAGGCGATCTTCGATACCTTGAACTTTGTACTGGCGTAGCACTTGAAGACTTCCTTCTGGCCCTGGCGTTCGGGATAGAATTCACCGTCAGCCAGTTCGACATAAATGAAAGGGCCTGTATAAAGTTCACGGCCGATCCCGACGTTGAAGCCGGCACGTTTGAAGCTGTCGGACGCCTGGCCTTTTTCCTTTTCGGTGTTGCTCTCTGTTCCGACGTCCTGTTTTCTGACCCAGGTCTTTTTATCGTCGTCCCAGATGTCGATATTACAGAACAGGTTTCCGTTGATCACTTCGTGGGTTCTCTGCCAGTTGCCAGGACCGAAGACCTGGTCCAGGATTCGCATATCGACGCGCGCGTCCTTGTAAAGCAGAAGGACGGCGCCGACGCGGCCGGTCTTTGCTTTGCTGACCGACTGAACGCGACAGTCAATGTCTTGTTCGGTAAGAAGGGGAATCGAAAGTTCTTTCATTGCGGTTCCTCCTTATTTGATTTGAAGGTTTCGGTTCTCCACAAGGGAAGCGCCGGACACTTCCTGGCCGGACTGGATCGCCTTCTTGATCGCGGTCTTGTCCGGTTTCGTTGTAACGGTTTCAACAACGAAGTCAGCCGGAAGGGCCTTTTCGTCGTCAATGCTTACGGCCACAGACTTTCGGAAGGAAACGCGAACCTTTGTGGTTTCGACCTTGTCACGGCCGGCGGCGTCCAGACACGCGGTCAGGACATTCTTCAAATAGTCGATTCGCTTTTCGGTCTGCTTGCGGCGCTTTGCCAGGTTGGCTTCTTCGGCTTTCAGGTCGCCGATAAAGACTTCGGAATTCTTGATGTAGCAAGCGACAGCTTCGCTTTTTTCTTCGAAGGCTCCGGACAGTTCGTCCAGTTCTTCGGCGTTCAGGATTTCGCCGGTTTCTTCGTCGATTTCCAGGTTGTCAAGGACCTTCAAATACTTGTCAGTGATTTCGTACAGGGTGTTATTCATTTTCGGAACCTCCTTCCAGGGTTGCGACCTTCGCTTCAAGGTCTTTTACTTGCTGATCGGCTTTCTTGTAGCGGTCGAACCAGTCGTTCGAACACTTCTTTTCGTAGTCAAGATCGCTTTTCAGTTCAGCGTTTTCAATTAAAATATCCAGGACGAACGCCTTCACGGCGTCAGTGTCATAAAAATTCAGTTTAGCCATTGTTTTTCACTCCTTTTCGTGATATACTGTTCGTAGACTTTTTTGAAAGGGCCGTTTCGGTTGTTGTGGTGACGACGAAACGGTCTTTTTCTGTTTCTTCAATGGTGATCTTGCGTTCACCAAGTAGAAGAAGACTTTTGACGGCTTGTCCGACCTGGACGGCCGACAGTGTCGCGGTGTACTTCATGTTTTGACCTCCTTTCCGTAGGATTTCGGAAGGCGCCACCTACAAAGGCGAAGCCTGTTCCAATGAACAGAAGGCCGAAGGTTCTGACCGTTCCTTCTACCAGGGACACCGCGTCGGTTTCTATGGCGCCGATCGTTCCCCAGGCAAAGAAGAAGGCAATAGCCGCCGCCAGGGCTGACGTCCTTCTGATTGCCAGACGGATTCGGCGTCGTTTCCGCCTGGTTGCTCTGTCCGGTGTCATTTCTTGACCTCCTTTCTTTTCGGACCACTGCCGCGACGGCGAATGTTTTCCTGGTAGGTTCTTTGTGCCAGTACCGGATCATAGGCCGGTCGCTGGTTCTGATCCAGTTTTCCAGTCGCGCCGCGTTTCAGTTCGACATACAGTGTTCGAAGGGCGACGCCCACTTCGTCAGAAATGTCGGAAATGGACATTCCTTTCGCGTACAGGGCCGCGATTTTCTTTCTGTTGTCGAAGGTGATAGACTTATAAACTGCCACGTTCTCACGCTCCTTTCCGTTTGCGGCCTTATAACCACGTATCGCCCTTGTCAGGATCGCCGTTGACCTGTTCAATGTTTGGGTCGAAGATTACGACAAAGCGGTCTTCGTAAAACTTTTCAGAAATGACGGTTACTTCCCACAGGATATTCCAGTCTGTCAGTGTTCGGATCAGGTCCACAGCGAATTCCGCTTCCACGATTTCGCCGTCGGTGCTGACCAGAACTATATTCTTCGCTCTGCGTTTGTTAGTTGCGACGACGATTCTTTCAAGCATTTTTCTAATAGTCATTTTCTTCATTTTTAGGGTCCTCCGTGGTAAAAAAAATAAGTTGCGAAGGCTCATTTGAACCTTGCAACTTAATACTACTCCTCACATTTCTCCCGAACTCGCAAAAAAGCTGTTGACAAACGGCAGGTCCATATGGTATAGTAACTCGTGCCTGTCGAGGGCGACATGGCGGCGTAGCTCAGTTGGCTAGAGCATGCGGTTCATACCCGCAGTGTCACCGGTTCAAATCCAGTCGCCGCTACCAGAACCGGAGAGATGCGAAAGCATCTCTCCGGTAACCCTCGACACAACAAACACGGCCCGTTGGTCAAGTGGTTAAGACACGGCCCTTTCACGGCTGTAACATGGGTTCGAATCCCGTACGGGTCACCACAGTTGGAGGCTTAGCTCAGCTGGTTAGAGCGCCTGCTTCACACGCAGGAGGTCACTGGTTCGAGTCCAGCAGTCTCCACCACAAAAATCCCTGTAACCACAACGGTTACAGGGATTTTCTTATTTCCTCCAAAACACGTTTGTAAGTAACGTGTAAGCAACGTCACCCGTTCTCAACAACGTGCATTGCCTGCCGCAGCGCTTCCTTTACGTTGGGATCGTCGGTGTCCTGCATCATGCGCTCGATCAGATCCTTCGCCTTGCCCTCGTCGCGGCTGTACCGGCCCATAGAATCCCTCTTGCGCCGATACGAGCTGCCTCTGTTGTAGGCGGTGCGCCCGGAAGACCAGTCGCGGGAATATCCATCATCGCGGGAATACCCATCGTCGCGGCTGTAGTCACCGCTTTCAAACATGGCGATTTTGTCAATGTTCTTGATGGACGATGCCAGCTTGTGGATGGCGTCCAGTTCCGCAGCGCTCAGCTCCCGCTGGCCGGAAAACTCAGACAGCTCCTCGCACAGCATCTCCCGGATGCCGAAAAGCTCCTTCATGTTCATGTTGCCCCTCCTTTCAGCAGACGCGCTCCACGATCATGTTGCTATTGGCAAAGCTGATCGCCTGAGCGCTGGTGTTCTCCATCGCCACCGTTACGCAGCAGCCCCTCGGCACGTCCACGTTGGCAGCGACGAAGATATTGAAATAGTTCTCCACGGCAGCGGGCGTTACCGTTGCCACGGCACTGGTCAGCGGCTCACCGTTGATAGCCAGCGCGGCGGAGATTGCGCCCACCGTGCCACCGGTGGGGATGGCGATGTTTCCGCCGAAGGAAACACGAAAACGTGCCTTACACTGGTTTGTCAGTCCGCGCAGGAACACCTGCCCGCTGCCCTCGCGGTGTACGATGCAGGATTTGCCCGCAACGGCAGTTTCCGTCAGCGGTACATTCTGTCCGGCAGGAACAGAAACGATGTTGGTATTTACATATTCAGCCAAAATACTCACTCCTTTCAAAATACAGACGGCGGAGCTATTGCCCCGCCGCCTTTCAATATCAGCCCGGAGCTGAACAATTCCCGTTTTGGAAATAGATTTTTATGCAGTTGTCAGCAGCCGGAGCAGCCGGTGTAGCTGCCAGCCCACGGGTTGCAGGATGCATACGCCGGGATGGGCGTAGGACGCAACTGGGAGATCAGGTAGTTGTTCTGCGCAGCCTGAGACGCGGCCAGACGCAGCTCCTGATTTGCGCTCTCCAGATCGCGCATCTTGGAGTTGGTCAGGAAGTCCAGGATGGCGCGGCTGTTGGCGTTCTGGTTCTCCACGATGTCGCGGGTGGCGTTCTGCACGGTGTTCCGCGTGTCACACGCCTGCGTCGCCATGTCATAGCGCACCTGCGCGATGGCGGCTCTGTTCTCGCAGCAGCAGTTTGCCGCCTGCATCTGCATAGCGCTGAGCTGCTGCATCAGTGCTGCCTGCTGGTTGGCGCGGGACAGCTCGGCATTGCCGAAGCCGGTCAACAGCGTGTTGTTTACAGCATAGAAGCCGTCGCACAGCCCGCCGTTAATCAAATCCATCTTGCGCTCGATGTTGGAGAAGTCGGAGGCCAGCACATAGCCATCCACCACACCGCCGGAATTGCCAGCGTTGTTGCCCCAGCCGTTGCCGCCCCAGCCGCAGAACGCGAACAGGAACAGGATGATGAGGAACCACGCGCCGTCACCGCCAAAGCCAAAGCCGTTACCGCTGCCATTGGCAGGGGTCACAGGCATGGTCATGGTGGGCATACCCTCGGAAAGAGACATAGTATCACTCCTTTTTATTGATGTAATTTATCTGAATCGCGGCCACGATCAAGAAACAAATTATGTCTTCGCTTAGACTTTGCTTATTCCATCAGACTTTGAAATTGCTTCGCCATCTGCTGGAGCTGGTTCAACTGCTGCTGCGTGAGCTTGCCGCTCTGCAAAAGTTTCTCCACCTCTGCTTTTGGGTCGCCCTGGAAATTCGCCTTGAACTGCTTGAACTGCTGCACCATCTGCATAAAGCCGTTGCCGCCGCCCATTGCACCGAAAAACGGATTATTCATCGCTCTTTTCCTCCTTGCGCTTCTTGCCCTTCATTTCGCTCACAAGCGCCGCCAGCGCGTCAAACTCCTTACGGGTCACATATTCCGCAGCGGGCGTTTTCTGCGCGTCAGGGGCGCTTGCAAGCCGCTCCACGAGGTCATACACCTTGAGCGTCGGCTTGCCGCTTGCATCGGCCTGTTTCAGATACACCGTGGGCGCCGTAGAATCCCACAGCGCCACCGCCGCATTGGGCGCGACCATCCAGCTTCTTGCCTCCTGTTCGCCGGATACCCACTGCACGCCGCTTTGCGGCAGAGGATTTTGCGGCATCGGCGGAATGGCCTGCATCTGCTGCTGCCTCAGCTGGGCAAGGTTGTCCTGCATCGGCGGCATATAGGGGTTTCCGTAGTATGGATAGTTCATGCTTTATCCGTCCTTTCCCAGTAATACAAGGGTGTTTCGGCTCCGGAATCCCATGTGTCGTGCCAGTCTCCGTCTATCACGCACACCACATGGGACGCCAGCGCCAGCAGATATGTACCACGCGGGTGATCCATTGCAAAATCACTCACGGAATAGCTGTCCGAACAGTCCTCCGGGATGATATGTCGTGTAAAGCCCAGCTTCTTGAGATACGCGCCCCACACGTTGTTGGCGCTTGGCATATCCGCAAGTGCCAGGCCCTGCATACAAAGCTGCACATACGTCTCATGCCAGCCCTGCCCCGTGGCGCGGCAGATCGCGCGAACAGGACAGTCTCCCACGTTCTTGCCGGAGGGATTCGGGTTATACCATACGAACATCACGACCACCTCTCTTTACCGCCAGCATACGGCAGATATCGCCGGGGAAAGCGTCAAGAAAAGGGCGAAAAAGTGCGTGAATATAAGAAAAAAAGACACACCTACACGGTGTGTCTTTTTTCTGCTCTCAGGCCGTCGGCCATTTTTTGGTACGCGGCGCGGCGGCGGCGCTTTACGCCGTCAACCGATACGTTCATGCGGAACGCCTGCTCCACGCAGCTTCGTCCCCGCACGTCGCATTCCGCGATACACTGTGCCTCCTCCTGCGGCAAGTCAAAAGATTGGATCCACGCGATAGCTCTCTTGGGTGCCATGCTATGCAGCATAGCCCGTATTTCACGGTGCTCCTGATTCATCCTGCGTTACGCAGGCTTGCGGATCGCCTCGCGGCGGGATGGTGCCATAGGATGGTTGCCCTATCGCCCGTTGCTCCTTTCCTTGATTTACGGTGCGCGCCACCGGTTTTTCAGTTCCTCCACGGATTTTACCTTCTGTTCCGCTTTCATGATGGTCTCGACGCCCTGTCGCACGTCCTTTTCATCGTAGCCGTGCTCCAGCATCTCCTTATAGATCAGCCGCGCCGTCTTTGTGTCGTTCTCCTTCTGTGCCAGATAGAGCAATTCGCACCAGCGCTTTCTGTTCCCGGCGCTCCTGTCCATACGGTAGATGGCTTTCTCCATCTCGAACATGATCCGCACGTTGCCTGTCTCATTGGCAGCACTTCGAGCAGCAGCCCACACGTCGCGGCCAAGGTTTGCCACGCTGACGCCAAATATCTTGCTCACAGCGGTCAAAAGCTGCTTGCAAGCGTAGGCGGTGGTATATTTGCCCTCGCCGGTAACGCTGCTGTACATCGCCTGGGTCGCCCGCACAATGTCGCCGATGGCATCTGCATCCATGCGCTCTACGGAGTAGCCTTGCAGGATGGAGATCAGATCCTTTGCATAGGGCAATCTTCCGACCAGCGTCATGTTGCCCTTCAGGTTTCCTTCCAGCAAAACGTTCTTTGCCAGCTCTCCGAAACTCTCCTCATCTCCGCTGACACCGGTAAGCGCCGCGAAGAAACGCGCCCAATACTTTTTCTCCTTGTCATCGTCGCGCAGCGCGTCAACAAGGGACTGTGCCAGCGAGTTTATAATATCCGTTACCAGCAGCGCACCCACGGAGCGCTTTAACTGCTTCAATGCAGCGCTCCGCTTCTGCGTGTTTGTTTCAAAACGCCATGCGTCATAGGAGCGCATCAGGATATTCAGACTTTTCAGCGGCTCACCCATAAAGGACGTGGCCTGCCGCGTCAGCGCGTCGCTGTCCCGCATGATCTGCGTCCGCTGCATGATGCCGTCTACCACCTGCGTTTGGTCGATGACGTCCGTAAACAGCTCCGCCACCTGCCGGTAATACGCATCGCTGCCTACTTCCGATTTTGTGTCTGCCGCCACCTGCCACTCGCAGGCGTTCCAGATCTTGCCCCATGTAATGGCGTCCGCATTGGCAGCGGCCCGGCTGCTCCAGTCGCTCAGCTTGTCCATAACGCTGTCGCTGGATCCGTACACCTCTCGCGCAATGGTGTACCGGCTTCCCTGGTCAAAGCCGGACGAATCTTTAATGCCGGCAATCGCCGCCCAGTTTCTGGCCTTGTCCCAGCCGTTGCCGTCCGTCACGCCTTTTGCGATGCCTTTCGCCATGTTCTCCGGATCAAGGATCACCGCCGCCCGGAAAAATGCCGTGGGCTGCTGGATGACCACGCGCCAGTTGGAGCCAACAGCCGCACCCTTGGTATTGCCCACGATCCGCTCAATGCTTCTGGTGGTATCGCTGGAATTTTTCACCATGCCGTTCTGCATATCCCGCATCAGGTTCCGCCAATACTTCTGTGCCGCGTCTCCGTATACACCGGACAACACCTGCTGCATATTCCGCCCCGTCAGATTCCCGCTGCTGTCGCGGTACCGATAGTTGTACAGCCGGTTGATATCCTCCATCGGCGCCAGCAGCGTGGCGTATTTGATCATGTCACTGGCGTTCTGCGCAAACACGTCATACGCGCCGCCGATGTCCAGCGCATTGCTGGCGTTGGGAGTTAGCGCCTTTGCGCTGCCCATGTTCTTGATCGACCGTGCGTTGTCCGCGTCCTTCTCCACGCTGGAGGCCACCGCATCCTTTGCAGCCTTGATGGGCCAGTAATGCTCCTCCTTGAACTTCCGATAGCCGTACACCTGCATACTGGCGTTGTTGCCCCACTCCGCCAGTTTGGTGCTTGCCAGCTTTTGCAGACCGTTTGCCACCTTGACCTGCTCCGGCGTCAACACAGAGGTGATGGCCTTGATGTCATCCTCCGTCAGCAGAATGTTTTCATTTCCGCGCGGGATCTCTTTCAGCTTCCCGTCCCGCTTGATCTCCGGCTGCACAATGCCGCCCACCGTCAGATGGTGCATGGCCTGTTCGCCGCGCCGCGCCAGATTGTACAAGTTCATGATCTGGTCGGTGGTCAGCGTCAGTTCCACGCCCCGGCCGGTGGTGAAAGTGTGCCGGTCAAAGCGGTTTTTATACACGTTCTTGTCCAAGAACTTTTCCGCCTCGCGCTGCACATCTCTCAGCATCCAGTGCTGCTGATCCTGCGCGTTCCGCAGCGTTCTGTACAGCTGCTTACCCGCATCGCCGTAGGCAGAAAAGAACGTATACGGGTCTGCCATATCCAGCGAGATTTTGCGGTTTCGCCGCTTCCTGCCCATGCTGTCCGCCGCAAATCGCTCCGCCCACTCGCTGGTGCTCTTGTACTTCGCGGAGGAGAGCGTCTTGTCGTAGGTTGTCAGCGTCGTTTCAATGGCACGGATCGCGTTCCACACCGTTTCCAGCTCGGACACGCTCATATCCGCAATGCGCTTGCCGCCCAGCGCGGACAGAGAATCCAGCAGACCGCCGCTTTCCGTCAGCGCCGGGTCTACTACCATATTCCCCTCGTTGGTCAGAATATCATCATAGATCTGCTTGAGCCGGTCTGCCTCCAGCGTCCTTCTGGTGGGGTCGCCGTCCGCGTTCTTCCGCAGCCGCCCGTTTTCGTCGTAGCTGTACGCGCTTTCCAGATTGATATTTTGCAGCAGGCTTGCCACCGCCACACGCAGCCGCTCCGGAATGTGCTGCTTGTCCGTAGGATTCACCAGCTTGCGGGAGATCGCGCCGGTGTGCCGTGCAATACGCGCCCGCATCGCCGTGGCTTTCCGTTTTTCGCTGCCCTTCTTGGTCTTCTCGTTGTACTTTTTCCGCAGCGCGTTTACGTCGTCCCGGCGCTTCTGCCGCTCACGGGACAGCATCTCCCGCACACGACCGACGGCCTCCTGCTTTTCCAGCGCACGCCTGTCTGCATACGTTTTCTTCTGCCGCACCTGATCGGAGATCATGCCGTCGATCAGCTGATTGGCGATATCCTGCACCGCCGCGTCCCTGTATCCCTCAAAAGGATTGTGGTAAACGCTGTCGAGGCCATCCAGCACATCACCGATTTGCAGCAGCTTGTCCGCCTCCGTATACACGTCGCCGGGGAAATAACCCTCGCCGAACATCTCCGTCAGCTCGCCGTACACGGTATCCACAGACGTGCCGTTGTCCTTGTTCAGCTTCAGCGTTCCCAGATGGCTCTTTCGGAAATCGTTGTAGTTTGCCATGTCCCCGCTAAACTGGATGGTCTGCCGCTTCAAGTAGTCTCGAATTTCCAGCAGCTCCGCGCCGTACTCCGTCAGCTCCGATGTGTTGTCCACAATGGCCTCCGCCACGGCCTTGGCGTGAGGCATCAGATCCTCCATCGTCACGCCCCGCTTCATCACAGCCTTGGCAAGCGCGTCCATCTCGCTTTGCACGTCCGCGTATTTCACATCGCTGCCGTACTCGCGGATAAGATTCTGCCACAGCTTTTTCACGTCCCGCGCCACAACGGACGGCTCCTTGCTGATGCGCATTTCGCCCTTCAGCTCCTGCACCCGCTGCCTCAGTGCCTCGTTCTGCTTGGCCAGCGCGTTTCGCTCCTTCTTGAGATCCCGCGCCTCGCGCTCCACCTCCGCCGTTGCTTTCAAAGAAAACCTCGCATTTTCCACGCTGTTGACAGCATCCAGTCGGGCTTTTTCATCGCCGCTTGCGTATTCGATCATCCGCACACCGGCGTTTTCCAGCGCTGCCTTTACCTCTGCGCTGGCGTCGTTAGGGATGACCGCCGCCAACACCTCATCAAATCCAACAGCTCTCTGTGGCTTTGCCTCAAAGTATCCGGTCGGCATATTGGAAATATCCTGTGCCAACCGCAACACTTTTCCCGCTGTGTCCGGTTTAATTTGCAGCGTGGGGTAAGTACGAAGTTCTTTGTCAATAGCCTCCACAGTCCGTTTTGTCCGCAGCGTCTCTACAATAGCCGACGCCGCATCGTCTAATGCGATAAACTCATTCCTTGCCGCAGGATCCTTAATCTCGTTGGTCAACTCCGCAAGGCGTTCAGAATACTTCTGCCGGATAGCACTGTATTCTTCTTCGGTCATTTTCTGAAGCCGCCCGGAGTCGGCCTTGATCTCGTCAATAGAGCCGTAATCCTTTGACGCAACACCCCAAATTGCCTGGCCACCAAAGAATGTGTTGGCGCCCTTCTGATCGCCTTGCTTCATCGCTTTAACAATGTTTTCCAGCGTGATCTCATAGTGCGTTGCCGAAAAACTCCTGCGATTGCCGGAGGATGTATAGTAGTCCTTCCCGTTGTAAATGCCCTCGTTTTTTACAACACCGTCAAACAGGTCATCCAGCCATTGCTTGTACTCCTTCTGATTTACCTTGTCGCGGATAGCTTTGTCGGTGGCATCCCTGTCCACTTCCTCCGTCACAGTCTCCGTGTTACCGGTCAGATATTTCCGCGTATCCAACATATACCGCGTCTTTGCCGCAACGGTTTCTGCATTTACCACATCAGCCGCATCCTTTGCAGGAAGCCCCAGCTTTTCGTAGTATTTTTGCAGCGAGGCATTCAGCGCTTCGCCGTGTTCCTTGAACCACAATTTTCTTGCCGCAATAGGCGTCTCGCCGCTCTTTGCGCGGAAATCACTTACAACGCCGTCTCCCAACTCACGGATCAAAAACGATGCCATTTCCTGTTGGTTGTCGTCCAGGCGTGTAACTTCGCGTTTTATAACATTATCCACGGCACCGCGCCCGGTGTCTTCCAGATAAATGTTCATCACGCGCGGATCGTCGCGCATAGCCCCGACAACTTTATCTACGCCGCCCTTCCGGTTCAGCTCGTCCTCCAGCGTGTTTGCCGCGGAATATAGGGGGTCTGCAAAGCTCCTGCCTTTCGCCCGCTCCATACGGTAAAACAGGTCGTGGATTTTTTTGGCGGCTTTCTCATTTACCTCGTACTCAATTTGCGGGGCAGTAGGTGTCCATGCGTCGTAACCGTACACCTTGTTGCTGCGGAACAGCTGCGGGTCGATGGTATCTTTGCTGAACACAAACGAAATGTCGCCGTACTCGCCGTGGCCTTCGTCTGCCTTTACAATGGCAATACTTGGCATAGGCAGTCCACCCAGTTTTGCGGCGTCCAGCAGATTTTTCTCCGTCAGGTTATGCAGCGCCAGCAGGTTTTTTGTCTCCTCCACAGGCGCTTTCAGTGAAAACTGCGACTTGACATTCACGCCATCGGCGGGTATACTGGTTTTAGACGTAGAAGCCGTGGGCTGTGTGAGCGCTTCCTTACTGGATGTGGCCGCAGTCGGTCCGGTTTCTGCGTTTGTTTTTTCCGCAAATGTAAACGCGGAACCATCCGGCATAACAATTCGATGCATATCGTAGTGATTTTTGCTGGTTTCCCTCACAACGACTGCCATGTTGCCTCTCGTACCGTTTATTTCAACAGGGCCAGCAAAAGTCACTGTGCTATACCCACGCCCTTTATGATCTGCCTCGCGGTAGATTTCTTTTCCGCGCTTGAGTACATGAGGTAGTGCAGTGAACGCAGCGATTTCTCCATCACTCTGTAAATAATTGAGTGCGCTATTTACGTCCTTACGACTTACTTCAATCGACCCGTATCCCTGTCTGTCCACGCGGTTTCCGTATTTTAACGCCTCAGATTCTGCCCACGCTCGTTTTTGCTTAATGTTCATGCTGCTGAAAATGTTAAAAACGGTTTTGCGCACCACCGGATCTGCGGCGTTTAGTTCTTGCACGGCATTCGCAATCTGCTGTTTGATGCTGACAACGTTTTTATCTGTTGTATTTTTCAGGCTATACCGCACGCCGTCGCCCTCACCGGCGGCGGTTTTCGTTTTCTCCGCCTGCCGCTTCGCCGCGTCAAAAGCCGCCTGCCACTGCTTGGCAATGTCCTCCAGCTCGGCAAAGTCCTTACCGTATGCTTCCTGCGCCGCCATGTCGCGGTATTTGCCGGTGAACGCGGTTTTGACCTTGGCAAGAAACTCCTTCAGGCTGTCCAGCAGTTTCTGTGCCGCCGTCCGGTTTTCCTTGGAGAACTTGGCAAACAAGTCTGCATCGTCCAGCATATCACCGGCGAAGTCCGCCGCAAGCTCGTCCATCACCTCGTCCCGCGTCAGCGTCACGCCCTCCTGCTCCGCCGCCTCCATGTACCGCTCCACGATCTCCGCCTCTGTGTCCGCGCCGTTTTCCCGCATCTTGTACTCCACCGCCGCCTGCCGGAACTTCCGGTATTCAGCGGGGGACAAGTCCTGCATCCGGTGTGTGATCTCGTGGGCGGTCACGTTCAAAAGCGGCTTGTCGCTGTCGGCGGCGATCTGGATGAGATTCTGCTCCTTGATGTACTGGCCATTGGCTCTGCCGCCCAGCACCTGATCCACGATCTCGATCCGGACGCCCAGCTTCTTGCCCCATGCGTTCAGCGTGGCGGCGGTGTCCTTTTTTACTGCGATCAGACCCCGGCTGTACTCGTTATCCGCCAGACCGGCGCCCGCCGTGGTAGTCACGGACGCCACCTCCGCGTTCTCCCGCGCCAACTGCACCCGTGCGTCCTCCAGACCGGCGTTGTACGCCGCGTACCGCTGCTCCGGCGTCAGCATCGCCGCGTACTTGCCCTTGGCCTTGTCCGCCTCGATGCCGTTCAGCCCCGCGTTGTACACGCTGGAAAAACCTGCATACAGGGAGGGCGCGTCATCTGCCGTCCGGCTCATTTCCTGATACGCCTTTTGCCCGTTTTCCAAAAAGCCGCCTACGCGCTTCTCTGCGCGTTTCTGCCCAGCAGGGGAGGGAGGGGTAGCCCTCTGAGTTCCCTGCGTCACCTCTCGGCTTGCAAGCCCCGCAATGTCCCGTTTTACCTGACTGATCGGCTTGTCCGTGTCCAGCTTCACGCCGGTGCGCTGCTCCAGCACCTCAACTGCCACCGGGTCACGGGCGATAGCCGCCGCCTGATTGCCGGTGATAGTCTCGCCCCGCGTCACAGCCTCCACCGCCTCCGCCGCCTTGGTGTTGATCTCCGGCGCGGTGTTCCGCTGCACGTCACGGTTGTACTGCGCTTTTGCCGCGTCATACGCCACGCGATTTCCCAGCGCATTGACACCGATTTGCCCGCCGGACAAAATGCCGCCGACGACCGCGCCGCCGGCAAATTCCTCTGCCGCCGCCGCAGGGTCAAAAATGGCGTCATTCCCAATGCCGACCAGAGGATTGCCCTTGTCGTACACGGCATTCTGCATCGCACGTTCGATCACGCCCTGCACGGCCTCCTCCTTGCCCTCGTTCAGCATGGAATCCACCCACGCTTTCCATACGGATGTGCCGCTTTGCAGCTCCTTGGGCAGCGTCTGGATACCGCCGCCGACCTCGACCGCCGCGTTCATCAGGCCGTTCCCCACGGCGTATACCGTGGCGCGGAAGTCGTCTGCGCCGTCCGCTTTTGCCTGTTCATATCCGGGGCCAAATACCTGCGCAAAAGAGAGCTGGAAGTTGGGGTCTTTGACCATCGTCCGCATACCAGTTGAAATCGTGTTTACGATACCGGGAGAAGCCGCCGCACGCGCTGCCAGCTGCTCCGCAGTCATAACAGAGCTTGCGCCGCCAGTAAGGATAGCCGCCACAGCCTGCGGCAATGCCGCAACAGTTGCCGCGCCCAGATCTTCTGCGACCTTCGCTGCCCGTCCGCCACGCGCCGTATTTTCGGCGTACTTCTGCCGCACACCTTCCGCCTCTGCGTCAATGGCCTGATTCCATCGGTTGAAAAGCCATTTGCTCGTATCAGGAGCCACAACGCCGTTCGAACCTTCTTTAATAAAGGCGCCCAGCATATTTTCGGCCCACGCTCCCACGCTGCTTCCTGCCTTGGCAATCTGCGTCAGACCGATCTGACCTGCCTTTGCAAGGCCCTGACCGTAATTATACCCTTCCCCGAAAATACGCTTGTCCGCACCGTAATCCCCAGCACCCAGTGCAGCAATGCTATACGGCTCCCGCGTCGTTTCCTCCGCATATTTCGGTGCAGCCTCCGCAGGCTTTACCTCGCCCATCTCTGCGGCGCGGCTAAGAATACGCGACCGCGCCGTGTTTTCCTCCGGCTCTTTTACTTTTCCAATGGCATTTGCCCGCAGCATGATCCTCTCCTGCGCGGTGCCGCCCGTGGGTCTCGGCATATCGTTTCCCCCTTATCTTGTCAGTTTTACAGGGTCTACATAGTTCTTTCTGGTTGTCGGGGCAAAAACAGGCTTCCCGTTTTTGTCAACGCCAATCAGCTTGATATATCCCGTCTTCTCCAATGTCTCTGCATCCTCGTAGCTTACCTCGCCGTAATTGGGGACATTTACGAGATTTTCACCTCGCTTTGTGTAGTACCTGCTCGCATCCGGTCTGCCAGAAGACCCATCGCCGTTGCTACTTCTGGACGCCGCCCGCATAGCTGCATATCTGGCGTTATAGTCAGACAGTTCGTCTCTGTATCTCCCGTATTCGTCAATCGCAAGATTTCTGTACAAATTTGCGTTTTGCAGAATGTCATCCCGTTCCTGCGCATACATCTGTCTCGCAACATCCTCGAGTTGAGACATATAGTAGTTGTACTGCTGCTGTGCGGCGGACGTCGCGTAAGAAGAAGCAAGTCCACCAGTACGCGCAGCAACTTGGCCCATAACGTCCTGCATCCCCATTCTTCCGCTTGCGCTATACCGATTTTGCAATGCCTTATACTGGTCTCCATTCGTCCATCCTGCGTAGTCCATATCGCGGAGCTTATCCGCAAGCGCTTTAGAGTTCTGCATATATTCCGTATTGTAGATGGGCATTTCTCCAATACCAGCCGGGTAGACGGACGACGATTGAGTATATCTTTGATATCCGGGTGTTCCAGATCCGTTTCCCTCCGAATTTGTGTGTACGGCCCACACCTTATTCTGAAGACTTTCTTTCTTCTTTTTCATATTATTTGCCTGCTTTTTTACGAGATCTGTGAATTTCGCCATTACGGCACCTCCTGTCCTCTATTTTCCAAAGCTGTCACACGCTTTTCCAGCGCGGCATATTTGTTTTCAAGTTCTGTGACCCGTTTTTTTACCGCCGCAAGGTCGTTGCCCTGCATCGTCACGTTTTGCAGAAGGGAGGAGATACTGGCTCCGTGGCTGTTCACCGTGCTTTGCAAAGCAGACACGATATTTTGCAATGTAGTGATCAAACTATACATTTCCGCATTGCTGACCCCTGCCTCCGTGACGGTCTTTCCTACGTTGCCCAGCGCCCACTCGACACGCTGGCACATATAGTTAATATACCGCTCAACCGTCTGCAAGGCGGCGGGATCTCCCTTCTGCACGGGATTCATGCTCTCCGGAAAAACAATCAGTTTACATCACTCCCCACAATGAACTCTCTGGAAAGTCCGAGGATGGTACACGGGCCTTTTCCCTCCAGCCGTAGCTCAAATTTGTCGCATCGGTTGGCGACAAGCCGCATCGTGGTCACGTTGAATTCCCGACCGATCACCCGCCCGCACTCCTGCCACGGCTTCCCGTCGCAGCGCATCTTGGCGATCACATAGCTGCCCAGCGGCAGCTCCAGCCTTAGCAGTAGTTTGGAGTATGCCTTTTTCCCGTTCAGCGTCTCATACATGGGTGCCAGCTGCGCCATCCACGGCTGTGTCTGCGGCGTTTCCTCGCCATCCAGCAGGTATACATTTCCATTTCCGTCCAGCAGATATAGCTTCCGACCTAATCGGGCAAAATCCACCGCCTCCGTGCTGTCCTCCAGCACCCACATTCCGGTCTTTGTCTCATACACCATCAGGCGGTATGTGTTACCGTCCTTCACACTCAGGTAATAGCTGTCGCCGTCGTTGCCCGCCACTGCGCAGGAGAAGTCCTTCTCGCCGAAATTCTCACTGACCAGTGACGGTGTGCCGCCTGAGTAGGCGTATACCCCGTGAGGGCCTTTGTAAAACAGCGTGTCGTTAATGACCTGCTGGCTCTTGTGGCACCCGTCTTGCAATCCCTCCATCTCGTAAGTGTACAGGGCATATTCAGCCGGGAAACTGCCCAGCATCTTGTGCAGTTTCGTCTCCTTCCAGAAAAGTACCGAGGAGGCAAGCTTGCAGCATCCGGTGAATTTCCCGTCCGTTCCAACAGCCACCGCATAGGAATCCGTCGCCACGCCCTCGAATACGTTAAAGTTGGTAGGGTCTCCCAAGGCACTGGCATAGATAGTCTGCGTCTTACTGTTGCAGCCCCAAAGCCGGTTTTCGCTCTCGCAAATAAAATCAAGCTCCGGGATTTTTCGTGCCAGCGTAATGGACGCACTTGCCTCCTCCGCTTCCGTAAATGTCTCATCCGCCACAGAAATTGCAGTTGCCGACACGCCCTTGATCACAAAATGCTTATTGTTGCTCTTTTGTGTCTCGCAGCCGGACAGCTCTACACCGTCTCCAGCCCTGAATAATTTTCGTAAATCCGGCCACCCCGCAACGGTCATTTTGTTTTTGGTGAAGGTCGCTTTGCTGCCAGTCACCGTCGCCGACAGAGGTTTAACCTTTTTGTCGTTAATGTCCAGATACACTTTGTCCGGCCAGATCACCATCTTTGTGTTGACAACGGCAAACTGTTTTTTGCCAGCCGTAACTTTGCCAACAGCCTTTCCGTCGTATAGAAGGGAAGTCCCTTGCACTGCCACAAGCTTTTCCCATGCGGTCATAGCCGTGGCGTTTCTGTATGCTGTCTGCTTTGTGCGGCCCTTTCGCGTTGTCAGGTACGGCCACCGTCTGGCGGACACGTTCATACTGTCCCGCAGGTCACCCTCTCGCAGGGCGTCCGACCAGTTGATGCCGCGCATCTGTACCGTCTCCGCTCTGTTTGGCCGCAGCTCATAGGGTAGCTCAGGTACTCGCATCACATCACCTGCACATTTCCGCTATACGCGGGGCAGTTGTTCCGCCGCCACCACGCCAGCGCCTCACCCAGCGCCTCGTCATACACCGTTTTGTCGTTGCCGTACAGCGCCGTTTCGTTGTTGTAGTAGTCGATTTGACAGCACAAGTACAGCACATACACCCGGTCGTAGGGGGAGGTGAGCAGCAGCTCCCCGTCCCCGGCGGGCCAATCGTGTACGCGAGGCGCTGCACCAAGCCGTTCAGCAAGCTCCTTGTCCAGTTCCATCACCCACGTCGCCTTTTGCTCGTCGCTGATGGTGTTCATCCGCAGCTCATCCGCCTTGGAGATCGTCTCCGTCACCGTCATGCTTTCCCTCCTTACTTGCCCAGCAGTTTGCCCCACGTCCCATTCCCGGCGATGCCGTCAGCGCCGAGGCCGTACTTGGTCTGGAACTTCTTCAGCGCCGTCTCCGTGCCGCTGCCGAAGTCGCCGTCCGCACCGGCCGCGCCGCAGGAAAACCCGTAGGCGATCAGCGCCGCTTGCAGGGTCTTCACGTCCGCGCCCTTCATGCCGCGCTTGAGCATCCGTACCTGCACATCCAACTTTACCTCATCCTCCTTTTTCTCTGCGGGAGCGTCCCGCTCGCCGTCCTTCCACTTCGGGCGGCCGTAGCCCACAATATTCCACGAGCCGAGGCTATACGACTTGCGGAACACCCCGCCGCCGTTTGCCACCACACCGCCGTCGCCGGAGGTGTTGCCCTCGATGGTGTACACCGTCGTGCTATCCACAGCCACCACGCGCCCCACATGGGCGTAGCGATACCGGGACGTGCGGAAGAAGATGAAATCACCCACCTGCGGCTGTACATACCACGCACCGGCGCTGCGGAAATACCCCGCCAGCCACTCGCAGTTGTACGCCTTGCACTTGGACGGCACCGGCAGGTAGAACCGCTCCCGCGCCTCTGCCGCGCCGGACAGGTGCAGCTCCGGCCAGATCGCCAGACTGCAGCACCACGCCTGTCCCTGATACCGTGCGTCGTTGATGCCCGCCGCGTCGATATCCCGCGTATACTTGGTGTAGTTGTTATACCCCGCGTTGGCGGTCTTGCTGTCCAGCTGGGCGTTGGACTTCTTTTCCAGATAGCCCCGCTCGCCCTCCAGCAGCGCCACCACAGCCTGTACCGTCGGCATGGCTCACACCTCCAGTTTGTTTTCCTTGTGATACTGCGCCGTAGAGATGCACAGCACCGCGCCGAGGAACGTGTCCACGGCGGTGATGGTGGTCACCACC
>OGNC01000213.1_pt1 | contig 45535 bp, 34 predicted proteins | sample 1573311 | NCBI WGS metagenome assembly OGNC01 (sample SAMEA2581889, study PRJEB24529) | metagenome | biome: Human gut stool | place: China | collected 2011
TAAAACCCAGTATCTATACGGGTTTACGGCGTTTTGACTACTATTCCCACTCAATAGTGGCGCAGGGCTTGGGAGTGAGGTCATAGAGGACACGGTTCACGCCGTCGATCTCGGTGGTGATGCGGTTTGTGATATGCTCGAGAAGCTCGAAGGGAACATTCTCGACGGTGGCGGTCATTGCGTCGCGGGTATTGACCGCGCGAATGATGACGGGGTAAGCGAAGGTGCGGGCGTCATTCTTAACGCCGACCGACTTGAAATCGGGCACGACGGTGAAATACTGCCAGACCTTGCCCTCAAGACCGTTCTTTGCGAATTCGTCACGCAGGATAGCGTCGGATTCCCTGACAAGCTCAAGCCTCTCTCTGGTGATAGCGCCGAGGCATCTGACGCCGAGGCCGGGGCCGGGGAACGGCTGACGATAGACCATGCCGTCAGGCAGACCGAGCTCCTTGCCGACAACTCTGACTTCATCCTTAAAGAGGAGCTTGACGGGCTCGACAAGCTCGAATTTGAGATCCTCGGGAAGTCCGCCGACGTTGTGGTGAGCCTTTACCGGGCCGGACTCAAGAATGTCTGGATAAATTGTGCCCTGAGCGAGGAACTCGATACCGTCGAGCTTCCTTGCCTCTTCCTCAAACACTCTGATGAATTCCGCGCCGATTATCTTGCGCTTCTTCTCCGGCTCTGCAACGCACGCAAGCTTATCGAGGAAGCGGTCAACGGCGTCAACATAGATGAGGTTTGCGTCCATCTGATTGCGGAACACTTCGATGACCTGCTCGGGTTCGCCCTTGCGAAGCAGACCGTGGTTGACGTGGACGCAGACAAGCTGCTTGCCGATTGCCTTGATAAGGAGAGCCGCGACGACCGATGAATCGACGCCGCCGGAGAGGGCGAGAAGGACTTTCTTGTCGCCGACCTGCGCTCTGACTGCTTCGACCTGCTCGTCAATGAATTTCTTGGCGAGCTCGGGGGTGGTGATGCGTTCCATAGTTTCGGGACGTTTGTTGCTCATTAATAATTCCTCCGTGTAAATATTATCGGTTGATACAGTTACCAAAATAGCTTTGAACGGGCACTGCGGGAGTACCCTTGCCGCCCGAACAGCTTCATTTCCTTAATGGATCGTGCTCGGGAAAGTATCGGCATTGCCAAAACAATATAATTATATCATTTGCGACAATTTCGGTCAAGTGATTTAGAGAAATACACGAGCGGCAAACGAAAAATGGCGTATGAATGCAATATGCTGTGTTTTTTGACGGATATCGGGCATTAAAATGACCCCCGCAGAGCCGCGGAGGTCGAATGATCATTTTGCTTTTCTAAGTCTGCCCGCAAGTGAGAATGCGGCGAATACCACAATGTCGGCGGCAACTATCGTCGAGCCGACGGGGGTGCCGTATATGACGGAGGCGAGGATCCCGAGCACGGAGCAGAGCACCGAGATAACGGCGGCGCTTGCCATGACCGCTCGGAAGCTCTTGAATACGCGCATCGCCGAGAGGGCGGGGAAAATGATGAGCGCCGAGATGAGCAGCGCGCCGACGAGGTTCATTGCGAGCACTATCACAACGGCGGTGACTACGGCGATGAGAATGTTGTAGGCTCTCACGTTTGTGCCGGTGGCGCGGGCGAATTCCTCATCGAACGTGACGGCGAATATCTTGTGATAGAATATAACGAAGGTCAGAATCACAAGGATGGCCAGCCCCACACAGAGCCAAACATCGCTCACAGAGAGGGTGAGTATCGAGGTCGAGCCGAAGAGGGTGGAGCAGACGTCACCGCTGACGTTGGAGGCGGTCTGAAATACATTCAGCAGCAGGTAGCCGAGCGCCAACGCGCCGACGGAGATCATAGCTATTGCGGCGTCGCCTTTGATCTTGCCATTGGAGTTTAAGCCGAGCAGCACCACGGCGGCGACTATTGTCACGGGCATTGCCACGGTCATGGGGGCGAGACTGAGCACTGCGGCTATCGACATTGCGCCGAATGCAACGTGCGAGAGCCCGTCGCCTATCATAGAATATCGTTTGAGCACGAGGCTGACTCCGAGCAGGGCGGCGCAAAGCGAGATGAGCACGCCTGCTATCAGCGCGTAGCGCACAAATGAATAGCTGAGGTAGGTCTGAAGTGCGGTTATGATATTCATTGTGCGTCACCTCCAGCCGATGTGAAGCGTCTGCCGATATCGCTGCTAATATATTCGTCCTTTGTGCCGAAGAAAAGGGGAGTGTGGCTGATGTGAAGTATGTGCGAGGCGTATGTCAGCGCCGCGCCGAGGTCGTGTGAGACCATCACGACGGTCATGCCGCTGTCGTTGACCTCTTTGATGAGCTTGTAAAGGCTTTGAGTGACAACAGGGTCAAGACCAGCCACGGGTTCGTCGAGCACAAGCAGCTTCTTGGCAGCGCAAAGCGCGCGGGCGAGCAGCACTCGCTGCTGCTGACCGCCCGAAAGCTCCCTGTAGCACCTGCCGGCAAGATCGGTTATGCCGAGGCGCTCCATATTCGCGGCGGCAAGTTCACGTTGAGCTTTTGTATAGAACGGATGAAATCCCGATAAATTCAGGCAACCCGATAGGATTATCTCGCGCACCGAGGCGGGGAAATCCTTCTGCACCTCCGTCTGCTGCGGCAGGTAGCCTATTTCGCTTTTTTGCAGCCCGTCGCCGAATTCTATCTTACCTTTCAGTATATTTTTGTGCCCGAGCAGCGCTTTCATCAGCGTGCTTTTGCCGGAGCCGTTCTCGCCGACTATGCAAAGGTAGTCACCTTTATACAGCTCAAAGTTAAGCTCGGAGACAATGGGCTTGCCCTCGTAGCCGAGAGTCAGATCCGTGCATTTTATAAGCGCCATCAGTTAAGCGCCTCCTTCAGTTTAGTCAGATTATCGGTCATTGCGCCGAGGTAGCTTTCGCCTGCGGCGATGTCGTCGGCGGAGACGGATTGGCAGGAATCAAGCGTTAATGTGCCCGCACCTGTTGCTTTGCAAACCGCCTCGGCTATCGAGCCGTCCGAGCCGTCGATGATAAAGACATAAGGCGTGCCCGTCTCTTTGGTCTTGTTTATCAATGTCGCCATCGTCTCGAAGCTCGCCTCGGATTCGGCGGAGCAGCCGGGGAAGGCGGCGTAGTATTTAAGCCCGTAATCCTCAACGAGATAGCGGAACGGGAAGCGGTCGGCGAATATCAGTGTGTCACGCTTTGCGCTCGATACGGCGGCGGAGTATTCGCTGTCAAGCTCGTTCAATCGGGTGATGTATTCTTTGGCGTTCGCTCTGTATTTCTCGGCGTTTTGCGGGTCAACGGAGCATATCGCTTCACAGAGCTTATCGGTTATTTTCGCCGCGTTGCGCAGTGAGAGCCAGACGTGCTCATCCTGCTCGGCTTCATCTTTGCCGTGATGATGTTCCTCCTCCGCCTGCATACCCTCGACCGTCTCCTCCTCGAGCAGATTCACCGCTTCTGTGAGTGTAAAGGTGTTCAACTTGTCGTTGCCTGCCGCCGCAAGAGTCTTTTTTACCCATTTTTCGGAGTCTTCGCCAATATAGATAAAGAGGTCTGCCGTGGCGATTTTTACGATATCTGCGGCGTTCGGCTCATAGCTGTGGAAGTCCTCCTTGCCGTCAAGGAGCAAGGTCAACCCCTTGTCAGTGCCGAGAATGTTTTTGGCGAAATCATATTGCGGGAATGCCGTGCAGACTATGCTCAAGCCCTCGGAGCTTATCGGTTGAATGCCGCATGAAGCGAGCGAGAGTAACAGGAGAGCCGCCGCTACGCCCGCAGCTATTCTTTTAAACATTAATGTATCCTCCGTGGGTCATTTCCTGCATTTGTCGCATTTGCCGAGGATGAGTGTATGGCTGTCGACCTCAAACCCCGTGCTGCTGCTGATATCCTGCTGTATTATTGAGCTTACGTTGCTATCAAGGTGATATACTTTACCGCAATCGGTGCATTTCATGTGCAGATGACCGTCACATTTGCCGTCGCTTATATATTGATATACGAAGCTGCGACCGTTCCCTCTGACGGAGCGGTGAACTATCCCGTCCTCAACGAGCTTCGTCATCAGGCGGTAAGCGGTGCTTTTGCCGATATCCTCGGAGCCTATCGCCTCGGTTATCTCCTCTATGCGGAATGCTTTATCCTGATTCTCACGCAGAAAGTCGATCAGCTTTGCCCGCTGGTGAGTATTATAGGTTTTCAATTCAATCACCTCAAAATTGAGAATTACTATCAAATTACTATATTATTATACCCTTTAATTCCTAAATGTCAAGCGGAATTTGAGAATTACTATCGAATTTTAAATTTTCCCGTTTTTCCTTGACTTTTATCGCTAAAAGGTATAAAATATCATATCATCTTAACAAATTTTTTGGAGGAAATAACGATGAAGAAACGCATTCTCTCAGTCGTCCTCGCTCTTTGCATCGCAATGAGCGCGGCATTTGCCGTCGGCGTTTATGCCGATGACGCGAACGGCGTTCTCAGATTCAATGAGAACGGTGAATTCACCATCATGCACCTGACGGATACGCAGGACGGCTATCCCACCAGCGAGAAGATGCTTAAGTATATTGATTATATGCTTAAGACCTACAAGCCCGACATTGTCATCCTCGGCGGTGACAATTGCGTCGGCAAGGAAATCGAAGGCGAAGAAAATCAGGATCCTGCGGTGAATATTGAGCGCTCAATTGAGCAGCTTGTCTCTGTCTTTGTTGAGAACAAGACCTATTTCACCTTTGTTTTCGGCAACCATGACCATCAGTATGTTGACGGCATAGATATTGACCCCGTTGGTCAGGGCAAGGTCAAGGAGCATCTCCTCGGCCTCTATCAGAAGTACGGCAAGGGCTATTGTCTCGCTTATGACGAGGTTCCCTCGCTTCACGGCGTCGGCACCCACAATCTCCCCATCCTTGCTTCGGATTCCAATAAGATCAAGTTTAATCTCTGGATGTTCGATTCCGGCAGCTATGCCGCAGACGAGAACGGCAAGAAGGTCGGCTATGACTGCGTCAGAGAGGATCAGATAGCTTGGTATCAGGAGAAGAGCGCGGCTCTCGACAAGCTCGCCGGTGAGCAGGTCAAGTCACTTGCTTTCCAGCATATCGTTGTCGGCGACGTCTATGACAACCTCTTCTATGAATCAATATTTGATCTCGGCGAGCTCGGCAGGAACTTTAACGGCAAGCACTATTCATTCCTGCCCAAGACCGAGAACTTCACCGGTCAGCTCTTTGAGTATCCCTGCCCGGGTTACTACAACTGCGGTCAGTTTGACGCAATGGTCAAGCAGGGCAACGTGCTCGGTATATTCTCCGGCCACGATCATGTCAACAGCTATGAGACCAAGCGTGACGGCGTGTGGATAATCAACACCCCCGGCGCAACTTACCACTCCTACGGCAATGACCTCGTCAGAGGCAGCCGCCTTATCACTATCAATGAGAAGGACACGAGCACCTTCACCAGCAGGATCGTCACGGTTAATGACGCCGCTATTGCGGATGAGACCTTCGCGGCCGATGTGGGCATCAACCCGACCTTCGCAAAGATCCAGATGTTCTTCGGCGAGGTCGCCAAGGTCCTCGGCAGGGCCGCATCCCCGATCTTCAAGGTTCTCGGCTATCTCAGCAAATTTGCATAAAAAATCACAAAATGCTGCCGTGCTTTTGCGGCAGCATTTTTTATTTTTTCAGTGATTTTTAACAATTTGTTAATTTGTGCGGCATAATATTGACTGTTGGTCATTTTTGATGTATTATCTTGTGCGGAAATGACCAATGGTCATTTGAGTATATTTCGATACCGAGGTGCGGCGTGATGCCCAGCGTGAATGACAACAAAACCGATAAAAAGAAGCGATTGCTGGAGTCGGCGTTTGAGCTTTTCCTCGATAAGAGCGTGAATTCCACCGCAGTTGACGACGTGGTCAAGGGCGCGGGGGTGGCAAAGGGCACGTTCTATCTTTATTTTAAGGATAAATACGATCTGCTCAATCAGCTTGTCGCCCACAAGAGTGGCAGCGCTTTTATCAAGGCTTATGAGGCTGCTTTTGCCGATGAAGAGGCGGATTTTGAGGATAAGATGCTGCTGCTTGTGAATAACATCATCGACTTCCTCGCCGCCAACCGTGAGTTTACGGCGCTGCTTCAAAAGAATCTGGCGTATTGCTTCCGCAAGCTGATAGGCGGCGACGACCCCGCCATTCGCAGCGCAGTGCTGATGATGGAGGGCGAGCTTGAGAAGCGCGGCTACACTGCCGAGGAGGCGGGCAAGGCGCTCTATCTTATCGCCGAGCTTACCGGCTCCACCTGCTGCAACGCAATAATCCTCGGCAGCCCGTACGGTATTGATGAAATAAGAGGCTTCCTGTGCGAAACCGTCAGGAACCTGCTGAGAAAGGAGAACAGGGAAATATGATTGAAAAAATGTCAAAATTCATCGCCTATCACCCAAAGACGATCCTTCTCATAGCCACCCTGCTGCTGATACCGAGCCTGCTCGGCTATGTCGGCACCAAGATAAACTATGATATCCTCTCCTATTTGCCGGAGGATCTGGATTCCGTCAAGGGCGAGGTCATCCTCGACGAGGTGTTCGGCAATTCCGCCAATGCTTTCATAGTGGTCGAGGATATGGAGGCGAAGGATGTCGCCCAGATAAAGCAAAAAATAGCCGATGTGGACGGTGTCAAGAGCGTCACATGGACTGATACCATCGCTGATATCAGCATCCCGCAGTCGATGCTCCCCGATGTGCTCACCGACATCTTCTATTCCTCGGACGGTACCGCGACCATGCTCATGGTGCAGTTTGAGAATGAGAGCGCCTCCGCCGAGACAATGTCGGCAATAAAGCAGATTAAGTCAATTATGAATAAGCAGTGCTTCATGAGCGGTATGTCAGCCATAATGGCGGATACCAAGAACCTTGTTGACAAGGAGGCACCGATATATATCGTTATCGCCGTTGCCCTTGCGCTTGTCGCCTTGTCGTTCACGATGAGCTCATATGTGCTGCCCTTCGTGCTTCTGTTTGCCCTCGGCTACGCTGTTATTTATAATATGGGCACCAATATCTTCCTCGGCAGCATTTCATACATTACTCAGAGTATTGCCGCGATACTTCAGCTCGGTGTTACGATGGATTACTCGGTATTCCTCATGGACAGATACGAGGAGGAGCTTAAAAAGGTCGACAGATCCGATAAGAACGGAAAAAAAGAAGCAATGTCCAAGGCGATATCAAAGACCTTCATTTCGCTTGCGGGCAGCTCGCTGACCACGGTTTTCGGCTTCCTTGCCCTTTGCTTCATGAGCTTCACGCTTGGCCTTGATATCGGTATCGTCATGTCGAAGGGCGTCGTGCTCGGCGTTGCAAGCGTTGTAGTCGTCCTGCCCGCAATGCTGCTTATGTTCGACACGCCCATCCACCGCTTCAAGCATAAGCCCCATGTGCCGAGCTTCAACAAGCTCTCGGACTTCAGCATCAAGCACAGAAAGGTGCTCGCGATAGTCTTTATTCTTCTTGTTATACCTTCATATATAATGAAGAATCACGTCAATATGTATTATGACTTCACCAAGGCTCTGCCCGAGGATATGGCTTCCGTCTCGTCCCTCGCAAAGCTCAAGACGGAGTTCAACATGGCGACGACCCATTTCGTTATTGTTGACGAGGATGTGCCCGCCTATCAGGTGGCTCAGATGGTCACGGAGTTTGAGGAAGTCGACGGCGTTTCAAACGTCATCGCCCTGAATTCCTTCCTCGGCGCCGCAATAAGCGAGAGCATTATCCCCGACCAGATAAAGGAGATCTGCCAGAAGGGCGGATACAGGCTGATGATGATAAACTCCGTTTACGGCACGGCCACCGATGAGGGCAACGCCCAGATAGATACGCTGCTCGGCATACTCGCAAAATATGACCCGACGGGTTATATCACCGGCGAGGGCGCGCTGAGTAAGGACCTTATCTCGGTCACCAGCCGCGACTTCGTGATAACGGGTATCATCTCGATAGCCGCAATATTCATCCTCATAGCTATCTGCTTCAAGTCGATAAGCATCCCCGTGATACTTGTTGCTTCGATAGAGCTTGCAATACTGATAAACGAGGCCTGCTCGCTGATAACCGGGGCGGAGATACCGTTCATCGCTCCCACGATCATCAGCTGCGTCCAGCTCGGCGCCACGGTCGACTACGCAATATTGATGACCTCGAGATATAAAGAAGAGCTCAACAACGGCAAAGACAGGATCGACGCCATAAGGGACGCCGCAAAGGCATCCAGCCGCTCGATATTCCAGAGCGCGCTCGTCTTCTTCTGCGCGACGTTCGGTGTGTATCTCATTTGCAATGTCAACATTGTCAAGAGCATATGCGCCATGCTTGCGAGAGGCGCGGTCATAAGCGCAATAATCATCATGGTGTTCATGCCTGCGTTGCTGTGCCTGTGTGAGAAGATAATCAACAAAACATCTTATAAATGGATAACTAAGGGGGAAACGGTCCATGAAAGCTAAAAGAATAATCGCTCTGCTCCTTGCCGCAATGATGCTCCTGTGCACCGCCTGCTCAGGTAAGGGCGACGATACGACCACTACAAACGACGGGCAGGATGAATATATCCAGCCGAGCTACGATACCGCCGCCGGCAGCGTTACCAAGACCGAGACGGTCTATGTCAACCTCAAGGCAAACGGCGATGTCAGCAAGGTCAGCGTCAGCGACTGGCTCCATACCGATAAAAACGAGGTCTATGTCGACGATATGAGCGACCTTGAAAATATAACCAACGTCAAGAGCAAGGTAACTCCCGTCACCGACGGCGAGAAACTGCGTTGGAATATGCCCGACACCGACCTTTATTACAGCGGCACTACCGACAGAGAGCTGCCCATCTCCGTGCAGCTTAAATACTACCTTGACGGCAAAGAAATAAAGCCCGAGGATCTTGCGGGCAAGAGCGGCGAAGTCAAGATAGACATTAAGATGATAAACAATGCCTCCAAGGACGGCTTTGTCAACGGCAAGAAGCATAAGGTATATCTGCCCATGCTCGTTGTCGGCGGCATGGTCCTGCCCGAGGGCACCTTCTCGGGCGTTACGGTCAAGAACGGCCAGTCCATCGGCGACGGCTCCAAGGAGATAGTCGTATTCACCGGTATGCCCGGCTTCTCCGAGAGCCTCGGTTTCTCCGAGAAGGATCTCGGCGACCTCGGCGGCCTTGTTATCGGCAGCGAAGCGAGCGTCACCGCAACGGTCGAGAATTTCTCGCTCGGCAACCTCTATTTCGCGGCTCTGCCCATAGCCTCGCTCAACCTTGATATCGCGGCGCCCGAGACGGTCGACGACCTCAAGAGCACTCTTGCGGCTCTCAAGACTTTCCAGAATGCATTGAATAAGATCGACCCCGACAAGCTCCTCTACAGCATGATAACCGATAAAGATAAGGTCACCACGCTGATGAATACCCTCACCAAGACCATTGAGGTCTATAAGAAGAATCAGAATCTCGTCAAGATGCTCGGCAAATACGCCACTCCCGAGAATGCGGAGGCGATAAAGACCCTGCTTGAGAGTCTGAATGACCCCGACGTGCAGAATGCTCTCAAGATACTTGCCGACCCCACCGTGCAGAAGCTGTTCAATAAGCTGCCCGGCATCATGGAGGGCTTCGAGGCTGTTTCACCCCTGCTCAACGAGATGCAGGCCGATCTTGCAAAGCCCGAGGTCAAGGCGGAGCTTGACAATCTGCCCGAGACGATGAAGACCCTCTCCGAGATAAGCGACACTCTCAACGCAAACTCCAAGGAGATAAACGCGATAGTCGCGCTGCTCAGCGACGACGGCACCGATATGGTGAATACGCTGCTCGAGAGCATCGACCTTGATGATTTCAAGGGTCTCGGCGACAAATACGGTGATCTCGTCAGCGACGGCGATGTGCTCGTGGCTCTCGTTCAGGAATGGCTCAATTACGGTAAGGATTACGGCCTCTTCACCAAGAGCGCCGAGGGTATGAAGACCAGCCTTTCGTTCATCCTCACCACCGAGAGCATTTCCGCTCCCGTTGAGGCAAATACCGATACCGAGACCACCGAGGCTCAGCCGTGGTACAAGAAGATATTCTCAAAATAAAATGATTTTGCGGAGGTAAGGCAATGGCTGTTTGCTATATCGTCGGGGCGGGGGATTGCCCGCCGCTTGACAACATCCGAATAAACGAGGGCGATACGGTCATTGCCGCCGACGCGGGGCTGCGTTACCTGCGTGCGGCGGGTATAAATCCCGACTCCGTGATAGGCGATTTCGACTCGCTCGGCAGCGTCCCCGAGGGCGGCAAAGTTACCGTGCTGCCCGCCGAGAAGGACGTGACGGATATGTATGCCGCCGCCGACGCGGGCGTCGCCGCGGGCTACACCGAGTTCAAATTCTACGGCTGGTCGGGCGGACGCCTCGACCATACCCTTGCCAATATTCAGCTCTGCGCTTCTCTCGTCGAGAGAGGCTACAGGGCTGATTTCGTTGCCGAGAAGCAGATATTGACCGCTCTGCATTGCGGCGAAATGCGCTTTGATAAGTCGCACAAGGGTTATATCTCCGTCTTTGCCTTCAGCGACGAATGCCTCGGAGTGACCCTCAAGGGGCTGAAATACACGCTCGATAACGCAACGCTCAGCAGCCGCTTCCCGCTCGGGGTCAGCAATGAATTCACGGGCACGGACAGCCTTGTTAAAGTCAGTCAAGGTACGTTGATTGTCGTTTTCAACGCTTGACACTTTTATGCTTTTGCGGTAAAATAGAAGTGAAAATTTTACTTTGGAGGTAGTTATTTAATGAAAACACTCTCAAAAAGAGCACTTTCCCTGCTGCTTGCGGCGATAATCATTGTCAGCGCAGCGATCCCGACCTTTGCTTCGGATGTTGCATGGGACGCATGGTGGAGCAGCGCTGAGTCGCAGTCCGGCATCAACGTGTTCCCCGGCTCGGATGAAAGCGAGCGCCTTTTCTCATGGTACAGCGACAGCGAATCGGAGCCTCGTGTAGAGATCTATACGATCAACTTTACCAAGGCGTTCAAAGGCACCAGCACACGCACCTACGGCGGCAGCTATGTCAATAAAGTTGCCGTTACCGGGCTTGAGGCTGATACGACCTACAGCTACAGGTGCTTCAGCGGCGACTATAAGTCGGCTATATACACCTTCACCACCGGCGGCGGTGACAGCAAGGATTTCTCCGCCATGTATGTGACCGACGTCCATATCACATATGACGAAAATAACCCCGACGGTCTCAAAGAGACTGCGTATAATTTCAACAATACGATAGCTTCCGCAAAGCTGAAAAATCCCGATATCTCTCTCATCCTCTCCGCGGGCGATCAGGCCAGCGAGGGTCTCGAAAGCGAATACAGGGCGTTCAGCTCAACTCCTTTGGGCAGAAGCATGTCGATAGCCACGGCGGCGGGCAACCATGACCGCAAGGGCGTTGACTACAAGACCTTCAAATTCATGCCCAATGAGCGCAAGAGCAACTATGAGTCGTCCTACATAACCTCGGATTATTATTTCGTCAAGGGCGACGTGCTCTTCCTCGTTATGGACAGCAACAGCGGTAGCGGCATGGATCATCATGCCTTCATCAAGAACGCCGTCAAAGAGAATCCCGATGTCAAGTGGAGGGTTATGATGATGCATCACGACCTCTACAGCGGCAGGATCCCTCACAGAGAGAGCGAGAATAAGATGCTCCGTCTCCTTTGGGGGCCCATGGCGGATGAATTCAATATCGACCTTGTCCTGCTCGGTCACAGCCACTACTACACCGTCTCCAACGTCCTGCGCGGCAACAAGACCGTTGCGCCCATGACTCAGAACGGCGTGCTGACCGACCCGAACGGCACCGTATATATGGTCTCCGGCTCGATCAACAGACCGAGGAACGACGATGAGGATTCCCTTGGCCTGAGCGACAATATCGGCTACGCTTACCTCACTCAGGAGAAGATATATAATATCATCGACTTCACCGAGGATTCGCTCACCGTCAGCTCATACACCGTCGAGAGCGGCGAGAAGTTCAACAGCTTCACCATCAATAAGACCTCGCAGCAGGGCGGCCACACCAAGGCGTTCCCGAATCCGTTCAATGCGTTCGTCAGATTTGTCGGCACGGTTTATACCATGTTTAATAATATCAGCGTTTATCGGAAGCTGACCGATAAGGGCTACGATGTCAAATTCTTTGACGTTGTTTTCCCGAAGCAATAATAACAGCAAAAAAACAAGCGAAAGGGGAGAGAAGTATGTTCGTTATTGCTCACAGGGGCGCCAATAAACTTGCGCCTCAGAACACAATTCATGCGTTTCTGAAGGCGGCGGAGCTTAAATCCGACGGCGTTGAGACCGATGTTCACGTCACCAAGGACGGCGAGCTCGTGCTTTGCCATAACGGCACGGTCGACAAGACCTCCGACGGCAAGGGCAGGATCTCGGATATGAGCCTGAGCGACCTGAAGCGGTTCGATTTCGGCTCGTGGTTCGGCAGACGCTTCAAGAATACGACCATACCGACTCTCGATGAATTTCTGCAAACAATGAAGGATACCGCCGTGTCGGTGCTCAATATTGAGCTGAAACCGCAGAAGGGCGGCAAGCTCGACTTTGTGGATACGGTCATTCAAAAGGCCAAGGAATACGGGCTTGCGGATAAACTCTTTATCTCCAGCTTTGATTACCGCATCCTCGATAAAGCGAAGAGCCTTGAGCCGTGCGTCCGGACGGGCTATCTCTACCCCGCCATGGGCGATATCGTCAAGCGCAAGCTCTTCTCACCTATGAATATCGTGCGGAAGTATAATATCGACTATCTGCTGCCGCATCAGGGCTATGTCTCAAAGAAGCTCATTGAAAAGGCGCATGACGCCGGCAAGAGAGTCGCTGTCTGGACTGTCAATAAGCTCGAGACCGCCGAAAAGCTCAGCCACTGGGGCGCCGACGGCGTGATAACCGATTTTCCTGATATCATCAAAAATAAACTCGAATCCATATAACAAATCAAGGCTGCCGCTTATGCGGCAGCCTTTTGTCAATTTTAGCTTTCGTCTGTTGCAGTGAGGTAGTCAAGCTCTTCCGAGAGCTTGTTGCCGTCGGCATCTATCACATAACTCTTCAGATCGGCAGTTTCTGTGGATTCCGATGGTTTAAGAATTACGCCGACGCCCTTGGAATAGCCGTAGCCGAAGATTATATCCTGATATTCGCCGCCGTCGCAAATGACATTGCCGTTTCTATCATATATGGCGGCAAAATCATCGTAATCGGGGCCTATCAAGCATGTGTCTTTGAGCACAAAGCGATCCTCATTAATTGCAAAACCCTCTTTACGGGAGCACGGAACAAGCTCACGACCGCTTGACGAGTCATACAGACCGTACAGTATGCATGAGTTGCCTTCTTCGGGCACTTTATACATACATGCGACGACCGTGCCGCCTTTGCCCTCGCCGAATGGGTCGAGCACTACTTTGTTTGCAGGGAGTTCAGCGATGATTTCACCGCCGTATGAAATATAGTAAGCGCGCTCAGTGTTGTAGGCTTCCAAAATATGCCGCCGTGTTGTAATAGGCATTAAAACATTGTCAAAATCAATGTCAAGCAGCCTTTTGCCGCTCATATCGACAATATATGTTTTGCCGTATTCCGGAGCAACGATCGCAATGGGCTTGCCGCCATCTTCATCAACACCCCAAACTGTGCCCTCAAACCACGGAATGATCGTTTTGCCGCTTTTGTCGATCATTGACGAATAAGTTTTGCCGTTTTCATTGGATGATACGGCGAATGTGTCTTTACTTAGCGGGACTGCGTTGGAATAACTTGGCTCTATTACCACATTGCCGTCCGAGTCCATAACGCCGTACAGGTTATCCTCGCTTCCGGGATTTTCTTCGTGCCGAGGGTTGGTGTAGCAGGAGACAAAGCCGAATTTGAGCGGCAGCGCGGTGTTTATGAATATCCCGTCCGAGATTGGTGCGGCGGAAGATGTCTCGGTTGGCTTCGGCTCAGGCTTATCCTGCTTCAGCAGCATTGCGCCCGCCACGGCGAGGCAGAGAAAGAGCGCCGCCGCTGCGGCAAAACGCCAAGGTTTTCGGCTTTGGTGCGGCTTGATTTTTTCGGCGGATTCGATGAGCTTCGGGTCGATATGCTCCATGCCGTTTAAGATGTCGTTCCCGTTCATACGCTGTATCCCTCGCTTTCCAAATACTTTTTAAGCTGTGCCCGCAGGCGCGACAGAGTGACCTTGACCTTGCTTTCGCTGAAGCCGAAGCTCTCGGCGAGAGCCGATATGCTGTCGAGATACCAATACCGCCTGATGAAAAGCTCCCGCTTCTCCTGCGGCTGAGAATAAAGGAAGCGGCTGATTGCTTCACCGAGCAGCGTGCAATCCGCCTGCGCCTCCACCGAAGCGCCCGACGGAACGCATTCCTGCATTTCATGCGACAGCTCAGTGATATAGACGCTGCGCTTCAACGCCCGCTCGCTGCGGCAGCGTTTGAGCGACAGGCTGCGGGCTATCCTCGCAAGGAAAGCGAATAAGTAATCCCTCGGCTCATTCGGCGGGATCAGCCGCCACGCTTCGGAGTAAACATCGTTTTCGCATTCCTCGGCGGTGCGGGGGTCGTTGACTATGCCGAGCGATATCCCGTGCAGCCGCGCACCGTATTTTTCGGCGGAGTGCTTTATGGCGCTCTCATCCCTGGCGAGATATAGGTCGACTATCCTGCTGTCCTCCATACCATTCTCCTCTCCTGATTTTTGCAGTTGACCGTTCAACCGCTCTCACCCTGTTAAGTCCGTTTTGCGGCATATGCGTTACACCGTGACGGGAAGAATTTTGAAATATTTGAAAAAACACACGGCTCCGCGGGGAACCGTGTGTTTGATTTATTCTGCTTCCTTCGTGATCTTCCTGACCCAATTGAAGCTGTTGACCTTAAAATATGCAACGATGCACTTGATGACCTGATCGGCCTTGAGGCAGGCGAAGGTTACGACGACGGGGAATTTGAATACGAACGCGCTGAGTGCCGATATCGGCAAAACGACGAGCCACATAAAAATGAAGTCGTTTTTGAGCACGAAGCCCGTTTCGCCGCCGCCCGAGACAATGCCGCAAAGGCAGGGCGCTTCATATGAAGTGCCGATTATCGAAACCGCGAGCACCCAGATGAATTGATTAGTGTAAGCGATGGTCTGCGGCGTTGCGTCGTAGAAGTCGATTATCAGAGTCTTGCAAAGCAGCAGTATTGCGCTTGAGACAACGCCAATACCCAGGAATATCAGCTGCAGGCGGCGGCTGCGGCTCTTTATCGTCTCCATGGGCGCATCTTCGCCGATGGTCTTGCCTATCAGCACGCAGGCGGCGTTGCTCGAGGCGTAGCAGATGACCGTCGCTATCTGGAATATCGTGGTAGCTATGCTGTTGGCGGCTATTGCGCTCTCGTCGAGCCTGCCGATTATTGCGCCCTGGATGCTCATGGCAACGCCCCAGGAAACGCTGCTCATCATAAGCGGCAGCCCCGTCCTGAAGTAGTCGCCGAACATCGACCTTGTCGTAACAAAAAGGTCACGCAGCCTGAAACTTAGTTTCTTATCAATAAAGAGAGTGTAGATCACTACAACGACAAGCTCTATCGAGCGTGCAATGAGGGTTGCGAGCGCCGCACCGCGAACGCCCATCTCAGGCGCGCCGAATTTGCCGTAGATAAAGATATAGTTCAGCACGATATTGACTGCAAATGAGGAAAGAGAGACATAGAAGCCTATTTTCACCGTCTCAACGCTGCGGAGGATGGAGAGCAGCACCGTGGTGAGCGCATAAATAATGTAGGTGTGCTTGATGATGTCGAGGTATTGGAGCGCCTGCTCCGCAACAGCCGGTTTATCTGTATAAAGCCGAATGAGAAATTCGGGCGCGATAGCGGCGAACAGGAAGATGATGACCGAGAACGCGGCGCCGAGCCACATTCCGACGGCGGAGATCAGGTGGATAGACTTTCTGTCGTTCCGACCCCAATATCTTGCCGCGATGACCGTCATGCCTGAGGAAACTCCCGTGGCGGCCATCATAAGGAAATACTGAATATTGTTGCATATGCCGACGCCGCTGAGCGCCGTTTCGCTGTAAGCGCCCATCATTATAGAGTCGGCGAGGTTGACCCCGAATACGATGATGTTTTGCAGCGCCATCGTAACGGTCATGGCAAAGAATGATTTATAAAAGGTTCTTTCGTTCATGGCGTTAAACTCAGTCGTACCTCTCGTCGAATACTCTTTTTGTTTTTTTCTCGCTTCTCGGCAGCACACCGACCTCGACCACCTTCACAAGCGGAGTGAAGCCTATTCTGCTCTTGACCGTGGCGGTTATGCGCTCGGCGAGAGACTCGAATTCCACGTCGCCCGTGGTCTCAACATATATGCGCATGGTGTCCCTGCCGTCGAGGTGAGATATCCTTATCTGATACTCGCTCGAAATCTCGGGGAAGAGCTTGAGCACCTCTTCTATCTGGCTCGGGAAGACGTTGACGCCCTTTATCTTCATCATGTCGTCAGTTCTTCCCATTATGGCGTCAAGCCTCGGGAAGCGGCTGCCGCACTCGCATTCGCCGGGGATTATCCTCGACAGGTCGTGAGTTCTGTATCTGATGAGCGGTGCGCCCTCCTTGCAAAGGGTGGATATGACTATCTCGCCCCTCTCTCCGTCGGGCACGGGCCTGCCGCTGACGGGGTCGATTATCTCTATGTAGATATAGTCGTCCCAGTAGTGCATACCGCAGTCGTATTTGCAGCTTATACCGATACCCGGGCCGTATATCTCGGTCAGACCGTAGATATCGTAAAGCTCGATGCCCAGCTCGTCGGAAATACGCTTTCTCATCTTTTCACCCCAGCGCTCTGAGCCGATAACACCCTTGCGGAGCTTAATTTTGTCGCGCAGACCTCTTGCCTCGATCTCCTCCGCAAGCAGCAGAGCATATGACGAGGTGGAGCAGAGCACGGTCGAGCCGAGGTCGACCATCATCTGTAACTGCTTGTCGGTGTTGCCCGGGCCCATGGGTATAACCATTGCGCCGAGCTTCTCAGCGCCGTTTTGGAAGCCGATGCCGGCGGTCCAGAGACCGTAGCCGGGCGTGACCTGGATTCGGTCAAGGTTGGTGATGCCCGCCGTTTCGTAGCAGCGTTTGAACATTATCGCCCAGTCGTCAACATCCTTTGCGGTGTAAGGAATTATGACGGGCAGACCCGTTGTGCCCGAGGAGGAGTGAATGCGGACTATATTCTCCTCCGGCTCAGCCATCAGGCCGAGAGGATAAGCGCCTCTGAGATCTTTTTTCTCCGAGAACGGGAGGGCTTCAAAATCCTCGACGCTTGAAACGCCGGTGATGCCGTGCTCCTTGAGCCTCTTGCCGTAGAAGCTGTCGGCCTTGATGAGCTTTTGTATCTGGTTGTTGACCTGCTCAAGCTGAGTAGCGTTGATCTTCATATTTGTCACGAGCCTTTCGTTATTTCAGATAATCCAGAGCCTTGAAATTCAGCTCATGGAATTTGGGGTTGACCTTTTCTTTGATGGCGGTGCGGATATCGTCCTTTGTAAGCCCTGTCTCGCCGCTGTTGACCGCGGCCCCGAGCAGCAGGACGTTCACTATCTTGGATGAGCCGAGCTCGGCGCATGCGGCGTCGGTATCCACAACGGTCAAATTATCGACCTTCGAGCGCAGATAATCTATCATCTCGCCGCCCTGATAATTGCTGCCTGCGAGCGCCGCCGTGACGGGCATGACGGCTCTGCTGCTGACTATCACCGCGCCGCCCTTTTTGAGATAAGGGAGCATTCTGACGGCCTCGGCGGGCTCAAACGCCACAATGAGGTCGGCTCTGCCCATCGGCACGAGCGGCGAATATGTATCCGCTCCGAGGCGAATGTGGCTTGTCACGCTGCCGCCTCTTTGAGCCATGCCTATGGTCTCGGCGGTTTTGACGGGTATATCTTTTTTCATTGCGGCGGCGGCAAGCAGCTTTGACGCGAGCACCGTGCCCTGACCGCCGACTCCGCAGAGGATTATATTTTTATTCATGCCTTTTCACCTCCGCTTATCGCCCCGAACGGGCACACGCAGCCGCAGATGCCGCAGCCGGTGCAGAGTGTTTCGTCTATAGTGACCTTGCCGTCACGGATTATAATGCCGGGGCAGCCGAGCTTCCTTATGCAGCTCTTGCAGCCCGTGCACTTCTCGGGGTCTATCACGGAGCGACCCGAGGGCTTGGTTATCGCAACGCAGGGGGATTTGAATATTATCGCCTTAACACCCGGCTCTGCGGTGACGGCCTTGACCGCTTCTATGGCTTCGTCGAGCTTCAGCGGGTCAACGGTAACGACCGTCTCAAGCCCTATCGCACGCAGCACCTTCTCAATGCTCACGTTTTGGACTATTTCACCCATCATCGTGCGGCCCGTGCCGGGGTGGGGCTGATGACCCGTCATTGCCGTGGTGGAGTTGTCGAGCACCATGAGGGTCATATTCGCCTGATTGTAGTAGGCGTTCACAACGCCCGTGATGCCTGAGGCGAAGAATGTCGAATCGCCGACAAAGGCGAAGCAATTCATCTCGGGGTCGACGTGGCCTATGCCCTGGGCAATGTTGATGCCCGCGCCCATGCAAAGGCAGGTGTCCACCATGTCGAGCGGCATTGCGTTGCCGAGCGTATAGCAGCCGATATCGCCGCAGAAAACGCTCTTTTTGCCCTTCATGGCCGCTTTAACGGCGTAGAATGAGGCTCTGTGCGGGCAGCCGGCGCAGAGTACGGGTGGCCTGACGGGCAATGCGGGTGCGTCGAGCGGCTCGGTTTTCGGAGCTTCCACGCCGACGAATGCGTTTATCGCTGCGCCGACGCTCTCAACGGTATTCTCGCCCGCTGTCTTGATATGGCCGCTCAGCTTGCCGAGTATCTTTGTTTTAAGCCCGTGCTTGCCGCAGATATATATCAGTTCTTTCTCGATAACGGGGTCAAGCTCCTCTACACAGAGCACTTCGTCCAGCCCCGAGAGGAATTCGAGCGCCTTTTTCTCGGGGAACGGGTGCGGATTGCCGACCTTGAATGTGCGGAGCATATTATCGGGGTCGAGATTCTCGAGAGTATAGGCGTAGCTGATGCCGTGGGAGGCTATGCCCTTCTTAAGCTTGCAGCCGTCGCCCGTCTCGGGCAGTATGTAATTATAAACGCCGTCGGAGAATTCGTCGGCGATCTCCTCATTGCGCCTGACTATGTTCATATGGCTCTGATAAGAGAGCTTCGGGAATATGACCCACTTCGACGGGTCACGCACAAATCCCTCGGGCGCGACGCGGTCGTATTCCTCCCTGTCCCTGACCTCGATGCCCGCATAGCCGTGGCAGACTCTCGTAGTCGAGCGCAGAAAAACGGGGGTCGAGTGCTTCTCGGAGAATTCAAACGCCGCTATCATCATGTTGTAGGCCTCCTGCACGCTTGAGGGGTCGAATACGGGCAGCTTTGAGAAGAAAGCGAAGCTGCGGGTATCCTGCTCCGTCTGGGAGGATATCGGGCCGGGGTCGTCCGCGACCATGACCACCATGCCGCCCTTGACGCCGATGTATTCAAGGCTCATCAGCGGGTCTGAGGCCACGTTAAGGCCGACCTGCTTCATCGTCACCAGCGAACGGACTCCGCTGTATGCCGCGCCCGCCGCCACTTCAAGCCCGGCTTTTTCGTTGACCGACCACTCGACGTAGATGCTGCCGTCGTTGCGCTTGGCGACCGTCTCCAGCACCTCGGTCGAGGGTGTGCCGGGATAGCCCGCGACAACGCCGACGCCCGCCGCTATTGCGCCGAGAGCCATTGCTTCGTTGCCCATCAAAAATTCCTTGTGCATTTCGATTACCTCACAAAAGCGTAAAATCTATTTAATTTTAGCATATATCCACACAATTAACAAGCTATTTATTATTTATTTTTTATGTACGAAAAGCTGCGCCGAATAGCAAATGATGATCGTAACTTCGATCAGGCTGACGGTTACTTGATATCCGACAATAGATAACCGGCTTGGGCGGGCGCTTAGCAAAGCATAAAACCGCAATTGCTTTCAGCAAATAAAAATAAAAAAATAGCAAAAAACGATTGACAAATTCGTTTCTTTTTGCTATTATATCTATCGTTGCAAAACAAAAGGGCCACTAGCTCAGTTGGTTAGAGCACTCGGCTCATAACCGAATGGTCCGGGGTTCGAGTCCCTGGTGGCCCACCAAGAAGCGCCGTTTTTCGGCGCTTCACAAATATAGGGGTATAGCTCAGTTGGTAGAGCAGCGGTCTCCAAAACCGCGTGCCGAGGGTTCAAGTCCTTCTGCCCCTGCCAAAGTGAAAACTCTGAAATCGTTGATATATAACGGTTTCAGGGCTTTTTCTTTTACTATTCGTTATGACGCTATTTTTCTAAATCGTCATCATTACCGTTGATTATCGTCGACTTTCGATAACCATGTGCCCCTGATGTGCCCCCGAAAAACCCTGCAGATTGCCATATAAAAAACTACGGAGTAAGATTTTTCTATACAAAAAGCAGTATATTTTTGCATATCCGCCGCCAAAAGCAGATATGCAAAACCGAGTTGAGAAGCACCTCTTAGCTCGGTTTATTTTTTATTTCACCTTATATACGCCCGAAAGAGCCATATCGTATTTGCAAATGCCGCAAATGAAAAATGTTGACATTCCTTAATAATAAAAAGGTCATTCTAAAGATGCGACACAAGTTAAAATGTTTCTTATTGCTTAGGTGTGTATTTTTGTCTTCAGATAAAAATGCATGCTCTATTTTGGTATACGCACCGGCAACGGGAACGATGTATATTAAAACTTGTGTCGCAGCAAACGGAGCAGCGTTTTTTGTGCGCGGCTTCGGCTGCGCATTTTTTGTTTTAAAAGATTCAGCATAATCGATAGGACGCCAAAGTTGCATGAGCCGGTGCAATATTCGTCTTTCTGTGTCAAAGCAAAATTTAAAAATAATTTCAAAACTTATGAACCGATTTTGCAAAATCTTGTCTTTATTCATGAGAGGGTTTTTCATAAGGGCGGGGTGCGCCCTGAGGAAAGGCTCAAAAATGAATTCAGGAGGCAAAAAAATGAAACGGAAACTCAAAAGCGCATTATCATTGCTATTGTGCATGATAATGGTGTTCGGTGCGGTTGCCGTCGGCGGCGATGGCATCGGGGAATTATTTAACGGAAGCAAAGCCGAAGCGGCTGGGTATTCCGTCGGAGACATCATCACCTTCGGCTCATATCCGCAGAGCGAAGTTACCAAAGAGAGCGACAGCGCAACATATGCAAAGCTCGAGACGGCGAAAAAGAATTGGGTCAGCTATGAGTACTACAGCGGTAATGGTGATTACGGCTCAATGAAGCAGGGCGACTGGATGGAATATGCCGATATGGATATTAATGGAGACGGCGCTAATGACTATCGCGCAGTGAGGTTCACGCAGTACAGGCCAGTGGTGACTTATATTTCCCACGAACATACATATCAAATTGAAAACGGATATATTATGGAAAGCGAAAATTACTATTTCAAATACGAGCCGCTGAAGTGGCAGGTGCTCGACCCCACAAAGGGACTTGTGCTCAGCAAGACCATAATCGATTCGCAGGCGTACAGCAATACGATATATAAAAACGGCACCGACGCATACGGAAAAACGGCTTATTGGAACAACGCGTCATATACAAAATACGCCAACGATTATGCCACGAGCAGCATACGCAAATGGCTGAATGAGGATTTCTATAACATAGCCTTCACCTCGGCTCAGAAGCAGAATATCCTCCCGACCACGCTCGATAATAAAGCATTTGTGACCTCACAAAGCGAATATGACAGCGTCTCCACCACCGACAAAATATTCCTCCTTTCATATAGTGACGCCAAAAACGCCTCCTACGGCTTCACTGACAGCGAAGCCCGCAAGGCTATGGGCACTGACTACGCAAAGGCTCAAGGCTTATTTGAAGACTATTACAAATATCGCGACGGATATTCCGACTGGAATTTGCGCTCTGCTGGCAATTCGTCCGATGTTACCTGTGAAGTTGAAAGCGACGGCGGCGTTCATGCTGCCTACAGCGATGTCGGCTATACCGATAAGGGTGTTCGTCCCGCTTTAAGACTTTCCAATCTGGCATCTGATATCTTTGAATCTGATTTATCTAAGGTAAAGGATGACGAATATGCCATCTTTGTGACCGACGCCGAAGGTAATCGGCTCCCCGGGGCGGTCGTAACATGGAACTCGGAGAAAGCGACGACCGGCGAGGACGGCATGGTGACATTTAAGAAGCTCACCGTCGGCGAGCCGAGGATAACCGTCACCAAGAGCGGATATATAACCTACGATAATCAAAACACCAACTATTCAAAAAGCAGCTGCGGATTTGACATCGTCACCTTGTACCGTGAAGGCTCTGAGGACGCATATAAGCTGACAAGCGCTAGATACATAAACGGCGCTATGTCGCAGGATCTGCTTGTCAAGACGAAGCGCCTGAGCCTTAGTGACAAGAAAGGCACCTTCGCCATAAGCTGCTCCGCAGCCACCTCCACAGGTGTCGCCGACTATGAGCTGATGCAGGGCACGAAGGTGATAGCGAAATCAGACAACGGCAAATTCGATACGCTAAAGATCAGCAGCTTCACCAAGGGCGGCGGAGTCAAGGTGGCCGTAATACTGAACACCGGCAAATCAATCGTCACTCCGCTCAACCTCTCATTTGAGGACGATAAGGCCGTCGCTGAATCGTCAATAAGCCTTGGCAAGGACATAAAAATATCGGTCAGCGATGATATCCCGTTCTTGGGCGGCAGTGAGATATCGGTCGATCTGCCTGCTCTGCCGATAGAGATATATGTTGACGAAGACGGCGACGGCGGCGGCAAGGTCCACGTCGGCGTCAATGCAAACATATTAAACAAGAAGAAAGAGCCGGAGACCGGCTGGAGCGACAGCGACAAAAAGACTATCGAAACACAAATCGACGACATAAAAGACGCAATGAAAACGCTGAATGACTATAAAGACGGCGTCAAAAAATCTCTCAGCAAAAACGACAGGAAAAAGCTGAATAAAGTCATGAAGGAGCAGAAAAAGTCAAATCTGCCCGGACTTGACGGAGCGAAGCTCGACTTCATAGGCTATGGTGAGGGCTCGTGGAACAGCGAGGGCTTCTCGACCGTGTCGATAAATCTCTTCCTTGTGGCAGACCTCAAAGGCATTTCATATACACAGCAGTTTGCGGTGTGGGTAGTGCCTATTGTCATAAACATAGATGCGGGTCTCAAGGCTACAAGCTCGGTGATCGGCAGCTACAACTTCCAAACGAAAACCTTTAACGCTGACTGGGCGGCTAAAATCAGCCCGTATCTTGAGGCCTTCGGCGGCGTGGGGGTCGGCAAGGCGGTCGGCGTCGGCGCATACGGCAGCGCAACGGCGGATATAGGGATACAGCTCCTCGGCACCTCAAAGCCGACAGGCCTTGACTCGATAGACCTCACCGGCGATATGGGAATCAAGGCTTACTTCGCTATATTTGAGTTTAAGAAGTCATTCGCGTACAAGACCTATCACATATATTCACGCACCAAAAAGATGCCCGCAAAAGCAAGCCAGGTCAAACGCATGAATATGTATGACGCGGCAAACTATGAGGTGCAGGATATATCATATCTCAGCGGCGAATCGGCGTGGCTCTCGGGAGCCTCCGTCGGCCCCTCCAAAGCCCCCGCAAGGGCGCCGGCGACTGCGGTGATAAAGCCCCTGCTGACGCAGACATACAGAAATTCACAGCCGCAGACAGTCAGCGCCGCAGGCTCGACAGTAATGGTCTACACAGGCGCAGACACCTCAAGAGATGCGTATAACATCACAAGGGTAATGTACTCGGTATACGATGTGAGCAGCGGCACTTGGTCGGCTCCGCTGCAAGCGGACAGCAACACGACCGCCGACTCCGTGCCGTACCTTTGGACTGACGGCACGGATATATACATGATCTATCTTGACTCCGCAAAGCAATTCGGCAGCGAGGACACCGTGGAATCATATGCCGCCGCTCAGAATATTGCAATCACAAAATTCAACTCGCAAACCGGTAAATTTGACCCGGTGACAACGGTTGCGGCAAGTGACGGCGGATTTTATTCATTGCCCAAACTCTGCATGAATAACGGCGCTCTGACCGCCGTATGGCAGCGCAGCACAGGCGACGTATTCGGCTGCAACAGCAGCAACTCCGTGATATACTCGACCTTCAACGGTCAGAGTTGGTCTGCACCCGAAAAGCTCGCAGACGGACTGGATTCGATCGTTGACCTCTCTGCCGACGCGGGCAGCGTATATTATATTTGTGACGGTGACAATGACCTTAACACCACAAGCGACAGATCACTCACAAAACAGGCTTTCAGCGGCGAATCAACTCTGCTCGACAATGGCACCGTATCAAGCATAAGGCTTGACGGCGGCAATGTCTATTGGTACTCGGACGGCACATACAAGAAATATGACGGTTCAACCGCAGCATCTATCACAAACGAGCCCATAATCGGCGCAACCGACAGATTCTGCGTTACGGACGGTCGGATAATGTTCCTCGCCGCCGCACAGAACGCCTCCAATATCTACACCGTAGCTTATGATCCGTCAAGCGGCGAATACGGCGAGCCGGTCAGATACACAGAGCAGGAGCAATATATCGACACCTTCTCGGCGGCATCGGTTGACGGTCAGACCCTTGCGGTCATGACAAGACGTGATGTAACGATAACCGAGGATGATGTTGACGACAAGTGCGAGCTTGCTTATACATTGATCCGTGACAGGCACGATATAGCGGTGAATTCGGTCGACTATGACGAAGAAAGCGTTATCCCCGGCGGGAAGCTGCCGCTCAGAATCGAAGTCGGAAACGCAGGCACAAGCACCGTCAACAGCGTTGATGTCACGATAACCGACGCAGCCGGAAATGTTGTAAAGAGCGAGACCCGCACCGTTTCGATAGCACCCGGCGCAACAGAAGATTTGACCGTTGAAATCGCTCTTGACGACAAGATCTCTCTTAAAAAATACAACGTAACGGTAGCCGAGACCGGCAACACGGATGCAAGCAATTCGAATAACTCCTACGAATTCAAGGTTGGTTACTGTAAGCTCGATGTGACGGCAACGCCGATCGTCTCCGGCGGAATCCACTATGTGATCATCGGCGTTAAAAACGTCAGCAGCGTTGCATCCGACGGCACGCTGAGCATAAGCAATTCGACCGACCCGGAGAACGTCAATGAAATAAAGTTTGATGTGCTTCAACCTGGCGAATCCTATATTTACAAGCTCCGAGTAAGCGAAGAACTTCTTGACGGCAGCAAAAATGTAATCAAAGTTATGGCCGAGAGCACCGCGGAATTCAATGAGCTTTACAGCCATATTGAGCATGTATACTGCAATGTCGATGAATTCGCGGCACCGACAGAGCACAGGGTAACTTGGAGCATTGACGGTAAAACAACGACCGATTTGTATTACTACGGCGACACCATCAAAAAGCCCGCCGATCCCAAACTTGACGGATATATATTCAAGGGTTGGAGCCCCGCCGTGCCCGATACAATGCCGGATCGGGATATGACCTTCACGGCCGTATTTGAAAGAATCGCTGTTCCGACGAAGATCTCGATCAACACCCCCTCCACCACAACGGTCAGCTATGGCTTTACGCTGAATCTTCATGCGAACGTAACCGACCTGCCCGAGGGCGCAAGGATAGTTTGGAGCATGGACGGCAGCGGATTTGAACTCATCCCCTCCGCCGACGGCATGACCTGCGGCGCGAAGTCTGTCTCTAAGGGCTCGGCGACGATAACGGCAAAGGTCGTTGACAAGAACGGCAACCCCGTCAAGGATGCAAACGGGAATGAGATCACCGCTTCGCAGCAGCTCACTTCAAAAGCAGGCTTCTTCCAGAAGCTCGTAGCGTTCTTCAAAAAGCTCTTCGGCTCAAATATGGTCATACCGTATGCGCTTGAATGGATAGTCAAATAATGAGGAGTTAAAAATAAACCGATTGCACCAAAAGCGGGAGAGGCTCACCTCTCCCGCTTTTGGCATACCGCTTATTTGAGCAATCCAGAGATGAACTCATTCTGCATTACAGCGGCGGTTTCCTTTGCGGCTGAGCTGCCGTGGGTATAGATATTTGCCGTTACTTCGTAGTCATTATGGCCCATCAGCTCCTGCGCTGTCTTGATATCCGCCCCGATCCATTGGAGCATAGAGCAATATGTATGCCGAAGCACATGCGGTGTGAACGGCTCACAAATTCCGAGATAACTATTCGCTATGGGCAATTGAAACATTCATATTCTGCGAGCTGTTCCGATGTATGCTCCGTTTGTATTCTGCTATTGTCCGGTTGATTATTCAGGGAATGTTTGCTTCTGAATACGTTCTCGCTTTGGGTCGGTCATAAGATCGTTTTTGCCGTTTAATACAGTTGAATATAAAAGTTGAAGGGCGGTTACAATGGACTGTTGAAAATCCGCAGAAGTGTCTTTTTGAGCTCTGTATGGAAAACGCAGAATAGGTGTCTGACCTGCTGAGTTGTCATATATGACGACATGTTGTCATTACAGGTTATGACGACCGTTTTCGGAGGGTCAGAAATCGTCTCATTTTCGGGTTCATTTCTTACAGCTCGGCAACAGCAAAAAATAACCACGGACGGGAACAGACCCGCGCCGTGGTTATCATCATTAGAAGCACTATAGATTAAATTGCATGGTGACAAGTATGAAAGACATTATGCATTTCGCTGTGACTACCGGTCAGGTTAATCCATTGCACTACGCAATCAAAACATTATTGAATGATTAGCGGTGCAAGGGTGAACAGTAAGGTTGTTATGTTATAACGCTAATAGATTTTTGAAGGATAATTGAATCAAAACTCAATACCATAGGAAGCCGAAGAACACATACCAGATGATCCATTGCCAACGGGTAAAGGTAACGGTGACATCATAAAGATACTCAAGCTCTTTACCGGTTGTCTCATTGATATAGGTAACGGTAACACGAGCCGAGCCGCGACCCGTAGCCGTTACAATGCCGTCGCTATCAACTTTTGCAACCGATTCGTCGGAAGAGGTTATAACGAGCTTGTTATAACCGATGCTAGCATATGTGTCCTTCCAAAATCGTTTGCGAGGTCAAGTGTTTTTAATCAACCCGAAAATGAAATTCTTCACGATCAAGATAACTTTTTTGAAGAATGAGATGATCGCTCTGAACAGCCTAATGAGCAGGCATTCTTTCTTCAGGTTTTCGGTAGCTTCGAGCACTTGGCGGGTATATTCATCGACCTTATCTTGCTGAGTAATGTCGAGCGAATAGTCAATGCCGTCGACGATCTCTTGCAGGGCGGCGACGCTCTCCGGAGTGTAAGCCGAGAGATCTGCCGGGATGGCGGCAAGTGCGTTTTTGAGGCTGGTATAATCCGCAGGCTTCAGCACCAGCGCCTTGACCGCAATGTCAATATCCTTTGCCCATTTATCGACCTGCTCCTGCTTGGTTATGTCAAGCTCTCTGTCGATTGAAGCGAGAAGCGCGTCGAGCTCCGCTCTGCTCTCATCCGTGTAAATCGTAAGGTCGCCGGGCACGGCTTTAAGCGCTGCGTCAAGCTCTGCGTAATCGGCGGATCTCAGCTGAAGCGCCGCTATAGCGTCAAGGATAGCTTTGGTCTGAGCGTCTATCGCTTTCTGCTCAAGAGCGGTTTTGCCGGAGACATCTACGCTCAACACTTCCTGCAAGGCTGCCACCGATTCAGCAGTATAGATCGTGAGTATTGCCGGGACGGAAGCGACCGCAGCATTGTATTCGGAATAATCAGCGGGGTTATATATGACGCTGCTGACATTTGAATTAACCGAGTTGACAAATTCGCCGTCATGGTCGGTTATAACACAGAAATAGCCCTTGTATCTGTCGCAATCGGCGAGCGTAAGCTCTTTATCGGTCTGCCCATCGAGTTTCACCGAATTCTCTGTTGTGCCGTCAATGCTGCCGTACCACTGATAGGTGACATTGAAGCCCCATGCGTCAACTGCCAGCTTACCGTCATCCTGCCGTATTTCGGCGGGCAGATCCTGTTTTACAACCGGGAACGGAATGAATTCGGTCTTATAATAGTAATATTTTTGGGCCGACCTTGTTTCGATATAGCTTCCTTTTGTGCCGTAGATTTTGATATTAATAGGCTCATTCCATATTTCTTTATCCGCAGAATACATCTCATCAAACTCAACATATGTAGCGCTTGCGGGTATTACCACCGTGCAGTCATTGGGGAAGGTCGCCCAGAGTTTCTCCAGTGCGCCGAAATAGACGAATTCGAGATCACAGCGCGACAAAGCACCATAGCCGACCGTTTTTACCTTCGGCAAATATAAGTATTTCAATGGGGTGCAAGATCGAAGCGCCCGGTTGCCTATTGACTCGACGCTTTCAAGATTCACTTTTTCAAGATTGTAACAATCATCAAGAGCAAGCTCTGGAAGCGTTTCCAGTTTGGGCGCACTGAAAACGCGTAGACTTCCAAGCCTCTGAAAATGTCCGCTTGTTTTATTCCAACCGGTTCCGCTCAAAGTCACTACTTCGGGCAGATACAATTCCTCTAAAAATTCGCAATATCTGAACGCGTTGCTGTATTTTGAAGGTTTATCTATTGTTCCGAAGCTTTGAAGTGATGAAAGAGTCACCTTTTCAAGATAACTGTTTTTAAATGCCTCTATTCCAAAGCCGGTCAGTTTATCAAGTTTCAGCTCTTTTATTCCTTTAACACTTTCAAAAGCGAGGTCGTAGATCAACTCAACATCAAAAGAATTGAAGCCTGAAAATTTCTCGCATTTTTGGAATGCACTGGCTTTTATAACTTTAACTTTCGGTGCGTCAAAAGCCGTGAAAGCCTTGCAATTCAAAAACGCACTTGCTCCGACGGTCTCAGCGCCTTTTGCGGCGACATACTCAATAGCAGTGTTTGAGTTAAAGGCATTATCCTTTATTTCAACGACTGTATCCGGCAGTATTATCTCTTTGAAAGCAGCGCCGCTTTCGCTGTTGAATGCGTTTTCGCCGACAGAGGTAACTGTGACACCGCCGACGGTCTCAGGGACGATAACAGAGCTTTTTGTTCCGGCGTATCCCGTCAAATCTCCGCTCTCCGAAACGGTGAACTCGGATTCATTGGCATAACTGAATACCTGCACTTTGATATTATCGGTACCGCTGCTGAGGATTATTGGGTCATCGGAATATGTTCTCCACTTTAAATCACATGTTTCGGTAACTGTGAACGGTTCGGCATACAGGGTTCCGTCAAACTCTGTAGGGAGGGAGTTGTCGGTGGTATAATATACCTTTGTATTAGGGGTGGTAGTGAATTCCACCGTAACACTGTCCTGATATATTCTGCTTTTAATGTTTATCTCTGCGTTAGGAACATGCTCTGTGTTCACCGCCTGCAGAATATTCAGCATTCCGCTTCCGCATTTAATCGTCGGGCACGGAGCGTCGATCGGGACTGCGTTGTCTTTAAGTCTTTTCTCGATCTGTGCCGGAGTCAGATCCGGCTCCATTCCGATCAGGGTCGCTGCGCTTGCCACGACAAACGGTGCTGCCATCGAAGTGCCTGACATAAGACCGTATCCATTATCGTTATATGTACTGTATATATCATCTCCGGGAGCGATGATATCAAGCGAACTGCCAAAGTTTGAATAGTCGGTCGGCAGCAGATCTCTGCCGGCTGCCCCCACCGCAATTACTTCATTAATTGAGGCCGGCGAAAGAGACCGAAAACGCACATTTTCGTTACCGACAGACGCGACAATCGTCAAGCCGCTGTTGTAAGCGTTGAGCAAGGTTTCCGTGAAGGTATCGGAATTATAGTAAGTGAAACTGCAGTTGATAACATCCATGCCGTCGGCGGCAGCCTTGTCAATGGCCGGTATGATAATAGACACACTCGAATTGCCTTCGGAGTCAAACACTTTGTAACTTCTGAGTTTAACCGAAGAGGGAGAATTATCCACAATTATACCTGCGACATGTGTCCCGTGCGAATCGTGGCCGTCGAACATACCGGTATCATCGCCGGATGCGCTGAAATTCAATCCTTCGTCTATTAATCTGTCTTTCAGAAACTCATGATTATTGTCAATCCCGCTGTCGAGGACGCCGACCTTGACTTCCGGAAGCTCAATGGAGTTGTCGGTCAGATATTTTAATACCTCATCGCTGCCGATCGCCTCAGGCCCCCATGACAGATGGCCGTTCTCGTGGATTTCGGGTGCAGAAGGCTCGAATGTATCCAAAGTTACAATACGGTCAGGCTCAACATATTCAACCTTGTCAAGCGCTGAGTAATATTCAAATGCTTCCGCTGCGTCATTGGCGGACTCAAACTGTAAGATCCACAGATCACGGTAGCCCGAAATGACCGAAGCGGCATTCAGAGTGTCAATTTCCTCATCCGATTTGACGATCAAACGCATGGTTTCAAATTCAGACAAATCCTCTTCCGCCTCAACAGAATAGGTTTGGATCTCCGAGTTATTGTCGGGCTTATATTCAGCCACCATCTTCCGTATCTGCTTCGAGAATTCGTCGATGTCCATAGTGTCGCTTTCGGTGCCGAAAGAGCTGAAGCTGATCAGCGACAAAGAGCTTAACGCTATCAATAAGGCTATTAAACAACTGAGAATTTTTTTCATAAGTTCACCTCATAAATCAGCAAATTTTGTTAAATCTTGCGTGGTAATGGGGCATTGCGTTTTATCGCCGAAATATCGCTATCCCGGCAATGGCCTTTCCTCTGAATTGCACCTCCTTGAATTGCGCTCACGGGCGCAGCCGTCAAAATCCTCTTATTACAAATGACCGATTATGAGAATTGCTTTTTCGCCAAAAGCTGAGGCGAATTTACCAAATTCTCTCTGCAAAGAAATTGTAGCATAACAAATGCAACCGTGTCAATTCATTCTGCAAAATTAAGTTTAAATAAAAACTTTTATGAAAACTATTTTATATAGCTCACGTTTTTGGACATTTCGTGGTAATCGCAGTCAATATCAAGTTTTTTGACCCTGTATATATACACATACGGTGAGGGATCATATTGCAGCTCGACTATGCCGACAAACTGCTTCGGGATGAAAAGAAATCTGCGGTTTTTGGTTTGCGAGAGGCTGTATTTAATGCTCCTCAGCTCGTGCCCGCAGGTCACGATATATGTGTAATGCGAAAAATCAAAGCTCAAATCGCTCGCCTCTGCGCCGCATTCGGTTAGCTTCTCAAGGGTGAAAAATCCGCTGTATTTTTCATCTCTCAGCGAGAACCACGCAGGCTCGGAATCCGGGATATCATCAACAGCGATCCGCTCCACAGGCTCAAACGGCAGGTCGAATTTCGCATTATACACAGCCGCCGAGAGAACGACCAACAGCGCGACGGACAGAATCGCAAGGGTGACTTTGATTGATTTTTTCATGGTAATGCCTCCTTATATAATTGTAGTTTTTATGCGTCGAGGGTCGATTTTTGCCCCTTTCAATTCTTACTACGCGCCAAAGCTCGAAAGCAAGTACAAATTTTTAAAAAATTTTCCGCCCCTTGCCTCGGCAAGGAGCGGAGTGGTTATGCAAGCGATCTGATGAGAGCGGTCAGATCCTCATAGTCAATGTGACCGTAATATGTGAGTGTGAGCATGTAGCCTTCTTTTGTCAGGGCAGCCGCCGTGATGTTCTCCGAAGCGTGTTTGTATACCCTGACCGTTTCGCCTTTAATGAGCAGAGTGCCCGACTCCGCCATCTGCGGTTCGAGATTTGGCGTGTTGCCGCCCGACGGGCTTTGCTCCAAAACTATCCTGTCATCCGTGAGACGGCTGTCGTATTCGGTGCGCACCGTGCCGCCGTCCACGGAGCGGCTCGACTTCTCAAACCCCTTCGGCAGGTCGCTGACGGTGTAAAGATGCCCGATCTCGCTGCGGGTTCGGCTCCTGTAGATAAGGTCGATGAACTGCTCATATTTCTCCAAAACGACCTCAACAACAGGCTCTCTGATCGTGTCGACCCTCATCAGTCCGAAGAGCAAAACGAGCAGCGCCGCCGCTGCTGCGGCAATTTTAAGATAGATTTTGGCTCTCGGCTTCGACCGGCGGCGGGCTATCTTTATCACCTTATCCATTTTATCCTCGAATTCCTGCGAGAATTCATGGGCGATCTTTGCGTCGCTTTGCGGGATATCCTCAAATTCCTTTGACGCATATTCTCTTAAAATGTCGAAAAATTCGGCTTTAGTCATCGACAAAGCAGCCACCCCCTTTGCAGTCGATTGCCGCGAAGAGCAGACTTTTGCCCCTCACAAGCTGCTTCTGGACGGTATTGGCATTCCTGCCGAGCAGCGCTGCGGTCTCCGCTATCGTCAGATCCAAAACAAAGTGATAATAGAGCACCTCGCGGTATTTATCGTCAAGACTGTCCATCGCCGCGATAACATCGGCACATTTGAGCCGAGTGCAGACTTCATCGATAAATTGCGCGTCGCTGAGCTCGGCGGGATCAGCGGCGTAGTTTTCGTGCTCAAAACGGACTTTCCGCTTCCTCATCACGGTGACGCAGGCGTTCTTCACCGACTTCAGCAGGTAATTCCTTATATCACGCTCGTCCTCGGTGTCGGTGATAACGTCCATATGCGACGAAGCGACGGCGTAAAACACATCGTGAACCGCATCCTCGGCGTCGTGCTCGTTCCTCAATATGGAGTTTGCCAGCGCAAACATCTGCCTGCGATAGGTGTAATATATCTCTTCAAACCGACATTTTCCCTCTTCGGAGGCGATAAGGCTCAGATAAAACGGCAGCATGTCTATCCCTCTTTGATACAACTTATTTGTAAGTGCCGAAACGATTATAACACATAAAGTATCGTCTGCGCAAGTATTAAATCATGCGTGAACGGCGGAATGCGGTTGGGTCGGTCGGCATGGCTGCGCTGCCGACCTGCGGACAAATTCGGCGGAGTGCGATATTTACTCTTGACTTTGGCGGGGAAAGGTGATAGAATATGCGTGAGAAAAAATCTTTAAGCAAGGTGCTGTGACGCCGGCAAGATTGTGATAGATGACCGGATATCGGTCTGTTTTCTTGCGTTCACGGCCTGCTTTTTAAAGCGGGTCTTTTTTTGTGGGCGCGGTCTATGCAATTCCGGCGCATAATTAAGGAGCAGATCATGATATTTAAGAACGCTGCGGTCTATAATAACGGCAAATTCAGGCAGATGGATTTGACTTTGAACGTCGGCAATGCCGGCGTTGGTTCAAATTTCAACAATGCTTATGTTTTTCCGGCTTTCTGTGATGTGCATGTGCATTTCAGAGAGCCGGGATTTTTTTATAAAGAAACGATCAAAAGCGGCTCGCTTGCGGCGGCGCACGGGGGATATACCGATGTCTGCACCATGCCGAATCTGAATCCCGTACCCGACAACGTGGATAATATAAAGAAGCAGATAGATATAATCGAGCGGGATTCGGTGATACGCATTCACCCGTATGCGGCGATAACCGTCGGCGAGCGGGGCGAGGAGCTGACCGATATGGCGAGCCTTGCGCCGTATTGCATAGCCTTCTCGGATGACGGCAGGGGAGTGCAGAGCGAAGAGCTTATGCGCCGCGCGATGACCGAAGCGAAGCGTCTGGGCAAGGTGATCGCCGCCCACTGCGAGGATAATTCGCTGCTGCGGGGCGGATACATTCACGACGGCGAGTATGCGCGCCTGCACGGCCACAGGGGCATATGCTCCGAGAGCGAGTGGCGGCCGATAGAGCGCGATCTGCGGCTCGCGAAGGAAACAGGCTGCAAGTATCATGTGTGCCATGTTTCATGCAAAGAGAGCGTGGAGCTGATACGCCGAGCCAAGGCGGACGGAGTTGACGTGACGTGCGAGACAGCGCCTCATTACCTCGTTTTCAGCGATAACGATCTTGAGGAGAGCGGCAGATTCAAGATGAATCCGCCGATAAGGAGCGAGGAGGACAGACTTGCGCTCATACAGGGGCTGCGGGACGGCACGATAGATATGATAGCGACCGACCATGCGCCGCACAGCGAGGAGGAGAAGTCAAGGGGGCTTGAGAGGAGCCTGATGGGCGTCGTGGGGCTTGAAACGGCGTTCCCCGTGCTCTATACAAGGCTCGTGAAGCCCGGCTTGATAACGCTTGAGCGGCTGACGGAGCTTATGGCGATAAACCCGAGGCGGCGGTTCGGCCTGCCGCCGACAGAGGATATCTGCGTTTACGATTTAGGCGAGGAATTTACGATAGACCCGAATGATTTCATGAGCATGGGCAGGAGCACTCCTTTCGAGGGAATGAAAGTGTTCGGCAAAAATCTTATTACGGTATGCGGAGGTAAAGCAGTATGGAATTCACAAGAAAATTAGTGCTTGAGGACGGCGCCGAGTATTACGGCACGGGCTTCGGCTACGGCGGGGACGCGGTGTGCGAGATAGTGTTCAACACCTCGATGGTGGGCTATCAGGAGATTATCTCCGACCCGTCATACACCTATCAGGCGGTGGTCATGACCTACCCGCTCATCGGCAATTACGGCATCGCCGACGAGGATTACGAGACCAAGATACCGACCATCGGCGGCCTTATAGTCAGGGAATACAACGACCTGCCGTCAAACTTCCGCTACACCAAGACCCTTTCGGAGGTCATGGAGGAATACAAAATTCCCGGCCTTGCGGGCGTTGATACCCGCAAGCTCACACGCAGTATCCGCGATATCGGCTCACGCTGCGGAGTGATAACGGACGCCGACACTCCGACGGATAAAGCAATCGAAATGATAAAGAATTCGCCCGTGCCGCACGACGCCGTGGCAAAGGTGAGCTGCAAAAAGCGCTGGTATTCGAGGACGGCGAACGCAAAATATAACGTGGTGGCGATAGACTGCGGGATCAAGCTCAATATTATCCGCTCGCTGAATGCGAGGGGCTGCAATGTGACCGTGATGCCGTATAACACCTCCGCCGCCGAGGTCGAGAAGATGAAGCCTGACGGCATATTCCTCTCAAACGGCCCGGGCGACCCCGAGGACGTCATACCCGTTATCGACCTTGTGAAAAAGCTCAGGGGCAAATACCCGATATTCGGCATCTGCCTCGGTCATCAGATGATAAGCCTCGCCTGCGGGGCGGAGACCTACAAGCTGAAATTCGGTCACAGGGGCGGCAATCACCCGGTCAAAAACCTTGAAACGGGCAAGATAGAGATAACCTCGCAAAATCACAGCTATGCGGTGAATGAAAAGAGCCTTGAGAATACGGGGCTTAAAGTGACTCATGTCAATATCCTCGATAACACGGTCGAGGGGATAAGGGATGAGCGGTCAAAGATGTTCAGCGTGCAGTATCACCCCGAGAGCGCGCCGGGGCCGCAGGACAGCGCATATTTGTTTGATAAATTCATAGCGCTCATGGGAGGTAACGAAGATGCCTAAGAGAACGGATATCAAAAAAATACTCGTCATCGGCTCGGGTCCGATAGTGATAGGTCAGGCGGCGGAGTTCGACTATGCGGGCACTCAGGCTTGCCTTGCCCTCAAGGAGGAGGGCTACGAGGTGGTGCTCTGTAACTCCAACCCCGCGACGATAATGACCGACACCTCCGTTGCGGACAAGGTCTATATGGAGCCGCTGAATCTTGAATATCTTGCAAAGATCATCCGCTACGAGCGACCCGACGCGATAGTGCCGGGCATAGGAGGTCAGACCGGTCTCAACCTTGCAATGCAGCTTGAGAAAAAAGGCGTGCTGCGTGAATGCGGCGCGGAGCTGCTCGGCACGAGCAGCAGGAGCATCGAGCGTGCGGAGGACAGAGAGCTCTTTAAGAAGCTTTGCGAGGAGATAGGCGAGCCTGTCCTGCAGTCGGTCATTGCCGAGAGCGTTGAGGAGGGGCTTAAAGCCGCGGAGGATATAGGCTACCCGGTAGTCTTGCGACCTGCCTTCACACTCGGCGGCACGGGCGGCGGCTTTGCCGACGGCAGAGAGGAATGCGCCGAGATATTGCGCGGTGCGCTTGAGCTTTCACCCGTTCATCAGGTGCTGGTCGAGAAGAGCATAAAGGGCTACAAAGAGATAGAATACGAGGTCATGCGTGACGCGAACGACACCGCGATCACCATATGCAATATGGAGAACGTCGACCCCGTCGGCATCCACACGGGCGATTCGATAGTCGTCTGCCCCTCGCAGACCTTAACCAATAAAGAGTATCATATGCTGCGTGACAGCGCGCTCAAGATAATAAGGGCGCTCAAGATCGAGGGCGGCTGCAACGTGCAGTTTGCGCTTGACCCGCTTTCGTTCAAATATTATCTGATCGAGGTCAACCCCAGGGTCTCCCGCTCCTCCGCCCTTGCCAGCAAGGCGAGCGGCTACCCGATAGCGAGGGTGTCGGCCAAGATATCGGTCGGCATGCACCTTGACGAGATAATGATAGCCAACACCCCTGCCTCATTCGAGCCGGCGCTTGACTATGTCGTTACAAAGATGCCGCGCTTCCCGTTCGACAAATTCTCATCTGCCAATAACAAGCTCTCCACTCAGATGAAAGCCACGGGCGAGGTGATGAGCGTCGGCAGGACGGTGGAGGAGAGCCTGCTCAAGGCCGCCCGCTCGCTCGAGATAGGCGTGGATCACCTCTATATGAAGAAATTCGACGGCTTCACCGAGGATGAGATGCTCGCCTACATTAAGGACGGCACGGACGACCGCATCTATGCGATAGCGGAGCTGCTGCGCCGGGGCACGGATGTGGGCATGATATGCAACGCAACAAAGATAGATATGCTCTTCCTTGAGAAGATAAGCAATATTGTCAGGGCGGAGGATAAGCTGAAGGAGCATATCGGCGATATCGACACGCTCTATGCGGCGAAGCGCCTCGGCTTCTCCGACGAATATATCGGCAGGCTTTGGGATATGACAGGCGAGGAGATATTCAGGATCCGAGAGAAATACAATATGTTCCCCGTCTATAAGATGATAGACACCTGCGCCTCGGAATTCGAGAGCTATATCCCGTATTTTTACTCGACCTATGAGCAGGAGAATGAGTCCGAAGTGTCGGATAAAGAGAAGATAATCGTCTTAGGCTCGGGTCCCATCAGGATAGGGCAGGGCGTTGAATTCGATTATTCCACCGTCCACGCCGTCTCAACGATTAAGCAGTCGGGCTATGAGGCAATAATAATCAATAATAACCCCGAGACCGTCTCGACGGATTACACCTGCTCCGACAAGCTGTATTTCGAGCCGCTTTGCACCGAGGACGTGATGAATATAATCCACCTTGAGAAGCCGATAGGCGTCATAGCGTCGCTCGGCGGTCAGACGGCTATCAATCTGGCGGAGAGCCTCAGAGACAGGGGAGTGAAGATAATCGGCACCGATTGTGACGCAATTGACCGAGCCGAGAACCGCGACCTGTTTGAGAAGGTGCTCCGTGAGCTCGATATCCCGCAGCCCAAGGGCAGGGCGGTGACAAAGATAGAGGACGGCGTTGCCGCCGCAGCCGAGATAGGCTACCCCGTGCTCGTGCGCCCGTCCTTCGTCCTGGGCGGCAGGGCGATGCAGATAGTTGCCGATGAGCCCCAGCTGCGCCGCTATCTGCGTACCGCCGTTGAGATCGACGAGGATAAGCCCGTGCTGGTCGATAAATATATCTCGGGCAAGGAGCTGGAGGTGGACGCCATCTGCGACGGCACGGACGTCTTTGTGCCGGGCATAATGGAGCTTGTCGAGCGTACGGGCATCCACAGCGGCGATTCGATAAGCGTTTACCCCACGTTCAGCATAAGCGCTAAGGTCAAGGAGACAATACTTGACTACACCAAGCGCCTCGGCCTCGGCATAGGCATAGTGGGGCTTTACAATATCCAGTTCATCGTTGATAAGAATGAAAATGTCTATATAATCGAGGTCAACCCACGCTCGTCAAGGACTGTTCCGTTCCTCTCAAAGGCGACGGGCTACAGCCTTGCGGATATCGCAACGCGCGTTATCCTCGGCAAGAGCCTCAGGGAGCAGGGTTTTGAGCGCATTTACCCCGAGGAGAAGAAACGCTGGTATGTCAAAGCGCCCGCGTTCTCATTCTCAAAGCTCAGAGGGCTTGACGCTTATCTCTCGCCCGAGATGAAGTCCACGGGCGAAGCGATAGGCTACGACGACAAGCTGACCCGCGCGCTCTATAAGGCGCTGAAGGCGAGCGGGATGAACGTAATGAATTACGGCACGGTGCTCGCGACCATAGCCGATAAGGATAAGGACGAGGCGCTGCCGCTCATCCGCCGCTTCTACAATATGGGCTTCAATATCCAGGCCACCGAGGGCACGGCGCTCTTCCTCAAGCAAAACGGGATACGCACCCACAAGGTCGGCAAGCTGAGCGACGGCAGCAAGGAGATAACCGACGCCATCAGGCAGGGCTACGTCACCTACGTCATAAATACAAGGGATATGAATTCCTCCGACGTGCTCTCCGACGGTCACGAGATCCGCCGCTGCGCCGTTGAGAATAATGTCACGATGTTCACCTCGCTCGACACCGTCAAGGTACTGCTCGACGTGCTCGAGGAGACAACGCTCGGCATTTCCACCATAGACGCATGAAAGGAGTAGCTATGAAACAGGATTTTTATGAGATCGTATCGAATGAGCGGATAGCCCCGTCGGTCTACAGAATGGTGCTTTCGGGCGATACTTCGCCCATAACCGCTCCGGGGCAGTTCGTCAATATCAAGATACCCGAGCTTTATCTGCGCCGTCCCATTTCGATCTGCGATTGGGATGACAAGACCCTCACGCTCATATATAAAACCGTCGGTGAGGGCACGGAGGAGCTCAGCCGCATGAAACCCGGCGGCAGGCTCGACCTGCTCATAGCTCTCGGCAACGGTTACGATACCGAGCCGTCGGGCGATACGCCCCTGCTTGTCGGCGGCGGCGTGGGCATACCCCCGCTTTTCGGCCTCTGCAAGGCTCTTATAGCCGAGGGCAAGACCGTCAACGTGATCCTGGGCTTCAATACGGCGGGCGAGATATTCCTTGAGAAAGAATTCAGGGCTTTGGGCGCGAATGTCGCCGTCACCACGGCGGACGGCTCATACGGGCTGAAAGGCTTCGTTGACGCGGCGATGAAATACGCCGAATACACCTATTTTTATACCTGCGGGCCAAAGCCGATGTTCAGGGCGGTCAACGCCGTCGCCAAGACGAGCGGTCAATTCAGCTTTGAGGAGCGGATGGGCTGCGGCACGGGCGCCTGCATGGGCTGCACCTGCAAGACCAAGAGCGGCCCCAAGCGTATCTGCACCGAGGGTCCCGTACTTTTAAGGGAGGAGATAGAATGGTAGACACATCTGTCAGCCTTTGCGGCATAAAGCTCGATAACCCGATAATCCCCGCCAGCGGCACATTCGGCTTCGGCTATGAATTCACAAGATTTTACGATATCAATATTTTAGGCTCGATCTCGCTCAAGGGCACCACCGCCGAGCCGCGCTTCGGCAACCCCACCCCGAGGATAGCCGAGTGCCCGTCGGGGCTGCTGAATGCCGTGGGGCTTCAGAATCCGGGGGCGGAAAGCGTGCTTCACGACGAGCTGCAAACACTCAAAAGCGTTTATAAAAAGCCCGTCATGGCGAATGTGAGCGGCTTCTCCGTCGACGATTATGTGACGGCGGTTGAAATACTTGACTGCGAGAGCATGATAGGCTGGTTTGAGATAAATATATCATGCCCCAACGTCCACGGCGGCGGACTGGCTTTCGGCACGAGCGCCGAGAATGCCGCCGCAGTCACAAAAGCGGTGAGAAAGTCGACCGATAAGCCGATAATAATAAAACTCTCGCCCAATGTGACGGATATTGCGGAGATCGCAAAGGCGTGCGAAGCGGCAGGAGCCGACGGCGTTTCGCTCATCAATACTCTGCTCGGCATGAGGATAGATCTGAGGGTCAAAAAGCCGCTGCTTGCGAATAAAACGGGCGGGCTCTCAGGCCCTGCGGTGAAGCCCGTGGCGGTCAGGATGGTGTATCAGGCCTTTGAAGCGGTCAAGATACCGATAGTCGGCATGGGCGGCATATCCTGTGCCGAGGACGTGCTCGAATTCATGCTTGCGGGTGCTGCCGCGACCGAGGTTGGCGCGGCAAACCTCATCGACCCCTACGCCTGCAAGAGGATAATAGACGACCTGCCGAGAGCCATGGAAAAATACGGCATAAAGAGCTTGAATGAAATAATAGGAGGCGCACACTGATGGGTAAAGATGTCATAATAGCCTGCGATTTTGCAGATAAAAAGACCTGCCTTGATTTCCTCGACGGATTCAAGGGCAGGAAGCCGTTTGTCAAAATAGGAATGGAGCTTTTTTACGCCGAAGGCCCCGAGATAGTCCGAGAGATCAAAGTGAGAGGGCATAAGATATTCCTTGACCTCAAGCTGCACGATATCCCGAATACCGTCAAAAAGTCGATGGCGGTGCTCTCGCGGCTCGACGTCGATATGTGCAATCTCCATGCTGCGGGGGCGAGCGATATGATGGCTGCGGCGCTCGAGGGGCTTACAAGACCCGACGGCACACGCCCGCTGCTGATAGCCGTCACACAGCTCACCTCCACGAGCGAGGAGACGATGCACAGCGACCTGCTCATAAGCGGCAAAATGGAGGATGTCGTCATGCATTACGCCCGCAACGCCGCAAAGTCGGGGCTTGACGGCGTTGTCTGCTCGCCGCTTGAGGCCGCCGCGGTGCACAGCGCCTGCGGCAAGAGCTTCCTGACCGTGACGCCCGGCATTCGCTTTGCCGACGGCGACAAGGGCGATCAATCCCGCGTCACGCCCCCTGCAAAGGCAAAGGAGCTTGGCAGCGATTATATAGTGGTCGGCAGACCGATAACCGCCGCTGCGGACCCCGTTGAGGCATATGAACGCTGCGTCAGAGAATTTGTAGGATGAGGTGATAAAAATGCAGAATTACAAACATGAATTTATTGAATTCCTTGAGAGCGCGGGAGTGCTCAAATTCGGCGACTTCACTGCCAAAAGCGGCAGGAAGATACCGTATTTCATAAATGCGGGCGAGATCAAGACGGGCGGCAGGATAAGGAAGCTCGGCGAATTCTACGCCAAGGCGTATTTTGAGAAGCTCGGCGATAAGAGAGCCGTGCTTTACGGCCCCGCTTACAAGGGCATACCCATTGCGGTCTCCGCCGCCTCGGCTCTCTCAGAGAACGGGCTCGACGTACCGTTCTTCTTCAACCGCAAGGAGGAGAAGGATCACGGCGAGGGCGGCGTTTTCGTGGGCTATAAACCCACGGCGGGCGAGGAAATAGTGATAGTCGAGGACGTCATAACCGCAGGCACCGCTATAAGGGAGAGCATGGCTATCCTCTCGTCGCTCAAGGGTGCAAAGGTCGCTGCGGCGTTCGTCATGGTCGACCGCTGCGAAAAGGGCAGGGGAGAGAGCTCGGCTATGGCGGAGGTCGGCGAGGAATTCGGCTTCCCCGTTTACTCCGTCGTCAATGTCTACGATATCATCGAGTATCTTGAGGAGGATGCGAAGAACTCCGAGAATGTTGAGCGGATAAAGAATTACCTTAAAATTTACGGCGCAAAGGAATGATGAAATGAGAAGTCTTATTGATATTTCGGAGCTTACCCCGACTGAGATAGAGGAGCTTATCGCAACTGCCGACGATATTATAGCCGACCCCGCAAAATACAGCGAGAAGTGCAAGGGCAAGAAGCTCGCGACCTTGTTTTTTGAGCCGTCCACAAGGACCCGTCTCAGCTTTGAGGCGGCGATGCTTGAGCTGGGCGGCAGCGTGCTCGGCTTTTCCGAGGCTCAAAGCTCCTCGGCTGCCAAAGGCGAGAGCATAGCGGATACCGCGAAGGTCATATCCTGCTACGCCGACATCATTGCCATGCGCCACCCGAAGGAGGGGGCGCCGCTCGTGGCGGCAATGAACGCCTCGATACCCGTCATCAATGCGGGCGACGGCGGTCACAGCCACCCGACCCAGACCCTCGCCGACCTGCTCACGATACACCGTGAAAAGGGAGGGCTCGACAACCTGACCGTCGGCTTCTGCGGCGATCTTAAATTCGGCAGGACGGTGCATTCGCTCATCTCGGCGCTGATACGCTGCAGCGGCGTCAGGTTCGTGCTGATCTCCCCGACGGAGCTGAAATTACCCGGATATGTGAAAGACAAGCTCGACGCGGCGGGCGTTGAATACACCGAGACCGACAGCCTCGAGGGCTCGATAGCCGACCTCGACATTCTCTATATGACCCGTGTGCAAAAGGAGCGCTTCTTCAATGAGGAGGATTATCTGCGCCTTAAAGATACTTATATCTTAACGCCCGAAAAAATGGCTCTCGCCTCTGAGAAGCTCCGCGTGCTGCATCCGCTGCCGAGGGTCAACGAGATAAGCGTCGCCGTGGATAATGACCCCCGCGCCTGCTACTTCAAACAGGTGCTCTACGGCAAATATATGCGAATGGCTCTTATCCTGAAGCTCCTGGAGGTGAAATGATGAATATTGATTCGATAAAAAACGGCATAGTTATCGACCACATAACCGCTGGACGCAGCATGAAGATATACCGCCTCTTGGGGCTTGAGTCGCTCGACTGCTCGGTGGCGCTTATAAAGAATGTCACAAGCCGCAAAACGGGCAAAAAGGATATAATCAAAATCGACTCGGATTTCGATGTGGATACCGATATCCTCGGTTATGTCGACCCTGGCGTTACCGTCAATATCATCAGGGACGGCAAGATCGCCGAGAAGAGGACTCTTGAGTTGCCGACAGAGCTGACCGACGTCCTCAAATGCAAAAATCCGCGCTGCATAACCTCCACGGAGCAGGAACTGCCGCATATATTCCGCCTCACCGACCGTGAGCACCGCGTCTACCGCTGTATCTATTGCGAAACAAAAGGAAAATGAGCCGCAGATAGTAAAGACAGGCTTTCTCAACCGAGAAAGCCTGTCTTTTATGTGATTTACCCGATAAACGCTCAAGCCGTGATCGGACGATAATGCAATTTGAAGTATAGCATAAAGGTGCGACTGTCAGCTAAAGATTGCCGCCCCCTTTTTCAACATATGTCGATAAACCGAAGATATCATTTGCACAGCAACTCGGGAAAGTGCCCTCGCAAAAAATGGCGGTACTCCGGGTGTTCCGAAGCATTATCATACTCTTCTTTAATGATTCTTTTGTTTATTTCCCTCATCTTATCCGGTAATTCTTCATATCTGAGTATTGTCAGCAGTCCGTCTCGCTCCGCTTGCAGGATCGCCTCATAGGCGTCAGGGACAAATTCCACACTTGATATATTGACCGGTATGCGGCTTGTGGCTGCGTCGGGTATTTGTGTTTCAACCCCCGAATCCTGAATGGTCTCGGTATAATATATGTACCCCGATACGCCTTTATATGTGCTGGCTAATGCGTTTGGGTAGTATTCCTCCAAACGCTGCGTTCCGTCTTTGTTAAAGCCGTATGGCCCCCATTTTTGATATTTTCCGTCATATGGGAAACCGGTTTCTTTGCAATATTTTTCAACGGCATTGCTCAGATAAACAAGCACATTTTCTCTTTTCTCAGAGAAGTAAACAAGCGGTATTCCATGGTCTGAAAAGCTCGGCTTCAAGCGGATAATACCGCCGACAGGCGATGCGTGATAGTACATCGGTTTCCCTCCTGACATTATTATTTGATTGCAGTATGCGCTTCGTTGGTATGGCAAAAGTCTCATGCGGATTTCTTTTCCGGAATTAATTTTAACAGATAAAAGGCCGTTTGTCAATTGTTTTTTACATAAACCAAAGACATGAAATTGTCGGAAATAATATCGTTTTGCTGCGTATAACGCTGAATGGCTTTTGTGTTCACGGAAGGGGATCTGTAGTTGCCTTTGAGACAGTAACAAGTTGCCTTCTCTAAGGAGGCTATTATAGCAGATAGCGCGGTGCTGGTTTTATCGAGCTACCACGCGGGTTTGCTTTGCTACGCTTGCTTATATTTATAGGCTCCTTTTGAAAGGAGCTGTCACGGAGTGACTGAGGATTGTTTGATAGATTCAAAAATCAAAATATAGTTGTTTTTATAATCACAAATCTGCAATTCCATTGTAGGGGACGACGTCCTCGGCGTCCCGCAAACAAAACCGTAATGTGAATTGAATACCGTTAGGGGCGTACTTTGTTCGTTCGTTTAAAATTAGAGTGCCGTCAGTGACTTCAGCCTCCATCTGATGAGGGAGGTGGCGCGGCTTTAGCCGTGACGGAGGGAGAGAAAGGAGAAACCGATAAATTGCGGTAAATTTGCGTAAAATCGTCTCTCCCTCAAGAAGGAGCCTGAGAGGCAAGCAGCAGTTTTATAAGTTAAACACTCAACATAAGTTTGTTTTTAATCATAGTTCAAAGACCGGCATTATACAAAACCGGTCTTTTTTGTTTTTAAATTTGATTTCTTGATAATTTGTTTAGTTCTAAAAAATTTTGGGGATTTTCATAAAATCTTGTAAAAAATACTTGACAAATTAAATAATGAGTGCGATAACAAATATGTATAACACAATTAAAGGAGCGATAAAATGACTGCGAAAAAGTACTTTGAAACACATGGCAGGATCTACGGAGTATTGAGAGAATCCAAAGACGGCTCAAGTCATTGCGTTAAGGTTAAAGTGTTTTACGATTACGGCGAAGCCGAGAAATGGCTTAAAGAGAAAAACTCGGATAACGATCGTGAGCTTGTGTCAAAGACAGCGGCGGAGAAGCTCACCGATAAAGCTGTCGTTGCAAGAGCTGTCTATGCGATTGCTGATTGAAATACGACGAGAGAATAAGACCTGCACTTTGAACGGTGCAGGTCTCGTTTTTTATCTCGAAACCCATCAAGTTTTTGACTTGCATCTGACTTGCATTTTTATTGTTTCTTATAGTTTTTAAGCGATTTTTCGGATTTTTCACAATGCAACTCAAAACAAAAAAAGAACCGCAAAAGCGGTTCCGAATGAATGCGTAAAGTGTTTTGCACACGCAAAATGTGAAATAAAATTCACCCGTTGCCGCAGCGATTTCACGCGCGATAGCAACATAATCGGTGATGAAGCGTTTGCCGTCAGCAAACGTGAAGCGCCCGTACCTCTCCATGCGGCGAAGCCGCGCTTCATAGAGCGAAGCCCTGCTTCACTTTTCATGCACCGTAAGGTGCGCTTCATTGAAAAAAGCAC
>OGNC01000223.1_pt1 | contig 44327 bp, 32 predicted proteins | sample 1573311 | NCBI WGS metagenome assembly OGNC01 (sample SAMEA2581889, study PRJEB24529) | metagenome | biome: Human gut stool | place: China | collected 2011
TTGTTTTTTTACAATTCTCTCCAGTAAAATTTCCCAAAGCAATGGCTTATCCAGGTTGGTGTTAAGACTAGTTATTATAGCATCTAATTCGCTATCATTTTGATACTCTCTTCCGCAAAGAGCATATACTTTTCCTTCTTCGGCAATGTCTTCTGTGGCTTTCTTTGACTTCTTTATTTTTTTCCATTTGATATCCAAGCCTATACTTTTAAGCATCTCAACGTCATCTTGAAATAAATAGCCATTGTATAATCCTCCGTTTTTTTTTCTAATCATTGCTTGCAGTTCTTTCCCACTAATAAATGTATCGCTATTTGAATCTTCATATAATATTGTAAGAAGCTCCGCCAATTCGTTAATTTTTCTACTGCTTAACCATACGAATCTTTTATTTAATCGTTGTTCTATTAAGTCTATGATTAAGAAGAATTCTTTGTCATTTGAGCCTGTATATTTTTTTCTCAATTTTTCAGATAAACTCCATTTAACTATAGAATTTTCCTTGAAATATATAATATTAGATAACTCTAATACCCTGTCTGCAACTTCATCTGACTCAGCTGCCTCCTTTATATCTTTTATTTCTCGCTTTAATGTGCTACTATCAACATTCTTTACATACTCTTCTTCTAAGCTTCCTGACCATATTTCCATTGCATCACGTGCGTAAACCTCTTCAAAACACTTTCCATATATGAATTCTTATACCCGACAGTATCATTAGTCTCTCCAACTTTTATCGGATGTGTTATCTTCTCTTTGCTATTACTGCATTTATCTATTATCTTCTCAGCCATATCTATTCTTTCTCCGGGAGTCAAGTTCAAATCCTTCCTATATAAGAAGTACAAATATATCATTTCAGCATAATTTTTATAATTAATACCATCTCCTCTTGGTTCCGTCTCATAATCATTGCCTTCTCCTTTTCCGTTTCCTTGCAAACTTTTAATGTGTTTTTTCCTTTCATAACGATTTAATAAAAACTTCATAATGTTGTCACTGTAATAGTCTTCAAAAAGATACGCCTGCATGTCAGCACGTTTTCCAAACTCAGTTTCCACTTCCTTTGTATCTTCATTATAATGATCGTTCTTTTTTAAGGCCTCTGACATGTCAAACATAATGGCAAAATAATACAAATATTTTCTTGTGTTACCCCCGTTACTCTTAAAATCTCCATTTGCCAAATCTTCACATAAATTCAATAACTTCATTTTACGGTTACGTTTCTTTAAAACATCACAATATCTTTCCTCTAATGTTTTCTTTTTACCCTCTCTGCTTATATAGCATAATGAATGCAACTGTTTCTTGAAATCTACATTAAGAGCAGCAACAAAATCTATAAATTCTACAACTGCATTTGCCGGATAGTCGTTATTAAATATGTTATATAGTAATTTAATATTTTCTATTACACTCACATTTGTAAATTCAAATCTCAGTTTACACATAAGATTTTTCAGCTTAATGGTCGTTATTTCCTTCAAAATTATGTCCGAAATTATAATTGTTTCATTAGAATTAGAATCAACTATTTTCCCTTCTTTGGACATTAATACATATTTGTCAAAATTCTCAATAAGGCATTTTGTTTGTTTCAATGCTTGAGTTAAACTTCTATCAAAAATAGAATTATCTATTCTGGATACAGCTAACTCAAGTTTCTTTTGACTGTCTGACTGTAAATCATACTGTTCCTTTTCGCTAGCATTCATTTTTTCTTCTGCCCATTCAATAATCTCTCCTGTATTAAGTGTTTTGAAACCTTTACCGCCTCCCATAACAAACTTTTTCAATATAATTGTTCTGTTTTCATCATCTTTTTTTATATAAGTATCCGATTTTGTCAGGCGATGTATTATTCTGTTCATATAGTCACTTGTCATGGGAGTGTTTTTATATTCTTTATACAATATTGGCAAAAATTGATCACTTATTATTTCTGATCTGGTATGTATTGTTTTAATTACAGAATCATCTTTAATCAATTCATCAGGTGTTTTCTCAATTCCTACAGACTTACAAGCGCTTTCAAGTTCTATTCTTGCAGATGGAAGTCCACTATATCCACTTCTTCCCTTTTTGCGTGCTATATCATCTTTATCTTTTGCTTTCTTGTAAGCATTAAATCTATAAACTACATCCTCTCTGCCATATAATGACCTTATTTTTGACAGTTCTAAATTGATTTTTTCTCTGCGATTTTTCGTAAAATCATACATTTCCTCTGCTGCTGTGTTTTCCATATCTTCGTTTCCTCCTTATAAATAGTTTTTTTTACCAACAACTCTTCCCCTGCGTTGCCTCTAATACTGAGCTACTGTAGTTTCTTCAGGCTTGATTAATTTACTACTTTCTTACAGCTGTACAAGACTATGTAGCACATACAAGTCTTTGTTAATTTTATTACTCAAACTTCGCACATTAAAATGTGCCTATGCACCTTGAAAATTCAATAATAACTGGCATAAAAATAGCATGAAACCAATGGTTTTGGTATAATTGAGTTGTCAAAAAACAATTACAAACCAGAAGCTCATGCTATGAATAAAAGTATAACACAAGCGACTCAAAATGATAAGCAGATTTCTAAATCTATCTTAAGGTCAGAACATTGACAACTGAATAACTGCCAGATATTGAATTTTCAAGGTGCATAGCTAAAATTTATGTGCGAAGTTTGAGTTTATAATTAAAATTGTACTTTAAAAAGCACAATCACAACAAAGCCCGTGTTCAACTAACTGAAAAGCTGATAAACACTGGTTTTGTGACCTTTTTAGTAGAATTGTAAAGTTCTAATACAATCAAAGTATTGCTTGTTTTGTTATAATCCGTGTGTTATATTAGACATGTAAATGATTTTTGCTCAAATCATTGCAAGGCTTACCCTCTTCCTTGGGTAGGCCTTTTTTATTTCTCGTCATTTTGGGGTGTATTTACACCTCTTACCCTTGTAGATACTATAGCTCCTAAAGGAACCATATTTACAGTCACCTGACCATCAGCTTTTCGCGTAATCAGTGTACCACCTCTCTGTATATAACTCTTATCAATATCTTTATATCCAAGATAATCTATCGACATTCCATATGTCATCTGGATTCCCTTATATATAAGTGAAAGTGTATTCAGATGGTCATGTCCGCAAAACATCCATTTAATAACACCATTCTCCACTGCTTTGTTAAAAAATGTTCCTTCAAACTTTGAAATTCCAAAATGCTCATTCTTCTCAGCAATACTGCCATGCTGATATATTACGCTTTTATCACCAAGCTTCATCTTACGGTATGCTTCCTTAAATTCCGCAAGCGGCATGTGGAAAAATGCCATCGCCTTAATATCCGGATTACATTTTTTCAAGTCATTAAGCCTGTTCATGCACCACTCCACCTGATCATCATGTATCCGGTCAAATCCGCTGTAAAACCAGCCTCCTTCACCATACATATTAGAATCAAGCATAACAAGTGGCAATAAAGCATTGCCATCTGAATCGGTAAGATTAATAAAGAAGTTTCCTACACCTGTAAGCTCTTTCCTGCCTTCAGTAAATATGCAGTATTTCCCCTTCTTATAAATCTGTGCCAGTTCTTCCTTATTACATGTCGAACCCATCTCGCAATCATGATTACCAAAAACAAGCGTATACGGAATTGCAAAGCTATCCATAAATTTCATCAGCTTGTACGCCTGCTTTCTGTTATTAAGCGTTCCTGCCTTTGGCAGAAATGGAAATATAGAATCTCCAGTTAGCACTATTATATCAGGCTTTGCTTTATGAATAATCTTTGTTACTGCATTTAGCGCCAGCTTATCCTTCTTTCTTGATATAAAACCAAATCCCAGATGAAGGTCTGTAAGCTGCAATATCTTAAAATCTTTATTCTTATCAATTGTATATGTAAATGTTTCATTGTCTGTCTGCTTTAAATTGTCTGATTTATACATACTTTCACGCCTTTCTTTCCGGCACTAAAGTTAATACCTGTTATATATTTAGCTGAGTGGTATTAATGCTCCTATAGCCGAAACTATTGTCGATACTACCATAAGAATCTGAAATGGCAGCGTTCCTATCACTCCGCATATAGGACTTGCTCCTGCTTTCTTTCTTGATTTACCATATGTCAGAACAAGCATTATGCTCACCAGTACAACTACACCGCTCATGATTCTTGTAAGTATTATAAAGCTGCTCACTCCGAATATTGCAAATAATATACATGGAACTGTCGCTATAAGCCAGCTTACACGGTTGCCGATTCCAACCTGCTCATGCACGACATCTCTTAAAGCAAGTGTGTTACTCCAGAATGTTGTAAGCAGTGCAAAAAGCGAAAAGATACCTGCAAGAATAACTGCCCATTTTCCGATGCTTTCTCCAAGCTGCATATAAGCAAGTTCCTTATCTATTGTTCCCTTAGTTCCAAGAAGTACAGTCAGTGTCACAACCAGTACAAATGCAGACGATAACCCAAACCCTATGAATATTGATTTCCTTATCTTACCCGGATTGCCGTCAAGCCCTTTAACGACCTGAATAACCGCCTGATTAGCAGATGTCGCAAATACAACCATACTATACAGTGCAAGCAGATTATTCCAATGGAAAGGTGCTGTATAGAATCCATTAACTGGATGTGTAAATGTTCCTACTGTCATAACTGCAACTATTCCCATAAGAAGTATTACAGCGTATTTCTGTGCAATTCCTACCGCCTTCATTCCAATAAATACAACAATTCCGGCAATCACATAATATATAACCTGTGCCAGCCATAATGGCAGTCCGAACCAGTTCACAAATATCTGTGCCCCACCGTTAATATTGCCGCTCACTCCTATCATAATCGCAAGCCCATACACCACAAAAACAATCCAGCTGAATACCTTCTTCATAACTCCGTGGAACAATTCCCCCTCAAAGCTTTTTACAAGCTGTACACCACCGTTGTTATACGAAAGTTCCGCAATTATAAGATGTAGAATTACATTAATGATGTAAGCTGCTCCTACCATCCAGATAACATCAATCATACTGTTCTTCGTTGCAAGATACGGAACTGCTATTATTCCCGTTCCTATACTGTTTCCCACAATCATGCTTATTGCCTCAAATGTGGTGAGCTTTGCTTCTGATTTTATTGACATGTTTTTTCTCCTTTTCACTCACGACATAACATATTATATACATTATATAATGCATTGAATATTGTGTAAATTCATTTTTGCATTTGACCACAACCGCCCCCAGTGCTATATTATGTACGAAATAAGCGCACACAGAAAAGGAACAAACGCAATGAGCAGAAATGATGAAAACAACTATACACTGCGTCCTCTCACTATAGATGACGCTGAAGAATACAATGCACTTTTAAGATATGCCTTTCAGGTAACTGAACAGGAGCTTGCCGAGACAGGATGGAAGGATGATGAGATTACCCAGTCCAAATTCCCAGTTCTTCAAAGAGCTGATGTACTTGGCTGCTTCAATGGTGATGATCTGATTGCACAGTTTGCAGTATACCCTCTTGATATGAACATCTATGGTGTGAAATACAGCGTAGGCTTCGTTACAAGCGTATGTACTTATCCTGAATACACAGGACATGGAATTATGAAAAGACTGATGATTCAGAGCCTTATTCGAATGAGAGATGCACACAAATCATTTGCTTTACTGTATCCATATTCAATTCCATTATACCGTGGTCTTGGCTGGGAAATTATTTCTAACAAGATGACTTATACAATCAAGGATACACAGATTCCAAGAAAGCTTAATGAGCCTGGTTATGTCAGACGAGTTTCATGGGACGACAAAGAATTTAAAGAACTTCATACCAAATTTGCTGAAAAGACTCATGGCTGTCTATATAGAAATAACCTTGCATGGGAAGAATACTGGCGCTGGGACGAGGACGACACCTCTGTTGCCATCTATTATTCTAAGGACGATGTACCTTACGGATATATGGTTTACATGATAAGTTCTGATGTCATGCATGTGAAAGAAATGATTTATCTTAACCGCGAGGCACAGCTTGGCTTGTGGGAATTCATACATGCCCACGATTCAATGATTGACGAGGTCCGTGGAAACAACTACTACAGTGAGCCAATCGCATTTGAACTTGATGACAGCGATATTAAAGAGACAATCCGCCCATACACAATGGGTCGAATTATTGATATCAGACAATTCTTTGCCAAATATGCATGCGACCCGGACGAGCCTTCTGTATGTATACGCTTCTACATTGAAGATGACCTCCTTGCATGGAACAACGGTTACTTTACATACCTTTTTGATAATGGCAGATGTATTGAAACCGAACAGCAGCCTGATTACGAAGTATCTATGTCAATCGGCACATTAACTACATTAATGCTTGGCTACAAAACCGCTGAAAAGCTTCATATAATGGATAAAATCCAGGCATCCGATGAAGCCATCGAACACCTGGATGATATTCTCTTCCATAGAATTCCTTATGTATCAGATTATATCTGATTATGATGCTGATATGATTTTTTAACACAAAAGCCCATAGAATCTGCTTCTATGGGCTTTCTCAACATTTTAATCAAATATAATTAATCATTTTCGTTATTCAATTTCTTCATTATCTTATCCACATCATATTCAGGCGCTGCTTCTATCACTATATCATATAACACCTTAATATCTTCAACATTCTCTTCAAGTTCAGAAGCAATCGTTTCCAGAGTCTTTTCTTTCTTAACTTTCTTTATAATTAAGTTAATCATATTTAACTGTGTGGTTTCTTTTTTTGCTTCATCAACGACTTTTCCAACAATTTCTTCAACAGCTTCATCAACTAATGTCTTCCTTACCTTCTCTTCATCATAATCATATATACTCACTTCAACGACCTCCTCCCTGTGCTGTTCAAAGAAATCGACAAGTATATTCTCTTCTATGCATTCGTCCATTGCCTCTAATACTGCCAGCTTGACATCTTCCCTTTCAGCTGCAGTTTTATATCGCACTTTATTGACAAATGTCATGTAATCACGAAGAGTTTTGCATTTACTAAGGATATCTGCATCTTTATCATGCTTCTTCTATGAAGCATATCATTACTGAATAATTCCCTAAATACATCTGATACATAATGCAAAAACCTTAACGCCATGTTATTATTCCTGCTTGACTGCTGTTCAAACATATACAGGTTCATGCTAAGTAAAAATGAGGCATCATTCTTATATTTCATGTATGAGCCTCCATTCAATGTCGTAACTTTTAAGTCATTCACATTAATGTAATTGGAATTATTCAGTGCATTATACAGTTCAAGTAAATTCTTCTTATCCCTGTAAAGCATACAGAATACATTATCCTTATATTTAACTGCTACATTGTCTCTTTTCTCTGCCATAGATATCCTCCTCGTCTCTTTCACAGGCAGATATCCACGCACATATACTAATATTATTTCTATATATGTATATTAGCATTTACAGATATCTAAAACAAGCCTGCATTATTCAATTATGTGTTATGGGGTTCCTCCTGAATGATTATCCAGCATTAGATAAAAGAATTAAATTCTTTTAATATATTAATAACATGATTTATCAAATTCGTCAATAAAATATTTTTTATATTTTAAAACAGCTACCCACACCTTCTGGCATGAATAGCTGTCTGCATCTATTTCTTATTCAATTTCTCATTCCTTATAACCAATATTATTGTTACCAAAACATTTATCATAAGAAATACCTGTTAATTTCTCAATTACATTTCTTGTTTCCTCAGAAACATCTTCTTTTCTGCCACCAGCGTGCACTCTGTGACTGTGTTGATGCACCTGAAACAAATCCAAATGCAGCAAGAACCTGACCTAAGATAAAGACAACGCTTGCTCTCATAAGCTTGCCAGCCATTGTCATAGCTCCGACATATACACCTTCTCTTGGAGCATTTGTATCATATGTTAATTCAGATATTGTAGAACAGCTCCGCGACTTACGCTGTGTACTTGAGGCACAGCTTGCAGTTGAAGCATGCGATATACTGACAAAGAACCAGCTTGATTCATTATATGAAAATGTAGCTTTATGGGAAATGTATATCAAACGCGGTGATGAAGAAAAGATTTTCACACTTGATAAAGAATTTCACGGAAGTCTGTATAAAATGTGTGGCAAAACTGTATGGTACAACCTTGTAGAAAGCATGGCACCACATTTTGACAGAACTACAATATTAAGTTTCAGATGCAAAGAAACAGGTAGAATCCTGAAAGACCATGGAGAACTTGTAGCCGCCATCGAGAAGAAAGATAAAGAAAAAGCTGCCCATATATCGTAGAGACATATGAGCAGATATTCTGAAAATATTGATGCAATCAGGAAAATGTTCCCTGAGTACTTTAATGATTAAATACGTGTTGTCCACTTTCCACAGTCCCACACATCAGTCGCAAGACCATCATAGAACTCTGGTTCGTGGCAGACCATAAGTATACTGCCCTTATATGCCATAAGGGCTCTTTTTAATTCATCCTTGGCATCCACATCAAGGTGGTTAGTAGGCTCATCAAGTACAAGAATGTTACTCTCCCGGTTAATCAGCTTGCACAGACGCACCTTTGCCTGCTCTCCACCAGAAAGAACCTTAACCTTGCTCTCGATATGCTTGGTTGTAAGACCACATTTGGCAAGGGCTGAACGAACCTCATACTGTGTATATCCTGGAAACTCCTGCCATATCTCCTCAAGACATGTAGTTTCAATTCCAGCCGGAGTCTCCTGTTCGAAATATCCTATCTCAAGATAATCGCCCTGCTCAACATCACCTGACAGAGGCTTGATAAGTCCTAATATGCTCTTTAACAATGTAGATTTACCGATACCGTTAGCACCTGTAAGCACAATCTTCTGGCCTCGCTCCATCTCTAAGTTAAGCGGACTTGAAAGCGGCTCATCATAACCGATAACAAGGTCGTGTGTCTGGAAAATATATCTTCCCGGTGTTCTCGCTGTCTTGAAATTAAACTCTGGCTTTGGCTTCTCTGCTGCCAGCTCAATAATATCCATATTGTCAAGCTTCTTCTGTCTAGACATTGCCATATTTCTTGTGGCAACTCGTGCTTTATTTCTTGCAACGAAATCCTTAAGCTCCGCAATCTCCTGCTGCTGCTTATTGTAAGCTGCCTCAAGCTGCGCCTTCTTCACAGCATACACATTCTGGAAATTATCATAATCACCCGTATAACGGTTCAGTTCCTGATTATCCATATGATAAATAACATTTATAACACTGTTAAGGAATGGGATATCATGCGATATCAGTATAAATGCGTTCTCATAATCCTGCAGATATCTCTTAAGCCACTCAATATGCTCCTTATCAAGATAGTTAGTAGGCTCATCAAGAAGAAGGATGTCCGGTTTTTCAAGAAGCAGCTTGCCTAGCAGTACCTTAGTTCTCTGACCACCTGAAAGCTCAGTTACATCTTTATCAAGTCCAAGTTCAGATAGTCCCAATGCTCTTGCAACTTCCTCAACCTTCGCATCTATCATATAGAAATCATGCATTGTAAGAAGGTCCTGAATAGTTCCCGCTTCCGCCATCAGCTTGTCCATCTCTTCCGGTGATGCGTCGCCAAGCCCGGCATATATCTCATTCATCTGATTCTCCATGTCATACAGGAAATCAAATGCTGATGCAAGCACTGACTGGATTGTCATGCCCTTCTCAAGCACAGCATGCTGGTCGAGATATCCGACTCTGACATTCTTTGCCCACTCAACCTTTCCCTCATCAGGCATAAGCTTGCCTGTTATTATATTCATAAATGTGGATTTACCTTCACCGTTGGCTCCCACTAATCCAATCTTATCAAGCCTGTTAAGCTGGAAAGACACATTATTAAATATCGCTCTGTCGCCAAATCCGTGTGTAAGTCCGGTTACTGTAAGTAAACTCATGGGGTGTTTCCTCTTCTTCAAATAAATTTATAAAATATTATAAGATATTATGGCTATTATTGTAAATACCTTAAAAATCGGTTAAAGTGTGAAGATTTCAGCTTCTCTAATCCTTGCAAAACTCCAGCCACATTTGAATCTAAATGTCAAATGTGGCTGGAGTTTTTATATTTAATTATTCAGTTTTAATCATCTAACGCATTTCTTTTTTCTTGAAGCTACAAGAACAACAAGTCCTGCTGAAATAACCATTGCTAATACATATGGTACTGCATGCATTGAATCACCTGTCTGAGTTGCTGGCTCCTCTATATTAGCAGGTTCTGTCGCTGCTGGAGTTTCATCCTTTGTAGCTGGCTGTGTCGGCTCATCTACAACAGGCTTATCATCAGGCTTAACTTCTACTGCACTATCAATATAAATAATAGCATATGTAGAGAACTTATCTGTTTTAAATGTAAGTTTATTAGTAGTTTTATCATATGCTGCGTCAAGAATATCTACATCTCCATCATGAATTCTTAACACTTTGTATGTTCTTTTCTTAGATGAATCATTGTTAATAAGATTACCATTAAGAGTAATTTCAAACTGTAATTCTTTTGTTGTAGTTGTAAGCTTTGAATCCTTGTCTCCAACTCTCTTAATTACATCAATGCTAATATAAGAACCCACTACATAATCTTTAACTTTCTCATTTTTCTTTAATGTGTCTGCAATCTTTGCTGAATCTTGCTCTGAAACAGTCTTTGAGATATCTTCCACTTTTACTTCAACCTTAACTACATCTCCGCTATTTATAGCTTCAACTTCTGACTCTGTAAATTCGAGAATTTCGTCTGTATTATTAATTCCATCAACCTTAACATAATCTTTCATATCACCTGTTGTCTCTGTCTTAACATTAACTTTCTTAGGTGCTTCAGTCTTCGGAATTGCAGTTACATTAGTTTTCTCTGTACAGCCTTCATGTAAGCAATGCTGTGACTTAGATCCTTCTTCTACTGTAGTAGCTTCCTTATCTACTGTGAACTCACTGCTAAATTCATGACCAAGAGCCTCTGTTTCTCTTGTCTCTTCAACTCCACATATTGTACATGTTCTGTGCTGTTCGCCTTTTTCTGTACAAATTGCTTCCTTAGTTGTTGTCCACTCACCATATACATGATCTGTAGTTCCTAATTCTGGCATAACACTTATTGCTGCTTCGCTAGTTGTATCAAGTCTTGCACCAGTATTCTCACTAACAGCTGCTGTAAGTGTTAATAACTCATGCATATTAATTGTTCCATTCTCATTACGTGTTGGTGTATTTTTAACATCTGTATTAACAAACCAGCTCTTTTCATCAACAATTACACCATCCTTGTTCTGTGAACCAGAGCCTGTGTAAATATAATTAGATGAATCACCTATAACCTGGTTGAATGGTACTTCATCAACTAACTTTGTATTCTTTGCACCTGTTATAGAAATAAGTCCTGAAATCTTCCATAACTTCTTCTTAGATACCATAGCATTTAATCCTACACTGTATGATGCAGATTCTGTTGCATTTCCATAACTTGTACAATTAATAATTGTGCTTCCTGGGTTAGAGTTACTTGTTATACCCTTAGCTCTGTTATTAAATGAAATACAATTCTTGAGTACATGGTCACCAAAGAGATCACCACCACCAAGCTTGAAGCCATTACCTTCACCTGTTGCCTTTACAGTACCGTCCTGATTGTATACAATACCATTCTCATAAGCAACACAGTTTTCAATTGTTACACTTCCGATTTCTCCTGATTCTGGCTTAGCATATAAATCCCAGCCATCATCAATATTGTTAAATGCTATACAACCATAGAATTTATTACCATTACCACATGTAAGCTTAGCTGCAAATCCATCAGCATCATTATGTAATGCATCATCACTTGATGAAGCTGTACAGTTCTTTACTAAGTTATATGATGGCCATAATAAACCTTTTATGCCCTGTGCATTTGTAGCACTTCCACTTCTCGAAATCTGAAGGCCAGTGTTTACTGCTCTTTCAATATTACACATTTCAACTACATTATAATTACCAGCAATAAGAATTCCGTTAGCTGGAGCATCATATACGTTAATATTATAAATGTGCCAGTAACTTCCCTCTAATCTTATTCCTGAATTATTTAATGATACACCATCCTTTGTTTCTGGACGGATTGTTATCATCTTGTCTGCTGTTCCGCTTGAACTTCTTGGAATTGATATTCCAGATGTATATGAACCATCTTTCATAACAATTGTCTGTCCAGGCTGTGCATATTTTACAGCTGTATTAATATCAAGAGGATTCTTTTCTGAACCATCTCCTGCGGCCGTTCCATCTGGAGCTGCATAAATTGTATGACCAGCATATCCATACTGCTTTACATTTACTTCAATTGACTTAACAATTGCATCTTCACTTGTAAGATTCTGTCCCGCAGCTGGTGTGAACTCAGTATTAATTTTATTAGTACCTAAAGAAAGTGCTACATTAACTCTTGCAACTGAATCTGCTTCAACTGCAACAACACTTGGCTTTCCATCTGGTGCAGTAACCTTTAACTTACCTGCAACATTAGCTGCTACAATAAGCTCATAATCTGTATTACCAGTTTCTTTTGTAGAATAGATTCTTGCATCTGGCTTAACCTTCTCTGTTTCAGCAGGCTTAACCTCTGTGCTTCCTACACCTGTACTTGCTGTCTTAGTAAATACAACATCAGAAGCTACAACACCAATCTTTCTTGCACAGAATAATCCAACAATTATACTTCCATCTTCCTGCTGTGAAAGAACTGAAAGGTCACTATATTCACTTGAAGCTGTGTTAGTTCCATCACTTACTGTTGCAATATACTTATCATTAGTTTTTTCAAGAGTATATGTATACTTATTTCCAACTTCTGGCTTAGTAACAACACCCTTCATATTCTGGAATGTTACATTAGCAGAAACCTTATCATATGATGCATCTGGTGATGTGAGTCCTGATGATATTCTCATTGTAGAATAATCAACTAAAGCCTTGCTCTTTCCATCATACATGCTTCCTATGCTGTTAAAATGTTTATGTTTAATAGTAATATTATTCATATTAGGATTCTGACCAATTATATCAGATGCTAATATACCGAAACCTGTCTGTCCATCCACAGCCTTTGATGTATCTGTAATCTCAAATGTAGCTGATAACTTGAAATTCTCTGTATTTGGATTAATCTTTGTATAGTAATATGCCATACCATCATTATCATTAGCAATCTTACCTGAATCCTCTGCTGAGAATGAAACAGTTCCTGACTTCTCTGAACTATCTGCTACTGTAATATCAGCTGACTCAACATTATTTATTCTCTTACTTGCTACTGTTGTATCCTTTGCATCAAATGTAACAGACTTTGAATTTCCATCTTTGTCAGTTACAACCATTGTGTCTGTCTGCTGTGAACCTATAACACCTGAATACCACTGCTGATCTTCTGTGTTACTTACTGTAATCTTATCTTCATAAAAAGATTTAATTTCATTACCATCAGCATCCTGTGAAACAGCACTAACTTTAATACTATAAGTCTTACCTGCTTCTAAATCCGTAAATGTATAATCACCTACATTTTCCTTATCTGAAAATACTGTAACATAATCTGCTGCGCTCTCTTCTTTATATGATAATGTAAACTTAGCATTTTCTACATTATACCAGTCGAGATATACTTTACCCTCACCTTCATTAGCTAAAAGGTTAAAGTATGGCTTAGTTAATGGTAACACATAATCTATTGTTTTAGCTTCACTTGTCTTAAATGCATATCCTTCTCTGATTGCAGTTAATGTAAATGTAAACTTGTCTGACCAATATGGTGTTACAGCAATGCTCTTAGTTCCCTTGCTGTCTATCTGATAATGAGCTGCTTCATTACCCTCAGAATCAACCATACTTAACATAAGATAATCAGCACCTGTATACTGATCGATATCTGCCTTGCTGAATGTTACATCAATTGTACCTTCATCATCATTAGCAACCACTGAATCAATAACTGGTGTTGGAATATTTTCCCATGGTATAACTGTGTTTCTTAACCCCTTTGTTACTGAAAAACCATATAATGTAAGATTACCATTCTGTGCATATACATAATACTTATTTCCCTTAATTACAGGATATTCTGTTGCCTGTCTTAACGAATTAGAAGCATCTGTATTAGTAACTACATCATAATATACCTGACCGTCACTTCCAACGGTTACAACATATAACTTCTTTCCTCCCTTATCAAGTTTATATGCAAGCTTTAAATAACCATCCTGTTCAGCTGTAAATTCCAAATAATCGTTTGTTGGAACAGTTCCTGCCGCATTGACTTTAAAGCCCTTTATCATGTTAGTATATGATACGCCTTCAATCTCTGCTTTTTCTGCTTTATAATCAGATTTTCCTTTAGCTACCAATCCACTGTCTGCAATGTTCTCATCTTTAGTAGCACCTTTACCAATATACACGGTATTCTCTGCCTTCTGCGATGCATCTGCTGGCTCTGGACTAAATGTGTAATTAGTTATTTTCTTTGCTGATTCCCATTTAATACCATAAACCGGCATCTTACTACCTTTAACATATGCGTAATATACAGTTCCAGCATCAAGGGAATATGTCTTTACTGTATTAATACCTGCATCTGTATTATTACTTACAGTATCAACAATAGTTCCATCATCTTTTATGAATTTGAATTCTTTATTCTTATTAATCTTAATATATAAAGATACATCTCCCTCTTCGGTTGGAGCAAGTTTTAAATATTCACCTTTTGTAGGAAGCCCATTAGACTCCTTCGCATTAGTAGTAGGATTAAGATATCCATTAAATACTCTGTCTCCAACTGTTAATGAATCTGCACTTGCATTATAACTTACATCTCCGGCAAATGAGACATTAAGAGTTGTATCTCCTACCTGTGTATCCTTCTGTACTCCTTTCGTTAAATCAATCATTCCTAGTAAGGAATTAGAATACTCTGTAGCTGTCATTCTCTCTTCAGCACTTACCTCAGTTGTTTTACCAGTAAACAAATATACTGGCATAATACCAACAACCATTAAAGCCGCCATAAGAAAAGACAACATTCTTTTGGTTCTTTTTCTCATGAAAAAAGCCTCCTTTTCATTTTCATAAATCTGTAATTAACAGTACCACCTCATAGACCAAATAGTCAATAACACTTTTAGTAAATTTCTTTTAAAAAGTTTCATAATCCAAATATTTATTTGTAATATTTGTACAGCAAACTGCTATCCAGCTACCACTATACTGTGATAATCACATATGCAATAACTACTTATTTTTTATTTTTCTAATAATTTTCTTAACCTTAATATGAGAAAACCAGTCACCAATAATGATGGAACCCGTACCTATGAGGTTACAGCCACATATGGCTTAAGGTAAGTAATGGCGAAAAAATGTACATGAATGAATACCATGGTCATCAGGCAGCTTATATGTTTGGTATGGGGATCGCTTCTGGTTCACAACTAACTATAACTTGCAAAGTAACAACTGCTGCAGGGGTAACTACTCCGCTCGGGGTCAACACAACTCCTACTCTGCAGGACTATTCCTCATTCTGCTCCTTCAGATCCACTATCTCGTCCTTCATCCTGTCGACCATCAACTCCGCCGTATTCCTATCCAATATTCTCAACGCTTCTGAAAACATACTGAGCACCTCCCCAGGTCTTTCCAAATACTCATTAATATCCTGGCGTACTGATTCCAGATCAGGAAATGTCTCTACTAGTCTGTCTCTCTTCATTTTCTCAGAGACTAATTCATCATTATACTGACTACTGTCATAATCGTAATCGGTTGATTTTATGTCGTGAACGGTATTTTATTGTAACCTCAATAAATATCTGTTATACTGTAAAGTTATGATTTATACACAATATTTAAATAGCAAATTTACAAGGAGGAACTAATGGAAGAATTATTCTCTGATTCTAAAGATACTGATGAGAGCTTTGAGTATGAAAATGAGTATCATGTCCACCATGAACATCACCATAGCCATCACTCTCACAAAAGACATAAAAAAAAGTCATAAACTCCGGATTGCATTGATAGTTATTGCCTGCATTTTTGTTGCTTTAGGAATAACTGGTGCAATAGGAATTAATGTTGCAAAGAAAGAAGTTAATAATGTAAAACAGCAGGCATATGAACTTAAAGGTAATCTTAAAAATGTTATGTCAGCAGTACAGGCACAGAACCCGGAGGCTGCACTTTCAGCATGCGATATGCTTGATGAGTCGGTAACAAAACTCAACCAGACCATGGATGGCGGTATATGGAAATTTGCAGCTAAATTTCCTGCAACTAAAGGATATATGACCTCTGTGAAACAGTTACTTAATGCTGTAAATGATGCTTCTTCAGAAATAGTAAGACCAGCAATTCAGGTATTGAGTGATTATCCTATGTCAGGTCTTAAAGTTGATGATGGGTTCAGTATATCTACAATAAATGCTTACATTGCTTTACTTGAAGATATTGAACCTAAAATAGATGAAATATCAGAAACCATGAAAAATATCAATCTGCCAATGGGATTAAACAGCATGATTTCTGAATATGCTGATCAGCTTGTTTCTATAACAACTTCTTATGATGATGCCAAAGAATTTCTGCCACTCTTCCAGACATTTGTCGGAGACGGAAGTGACAGAACATACCTTCTGACTGCGCAGAATTCTTCTGAACTCAGGGCATCCGGTGGTTTCCCTGGTTCTATAGGAACAATCCGCATAAGAGATGGAGTATTAACAATTGGTGATTTCCAAAGCGAACCTAAAGTTCTTGCCCAACATACATCTGCCAATTCACAGATAACAGATTTAGAATATGAATTGTTTGGCGCATGGATTTATAATCCACGAGATGCATGTTTTGATCCTGATTTTGAGAGAACCGGATATATATGGGCTGTCGCCTATGAAGAGCGAAACAATGAAAATGTTGATGGAGTAGTTTCGTTGACACCTACTATCATTCAGGATTTACTCGGCATTGTAGGTGATATTACATTGTCAGATGGAACAGAACTCACAAGTGAAAATGCGACTAAAGTTTTGCAGTATGATTTATATTACAAATACCTTGATGCTTCTCATTACAACACTATGAGCTCAAGCAACAATTATGTTGATGACCTGTTCTCCGAGACAGCTAAAACAGCCATGGCTAAGCTTGTTGACAATTTTGATATCAAGAAAGTCAGTGACTATTATAAAATATTAGCTGACGGTGCCAAAAAACGTACTGTAATGATGTGGATGAAGGATGCCGACGAACAGGAATTAGTCCGTAATGCAGGATATGCCGGCACACTAAACTTAGATCCTGAAAACCCAGAAACCGGTGTATATTTTAATTTCACAGATCCTTGCAAACTCGGATGGTTTTTAGATATCAATACAGAAATAAGCGAACCAGTCATCAATGATGATGGAACCCGTACCTATGAGGTTACAGCAACATATGGCAATGTAATCACTAATGATGATATTACTAACGGAAGTACATATATAATTGGTAACTATGGCGGCCGAATAAGTGGTTATGCACACATATTTGCTCCAGCCGGAGGAACAATATCCGACTTTAAGGCAAGTAATGGAGGAAAAATGTACATGAATGAATACCATAATCATCAGGTAGCTTATATGTTTGGTATAGGTATCGCTCCTGGTTCACAACTCACTATAACTTATAAAGTAACGACTGCTGCGGGGGTAACTACTCCGCTCGGAGTCAACACAACTCCTACTCTGCAGGAGTATAGATAAAAATACATACTTTAAAAATACAAATGCAGTTACCATGATTAATATGATAACTGCATTTGTTATAATTACTTCTTCTGTTCTTCCAAAAGTTTTTTCAATCGTAAGCGCTACATAGGAGCGGTTACACATTTATCTTTTCATTTGGTGTTTACATAATTTGTAACCTACTTAGCGCTTACTTATGTTACATATCACACTTAAATCATCAACAAAATTTGAAACAATAAATTCTTTCATTAATACCATACTATAATATTGCCCCCAATCTTTCTAAAACATCTAAACGTTTTTCATCTTTTGCTGTTTCTTCTCTCCAATTGTTCAACATCATATCTGATCTTCTTTGTATCAAATCATAATCTTCATTATATGACTTTATTTGTCTCTTTAAGGTATCTATTTTTGTAAATCAACTTACATCTCATCTACACTTTAAATTATACAAGAATCTATTTTAACTCATTAAAAATTTATCAAAAAAATCTTGGCTCTCCAACAACCCTTCATATAAGGCTGCTCGCCAATTATTTTTTGTCACTCTCCTCCGTTCTTCAATCCTGCATATCAAATCCTCTCTAACTAATTCCTCTCCACCTTTTTTATACAAATCTTTTGCCGTATCTCGATATTCAGAAAACTCCTCTCCACAATGAGCGACATATAACTTGTTCAATTGCAATTTTCTCAAATGATTTTTTGCTCTTTCATACTTTTCTTGTTCCCATGTATTTGGTTTTTCTGCATAAAAGCTAAATATTATTTCCTCATCAAATACTATTTTTACTTTTAACCATACTTCATCATTAAAATCATCATAATATGGATGTATAAATTCATTGTTCCTCGTTTTACTAATCTCCGATTTTTTATTTTTATTACAGTCTGCGCAGCATGCAATAAGATTCACAGGAGTCAGTGCATATGTTGGATATTTTGTTTTTGGCAAATAATGATCTAACGTACTCACTATTCCTACACCACAAAATGGGCATTTGCTATATTTAGGAATAGCTTTTATTTTGTCATAATACTTTCTTCCACCATCTGCCACAAATTTGTTATCATACAACCAAACCATATCATCTTTAGTTGCTCCACCCTCAATCATCGTATGAGTTTCTAATGTTCCCAATTGACCTTTTTCTGCAAGTTCATTATATTTTTCACTTTTTGATACAATGGTGGTTTTGCTTGCATTAATATGTGTTAAAATAGGTTGTTTTGTAAGATTCGCTGTACAATCCGTAATTATAGATTCCAAATCTATATCTGGTTTTTCTAATTTAATCATCTACCTCTTCCTCTAACTGTTCTTTTTCATACATAAGAGAACGCAAAATTGCCTTACCTTCATTTCCTAATTTTCCATGAAAATAGTTCATTGCTCTTTTAAAGCTTGAATATTTTTCTACAGAATTTTGAATCATTGTATGAAATCCTGAATTAGTAACTTCATACCCAAAAATTTCGCTTGTAAGCACTCCCAAATTCTCACCAAACGTTTCTATTTCTGGTCTTTCTGCAATTAATTCTTCTCCTACTCTTCTTAATATCCAAACACAATCTTTAGGTACCTCTTGCACTATAACTGGTGAATGTGTAGCAATGACCCCTACTCCATTTCGATATGTAAGCAAACTCGACAATGCTCTGATTAATGCTGATACAAGAGGTGGATGTAAATGTTCTTCTGGTTCATCCATGATTACCAGTGTTTTTTCTTCTACTAGTTCAATCAACCTTACAATAATTAATAAAATAACCTTGTGTCCAGAACTCAGCGTTTTAAATCTTGGAATTATTTTTTCTATAAATGATTCTTTTAATATTCTTTTTCTATCTGCCCCAAGACTCTCCATACTGCATTCCGAAGGTAATTCATTTATGTTATCCTCGCATTCTTCAGACCACTTTTTTATATTCAAATTTATAAAGGTATTGTCAGATTCCAAAATATCTATTATTTGTTTCCAAAGTTTCTTTTTATTTCCTTTTGATATTTCAAACAAGCTTCCTGCAAAATCTTTTGCTAACATATCAATATTTTTAATTCCATTTTTTGTTGCCAATCCAATATATGAATATTGTACAATATCATCCTCTATATCAAAAAATCCGTCAAACGCACTAAATGAAACATAAACTATATTTGCAAATCCCTTTCCTTCCCATGTTTGAAATGCCCCACGATTTTCTCCTGTTTCTTCTAATGCACTTATCATATCTTTCAATAAAGTTGTTTTACCAACTCCATTTTTTCCGATTAACACATGTATATTAGATGGTGGCATTTTTTCATGTTCCACTTTAAATTCCAATTCCGTTACATTTTCATCTAGAACATCCACTTCACCATCTGGAAAATAGCTAAATTTATATGGTGTCAACCATGCTCCTCCCATTGTCATCCTATGAAACTGATTTTTTATAACTCTAGAAGTATAATCTCTCATTAATGATGTTTGAACAACATCCAAGTTTTTTACTTTGTCAAATAGTTCCAAATCAAATGCAATATCATTTAATGCACAAAATATCTCTTCTCTTTGCTTGTCATCTGGAAAATTGGATTTTATTGAATCATAATAATCTTCACATACTCCCAATGAGAAAAAATCTTTCGAGAGTGCACTAAATTTTTCTGGCAGATGCGGACTTCTCCCCTGTCCCTTTTGTCCAATTTTCACACCTGACATTCTATGTTTAACTCCATTTTCATCAATGTACCGTACCTTGAATAATGTTGAATATGTAAACCAATCATCCCAATTATCCAGAATCAAATATATAGTATCTTTGTTTTTGCAATCATTTACTGAAGATACAACTTCAAATCTCATTATCTTCTCCCTTATCATTTAGCATATGCCTTACTGATCTCCTTGTAAATTTTAACTTATGATATATCTGAGAAATCCGTTCCCAAGCAGGCTCTTGCAAAAAACTGACCAAATCCCCTTACCATAATTGCAAATTCACTTGTAACAATTTTATACTCATTGCTAGGCAGATTGTTTTCATTATCTATTACATACTCTTCTAACATTTTATTCAATCCGGTTGATTGTCTTAACTCCCTATACTTATTTTCGTTACTATAATGAAAATTTTTATTAATTTCAATCAAACGTAAACGTTCCAAATTTTCTAATGAAATCTGCGTAGGAATTATAGGAAAACTATCAACATCTGCAAACGCAAAACAATCTATAATCGGATATCCTGAAGCATCCATTTTTTCATATCGCAAACTTATACATGGCTTCACCAACTCTTTTACTAAATTCTGAAAAATAAGTGCATCATATGGTGACATTTGCTTGATAATTTCCACATATGTAGGATGTACATTATCTACAGTATCCGAATTCATCGCATGAGCCAATAATTCTGCATACATATTGCGTAAACTTTCATCATTCATACAATATGAAATTGCCTGTAAAGCAGGAACTCCTATATACATTGGAGGTGTAATGATATTTTCAACTGGAACATTCTTTAACTTCTTCTCCAACAATTTTCTAGTTTGTTCAATATTACTTTCTTTTTGCAAAACCCATTTTTCAAGTGGAGACAACGCAGCATGAACAGCTCTGATTAGTAATGCCGTTGTTTTATCTGCTTGATTAATCGTTTCGGTATCTTTTACTTTTCCAATTACTTCTGCCACTCCTAAATCAACTTTTACTTTTGCCATATTTCTCGCCTCCCTAATAAAACAAAAACTGCCTAATAACAACACAAAATTTCTCAATGTTGTATTAGACAGAGCAAACCTTTAATTGCCCAACCTGTAAAGAAGTTCTACAAGTTACGGATATCTATATTTTGTTAAATTGTAACTTATTTTTTTACAATAATCAATTACATTTTTACCTTTTTCACAAGTTAAAAAATGAATTTTAAAATTTTCTCTGCTCTAGTGCAATAGAATTAATAACCGTAAATTAAAATTTTGCCGCAGATGGTACATAAATCTTAGGTTAAAGACAGAACAGTTGTAAACGTTCCTTCATCTTCTGCATCTTATCAACATCTTAATAAGATTGCTTTATCAGTACTATCCAGTTCTTCCTCTGTATACTTAATCTACATAATCTTTAACTCCTTTTCTGGGATTAAGTATATCAGAAAATGTGTTATTATGCCAATCCCAGCTTATAAAGCATTCGACATTATGACGGTGGATAACTTCTGCTATATTCAAATGTTTTATTCTTCTGAATATTTACTATAGTATAAAAAATCTACTTTCTGCACAATCTCTACATTTGATTTTCTGGATTGTCCTGCTGCGTAATAGGACGTTCTGCTATAACTTCAAAACGTTTCATTAACTGCATATACTATTGTGGTGATATTTCCATTGTCTCTGTCACATTTCTTGACCACTTGAAACTTCCCTCCTCAACCCTTTTGTATAATAATAGAAAGCCATCACCTTCCCAGAGCAGTGCCTTTATTCTGTCATTTCTTCTTCCGAAGAATAGAAAAATAGTATCTTTACCATGAGGATTCAGTTCAAACTGGAACTGGATTATTCCTGCAAGACCATCAATACCCCTGCGTAAATCTGTAAAACCTGCCGCAGTCCGATTGGCAGTGATCGTTTTGTAAGAGGTTCTGCAAGGTCTTTGGGAAAGAATTATACAAAAAAAACATTCAGAAACGAATTGAGCAGAAGAAGGAACGCACCACCACTTTTACACCAAAGGATCGTAAACTGCGTTCTATAATTGATACTATGAATGATCCGAAGTTTACAGAAAATGCAGGAATGCAACGATGGGCAACAAAGGAAAATCTAAAAATTGCTACAAAGACTTTAAGTATGATGACCTCAAAAAATATTCATTCTTTTACAGAATTATCGGAGAAAATCACAGAGACAAAGCAACAATATGTCAGTGCCAATGATGGCATTAAGACTCTGGAAGGGAAGCTGCGTGAGCTTGCAGAAATTATCAAATATGCCGAACAGTATCAGGAGAATAAACCTTTCAATGACCGCTACGAAGCTATCAAAGATAAAGACCGATTCCTGCGAAAATGAATCACAGATTATTCTTTTTGGTGGTGCAGAACGTATGCTGCAGCGTAAAGGCATCCGTCCAGAGAGCGTCAACGTGGCAAAATTGAAGTCAGAATCTAACAGGCTATGTATGCAGAAGGACGAGCTAAATTCGTCTTATAAAGGCTGTCAGAGAGAGCTAACGGAGCTTGACCTGATCCAGCAGAATATGGAGCAGTTCTTGAATATCCAGACCGAACAGGGCAAAAAAAAGAAAATTTATCACAAGAACAGACACTATAATTTGCTTTATAATTTATGGGAAAACACTTGCTAAAATCATTGCTAATTCTGTCTTTTCCAAGTATAGTATATTACATAAGAAACAAAAAGAAGATGCAGTATTTAAGGAAGACTGCCCGAGCAGTCTGATCACAAAAATAAGCATCTTCCACAATAGTTATATGCAACACTTTACTATTTTATACAAAATTAAAAAGATACAGTAAACAAGTTGGTACTACCCGGGTAGCCCGTTTCCTGCCTATGTATCTTCATCTGTGATAAGCATAGATGAATTTTTCCAATTTGTCAAGTTGAAAATCAAAAATGAAAGGACAACTTATGGACGAAACCCGCTTACAGGACAGTAGAAAATATTTTATTTTTAAGATACAAGACCTTGTCAATAATTCGTTCCACACTCTTGAAGAGAAGAGAATGGAAAGCTTATTACAATATATGGATGTCTGCATCAACACCTACGATGAACTTCGTATGTCACTGGATTCGAGCAAATTAAAACGCTCTTATGAAGCACTGATCGAAGGTCTTGATTATCAGATGCAATACCACCCTTTTCACAAGTTAGAATTATATTCTGGTGACTTCTCCTACCTCCATCGATTGATTCGACAAAACGAAGAAGCTCGTGAAAAGGAAATTCATAATATACATCGCAACATTGTTGCATTAAAGAAAAAATTAGAAGCAGATAATTTGATTGAATGTTATATTTCATGTTTACTCGATGAGGACTCTTTTAAAGGAATGGATTACCTTATGGAAGCTCTCATCAGTGATTTGCTTAATATGGGATATTCTATGTCTCACATCTGCGATTTTTTTAAACAGCAGCAAAAAGAATTTGTAGAACATAATGATACAAAACAGATTATATATAACCTAAGAGCATTAAACAGTTCTTTCACCGACTTTACCATTCATATTGTGTTTAAGATCTCCAGCACAACACAAACAGAATCAGCCATCGAATTATTAAAACAACAATTTCAGATACGAACAAGTCAGGAAGCTACTCTTCCTGTCAAGCCATTACCCGACAATGCTCTGATTGCTACTAAAGAATATCAGGCTTTTGACGAAATTAAAGCGATTGATATGGCAAGAAAAGAGTTTAAATCTGTCATTGAACTATTTGATATGTGGCAGGGAACAAAGAACTGCATTAAAGATGATTTGTGGTATATCTGGCAGGATGATTCAGAATATCATAGAATCAGTCTCAATAGTATTGACACCACCAAAATGCTGACCCGCATAGATAGTAACTATAAAAGACAGATGGAACGTTTTCTTTTGTTACGCAATAACATAGGGGACAATACAAGTACATTAGAACGTGTCCTGTACACACTCAATTCGGCGAAGTCATTTACTGTGCAGAATCGTTTTCTAAATTTTTGGTCATCACTGGAATACATTCTTCATCCATTTCCACGCTTCACCATTATAGAAAAAGCAAGAGTGGTCGTTCCAGAAGTTTTTGGACTATTTTATCTAAAAAACAAAATGAATATTTTCTGGTCAAGAATCACCTATTGTATGACCAAAACAGGCTATGCTGAGAAATACCCTTCACTGAATCAATTCTGTATCGACTGTCAGGATGATAAGGATTATTCAACCAGAAAAATGATTTCTTATCTATGCCATAAAGAAAAATATGATGCAATATTATCTGAACTGTCTTTCCATATTGTATTAGAACGGGAATGCAGAGAACTTATCATGCTCCTGACCGAACCTGAAAAGGCATATAAAGCGATACAGGAATATTATGACGGAATCAGGCACGACCTAAATTATATCTACCGACTTAGAAATCAACTGATTCATTCTGCCAAAGATATTGATGATTCTTTAGAATATATCAGTTTTCGTCTGTACCGATATGTAAATTCAGTTCTCTCAACCATTCTTTATTATGAAGAGAAAAACAATTTATACAGCATTACAGATATATTGAGTTCTATAGATTCCACCTACCAAAACTATAGCAGCAAGTGGACTTCTGATACAAAGAAGAAAAAAGGAACCTCAAATGATCAGCAACAACCTCCTGTTTCAGAAGAGGAAACCTACCGTATTGTAAGACCGAAATACTTATTTATTGAATAATTTGTTGCAATCGAGTAGGAGGGAAATTTAACTAAATTTCCCGACCTCTCACACCACCGTGCGTACCGTTCGGTACACGGCGGTTCAATCAACTTAACAAGTAACACACCTTTCGGTGTAGTAATCTAACATTGAGACTAATCCAAATGAGGTTAGTCTCTTTGTACTTATAGCCTTTTGTATCCATCCATTGTGGGCGAGTCTTGCATATCTGTCTCCACAATACGCTATTTTATGTAGCGCTTACGGTATTCAAGACGGATTGCAACAGAATCCGCTCCATTTTTAGTACTTACTGCTTTTGTTTCAGGCAGTTCATTGTAGTGAATTGGTACAACTTCCTGTTTCGCTGCAACTTTTGAAACGGGTACAGGTACATCAGATGCTTTCATGCGCAGCCTTTTGATGTTGTAATAAAAAGAGCTGGTAGATATGCCATTCTGATGGCACCATGCATGGTCTGATAAGCCACTAACGCGACATTACTGGATGCAGTCCATCCAGTATTTATCTTTTTGAGCTTTTGTCATTGATAAATCCTCCAAAAAATATTTGGAGTAAAATGATTCAAAAGTTTGATATAAATAGCAGTGAAATGCTACAACTTTTGTCGTTCAAGATTAGAACTTAGAGTAATTTACTCCAACTATCCTAATCTTACGGCAAAAACAGTCAATTGGCACTACGGTGGATTATGTAGCGCTTACTTTGAAATGTAATTATTAAAATACAGATTACTAATTATCTGTTCTGATAAATTATTTCTGATGATTTAATTTTTTCTTTATCAATGTACGATATTCTGATAAGTTAATATTTTCCCTGTCATATTCTTCATTTAAAAATCTTTTATAATCCTCTTTACTAATATTTTTTTGTATAATTGAATTTAGCCTATTATAGACTTTCTCATTAACATAATCTTTCCTTTGAGATATTGTCTGCTCAATTCTTGGACCTCTTTGCTTTACTTTATTTGTAGAACTAATTATTTTCATGTTCTTATCAAGAAATTGTTTAAATTGCATAATATCTTCTTTAGCAGATTCAGGATACATTCCTGATTCGATATCCTTTTCGAGACTTACTTTAATATTATTCAGCATTTTTTTTACATATTCTATTCTTTCATCATTTAAGATGCCTACAGATTTCATTACTCCATAATAAGAAGAAGAAATATATCCCAATCGCATTGCAGTGTTTAAATATGTATCAAGAAATTCTACATATAAATGCTCTGTATTCATATTGCCAGCCACTTTGAGTTTATTAAAAAGTGTGATTGCTTTTCGAAATTCAATGCCGTTCTCTGCTTCTAACGAATTAAACACACAGATTTTATCAAGTGTTATATCCAGATCTTCTTTCATATGATTTTCCCAAAACTGATAGAATTTATCTTTTATAGAATCAATTTTATTGTCATATTCTTCAGAATTAATAACCACTCTTATTGCTTGTGAAAGCGGAACAAAATCATCTCCCATTAATCTAAAAATTGTAGTGTTATCCTTATAAATAGATGATTTAAAACAGTTTTCCAGAAGATTTTTCCAATTTTCCTCGTGCTTATCTTCTTCTGACAATAATACTTTGTCGATAAATTCTTTTGCAACTGCTTCTCTATTTGTATATTCAGATTTACCATTCATATAAAGATTTTTGAATAACTTATTTATTTTTAAATTTCTCTCCATCCTCTTTATATTTATATTATCTTGTTCTAAATCCGGATTTCTTAAATTTCTATCATTCCCACTATTTTGTTCTTCATAACAAGTCTTAAGTAAATTAAAGTCCAATCCCATCAAAATCATAATTCCTAATTTATTTCTATTTCTTATTATGTACTGTTCCTCTTTCTCACTTTCATTTCCGCAAAATATTGCCTTTACTTCTTCGGGACTAACATTTTCACAATTTATCCAATTAACTAATTGCTTTATATTATAGTAATATGTCTTTCCAGTATCCCTCTTTATTATTTCAAACTTTAATTCTTCTTCGATATCTTCAGCGAATACTAAATCCTCATAAATTTCCCACATAAAAATTTTTATATAATAATAGAGGATTGTGATTTTTTTATTTTTCTCATAAATTTGATTTTTCATTGCAAGATTGACTTCATTTACAAATTCCTTTATCTTACGAGGCTCAACTCCATTTAATTGTATTTCTAAACAAAAATCAATTTTTAAAAGCTTTTGTAAATTAGTATCTATATAAATAGGATATGTCAGGAATTTAAAATCATCATTTACCAAGCTTCCATTCAGTTCTTTCTCCTCTTCTAACGCTTGATTTATTGATTCGGAGAATGGAATATCAGTAAGATTAATAACATATGGCACATATTTTTCCATATATTCATACCCAAATCCTAATGCTGCCATTTTAGTCTGACTATATTCATATATCACTTTAACATTATTACCAGATAATCTATCTGCTATATCCAGAAGTTTAGCAATCTGATTTACATAATTCTCGGAAATTCGGTCAATATCTTCACATACAAGCAATACCGTTTTCTGAAGTTTGCTTAAATCCTCACAAAATCCTTGAAATGCAGTTGTTCTGTCAATGCTACCTTTGTAAAATGACAGTTTCAAATTACTTAAAAAACTATTTTTATCTAATAAATCATATATACATTTTGAGTATGATGGGTAAATTCCATTATTCCACAAAATGTTTTCGAGCTGCTTGAAAATAAAAGAATCAATACTATCAAGATTACATGTCAATGTTTCTATTCTTATAACTTCATACTTATCAGCATTCTTTTTAATATACTCATCAACCAGATATGTTTTTCCACATCCCCATTCTCCCTGAACACCAACCTTATTATATTTCTCAATATACTGTTCAAGTCTTTTTAAATCATAATTTCTTTCATCATATATTTTTTGCGACACATTCTGTTCTGACTTTGGATTCAGACGCTCTTTCTTTTTCGATATATATATACATATAACTATATAGAAATATTCAATAAAAATAAATACGCCAAGAATGTTTCTACACACATCATGGCTGACTACTATTGCAGCCATAGAATGTCCTGAAATCAGCTTTACTGATAAAAAACCTAGCCATACAGCTGTTTCTAACATACAGGCCTTAATCTTGTAGACAGCACTGCTATTACAATCCAATGCAATTATCACTAGCAAGAAAAAAGTAGCATAAATTGCGAGAAAAATATCAAGTGACATTTCTTTTAAAATTGTAGCAAAAGCAATTACACTTAATAAATATGTATATATTAATTGTGATATAGAACGCCTTATTCTCATACTATTTCCTTCTCTTTTACGATATATTGTTTCTTCGTCTGTTCCAACCAGTCTTAATGTGCCGGGTGCTTACATTGTATCACGCATAACCGGCTTTCCTGTCAAACAGCATCCCCGCCACAGCCATGGCGTATTCTTTTGATGATCGTCTGAATCTGCAACTGCCAAGCACAATAACATCCTTATCATAATATGCATGCTTTCCGAAAACAGCATTATATACATTCTTAATAACATCCTCTGGCGTTACTAATTTTTTCCCTTCATCCTTTTCAAGTGATTCATCTTTATTTAACATATGACTTATAAACCATATAAAATTATACGGTTCTGCATTATACATTCTTATTAAAGGACTTGCATCTTCTCCATCAATAAAGCGGTTGTATGCATTAATATCAGTCATATGTAATACAATCACTACAGGTATTATCATGTAGTTAATAAGCTTCCTGCCCTCCACTTCATCGTATGAACCTAATCCAACTCTTGTAATCACTGTTTCCTTTATCTGATTAAGCGCTCCCATGAATCGGGTTATTTCTCTTAAATCCAATCTATATTCGTTAATGAGTGCCTTTCCTACAATATCAATCATCTCACTATCATAGACTCCTACAGACTCATAAAACCTATTCATATTAACTGTTGGCAATGAAGTTCTCAGATCAAAGAATCTGTCCAGATAACGGCATGCGTCAAACTCTGATCCATAAAAATGCCGTATAGTATGCTGTAACTGGGCTGTATTAACAGCCAGAATAAATGTAATTCTTTCGTCACACATGTAATGCTTTATCTGTTCCAACAGTCTTACAGCATAGCTTGGCTTACATCTATCTAATTCGTCTATAAATATGATAATCCGGTTAGCTTTTTCATCGCATAATCCGTTGAAGAAATCTCTTACATCATCTTCAAGCCGTCTTCTGTTTAAAAGATGCTCTACATATCCATTAACTTTAACGCTGTCACATATTTCACCTATATTAGTATTAAGAAAGTGATCTGCTATTGCAACTAATGCTTTTTTCTTATCAAATTCAGATGATGGAGAAAACTCTTCCCCAATCTGATCCGCTATCTCACAACACAACGAAACAATTGGATCTATATCATTATCATTCTGCCATGCATCATAATAGACAGGCAACATATTAGCCTTAACAGGATCTAAATTCCTTTCCCCCATAATCTTATATTTTACTCTGTTAAGTTTATCCCGGTCTTCCTTTACATCGGGATTCATTGCCTTAAGTAATATAATCTCTTGCTTGATAAAAAAAGTCTTTCCACTCCCCCATTTTCCATCAAGCGCAATCATTTCCGAATCTTCCTGCGATACTAATATGTCATAAAAATTCCTTAGCACATCATTACGATTAAAGATATCTTCATCAATAGTTTTATAAATATTTTCTTCTGTTGGTTTTAATTCTAAATTTTTCATAAAATCATTCTATACCCTCATCTACTCTATTCAACTGTTATCTTAATAATTTCTCTACTACCCTCTATAAATTGAAAATAATCATCTTGCCATAAAACACAACAGTTATATACCCCACTTTTGTACTTAATCCCTTCAATTCCAATTTTTTTGCAACATGAAGCCACAAAATTAGGCAATAGATAATTTTTTACAATTTTCCCTTCATCATTGTCTACCATATATCTCATATGCTCAATAAATTGATTTGTACCTTTTATTTCTCCAGATAAGTCAATTATCCTTGCTGACTTTATCGGTTTAAGTCCTGCAACCTGAATGCTGATTTCCTTTTTACGGCTATGTTTAGATACTTCATTCACTGCTCCATCCTTTGTTTCAGCAATGTAGTAACAGCTTTTTCCAATTGCGTTATACCTTCCATGTGATGATATATTAACCGGAGCTTTCAACATTTCCTGATCCAAAAATGGAGACTTACCAGCTTCAAGCTCTCTGGCATGATAATATGTATCAGCGTCAAAGCTGATAAATTTATTCCAATTCTCTATAATGTCAAATATCTGTTTTCCCACAGAATGATCCATTGCAAATGTAACATCTTCATACAACTGACTTTCAAAAGAAACCAGTTCATCAAGAGAAATACTAGCAAATAAATCCATAGAACTTTCAAGCATATTCATATGATTTGCTGATAATTTCTGTTCTGGAGAATCCTTATGGTAAAACATTCTGTCTTTAGGATCAATAAGAATATCTTCTGTCTGTGCTAGTTTAATAGCCGTATCTTTTGTAAGTGAACTCAATACACTTTTACTTCCATATGGTAAGTCTAATTTTTCATAATCTGGAAAACTTCTGACTATAGCAAAATCTTTTGCTGAAATACTACGCTCTGCAATATTGAATTTATCCAACGCATGTGTCCAATTCGATGAAAATTTATTAATATAATCTGACATATCAGTTACATTAGCTGTTATTTCTGATACACCATTTTCAAACATATTATTAATACCACGGCTTTTTTGTGCTTTAATCGCAGAATTATAACCCTCAATCAAATTAGGCTTACATAAATTAGTTGTTGTAGTCATTGCTTTCAATGAATTCTCTATAGTATCCGTAGGACTTTTTAGCGTAACCAAATTGGAGATTTCAGCATAAGGAGAAGCTGCTGTAATTGCATCTGAATTGGCTGTAAATAGACTTTCAAATGGTCTTTCTGCTACATCAGCTGATTCTACAGCTTTCGAAATATCAAAGTATTTCTGATTGTATGTTTCAGCTAAAGCTGCTGATGATTGAAGTACTGATTCCTCAATATTATGTTTTTTATTGTTATTTTTACTCATTGCATATATTCCCTCATATAATATTAATAGCTATATGGAACATTATATATTAATACTACCATATTAATCATATGTACTCTTCATATCTATCTTTGGACATATAGGGCTTTTCTTCTAATTAACTCATTCTTAAGATAAAGCATTCTCTTAATTTTATGTATAAATCAATTCATCTTATTTGTCAACCCCGCATAATGGTGGTACAGTGTAAAAATATTATCTGTCATATTCGTCCTCCTTCATACTTTCTATATCAGCTAAGTTGTTTCACCGCGCTTCTGATACCTCTATAGACATCGTTTCCTTAATTTCAAACTCACCACATAATTCCTGAATTCTTTCATATTCGGATTTCTTAATAACCCAACGCTGCATAACCGGCTGTAAACAATAATAACGGTTTCCTATGTCCCGTACTCCATTATATATTTCGAAACGGACTACCTTTTCACCAGCTTTATTTACAGCATATATTCCATTATCCACGATTATCTTCCATCCAAAGCACCTCATAGCATAATATGAAATGTCGCATATTTTCTGGCTCAAATTAAAACTTGCTGTTCCTCCATTGCGGATAATTATGTTACAACAGGTTTCTTCATTAAATCCTGCATGATTAATCAGGATATTCCTTCCATTCATATGACCTGAGTTTTTCGCAAACTCTGCGTTCACATTAGGGAACTGCAGATACGAACAGAGTAATCCTTCAATCTCTCGCTCTCCCATGTAGTCAACTAATACTCCACCAAGCAGTTTCTCTTCCGCTTCATTAATGCCATAATTCAGAACCTGATATACATATTTTTTCTGGTCTTTATCACTTTTTTTCAGAAAATCTTCTTTCCTCTCATTAAAGAACTTTCCATCATTATAAGGAAACATCTGAGCAGAATTTAACAGTATATAAGGTTCTGTTGATGATAATACACACTGCAGCATACTTACAAAATCCATGTGCCATCTGCCATTATAAAAATCTTTATACATTACATCATGCATTGCTATATTCTCTTTACATACTGAAACTCCTAACTGCACATTATTTCCCACCTTGAATAATCCAGAATCAAGGTCTCTTACTTTGAAAATATACTCAGCCACGCTTTCCTCAAGGCCATCACCTTTGTCTAATGTCATTGAATTAAGTTTTTTTATCACATTCATGACATATTGTCTGCCCGAAACTGTTCTTGCATCATCATGATACTTTATGAATTTTTTACTTCCATCATCATGTATATGCTTAAAAAATAGCTGTTCTGCCAGATTAGGTACTGGTTCATTAACTTCCCTGATATCATTAATCTTAAAAATTAATAACCGGATATATATCGCTGCATTAAAATCTTCAACGTCTATATGACTATGTAATACATCACTGATTTCATCAATTGCAATTCCATCATCTATTAACAACTCCAGAATCATCAGATACCATTCCTTTGCCCTGAAATGTAACTGATTCCAATAGCTATCAACAACATTTAATAACTCCGGCTGAAGTTTCAATATGTGATATAATGCTCTTAATGCCGTCTCGGCTCTGTCTGCATCATTACTTAAAATCATCAGAAGCAGCATGCGGATAAACAATATTTCTAATGAATCAATCGTATTAACATCTAAGAACTCTCTTGACTTAAGAATATCTTCATCCCGGTCAAATTCATCAACAGAAACATTAATATGACCTGCTGCGCTTAACCATTCCCTTTGCATATTGAGATACTGCCTTAATCCATACACAGCATAATCAGCATCTGATACTAATATCCTCTTCTTACAGGCATCCTCAAGTTCTTTATACGGGTAAAAATATTCCACCTCACCATTTAAACCAGATATAAGCCTGTCTCTTATAGAATTATCATCTGTTGCACTTTTATCAGATTCTGAATCCTGTTTTTTATCATCATACCACCTGTCTGGAATTATATATCTGACTGGATCAGCATAGCAATATACCTCTGCTTGTCCAATATCTTTTAAATCATCTACATTAACATCAACATTATTCTGCTCTGCGTTTTTACATAAAGCATGTTTAAGCGCCACTATATGTGAATAATTGCTTTCATTTCTCCAGTCTGACATTCCTATTCCGAAAGTCCATATCAAAAGCAATTCATTTCTGGAAAACTTATTGTCTTTAAGCAATCCAACCAGTCCCTCAACCATATACTCTGGGCTGCTAATCATCTCCTGAAAGTACCTGTCATCCTTAAGAGCATTTATTATATTCTCCAGACCATTTGAAAAAATATCGCTGTATACCCTGCAATTAACATTATATGAGAGTCTGTTATCTCCCATATCTTCCACTTTGTCAGATAATTTTTTTACCTCATCAGAAAACTCTCCTGCTCTTATGGAAGATAAATCTGAGACAGCAGCATACCATTCCATAATATTGCTAAATGAATATTCTTTATGAGATACATAACCAATCACTGACCATTTTACTTTATCAACAAATGTCTGTAGATTTAAATATTCATACATGTTATATTGTCTGGCAAGTTCTATGATATTATATGCCAGTCTGTTTCTGTCTCCAATCTCCTGTTCCCATATTCCACTATTATCATTCGTCCAATATGCTACATAATCTTTTATTTTTTCTTTGTTATTCCTATAGTAATACCAATAAGCATCTATCTTCTGATCTATCGGATAATTTTCAAACATCTTATCCAGACATGCTCCCACTGTCTGCCTTAACTCCGTTCCTGATTTCTCCATACAATTAATAAGCGAAATCAGGATTTCAGAATAATGCTTTCTGATATTATAATCTTCTTCGAAAATATTATGATTCCATATAAAGATTCTTTCCAGCAGATATGTAACCTTCTTTTCATCAATGGCATGTACCTTATCATTTCTTAGCTGATACAGCCAGTTCCCCAATACACACATAAGGTTAAATGCCGCACCATAATATGTTCCCCTGACTCTTGGATTATTATTAGCGTAAAGCTCCAGCACATGCGATACATTCGTATCACTGTCTACAGAAACATTTAAATAGCCTGTCACAAATGCATATACACAATAATATATGGATTTATATTCATATGACATTTCTGATAACTCAACATCTTTAATCTGATTCAATATAGCATTGCGCTCATATTTATCTGGGAATCCTATATTCCCAGATACTATCTTCATAAAGATATCAAGCAATATAAATGTTTTATTCTCTGTTTCACTGATTCTGTCTCCTACTGCTTCTTCTATAATACCAATATCCTCATATCGGCAATACTTTATGCATTGCAGACAGATATCCAACAAATCCTCCCTATAAAAACAATAATTGGAATTGAGACTATTCCTTAACTCATCCCCTGAGTAAATTGATACACATTCCTTGAAGAATATTGTTTCAAGTATTCCGATAAATTTATCAAAACTATCTTCATCCGTATAACCCTCAAGCATCCAATACTTTTTAAATCTGCAAATCATAATCCCTAAATTACGGGCTATTTCCTTTGCTGTCTCAGTAAGCAGAATATTGTCATCATCAGAAAATCTTTCATCCAGCATTCCCTTTTTGCTGATATTATTCCATATATCCAATACATTCATATCAGAAAACCATCGATGGAACATTCCCTCAGAGCGTCTGACATCAACCTGATACAATTCATCTATCTTATCCAGGACATCATCAATTAATTCAGCATTCCACTGCGATAATTCAACAACCTTACATTCATTTTCAGAGTATGATAGTACATCATTATCATTCTTATCTGTAATATCATAATCTTCTATTTCGTACTCAGTTTTATAGAGCTGCTCTATTGTATCCCATGCTGCTGAAAGATTAATCATGCTATTCCAGTCAATATTTCCCTTTGATAACAAATCTCTGAGTATTTCAGAGGCATTAATAGAAAGTACTTCCAGACTCACGCCATTCACATATGATGCAATCACGAATTCAGGAGTAAAAATATTGATTATATCCCGTTTTCTTTCTGCCATTTTTAAAAGTTTATATATATCATAATAATATGCCTGTGATTTCACCTTTGAATTAATATAATATGTTGCTATTGTGTCTGATATATATACTGTCCTGTTCCCATTTTTTATTAATCTGGTCAGAAATACTTTAACATCATTATGCAATAATCTATATCCACATTGCTCTTCAATAACTAACGGTTTTAATGCTTCAAGCATATCTTCCCATGTACGCTTTGAGATGTTTTCTTCTTTAAACATCTCTGCCAGTATGCTCCCATCAAGCTTCTCATTAAACAGTATAAGCACACCTGCCAGCTTATAATCTACAAAGCCATGCGAATTAATCTTTCTTTTTGCATTATCCCATATACTGTAATAATATTGCTCAAGATTCACATGTAATTTTCTTTCTTTCAGATGCTTCTCCAACTGTGAAACATCTGTAAACATTGCTGCCTCATGAACTGCAAATATCGCTGAAAGCGTATTCCCATTAGCAATACTGTCTATTATATCTGTTATTACCGGATATTCAGACATTCTGTTATCAGATATCCTATCACTTACAAGCAGGGCTATATCTTCTCTCTGAATTCCTGGCACATCAATTTTCTTTACATTATCATCTTCATCACATAACCAGTATGGATACTCTGCATAACCTTCTTCTGGCTGTCCTGCTATGAGCAGCTTCACATTCTCGGGAATATAGGCAGGATTCGGTAGTGTCTTTAAAAATGTCTCTACTCCTTCCCCCGCTCTTGCCGCATGATCTATTCCATCTATTGCAACGATGAATACAGTCTTCTCATCTGCTGCATACCTCGAAGCAATTTCAAAAAATCTCTTCTTCATATCTCCTAATGTCATAAAATCATTCTGTAATGGAACATTATACTTTTTAAGCTTTCCCTTCAAAACTTTCCTTAATTGAGAAAACATTTCATTCCAAAACACTTCTTTTCTAACTCTTTCAGACACATCCACAGGGAGATATTCTTTATCTGGCTGAACTGGCTCATATGCATAATATCTGATTCTAACTACACTATCTCTCTTATTGGATAGTTTACTTATAATATTGGTTTTACCTATACCAGGTAAACCCTTAAGAAAGATTACTCTCTCCTTACCATTTCTAAATTCTTCTTCTATTTCATCAATAAAACTTTCTCGACTTGTAAAAAATGGATTACATGGACATAAATCATGATTGTATGATGGTCTGACTGTATTTTCAGCCAATGCATCCCATACATCCTCTGGATTAATCTTTTCTTTATTGATTAGTGAAGAAGTCCAATATCTCATTTTCTGGTCTAGTTTTGTAAATAATTCCTCCCCAATATCCTCATTAACTCCAAAAACTAAGGCTGTTTTCTCTATCAACTGTCTCTCAATTGATTCCAAATCTGGCTGACTGGTCTCTATTTCAAGTAATCTTAAGAATTCCATTCTATCATTATCTTCTGGAATTACTGATAATTGTTCTTTCCACTCTTCCCATGCATGTTCGTATCCAACAAAATGGATATCTGAATACTTGGTATTATCATTATGTAGCTGTCTTTTTAATTCAGGCAGGAAATCCTTTAAAGCTGGTCTTTTAAAACTATCAGACTTTTTCGTCGTAGATACCTTCTCCCCAAGCTTTCTGTTAGTAAATATCTGTGGAACAATAATCTTATAATTATTCTTTTCCTTATACCAAGATTCAGCTAATTCCCCTAAAAGTGAAATCTTACCGTCCGCTTTCGGTGATACTAAATCGGCATATGTCAATGTATCAGCAGCTCTTGTATGCTTAACCTGAATACACTTAACAGAATCATCATTATAATAAACTACAACATCATCAAGTCCCAAACTGATATTCGCCTGAAAAGCGACACTTTCTATGTTGCTTTCCTCATATAACATATCTAATAAATACATTTCTCCAACAGACCACTCATACCAATAAGGATCGCTCTTTCCTGGTTTGGTTGTTGATGTGTAACTGTAATTCATAATTCCCCCCATTTATCTTTTCACAAATGCTATTGTTCCGTAAGCGCTGCATATACTATTGCACTTGCAGCTGTTCCCCTTACTGTATCATAATTTACTATTTCTTAATCCTTACTCTCATAAAATAGAAAATCGCATTTTGCCAACACCTCAAACTGATTATTGATTTTTAAACTTATATTTTCCTTTTCCGTGTCCATATATCGGCTCAATAATATCCGAATTTTTCAAACATTCTACGGATATGAACTGCCGTTTTAATAGAGAAATCTTTCCCTGTTGGTGCGGATCCAACCAGAATCTCTTCTAGGTCATATCTCGAAAAGTATTCTTAAAATCCAACTTTTTTCACAGCATTTAGTAATATAAAATCTCTTTTATATAATTATACGCTCGCAAAAAACATAAACACTGCTTAGGAAATTTTAATCTTAGCTAATAATATATTTAGTGCCTTTGCCTTTGCCTTCCACTGTAATCACACCTTTTTGACACATTTCTTTTAGCAGCTTTGTTGTCTTTGATTTACCAAAAGGTGCATATGGTGCAACTTCACTGATTGGCTTTAGCATCGTCTTGCTTAAAAGTTTATAGATAACGATTTCATCTTCTGTCAGATCAGCATTTTTTTCAAATATCGGAAGCACAATTTTTATAGCATTTTCTGAAACTTCAAACGCCGGTTTTATCAAGCCTTCCGCATACAACTGTTTTATTCTTGTAATTCCCGTTCCAAATATCTCTACGAATCCCAATCTGTAAAATACATTTGCAAGATTTCTATTTCTTAAAACAGAAAGTTTACCAGATAGATATTCTTCCTCTGTTATTCCAGATGGTAACCCACCTGGAGAAACAATTTCGATTCGATCATCAAACATCAAAACTCTAATTTGCGAATCTACATCCCATACCCTATGAATCAAAGCATTTGCGATTGCTTCTCGGAAAGCCTCTTCCGGTATTTTGTCCATCTTCTTTCGAGCAGCACCTTGTATAACTTCATACTGGTAATAGTCCCTGAATACATCGATTGCTTTTTCATATACCTCTAAAACTGATATATTTTCAAAAGTTGACCTTTTTTGAATAATACTGATGTTTTCTCCGAATTTAACAATATCAATTCCCGGAAAATGATTATTATCTGCTAAAATCCCTGCTGCATTATTGAATCCATTTACATCATCATATAAGTTTAATGTCTTCAACGTATCCTTATCAAAATTTTTAATCCGGATATTTTCTTTCAACTTACGATGTAAAATTTCAAAGGACAGCTCCTGATATTGGCAAGGCAATTCCTCGAATCGAATATTTTTTCCGTCCAATACGAGCCTTGAAAATTCCAGTGTATCTACCTCTATCGTTGCTGTATCATTACGCTTGTATGCTTTCGATTTATATAGATATGGTTTATGGAATCCGCTTTTCACAGTAAGTTTTATCATCTGATCATTATTCTGTATCTCAAGCATATAGTCCGGCTGCGGCGTAATGCTGTCATTTATTTTGTTTTCAATATCCAGGCAAGCTTGCTTTACATCTGACAAACCTTTTATATTCCCATCATCATCTACTCCAAAAAGGATTATTCCGCCGTCATAATTTGAAAAGGCACTGACTGTTTTTAAAAATGTGTTCGTAATCGTTTCTTTGAACTCTAATGTCCTTGTTTCACGCATATCAATTGCCTCCATTTTGTTCTTATTAAATATATTATATGCAGAAATGCACAAAAAAACAATCGTATTTTTTTACGATTGCTTTTGGGACGATTTATTAGTAGCTACAGGCGTTTTTTTTACTGTCTTTTTAATAATTCAAAATCTCTAGTTTGTTGCTCATTAAAATCCTTACTACGACCTATAAGCAATATTCCCTGCGGATTAACAACCTGCGGTTTTACATTTCCAATTAACATCTTAGATAATTTTAAATAGAAGCTGTCTCTTTCACTTTTTAAAGAATTTAAACAAAAAATGTATTTTTCAATCTGCTGAATTGCTCCAGCAAATTTTATCCAATATATTTTTCAATATCTAATAATTCTATATTTCCATACAGCTTTAACCACTCATCTGTATTTGAATATCCAATATTCGCATCTATTATAATATCCTGTTTCAATGGTATCTTATATATCTTCAAAGCCTTTACTTTTTCTTCTGAATCTATCCAAAACGGGCTATCCACATCAGAAAACAAATAAAAATCTCCCTGAAGCACATCGCAATTATCACAACAATTGTTTATGTGACTTTCATTAGTTGTTTTAGAATATCTCATCTTATAATTATAATTCTTTTGAAGATATGTAAGTATTTTTTCTGGAATCGGATTGATGTGACCTGCCATTCTTATTACCCCACTCCAATACTCAACTTCATCTAAGGAGCTCTCCTCCACATCATAATCACTAAAATCATAAAAATCTTCTATTCCAAAACCAATAACTCTTGTTTCCTTACCACATTTAAAACAGCTCTACCTTCTTTCTAACTTATCTGGAGTATTGCAAATTTCAAAATCTTTCTCTAGACATTAACATCTTTATCCATTTTCTCAATCATATCATCTATTATTTTTTTATAATCAGAATAGAAGTTTATTTTGTCAGTTACATCCCAAATAGGCTTTGTAATTTTTATAATCACACTCAAACTTAATATCATCGTTATAACAATAAATTCTAATTCTATAACAAAAGATAAAAGTGTATCCATTTTTATTTGGGATATATTCATCAATGTACTAAACAATTCATCTACCATAAGTGTTATCATAACAGGAATAATTATCTTATAATATTCATATCCTGGTTTTATATTTCTAATTTTTAAATTTAGAAAATGACTAAATTCCTTTAATTCAGATTTATTTAAGCTTTTATATTTACTTTGTATATACTTTTCCCATTGATTGTATGTTGTAAATTTAATATCATCATTCATTTTTTTAATACCTTTTTATTTAAGCGTTTACAACGCAAAAACTTATATATATTTGTTTCATAATATACATCAAATCCATAGAACTCATTCAAATTTTTTACATTGTATATTTTATTCATAATATTGTCATTCTTATAATATCATTTTATACTTAACTTCTTCACTTTTCTTAATATATTCTGATATTCTCTTAATTCTTTATCATTCGGATTAATAAACAATCCATAACCAATTTTACCTAACATATGATTTATATAATTATCACGTTGCTCATTTTTATATTGTAAGTGAGATTGCAATCCATATTTATTAATATAATACATCTCTTGTCTTATTTGTTTTCTCTCTTTTTTGGCAACTGCATTTTTTCGTTTACAATTATACCCGTCACCTCTTGCTGCTGTCCCTGTCTTCTTGTTCGAGTCTTCTCATCATTCAATCTCATACCATACTTCTTTAATTCTCTTCTAACTAACCTAATCACATCTACAAGATTGAAATCTCCTGAAAAAGTCATATCGTATGAGTATCTTGTATATCTGATTTTATTCTCACCTGTATATTTTGCTATAGTTCCATCGAATTCTTTCATTACGATATTAGAAAGTGCCGCACTTGTTGGTGCTCCCTGGGGCAGCTCATTATCCAAGCTACATAATCCTGTAAGCATCATATCAACAGCTTCATTATAACCCAATTCAGAAAGTAGTCTGTATACCCTGTATAATTTAATACTACCAAAAAAATCGTGTATGTCCAATGTCAAAACTGCTTTTTGTCTTCTATAAAGCCTTACATTTTCTTTAATACCTTTTTTCTTAATATACGCCTTTGCATACGGACTCACTGGAATTTTATATAGAATATTTATTAAAATCCATTTCTGAATATCCTTAAGATTTGGTAATGGTTCAGCAATATCGTAACTGCTAAATAGCGCTTACCATAGTTTTTTGTTGAAATAAGTGTATAATATATAGAAGTATTCTTATCTTCAACCCCATTTATTATATCCTTCACCCAAACTGATTTATGTTCTATAATAATACCTGTTACTTTTATATTATCAAGAAACTGTTTATTTTCTTGAACCTTTTCAGATAATCTTTATACAATACTTGATGCATTATATCTTACTCTTCTTACATCATAATTCACATTTTTCTTCTGTATCTCTATATTGCACATTGTTCCGTTACCCAATGTACATAATGCATCAAGCTTAAGCACATTAGATATTTTTATCTTTTAATTTCTCCGATACGTAAATATAAGACTGCGGAATGTAATTAATGCCTATATCTTTTAATTCAATACATTTATTATATCTTTTTACCTTTCCAATTTTATATGCGTATGCGAATTCACTATTTTTATAATAACCTTCATAAAATTCCTTTGTTATACCTGAGTGTTTCTCTGAGAATTTCCAAAGATTATCTTTATTCATAATCATTTTCTCAACAACTTCCAACTCTCCGATAATTGCTTTTACTGGACTTGTCGCATAAACATATATTTTTTCTATATTATCAGTGCATATATTTTTTCTGTATTCATATTTTTTTTGACCGTTTAATATCTTATCAGCATATTCCGGCTTTATAGGCAGGACTATATTCTTGTCAAACTGTTCTTCATTCATATCACCATCAATATGATTTTTTATAATTCTTAAATCTGCACCTATTTCTTTTGCTAACTCCCTTGCATATTTTATTTCTTTATTTTGAAATAATTCTATAAATTCATTACTCCAATCTATATTATCTAACTCTTTTAATCTATACTTTATGTTCTTTACACTATCAACTATAACAATAATATTATCTATCCCAAATCTTTTTAATATTTCCAAAGGTATTTTCTCAATTTTGTTACTCTTATTCAATAAACATAAATGTCCGTCCAATATAAAATCAGTTTCTTTCAACCCACTTTTGCTCTTAATTATATTTAATTCATCCAACAATATCTGCTGATTTTCCTTTATATCATTAATCTTTTTATCCTTAAATTCTATTTTTAATCTATTTTTTATCAAATCACTTGCTGAATAAACACTGCATTCATATTCACTTTCTATTTTTTTACAAAAGTATGTTTTTCCAGCTCTATGTATTCCACACACTAGTACCATTCTATATAACCTTTCTTATCAAAAAAGAAGCTATAAATCAATATAGCTCCTTTTCTAACCAATCATTCTATTCTTCTCTCTTTTGCACCATATATTTATACACTCTTCTATAAATTCATCTATATTATACTTTCCTGACTTAATAAATCTCCTATAGATATTCTGCATATCCATTATTTCAAACTTATTGAAAAAAAGACTTTTCTCAGGCAATTCACCATTATATACATATTCAGTACTAAATATACTGTAATAATGTGGCTGTGTCTGTTCTAGCCTAAAACCATAATATTTAAGCAATGAATCAAACTGTACCTGTTTTGACTTATGCATCGTAATTACAGGATAATCATCCTCAAGCCATTCCAGACTTAACTGAATAAGTTTCTTACCGATTCCCTGATGCTGATATCTTCTGTCAACTCTTAATGTACATATCTTTTTTTCGTAATCTGAAGATTTCAATATAGCTAATCCTACAATCTTATAATTACTTTCACATATTATAATCTCTCTATCTAACTTCAATTCTTTACTATCTGTAAATAAATTGTTAAACCAATTAATAAAATCTGGATATTCAATTGATAATCTCCGAACAAACTTATAAATCAATTCATAATATAGCGTTTTTTCAAAGAAAGGGATATCTGAGTATTTATAATAATAGTTGTTATTATATGTAATCATAATAATTCTCCTTTCCACTTGAACGAATAATTAATTATAACACAATCTAATTATTATTCAATTACTTTCTTTTCCCTAATTTAACTTTTCCTAATACAATTGCCACAAAAATTAAAACAGCTACTGTTATAATCTCAATTACAATCTTAATAATCATAATGTCAATGGAACCCAACCTAGTGTTAAAAATTATATCTATAAATTCATGTATAATATCACTAATTATCCCTAGTGCAATTACACTTAATGCATATGCTATAATAGTTATAATTTTGGTTTTTGAATAATTCACCTTAACCAGACAGGAAAAATCTTCAATAAAATTTCTCTCATCACTTGATTTCTTTCTCCAGTGATACGCCAACACATGACCTTTGGCGAAATCTATCTTAGCATCCAAATAATCATCCCATATCTCTGGTTCTAATTCCCTACATGTCATACGCTCTTCACACAATGGTGTCAAATCATATGACGACGGCATCATTGCCAAAAAATGAATATTCTTAAAAATCGCCCATTCTTCTTTTCTGACAATAATTTCTGTTCTAACACTATCTGGAATATTTCTCTTTTCATTAACTTTAAAATCAATTATCCTTGTGCCTGAAAATGCACTCTCAAAAGATTTATTCAGTGGTTCACTATCAAAATATATGTGATTTCTTAGATTAACATTATTAATTCTCAATCTTATATAAAGAGTATTCAATTCTCTAAGTTTTTCTACTTCACCAACATAGTTATGGAACTTTTCAAAATCAAATCTAATCTCTGTTCCATCAGTTTCCTTTCTCGCTTCTACTTTACATACATCTTTAATAGCAGCAAAAATAGGAAATACCAGAAGCCTTTCTGAATTAGATAATTGAACAATAGTATAATTGTCCTTAGTTTCAATCTCACAATCATCATTAAATATAATATTAGCATTGCTTTTCTGTGATACAATTCCTGATAAATCTTTTATTCCATTAGACTCTATTTTAAATGGGCAATAAAAGGTCAGTTGTTTTAACAATTTATAATCAGATATTTTTATACCTATGTCCAAATATGGATTCTTTATATTTTTATCTGTTTTTATATCTTCCATTGACCAAAAATTCACATGTAGGTCAAACTTAGGTTTTGAA
>OGNC01000225.1_pt1 | contig 44042 bp, 64 predicted proteins | sample 1573311 | NCBI WGS metagenome assembly OGNC01 (sample SAMEA2581889, study PRJEB24529) | metagenome | biome: Human gut stool | place: China | collected 2011
TCTCGTCTTATTCGTTTGTCTGCTCTTTAGTGTATCTTCTGCCTCTGCCTACGTTGTTTCCCATCGTTATTTGATTCCAGACACATCATACACTGTTGAAATCCCGTGGTTCTTAGTTACAATGTCGAAAAATTCAAATAAATATGAGCCTTTTATCTATGAATTTGATTTTTCATTAGATCAAGCACTCAACTTAGTAAATAAATACAATTATAGTATGGTTGCAACGGATGTAAATAATGATAATTTTTCATTGTATATAATTATCAGTGACATCGACGAATCGCTGAGAACTGATTTTGAAAATATTTCCGATTCGATGTTTGACGTTTATGCTTCTGCTTTGGCAAAAGAATACTACTCTGATTCCAACAACAAACCATACAATATCGACGACAAATACAAGGTCACTCGTTTTGAACATGTCCGCTGCGTTGAACTTCAAAACAAAGGAAGCGGGAAAAAAGTTTTTCAGCAGTTTTATTTTATTCTAAATAACGATAAAATTATTTCTTTTCAATTTGATTATTGGAATCAAGATTCTCTTGAAGAATCTAAACAAATCGCAGTTGATATTATGAACTCAATTCAAGACGGATATATGTATTATCCAAATCTTTAAAAACGAAGAAAAGAGTGGTAAGGATGTTGGACTTTGTTCTTATTTTCTCGTGTCTCATTCCTGTTGTTCTGAAAAATGTAATGCCCGAACAATACGCTGCTTTTATTTTTCTGGCCGTTGCGTTCTTCATCGTCCGTTGGGCGTTCTATGGTCAAAGAATCACACCCTTGCAGCGTTTTATGCCTATGATCTTGCCTGCCGGTTTCCTTCTGATCTATTCGCTGGCCGCTGTTTTGGGTAAAGTTTCGCCCACATTCTCTGTTGTCGATTTTTCTGTGCTGGCTTATGTGTGCGCGTATTGCCTGATAACGCTTCTGCGTTTCTATGTTGTCTGCTCCGAAAAGAACTCATAAAAAAATCCCTGTCCGCGCGCTAACACGGACAGGGTGCAAAGAACCGTCCCACACAGAAAGGAATCGCAATGAGAAGGAACGATTTAATTATACCATATCTTCCTTCTTTTTGCAAACGTAAGAAAGAAGGAATTTTTTATGCCGAAAATCGAGAAAACGAAAACCGGCTACCGCGCCCGCGTCTCTACCGGCGAGCGCCTGCCCTCCGGCGGCTACCGCTATATTTCGCTCTCTGCTGCTACGAAAGCCGAGGTAAGGCGAATGGTTGCCGACTTCGACGAAAACCGCGAGAACGCCCTTTCTGCCCATCTGGCGGGGCGTGTGACGCTCTCTCAGGCGATGGATAAGTATATCGAGACTTGCCGCGCCGCCGGGCGCTCTCCCTCTACCGTTCGCGGCTATGTGACCATGCGAAAAAACGGTTTTGACGCGCTGCTCGATCTGCCCCTCTCCAAGATTACCCGCGCCGATCTGCAAGCCGTCGTCAATAGCTGGGTGCAGTCCGGCGCAACCCCGAAGACCGTCCACAACAAATTGAATTTCCTCTCTGCCTCCATGAAGCACGCCGACGTTGAGCCGCCAACGCGAAACCTGATCCTGCCCGAGGCCGAGCGCAAAGAAATGATTATCCCTCAGGATGAGGATGTCCAGCGCGCGCTTTTCTACCTCCGCGCCCACAACACCAACCTCTATATTGCCGTCGTCCTTGCGGCCACGCTGGGCTTGCGTCGCGGCGAAATCGCCGCCCTGACCATGGATGACTTCGACTTTGACGCGGGCACCGTGACCATCAGCAAAGCCTACTCGATGGACGAGCATGGTGAATACATCCTCAAAGCCCCGAAATCCCGCAGCGGCAACCGCGTCCTGCGCGGTCTGGATGCGCTCGTCGTCTCTGCCGTCCGCAACTTCGGCCACCAGCCGCCGAAGACCGTCACCGGCATGACCCCCGCCGCTATCTCCTGCGCCTATGCCGACATAAGAGACAAACTCAATCTTCCCGGACGCTTTCACGACCTCCGGCATTATGCCGCCTCCGTCATGGCCGCCCTGAACGTCCCGCCCAAGTACGCTCAGGAGCGCATGGGACACGCCACGCTGGACATGCTCAATCGTGTCTATCAGCACACCATGAACAAAAAACGTGACGCTGTGGCGGACGCAATCGCCACGCATAACGCCGCCCTTCTCTCCGGACAATCCTGCCAATACAAATAATTATGCCGCGAATTATGCCGCGAGCAAATAAGAAATCTAATAAAATAAGGGGTTTTAGGCCATTTCTTGACGGGTTCGACCCCCGCTATCCGCACCAAAACAAGGATTCTAGCAATAGCTAGAATCCTTTAATTTTTCCTTATATTACAAGGGAAAATCGACTTAAAAATCTGATAACTTATTAAAGCAAATTTAAGTAAATTATCATTGTTTTTAGTGAAATTATGCCTCGGATTATGACACGGAATTATGCTTTGCGCACCTCATCATTCAGGCGCTCGATAGACATGTCAATATGACACATCAGCGCCGCCGCGATCTCGTCCCCGTCCTTGGCCTTGCGCTCAATTTCGAGTTCGCCGAACACGTCGTCCCGGTCGCGTCGAAGCATTTCGAGCCGTTTTTCCGCATGCTCTTTGAACCAGCGTTCGCGCCCCGGCTGACCGTCGCAAGCGTCCGCGTAGTCAAGCAGCATCTGTGTATCGGTGATGCCGTCCATCAACACGGCAAGCAAATGTTTAATCATAGCGTCCTCCTTATGCGCGGTTGATGTAGTCCATTAGCCGGTCTATATCGCTTGAATTAAAGCGGAAGACATCTTGACCGATGTTAAAGCTGATGTTCCCGCCGTTTTTATTCATCTGGTTTTTGATTTCCGCGCCCAGCGCGGCCACATCGATGTTTTCGTCCTCCGTCATAACGCCAAGCGTCTTGAGAACCGGCTTGTACTTCCCAATCAGGTTCTCGGGCTTTGCAGCGGCCATGCCGACCGCCACGCCGTACAGAATCGCTTTTGCGCCGCTAATGGATGGGCGCACCTCTGAATCATAGAAGTGCGCCACACCCGCGGCGATCTGGTTCACAGTCGCCATATGTTTTTAGCCTCCCGTGCTTGCGCCAGCCGCAGCCGCCGTCGGCGCAGTCCAAGAATTATAGCGCGGCATAGGCGGCGGACAGATGTTGCTGTCCGGAATGACCGTCTTCGTCATGCTCTGAAGCGCCGCAACCTGATTCCGCAAGCAGTCGATCATGCCGTTGTTGGTCGCGTTGTACACCGCCTGCTGGGCAATCTGCCCTTCCACGCCGCGCAGTCTGCCGTCAAAGTACTCGTACACCTTTAGGATTTCGCTGTCCGTATGGATGTTCGCGTCGCGCAGCTTGACCTCGGTTTCCAGCTGCGCAATGCGCCCAGCCTGTTCCGCCTCATACCTCGTGACAACGTGGTTTTCGCTGCAACAGCCCTCCGCATAGCGCGGATTCCACCCGTTCAGCAGCGCACTACCGCCGCCCAGCAGACCGAGCGCAGTACCCGCGATGCCCAGACCCAGACCAGCACCGGCAACTCCCTTAGATGCGTATTCCTTATATTCCATAAACGCACCTCCTTTCTACGTCCATTGTCGCAGTTTTCGGGCGTTGTCGCGGGTCAGATAGAGGTCAATTCAGGGCACAAAAAAAGCCTCCCCTTTTGGGGGAGGTGTGGGTTAGCTGGCCAGACCCTGCATCAGCAGGCGGAACGTTTCGCGTCCCTTCGGCGTGATGAGTGTCTGTGTGCCGCCCCAGCCGCTTTTCTCGTTGACGGCCTCTTTCAGTTCGAAGAGGCCGTTGTTCTTCTCCGCATAGGGCATCAGCTTCCCCTTCTTGTCGCGGTAGATATACTTGTGGTCGAGCAGGAAGCCGACGAATACGCGCTCCTTGATTCCCAGTTGCTTCGCGGTCTCGCGGAAGTTCGTCAGCAGGTTTCTATCGACAATTTGGTCGAAGTACTCCGCTTTGGGCTTGTAGATTTGGTTCTGCACCGTCAGGTCGCTGTTGATGGCTTCAAGCTTCATCGCCTTTTCCCGCGATTCCTTGAGTTGGGTGGCGAGCTGGATGATCGTGTCCGGGTCTGTCAGCACCTCCTGAACCTTTGCGGGTGTGAGATAGCCGCCGTGCTTGCGGATGGCCGGAACGACTTCATCCGCGATCATCGCCTGAAAGCGCTCCGCCGTTTCGTTCTTGGCTTTCATGGCGAGGCGGTAGAAGATGTTTTCGGGGATGTAGTCGCCCGTGGTACACTTCTGTTCCACGCCCAGATCAGAGAGATAACCACGTACCCTCGTCCAATTCACAACCTCGTTTCCACTGTCAGCTTTCTTCGTGAACCCCAGCCCGCGCGCCACGGTTTCAAGGTTCAGGTATGCGATTCCGTCCTTCTCGTAGCAGGGGATTCCCTGAATGGTCATAATCTCGTTCATCTGTTCAGCTCCTTTCTTAGCCCTTCTTTGCGTTCTTCATCGCGCAGCGATAGCCCTTGCTTGCGCCGTAGCGGAAAGCCAGAGACAGCGCTTCCACGAAATTGTTCTGCATGATTTCACGCAGACACATCAGCTCGCCGTATGCCATCTCGTAGTTCTTGAATCCGTGCTCGTCCAGATTCGTCCGGTCGATATATTGCGTCATCGCGCCCTTGATATCCTTCTGCATATGATCCTCCTTGCGTCGTTGCGGCATTAGTTCTTCTTTTCCTTCTCCATCTCCAGCAGAACTTCCGCTGTGCCGAAAAGATACCAGATATGCTGCGGGTTTTGAAGCAGCTTCGTCAGGTCAATGATGGCCTGTTTCTTTTCCTGAATCAATTTGGTGAATTCTGCGTCCGTCATATATATTCTCCTTTTCGGTCGATAATTGACCTTACAGGCGGCATGTGGTACAATATTCATACCGACTGTAAGGTTGGTGACAGTGAGATTCGGGTTTGCTTGGTAGGCGCGCCGAATCTCATTTTTTTACGTCCTCATATTCGCGTTCGATTCCTCGGCGTATCACTTGTGAGCGACTTTCATTCTTAATGGCTGCCACTTCATCCAGTTTACGCACGGTTTCTTCGTCCAAACGAACACCAATTCTAGCGTCCTTCGGGTTCTCGCTTTTGGGACGACCCGTTCTGGGGGTCATAATATTCACCTCACTTTCTGTTCGACATTATTTTATTATTTGTCGAACAGAAAGTCAAGAGGTTTTTTTATTTTCCCCCGATCTTTTTTTCAGATGTTTTGTCGGCCTCGGCAAAACATTCCGTTTGTCGTCGCTGTCTCGCTCTGACGCGGTTGATTTTATCCTGCACCCTGCGCGATTCGCGCTTGACCGTCTCCGGCGAGATGTGCAGTCTCTGCGCGGTGGCGATCAGGCTATCCGTTTGCGCGCGGGTAACAAAGACTTCTTTCTGCCTGTCCGTCAGGCCGCAAGCTTCGATCAGCGCATCCCGTTCTTCCTTTGTGTATGGGGTAAACGTGATCTTGCCGCACACTTTTACTTCTCCTGTTCGACCGCGCCCTCGTCGTTCTGCTGTTTAATCTGTTCGAGCGCCTTCTTGACAAAGGCAGGGAACGGAACGCCGATGATGACCAGATTCTCCGTGATGCTCAGACCCTCGTTGGCGACGTAGAACATGCACATCGCGTCGCGGAAAATCTGCGTTCCCTCCGGCATCACGAGGTCAAGCTGTGCCGCCATAAAGACCACGACCAGCATAACCGCCTTTTTCAGCAGCCCGTGCCAGCCCGTCTTGCTGTCCAGCTTCCCGCCGTCCGTCTTCGGGCTTTTGCCCATCATCCCGCAAACGCAGCCTGTAACGTAATCAATGCCCATCATATAGCACAGCACGATCAGCACCGTGTCCCAACCTCCCATTGCGCCCGCGATTGCTCCGCCCGCCAGCGCCGTCATCTTAAGTACCTTGTCCCAGATTCCCGACCAGTTGTTCATGGTCATCCTCCTTTCAACTCTCGTAAATAATCGTCATTCCGTAAGCCTTTGCAGCTTCGTGTTCAATCCGACACCCGCGTGCATTCTCCCAGCCTTTGCAAAAATAAGCTGCATGGCAAAGCGACATATTTTCAAGGGATTTCGCAAGGAAGCACAAGGGGCGGTTTTCAACGCCGCGTTCCTTCATGGATTCCTGAGAATACCATTCGTCGGTGAACAGGGTATTGATGATTTCATAGCCGCGTTCTTTGAGCACGGCAATAGCGCGTTCACGGGTAGAGATGATTTCTTCTTTGGTTTTGCCCGCCATAGGCTGGGACAGCATAGCTTTCATCATAGTTCGTCTCCTTTCAATCTTTCGCGATTTCCCATTTCCCCGCCAGCGTGATATACACGCCGTCGCTCCTGCGCAGGGAAGTCGTTTCTTCGTCTTCCTCTTGGCTCTCCCCTTGGGAGAGCTGCCCCGAAGGGGCTGAGAGGGCATCATCCCTGACCAGATATTCCCCCGCCATGTACCCGGCCTCGCCGCTTGCCAGCGCGCCGAAGACCCAGCCCGTGCCGCCTGCCTCGCGGATGATGTTCACCCGCGCGCCGTTCTCGGCCTTGGCGATGATCTTTGACCGCGTGCTTGCGCCCTCGCGGACGTTGAGATATCCACTGGTCACGCTCACCGTTGCATTGCCATACATTTTTCCGTCGCCCTCCTTGTAGATCACGTCCTTGAGCGGCGCGGCAAACGCCCAGCCCGCCGCGTCGCTCGCCACAAAACCCGTCTTTGCACTCTGCGCATTGAGCACTTTTCCGTCGTCGCCCATCAGGCCAATGTGATAGACATCGCCGGGCTGCTGGCCAAACCAGCGGTTTCCGTTGTCACTTTCGCGCCACGCCCGCGTCTTAAAGACCGCATATCCCGGCTTTGCCTCCGCGATGGGCACATACTCGCCAACACGCAGATGCGCAATGGAGTTGCTGCCGTGCTCGATGCTTGCGCCGAGCTGCTTGTATGCCCAAACAAAAGCCCCTGAGCAGTCCACGCAGCCTTCGCGCGCCGCGCCCCACTCATACGCCCAGTGTTCGTCTAGCATGCGCTTAAAAAGCACGATGAGCGCCCCCACCTGAATCAAAGGCTTTCACACTCCTTTCCCGTTCAAGTCAAACTTTTTTGCGTCAAAATGTTTAGTTTGATTCCAAAATTACGCGAAAAGTGCCGCATTTGAGAATCAAGTTAGTTGACATTAGCGCCCTTGCGTCACTCCGTCACGAGGTCTTCGCAACCGCTGTCGATCAGGACTTCTTTGACCTTATCTTTCAGCAGGCGCGGAACCTGCGCGTAGGTCTTCTTGCCGAGCATAATCTGCTGTGCCCACAACATAGCCATCATATCTTCTTCCTTTCCGCTCATTACGAGCAATCCAAAAATGTTAAGCATACACAATCTCGCTCATCTCGAGGATGCATTGCAGCAGGGTTTCATTTTGGTTTTCGAGTGCTTTAATGCGTTCTTCCTGCGTCGGCTTCGGTTCTCCCGGTTCCGGCACTTCCGGCTCGACGTACACACTGCCGTCGTCGGAGAGCTGCACCGCGTTGTCAAGGGTGCGGTAAACGGTCGTGTAATCGCTAAAATCGCCGAGCTGGGTCACGCCGTCCATGCGCCACGTCGTAAAGCCTGTTGTTGGAGCGTCGGCGATACCGCCAAGCTCAATAACATGCTCACTGTGCCGCGAAAACGTTACTTCCCGGATTTCGTCCGATGCGTTTATCTTGATTTTAATCATTGCATATCCTCGTTTTCACAGTCAATTCCGTTCCTATTCGGTTCATATTTTTACCCATGTAATTTGTTTAGCGCCGTTTATTTGGACGCCCAAAAACGCCTCGCTGGCGGAACTGACGCCTATATAGTATGTGTCCGAATAATAATTTCCCGGCCAGCTTCCACCGCTAAGTCGGATAAAACCGCCATAGTCAGCCGGCATCGTATTTCCTTTGCGTTTTTCAGAGTAAAAACCACCGGACTTTATCGAGCCGACATTATTTTTTATGGATTTAACCGCTTCAGCGCTGGCGACTTTTTTAGACAAGTCCGTGCTTGCCATAATCTCTTCTAACGTCAGTGCGTCGGATTGATTGACTTTCTCGCCCTTTAGCTGATTAACCGTCGCTTCATCTGCCGCCCCGATATTCTCCCTTGCCTGCGCCTTTTGCGCATCATCAAGCGTCTGCGCCGTATACAACACAGCTTCCTGCGGCGCGTCTTTTCCCGGGTCTCCCTTCTCTCCTTTCTCGCCCGTCGCGCCCATGTCGCCCTTCATCCCCTGCGGAATCGTAAATTCCACCATCGGGTTTTCCGCCGTGCCGCTCTGCGTAACGCTCGCCGCCGTGCCCGGCTCGCCGGTCACAGCCGTGACGGTAAACCTTGGCGTTGCGCCCGTCGCGCCCGGGCTTCCATCCCTGCCGGGGTCGCCCTTTTCGCCTTTCTCGCCTCGCGCGCCCGGTGCGCCCGGTTCGCCCTTGTCGCCCTTCGCGCCGGGGTCGCCCTTGTCGCCCTTCGCGCCGTCGCGCCCCGGCTCGCCGCGTGGACCCTGCATCAGCTTCTCAAACCGAATCCTCAGCGTCTGGTTGACCGGCTGACCGAACCCGTTGTTTGCAGCGCTCGATAGCTCGCCAATCGCCGCCATGACGAATAGGATTCCCGGCGGACAGGGCGTGATGATCTGCTCTGCGTCCGTCACCTCGCCGTTTTCGTCCACGTTGGCCTGAATCGCCAGCCGCACATCCCAGACATATTCGCGCGGTTTCAGCCTCGCCGTGTCCTCACTTTCAAAGCAGACGACAAACCGCCCGTCCGCTTCCGGCGCAATCGTCTTTTCAATCAGCGCGCGCCGTTTCGGTCTCTCCCTGACGGTGAAAATCGCCCGGTCGTTTGCCGTCGGCACATACCCGGTTTCGTCCGGGCAAATCGCCATCAGCGCCGTGTCGCCCTCCGTAATCGAAATCTGGTTTCCGCTTACGCGAAACATCGCTTTTCCCTCCTTTTCTTCATGTATAGCCGGATGCCATCGACCATCATCCCCGTCAGTTTCACGCCGTTGAGCACCACGTCCTCCACTTGCTCACCGTTGAAGATCACCGGCACGTCGTTCTTGCGCATGAATGTCACCCGCGCCGAACCGTCCGCGTTGACGGCGTTTCCGCCGCCCGCCGTTGTGGATGGGCTGTATACCGTACCGCCCGCGCTGGTGAAGCTGGGCAGCCCGCCGATGTAGCCGCTTCCGCCGCCTCCGCCTGCGCCGCCGCCCATATACCTGTTGCCGCCATTTCCGCCGTACCAGCCGCCGCCTCCGCCACCACCGGCACCAGTTTCCAAGCCGCCATCTGCCCAATACCAGTCGCCTTGTCCACCTTGTCCGAAAGATCCTTTATCGCTTCCGCCTGAACCGGGTCCAGTCTGTGTTCCGCCATAGCCGCCGCCGTACCAGCCGCCGCCCTTGCCGCCCTCGCCGTTGGCCTGCCCTGTGCCGCCTCCGCCGCCCGCGACAAGCAGCACCGCCGCCTTGTCGCCGGACAGGTTTTTCAGCTCGCCCGTCTTCGTGGCGATGTGCGTTGCGCCGCCGCCCCAACCGGCGTTTCCTCTTCCGCCGCCGTTATAGGGATTGTTGCATCCGCCCACGCAGATGTAGTAGACCTCGCCCTTCTTGCAGAGCTTGTAGCCCACGCTGTACCCGCCTTTTCCATTGGTGTTGTAGTTGTTTCCATAGTTGCCGCTGCCATGCAGCGCCGAGTTAGACCCGCCCGCGCCCCAAACCTCGAATTTGTAAATGCCGTCATGCGGAATGGTGACGCTCTGCATCCCGCCCGTGTAGGCGTAGTCCTGATAGCTTCCCTTGCTCGTCGTAATCGCCATGGTTCACCTCACGTCGTTGTAATGTACAGAATCCCGTTCGAAAGCTGGAACCGAGCGCCGACGGGTCCCGGGTCGCCTTTGTCGCCCGGGTCGCCCTTGTCGCCCTTCGCACCCGGCTGTCCGCGCTCAACGCCCAGCGTCAGCACGAGCTTCCCGTCGATGTCGGCCATCTGCGCCGTGCTTCCGCTGCCGTATTCCCGCGTCTGCGCCTGAATATTCATGTTCGCCAGCCGCTGCGCCTGCGTGTTCGCCGACAGCGCCGCCGTGCTCGCATCCGTTCCGGCCTTCTGCGCCGCTTCCGCCTGCGTCTTCGCGCCCTCTGCCGCCGCGTTCGCCTCGGAAATCGCCGTGTTCATCTTCGAGAGCGTCAGGTTGATTTCCGTCACCAGCGCGTCCCATGCGTTTCCTTGGCTGGGCGTGACCTGTGTGCTCGGCGCGGGGCGGCTGATGGGCGTGAAACTCCCCTCGTAACAGGTTTTCGCGCGCGTCTCATCCGCCGTCGCGCCGTAGCTCACATAGACGAATACCTTCACCGCGCCGCTTCTTTTCAGATACACGTCCGGGATGTCCGCCATCCAGCAGCCCGTTTCCGCGTCAAAGGACGCGATGCGCGTTTCCGTCTGGCTGTCCCCCGCGTAGCCGTATTGCGCCTGCACCGTCACCACGTCCCCCGCAAGGAAGTCGTCCATTTCGGCCAGCTCGTCCGGGGTCGGCAGCCCGCGCATCCTGAGCCGCTGCCCCGTGTCGTACTGGTAAACCCCGGCAATGGCCGCGTTCTTGTGCATCCTGGATTCAAAATTGGCCTCGATCATCTGATTTCGCCCGCCTCCTTCTTTCGCCTGACCAGCTCGGTCAGCACTTGCTTTTTCGCCGTTTTCTGCATGTCCCGAACCGCTTCTATCCTTTCTTCGTCGCTCATTCGTTCCCATCTGTTTCCGCTCATCATCGCGCGCAGGCCGATCACGTCCCTGCCGCTTCCGTTGAACAGCGTGTCCGCGTAGGTGCTGTTCGCCCAGCGCTTTTCCTCGTCCGTCAGGCGGATTTTGAAACCCTCGTACTGGTTAAACCCGACCCTGCCGACCTTGAGTTCCTTGGCCAGCGTCTTGGTGATGCTCACCTCGTACTTGCTCGCGCTGACCATCTCGCCCGGCAGGAAGCTCGTTTCCCCTGTCCGATAGCTCAGGTCGATCAGCGTGTCCAGCGCCGCGTCGTTCTTTTCGCCCAGCGTCGTCCACGGGGTCGCAAAAGCGTTGAGGAAATGCAGCGCCGCGTTTTGGTTCTCCTGTCCCCAGTTGTAATAGCCGTTTTGAAGCGTCGCGTCGCCCGTGATGTCCGTCTTGACCGGAAGCGTCTGCCGCAGAAGCGGCCAGTTCTGGATGATTTGACGGTTGAGGAATTGCTTCACCGCGTTTTGGCTGTACACGTCCCGCACATAGGGGTCTGTCACCTTGGCCAGCGCGCGAATCGCCGAAGGGGTCAGGCGGCTCGCCTGATTCTCCGCGATGTTCTCTGCAATGTTGCTCGCAATGCCTGCCGCGTCGTTGTAGCCGCTGAACAGCGCGCTGAACCCGGAAAGGAACGAGTTGTCAAACAACTGGTTTCCCGTTTCGAGCGCCGAACCGTAGAGCAACGTTCCAATCAGCGACAGAACGTTCACGTCGTCGCCCATCTCTTCAATCGCCCATGCGATCTTCGCGCCGATGTACAGGGGCCCGCTCGAAGGCTGCGCAAAGTCAAGCGGGATTTCCCAGTCGCCCAGCTTGAAATATGTGCTGTAACTCCTGCCCTGCGCCTTGCGGATTACGCCCAGCTTTTTGTCTTCCTCGTCCTCGCGTCCGGGCTGAATCGCGCCGAGGCTGGCCAGCAGCGCGCCGACGATGGCCACGCCGGTTCCCGTCAGGCCGCGCCCGAGGTTCATCACAAACTTTCGCTGGTCGAAGTTCGCGCCGCCGTTGCGCTTGCCGTCCCATAGGCCGTATTGGATGATTGCCCGCGCCAGTCCGATGGGGCTGTACTGCATCATGCGGCTTGCGACGTTTGTCGGCGTTTTGAGGAAGGGCATCATGCTCGTAATCATAAGGTCGATCATCGGGCTTTCCCGCCGCGCGCCGTTGATGGCGCTGACGATGTTGTTGTCCTCCTGAAAAACGCGCTCCGTCGCGCGAACCGCCGCTTCCGTCTTCATTTCCTCAAGCGTCATGTCGCGCAGGACTTTGACCTCGCGTCCGTCTACGCGCTGCGTATCGGGGATTTTCGTTCCCAGACGCTTGATGACGGCCAGCTCCTCCGTGTAGCATTGCTCCCAGAACGGACGGTCGCCCACCTGCATGGCAAAATCCACGATGTTCTTGTAGGCTTGCAGCCATTCGTTGTTGAAGGTGCGGTTGTTGTGGTTCAGGTCAAAGCCGCTTCCGTGGCCGGTGTCCGCGTGCGTCACGAAATAGTCCACCATCGTCTGTCCGATCTCGCCGGTAAACGCTTCCCGGCCTGCCGCCCGCTCCGCGCGGTTCGGCGCGTCCGTCGTTCGGTTGCCCGTCCGTTTGGTGATAAACGCCCCTTCAATCGCGCCGCCGATCTTCTCACTCGCCAGCTCAAGCGGACGAATGAGAATGTTGCTGGAAACGTTCTTGATCCACGTCTTCGTTCCGGACAGCATGTTGGTATATCCAAGGGCATTGACCTTTCCCATCATGCTGTCCTGTGCGACGTTGGCCTGCGCGTTGTAGACGCGCTGCAACGCCGTTTTGCCCTCCGTCGTCACCGGCATGCCCTCAAGGTCTGCGCCCTCGGCATAGAGGAATGTGCTCATCTGCCCCGCGATGTAGTTCAGGTCGGCTTCCGTCACCACCGCAAGCCCCTGTTTCATCGCTTCGAGCTGCTGGCAGAGCGTCAAAATCCCGTCGCCGCGCACATTGTTGTCCGTTGCCAGAATGGCCGCCAGCATGCGTTCCTTCACGGTCGCATAGCTGTATGTGTCGCCGACCAGCTTTGTCCCGTTAAGGCCGTATTGGTCGATGAGTTCCGTCTTCCAGCTTTCAAGCGGAATGTTCCACGGGTTGTCATAGCTCACGTCGGAAGGCAGCTTGTCGATCTGCCGCTGAATCAGTTCCGCCGCCGTATAGACCTTTTCGAGCACCGGCGGCAGCGGTCTTTCAATGAAGCTGCCCTGCACCGCGTCGCCCGCCGCGCCGCTCGCGCCCGTCACAGCCTCCTGCGGCAAAACGGAAGTCCTGCCCTTGTTGAACGGGTTGTCCGGGTCGAACTCGCCCGTCTGGCTGACGTTCTGTTCCCTTTCGGCACCTTCCTTGCTTCTCTGCTGTCTGTCGCGCCATCCCTTCACCGGCGCTTGGCTGCCGACGGGGATATCGCCGTCCACCAGTCCCTTTTTCGCGTTGGCGTGGTCGGCTTTCTTCGCCGCTTCCACCAGCGCGCCCTCCGCAGTCAGCTTTCCGATGATCTGTCGCGCCTGCAACGCCTGACCGGCATTTGTGCCCTGCTCGTCATAGGCCTTCGCGATCACATAGGCCGTCGTCATCAGCCCTTCGTTCTGCGCCCGGATGCAGGCCACCGCCGCCGCCGCGTGGTCGTCTGCCGTCCATCTGTCCCGCGCCAGCAGGTCGTTCACCACCGCGTCAATGCCGCGCGCGTTGATATCGTCGTTCGCCCGCTGCACCTGCTCCCGGTTGGTCACGGTCTCGTACTGGTCTCCGCGAAGGAATTTCTTCACGCTGTCGGTCAGCACGTCAAGCTCCTGCGCCTTCTGGTTGCCGAACTGTCGCGGGGCGATTGCATATTCCATCTCCGTCTGTTGTCCGCGCGTGACCTCCCGCTCTACGGGCGCGGTCTTTCCGAACAGCTCGATGGTCGCGTCCTCGCCGCCCATGCCCTTTTTCCACGTTCCGGCTTCAAGAATGGCCTGCCTGAGCGCTTCCCGCGCCCTGACCAGCGCCTTGTAGTTTTCTACCGCCGCGCCGCCTGCCTTTTGGGCTTTGCGTCTGGCTAAAAACTGCGTCAGCTTGTTGTAGACCCGAATCGGGAAGGACTGCTTCGCGCCCAGCAGGTCATACACCAGCGTCTCGCTGCCCGTCCTGCCCCATGCGCCAAGGGAAGCCATCAGCTTTTCCGTCGCCGCGGCGGCCAGCTCCTTGTTCACGTCGCAGGGGAGACCCGCGTCCTCGTAGGTCTTGCGGATTTCCGCCGCGTCTCTGTCCATCGCCTCTGTATCGCCGCGATAGGCCGCTTCCAGCGCCGCCTTTTCGTAGGCCGCATAGTTCTTCGTGCTCTCGATGTAGTGCGTCAGCTCGTGCATGACCACCTGTCGCATCTGTTCGCCCGCGCCGATTCGGCTTGAAAGAATCAGCCGCCCGTTCTCTCGATCGTAGAAGCCGCGAACCTTGTCTGCCAGCGGCATGACGATCAGCTCAAGCCCCGTCTTCTGTTTCAGGCTGCTGGCGAGCTTCTGCGTCACCGGGTCAAGGTTGCCGCGCGAAACATCGGCGTTCAGATAGTCTTCCGCGCCGCCTTCTCCGATACTGGCCTCCATCCCGCCCAGCTTGCCTTTCAGCTCGCCGCTCCTGTCCAGCAGATTCAGAATTTCCGTCTCCGGGTGCGCGCTCGCCTCGTCCATCTGTCCGGGGATTTGCGCCGCCAGTTCGCGGAAAAAGCCGCTGTCAAGGTCAACGTCCGCGCTCTTGCGGTTGACACGGAACTGTGTGCCGTATTGGCGGTTCACCTGCGCGATTGTCCGCAGTCCCGTCGTGTGCAGCACCTCGGCAATCTGCTGTTCGTTCAGCCAGATGCGCTTTTTTCGAATGTCCCTGACCACCGGGGCGATCTCGTCCATCTCGCTCTGTGTCTGCTCCCGCTCGGTCTGCCTTTGGTATTCTTCCTGCGCCTGCTGCTCCCGCTCGGCGATTTCAGTCTCCGCCTTCCGGCGTGCCTCGTAAGCCTCCGGGTTTTGCAGCGCTTCCCGGCGGTCGTAAAGCGCCATCAGCCGCGCGCCGATCTCGTTCATCCGCGCGTCGAGCTGACCAAGCGTTTCCGCATCCATTCCCATGGCTTCCGCTTCCGTATAGCTCTGCGTCGCCGCGTAGAATTCTTCTTCCGCCGCCTGCTGCTGCGCGTCGAGCTGCGCAATCTCGTTGTCAATGGCCTGCATCCGCGCTTCCCGGTCGTCAAGCATGGCTTCCCGCGCCGCCGCGTCCTCCGCGATGACGGCCTTTCTGCCCGCCTGTCTCGCCTCTGCCAGCCGCTGTGCCGCCGCCTGCTGCATTTCGTCCGTTCTGCGCGCGGCGACCGCGCCCTGCTCGTTCGCGGTTTTCTGGTTTTCGCCCATGCGCACGCGCGCCTCGGTCATTTCCTTCTGCCGCGTCAGGTCGCCGTTCATCACTGCGTCGCTCGCTTCCGTGAACTGCGCCCGGCTGTTGTCCGCCGCCGTCTGCGCCGCTTCCGCCTGTGCGCGCGCCTCGTCGGCCTGCTGCTTGGCCTTTGCCGCGTGTGCCGCGCTTCCGCGCTCGTCCTTCCCGCTGATGATTTCCTCGGCAACGGCCTTGCTTTCCTTCTGCTGTCGCGCATAGTCGTTGAGCAGCGCGCAGGCCTGCTCGTCGCCCAGCGTCTTTGTCACGTCCAAAATGACGTTCTCCACGTCCGTCCGCTTGCCGCTCATCAGGTCTTGCGCCGCCTTCACGCCGCGCAGCGTGCCCACGCCGCTTCCCGCCGCGCCGGACAGGGAGAACAGCACCGCGCCGATGGCGTTCTCCACCGCGCCGCTGACAACGCCCTCCGCCGCGCCCTTCACGTCAAGGTTCTTGGGATTCAGCAAGTTCAGCGCCATATTCAGGCCGTCCGTGAACGTGATGTCCTCGCCCGCGTCCACCTTGCGGAAGATTTCGCCCAGCGCGTTGTCCGTCCAGTTTGCCGACAATCCTTCAAAGAATTCGTCGTGAACCACTTCGTCAAATTCGTTTTGGGCAAACGCCTTGCTAAACGCCTCGCCAAACGTTCGAATCGCCGCAAGGCCTCTGCAAGCGCCCGCCGGGTTGCGGATGATCCGGCTTCTCGCGGCTTCCGTCAGCGCGCTCATGCCCGTCATCCTGCCCAATACGCCCTCGAACGTGCCGAAGTTCGACGCGCAGTCAAGCCCCGTGTTCACCGCGCTCAGATATCGAGCGAAATCAATGCTGTACCCCTTTTGCAGATACTCGTCAAAGTTGTTCTTGAACCCGACGACGCTGTACCCTGTGTTAAAGCCGAGCAGGCTGCTGCCCGTCGCCAGCGTCGTTCCCGCCGCCACACCGGCCGAAACCGCGTTGTAGGTCATGCCCTTCACGCGCCCGAACCACTTGAATTCATCCTCCGTCGCGTTCGTGCGCATGTATCCTTCCATCGTCGCGATGTCCCGGCGCACCTCCGCGCTGTTCTTGAGGAAATCCCCCTCAAAATCCATCGGGTCAATGCCGAGCTGGTATACGTCCGCCGCACCGGCCAGCGCCTTTCTCAGCGCATTGGCGTAGTTCTCGTCGAGCGTCCCGCTGGCCAGCGCGCTTTCAATGTCCTTGCGGTACTGCGTCCGGCCATATGCGCCGTATTCGTTCTGGTATCGGTTCTGGATGCGCGCCGCGTTGACGAGCACCATGCCTTGAGAATAGCCCGTGTACAGGCTGTCCTTGAAATCCAGATACCATTGTTCGCCGCCCGCGCGGATGCCCGCGCCGACCGTGTAGCTTGCGCCCACGCCCTGACCGAAGGGAACGTCCAGCGCCGCCATTTCCTCGTCGGTGATCGCCGCGCCCTGCTGACTGATGCGGCTGGCCGCGCGCTCGCAAAGCGCGTTCATGTCCACGCCGCCCGTCTTGGCGTAGTATTCGTCCAGCGTCAGCCCCAGCGCAAGCGCCGTCTGCGTGTCCTCTTCGAGCAGCGCGTCCATCTGCTCCCTGAGCTGCGCCTGATAGTCGCCCGTGTCGATTACGCCCTGCGCGTCGAGGTTCAGCTTCACGCTGCTTAAGTCAAACGGACTGATCGCATTTTTGCTCGCGCCCGGCCTGAAATAGTCGTCCACCGCCGCCAGCCGCCCGACGTAGCCCATGTCCGCGTTCAGCTCGTCCTGCCCTGCCTGCGCGTTTTGGCGCACAAGCGCGAGCTGTTCCTCGCTGGCCGTTCCCTTGAGCGCCGCCGTGCGCGCGTCGCTGAGCGCCTGCGCGCTCGCCTCCTCCTGCGCCCTGCGCATGTCGGCCTTGTCGGCCAGCAGCTCGTCTCTGGCCGCGTAGATGCTTGCCAGCTCGTCCATCGCGTGTTCGTCCGTGGTGAGCAGGCGCTCCATCAGCGGCAGCTCTGCGTCGCCGCCCAGTGTCCCCGTTTGCTCCATCGCCTCGGCCTGCGCCGCCCATACGACCATCTGCGCCATCACGTCGCCCCGCAGCTCGTCTGGGAAGGAATCGCTCTTCATCACGTCGTACAGCGTCTTGACCGTCTGTCCCTGCGCCGCGATGTTCCCGTAGGTCACCGCGTCGGCCATGTCGTTTCCGAGGATAATACGCTGGCTGTCCGCTTCCGTCAGCGTGCCGATCATTCGCCGCGCGTTCCCGCTCTCTGCCAGCATGCGATCCAGTTCATCCTTGCCCGCGCCCTCGATCTGGTCATACCGTCCCTTGAGCAGCGCGTCCGCCGCCTCGCCGACGGTCTGCGCCGTTTCCTTTTCTTTTTGCGCCCTGCCTCCCTCTTCGAGGGAGGTGTCAGCGGAGCTGACGGAAGGAGTTGCCGCCATCCATTCCGCAAAGCTCATCCCGCCCTGCGCAATGATCCGCTCTTCCGGGGTCATCTGAACGGGGCCTTGCACTTCCGGCGCTTTGCCGCTGTCCTCGTCCTTCTCCTTGGCCGTCGTCGGGAAACCAGGCGTGGTCGATGCCGTCATCGTTTGGGAAACAATCTGGCTCTCCGCCTTCGCCTTCGCGGGATTTTCGGCCTTTTCTTCCGTCTGTTCGTCCTGCTCGGGCACCTTCCCGGTCAGGCCGCTCCAAAATCCGGGCTTCTTCTCTTTCTTCTGTTCTTCCTCGGTCGTGCGTTCCTCGTCTGTCGCCTCGGCGGGCGCGTCGTCTGCGCTGGCAGAAGGCGTTTTCCCGCCCGTGATTCCCGTGTATGCCTTGTCCAGCGCCGCCGTCAACTGGCTTTTCGCATAGTCGGAGTATTCGCTTTCCTCGATCTCCTGCCGCGCCTTGAGGTATGCCGCCGCGTCTTCCTTGTCGTGCTTTCCGTCGCCGTAGAATCGGTTCGCGTAGTCCTCTGCCGCGTCCCTGTATTCGTCACGGGTCAGGTTCGCGCTTTCAAGGAACGTGCCCACGCCGTCCGCATTTTCGCCGTAGAATCGGCTGCCCTCGGTCTGCGTCAGCGTCTTAAACGCCTTTGCCGCCCGCGCGCGAAGCGTGTCGTCCGCAATGGAATTGATGCCGCGAATCACCGTCGCCGCGTCCGCCGTATTTGCGTTGATGCTCTGTCCGTCAAAGCCCATCAGGGGCATTTCAGCCAGCTCCAGCATGGCCGTGTTGCGCGCATTGGCGTTCTTCTGCCGCGTTTCCTGCTCGCTGTCAATCTGCTTGTTCAGGCTTTGCTTCAGCTTCGTCTGTCCGGAAATGGTCAGCTCGTTGTTCAGCGCAAGCTTCATGCCTTGAAGGGAACCGCTGGTCTTCCCGGTCATGTCCATGACCGATTCGCCCTTGCTGTTCTTTTGCAAGCCGTATACGCCCGTCAGGCTCGGCTCGTCAAAGCTGGGCGCCTGCGCCGTTTTCATCGCCGGGCGTTCGGTATTCGCATACGCTTTTCCGATTGCGCCCGCGCTGTAATCCTTCGCCGTCGATTCTTCCGGCTTTTCGATCTGCGCGTTCTGCTCGTCGTCCTTCTTTTTTCGGTCATTCCACTTGCTCATAGGCTCTCCTTATCCGTATGAAATCGCGTCAACGTCGCTGCTTGCCTTTTTCTTCTTACTCCCCGACCCGCTCCCCGCGCTTCCCGTCGTGCTCGTCGTGTGGCTCGCCGTGTCGGTCGTGCCCGTCGTGTCGGTCGTGCCGGTCGTCTGCTGGGTGCCGGTCGTCTGCTGTCCCATCGCGGCGGAAATGGCCGTCAGGTAGTTGCTGTTGTACTCCCGGCGCTGCGTGTCCTTTAGCTCCTGCACCTTCGCCGCCAACTGGCTGGCAAAGTCCGTGTTCAGCCGTCCCTGCGTCTGGCTGTTCTGCTTCGCCGCCTGCGTGATCTGGTCTTGAATCTGCCCGGTCTTGCGCGCGTTCTCGTCCGTCAGCTCCCGTACAGCCTTCGCCAGCGCGTCGCCCTGATTGGCGAGCGTTTGCAGCGTGTAGCTGCTCCTGCCCATGCCCCGGTTTAGTGCCGCCGTCTCCACGTTCGCCTTGCTCTGGCGGTAGACGCTGTTCTGCTCGTCGATGGCGCGCGTCAGGTTGGCCGCGAGGTTCGCGATCTCCTGCTCCTTGCTCAGCTTCGTCGTTTCAAAATTCTGCTGGCTGGCCTCAATCCCCGCGTTGAGCTGCGGCCGCAGCAGGTTTTCCGCAAACGCCGCAATCTCCTTATCCGTCATGTTCCCGGCCAGCCCGCCGAGAATCTGGCTGAGCAATTCGCTGTCCAGCAGCTTCTTTGTCGTGCTCTGGCTCTGACTTTGGCTTTGGCTCTGACTGTGCTCTCTGCTGTTCGTCGTCGAGGATTGAAACGTCTCCGTCGTCGTTCTTTTCGCCATGTTCTCACTTCCCTTCCAGCGCGTCTAACCGCTTTTTGATCTTCTCGATCTCCGCGTCCTTGAGCCTGTCCGCGTTCCAGCTCGCCATACAGAAATCGCGCAGGAACATCGTCAGGTTTCGAACGTATGCCGCAAGCGTCCCGCCCGTCTCCTGCGGAACTCTCGGTTGCTTAAATGCCATGCTCACACCTCGTCAAGCGAATATTCCGCCTGCACCCCGCCGTAAATCCGCCAGCCCGCCGCCTTCGCGTGGCTTCTGATTTTCAGCTTCATCCGAACGCCGCTCACCTGAATCTTCACCCGGTAGTCCTTCCTCTGCCTTTGCAGCAGAACCACCCGCGTCTTTTCCCTGCGCTCGGTCTTGATCGTCATTTCAATCGGCACGTCGTTCTCGTCCGCGTCCGCGGTAAACCGCAGCACAAAGTCGCGCTTCATGTAGGCCTTTCCCAGATCGAGCCACGGCGTTTCCCACAGGCATTCCATCGGCGCGCCCAGATAGCCGCCGCTCGCCGGGTCGCCGTAGCGCAGCACCTCGAACGGCTCGTCCGCCTGCGTGAAGTACACCGTCCCGCCGACGGAAAAGAAGTCCTTGACGCGCATGCCCTTTCGAACCATGAACGTCCCGCGCTCCGTGTCGTATTCGAGCACCGTGTTGTTTTCGCTCAAAACGTCGCTCTCGTTTTCCTTGATGCACATGGCCAGATAGTAGATGTGGTTGCATACGCAGGCTCTCGCCGCGCCGTCCATCCCCTCCATGCGCATCCGCATCGTTTCATACAGCGCGTCCCGGCTGAGCAGCCGCAGCGTGTTTCCGTCGTACAGGCCGATTCCGTTCTGCGACAGGTACAGCATGCTCGTCCTGTCCGTGCAGATGCTCCGCTCTTCGACGGGTCCATCCGTGCCGTAGGCCTCCGTGATCGTGAAGCTGCTCGGGTCGGTGCCGCGAATTTCGAAGATCGTCTGCTCCTTTACCGCCAGCAGATACCCGCCGAAGGGTTCCAGCGCGATAAACTTGTCGCCGTCCCATGTCGGCTGATTAATCACGCCGCCGCCCAGCTCCGGTGTTTCAGCAACATTCGTCCAGTTGAACGGGTCGTATGGCCGCGAATAAAAGATGCTGTCCGGGTATCCTTCCGCGCCCGTTCCCCAGATGCGCTCTGCGTGCCGTCCTAGCGTCGCGAACTTCACCTCGGCGTATGCGTCGCCAATCGTCAGCGCCTTCTTCTCTACCCGAAGGTCGCTTCCGTATACCGCGATCATGCCGTCCTTCGCGTTGGAGAGGATCAGGATATCCACCGTCGCCCCGCCCTCCGTCGTCTCGTAGGTGACGGAAGACCACACGTCGCTCTTATACCCCTCCGAGCGCTTCACCCAGCCCTCCGTGCCCATCGTGTAGGTGTAAATCGCACCGCCCGCCGCCGCAACGTACACGTCCGCGTCGTCCGGTCTCGTGCGCCGATAGAACCGCGCCAGCGTCTCAATCTGCGCGCCCAGCGCCGGAAACGCGCGGCTCGTGCCGTAGCTCGAAGCCAAAAGCCCGCGCTCCGTGCGGATGTTCTGCGCAAGATAGGCGTAGTCGGTGTTGATGTTCGTGTCGCCCGCTGCCTGATAGACGCCCTTCGGCGTGGGGATCGTGAACCGCCCCTGATAATCGCTGTCTGAAATGCTCATCGGCGATACCTCGCGTCCGTGACCTCGTATAGATGCTCAAACCGCGTCACGCTGCCCATGCCCTGCGGCCTGATCCGCTGCATCGTCTGATAGAAGCTGTTCTGGTAGAACTGCGCCCGGCTCTGTTTGGCCAGATTCCCGCTGGACAGATGGCGGTAACAAATGTAGTCCGCAAGCGCCGCGTGCGCATATTCCGGAATTTGCGGCTCGTCGCTCCCGTCCTCCATCGGGTAAAACGCCACCTCGCATACGGCGCGCAGCGTCTTTCCCGTCAGGTCGTCCCGCCAGACGTGCAGCCCGCGCCCGTCCGGGTCAAGGTCGTAGCCCACGTCATAGCCGTATTCGTCCCGCAGCTCCACCACGCGCGTGGCCAGCATGCCCGGAACGGGTGCGTTCCCTTCCTCGTCCACATCCGTATAAAAAATCCGGCGCGGTTTCATGTACTCGCGAACCGCGATGTCGTAGCCCATGTTCGCGTATACCTTGAAACTCTCTTCGTATTCGCTCACGTCCTCCGCGTCCTCGTCCAGTTGACGAAGCGCGTGCGCGATGATTTGGCTTAGCGTCATGGGCTATCCCTCCTTAAATCTTGCCGCAGTCGCGCAACAGGTTGTACAGCGGTTCGGGCATGTCAATCGTCGTGCCCTTCATAAAATAAAAATTCACGCCGTTCAGACCGACGAACTGCACGTCGTCGCCGTCGCCCGGAATCTTCGGGATGTTCACCTTGACGGTCTTGTAGGTTTCAACAACGCCCGCCTGCGTCATCATCTTCTTGATGTTCGCCTTCGTCGCCTCGCACTTGTCCTTGAGCACGGAGCTTTCCATTTTCATTGACGTGATGGTGTTGAGATTTTCCATGTTTGTTCTCCTTTCGATCTAAAAGAAAAAGGCGGGAGTGTCCTCACACCCCCGCCGATTATTAGGCGGTAAATCCGCACTCGATGCGAACCGCGAACTCCGGCTGTAGCAGCTTCGCCGCGAAACCATCCAGCTTCCAGCCGACCGTAGAAATCTGGTCGAGCGGGTCAGCCGTGCCCGCACTGCCCGCAGTCTTGACGACAACACGCGGCTTGTTGCCCTTGAGGCTCGTCAGGCCGTAGGCGTAGCGGCCAAGCACAATGACGCTCGCCACGTCCGCGCCGCTCGCGCCCACACCCTCAAAGATTTTCGCCTCGGTGCTCTCCACAAAGCGGATGCCGAACAGGCGGCCAACCTCGCCCGTGTAGATGTTCTCCTTGTCCTGATACTCGCTCACCTTGACCCACGCATCGTCTTCCTGAAGGTCGTACACGGTGTCGGGGCCAACGATGGCGACGTAGTAGCCGTTGAACTTCTCCGCAAGGTTCTTCTTGAGCGTTCTGACCGCCTTGCGCAGCTCCTTGCTGGTCAGCTTGTCTGCCGCCGTCAGTTGAGCGCGCGCCGTCTTGCCGCCCGCGTAGATGACATTGGTGCAGGTCGCCAGCTCATCGCGCACGAGCGCGTCCACGCTGCGCGCGCCCGCGTCGCCGAAGCGCTGAACGCGGCGGGTGATGTTCTCATCGAGGTGCACCATGTCCAGCCAATCGCTGCACCTCGCGTAGTCGCCGAACTGCTGAATGGTGGTCGTGACCGCGACCTCGGCAAGCATCTTGCCGTCGCCCGGATTGCCTTCCTCAAGCGCCGTCGTCTTCGCCGCGACCGGAATCATCTTGCGCATGTTCATCGTGATGCCGCTGTTCATCGGCATGCGGTAGTTCTCGCCGAACTGAAGATGAACCAGATGCGGTTCAAACGTCCGCAGCAGCTCGCGGTTGTAGTAGGTCTGCATGCCCGGCGTGAGGCCGGTGCTGGTCGTCATGTTGGTGTTGGTGTTGGTGTATGCGTTCGCCATAAAGCGTCCTCCTTAAAATCTGACGCGCTTGCCCTCCATCATCATCTCCTGCGCTCTGTCAGAAAAACGGGCAAATTCCGCGTCTGTCATGTTCTCGATTTTGTTCTCTTCCGGCACATTGCCTGCGCCCGCCGTCTTTGCCGTCGGTACGCTGCGCCGCTTGACCGGCGTGGTCTCCTTCGGCGCGGCCTCGCGCTGCAAGTATGCTTTGGCGGCCTTACGGATGCTCATGCCGCTGTTCACATCCTGCTTGACCTGCTCATCGCCGGAAAAAGCCCGAAGCTCTTCCATCGTCCAGCCGTCGTCAATCAGGCTGTTCAGCCCGCTTGTGATCTCCGCCTCGCGGTTTCCGGCCTGTCCGGCCGCCGCCTTTTCCCGCTCCTCGACAATCTTTCGCGCGGCCTTCTCGCTGATGTCCGCGTCGCCCTTGGCAATCTTGCTAGCCTGATAGCTTCTGAGCGCTTCGGCAATCTCGTCCTCGGTCATGTCGCCTGACACGCCCCGAACCTTCGCGGAGAAGTCCAGCTCTTTCTGAAAACCCTTCCTTTGGTTCGCAAGCGCCGACGCAATCCGTCGCGAAAACTTGTCCTTGTCCCCGTCCGGTTTCTGCTCCTGCGTTTCCGGGGCGCTGTCCCCCGTCTGTTCAGCCGTTTCTTCTTCCGTTTCCGAAGCGCCGGTCAGGTTGTCCATGAGGTCATCCAAGCTGATCTCGTTGCTTTCCTGCGCGTCGTCCGCAGAACCCATCATCATATCGACCGCATTTTCAAGCTCATCCATGTTCGGTATCCTTTCTTTTCGCGCCTTTCCGCGTTGTCATTCAAGCAGGGTTGTCCTGCGTCGAATCTTCACTTTGCAGCAGCCCGCTGTAATCTACGCCCTGCCGCTTCTTTTCGATTTCGGCGGGCGTTGCGTCCGCCTTCCGGTATTCGCCGATTACCGCCTGCATGCCCTGATTCTGCGCCGTCAGCGCTTCAATCTGCGCCTGCATCTGCTCGATCATGGCTTGCTGCTGGCTGTTATTTTTGACCATCTTGAGTACGCTGCTCTTCGTGCGGTAACCCTCCATCAGGCTAATGACCGATTCCGGCGGAAGCGCCTGACCGGCCTGCCCGCAAATCTGCGCCACCTGCATCAAGAACTCGTTGTCCGCCTGAATTTGCAGCGGATTGTTCTTCTGCACCTGAACGCGAACCGTGTAGGCAGGCTTGGGCAGCTTCCCACCCTCGCGCGTCGGGGCGATCAGCTCAACAATCCTGTCCTTCATGTTCCCGCTGGAATCCCAGCCGCCGACGATGCGCACCCTCCTGTCCGCGTCCAGATAGTCGCTCAGCACCCACAAAATCTGTTCGACCATCCGGCGGAAGGCGTTCTTGAACCGCTCGGTGTGCCAGCGCGTCGTTTTGCCGCCTGCTTCCTGCAAGGCCTGAATGGCCGCCGCAGCCGTCACGCCGAGGCCACCCTCGCCGCGTGAGAACTGGTTCTGTCCGCAGTCCTGCTTCATACTGTCCACCAGATATTCAAGTGTCGTGTACACCTGATTGTTGATGGGGTTCGCCTGCACCACCTGCATGGCCTCGCGAACGTCGCTGCCTTCCCACTCGATGATCCGCTTGCGCATGTCGGCCACGTCGTCGGGGTTCACGCCGCTGCCCTTGCGTACAAAGATGCGCTGTACGCTGCTTGCGCGCGCGTTGTCGTCGATGTATTTGAGCATCCGGTCAATCGCCGTCTGCGTGTCGATGTAATCATGCACAAGCCCTGTTCCGAACGGCCTGCGCCATACCGACCGATACTTGTAGAGCACAAACGGATATTCCCCGTGCGCGTATACGCCCTCCGGGTAATCGCCTTCCTTTACGCCGCCGAAGCACAATTCCGTACTGTACAGCAGCGCGTGACCGGCCATCTGCGCCATGTGTACGCGGTTCTTTCGCGCCTTTGCGTCGTACCGCTTGTACCAGAACTCAATGAGCGTCGTCCGGCTGTCGCCGTCCACAACGTCCTGTGTCGCGATTTCCTGCGCGTCGTCCATATGATCGCCGTGCACATACCCGCGCGCATGCGGGTAGTGTTCCTCCACCCATGCGACCGTGGTATGCGTCACCTTGAAACAGGCGCGCCCGTCCTGAATGTTCTCCTGCGTCGGGTCGGGATAGAAATCTTCGGGATGCCACGCAAGCACGGAAACCATGCCGTTCCCGTCGTCCGCGTCGTCGTCCCAAAAGACCTGTGCAATGCCCGTGCCCGTAACCGCCGCGTCCTCGATGATCGTCTGATACGCATCCGGCCATGCCGACTGATAGAGCACGAAACTGACCACATCGCTCATTTCCTCTGCGCTGTTGGCCGTGTCCTCGCGCTCCGGCAGCATGAGTGCCTCCGGCATGTTGTCGATCTGGTCGGCGATTACGTTGTCGATACAGCTGTTGAGCGTGTTGGACGGCGGCGACGTAAAACTGCGCTCGTTCTGCCGCAGGGCGCGCATTGCCCGCGCGTCGCGCATCTCTTGGTGATCGTCCCGCAGGTCGTCTACAAACTCGGAAAACAGGCTGTACGCGCGGGAGACGAGCGCCTTTTGCTGCTCGTCAAGCGGCTGTTCGCCCGCGTCGCACGGCGCGCTCTGCCGAATATCGCCCGGCGGGGAATCTCTCTTTCTCTTATTCATGTGTCCTCCTTAATCCAGCGGGTTCCATACCGGCTTCTTCTTCACCGGTTTCAGCAATCTGGGCGCAATCGGCCTAGACATCAGGAAATACCGCGTCTCGTCGTAAATGTGATCCTCGCCCGCCGTGTCGATGTCCTCAACCTTGTGCTCGTCGTAGCACAGCGTCGGAATCGTGCGTATGAAATCCTTGCATGTGCTGAACACATACATCATCGGCCTGCCGTCCTCGCCAAAGCGCAGCCGCTCGTGTAGCTGCATCTTGCCCGGCATGCGCGTGTTGTCGCCCTTGCGGAAGATCACGCCGTTGAAGACCTTGCGAATCTGTTCTTCCACGCTCGTCCCTCGGCTCTCGTCCCAGATGGCCGGGTCGGCAATGCCCGTGATATGGATTCCCTCTTTGAACTCCGGTTCGAGCCAGTCCGCCATTCTGGCCGCGATCTCGCCCGGCGTAATCATCAGGCCGACATTCGCCTCGCCCGCCTTGCAGCCGTACAGCTCCTTGTAGCGGTAAACCCGCCCGTCCGGGTCAACCGCCCACGCGCCCAGCGAAAACGGCCTTGAAAAACCGTGGTCAAAGCTGACGTACCGCGTCCAGTTCAGCGGAATGTCAAATGGGTCAATGACATGCGTATTCTTCCCGTCCGCGTAATGCGCCGGGTCGTTGGTGAACTCGGGGAACGCCTGCCCCTCGAACGCATCCCACTTGCCGTAAAGCAGCGCGTCCCGCAGCTTGGAAGGCTTGTTTTGAAGCTCGACGATGTACATTTCGTCGATGTGCGGGTTGTCGTAAACCGTCGCCGGGATGTATTCGCAGACCGACTTCTTGGTTTTCATCTTCCCGTCCTGACCCATGATCTCCGTGTTCTTGACAACCGTGTGCGTTCCAACATCCGTCGAATCGACGAACCGCGCCTTGACCCAGCCGTGACCGGGCCCGCCGGGGTTGCTCGCGCACCGCACGCAGGGATGAACGCCCAGCCGCTTCGGCGCGCGCAATCTCGTCTTGATGTAGTTGTACATGCCTTCCGAAAAGTGCGTCAGCTCGTCAAAGTACAGCCACTGGATTTCAGCGCCCTGATACTTGATCGTGTCTCCCTCGTCGCTCAGGTGGCAAAACCGCGCCGTGCTTCCGTTGACGAACCGCATTTCATGCGCGCCCGCGTAATACTGCCCCAGCGATTCCGGCACAATCGAGCGCATGGTTTTGATGAGCGTCTGTTCCAGCTCCGGAAACGTCCGGCGGAATAAGTATGCGTTCGTCCCCGGATATTTCAGGCAGCGGATAAACGCATCCCAGTCGATCGCATAGCTCTTTCCGCCGCCCGCCGCGCCGCCGTACAGCACCTCTCCGCTCCGGCTCGCGTGAAACATCCGCTGCTTCTTCGTCGGCACATAGTCAAGCGAAATCTGGCTCATTCGCCTTCATCCTCCGGCATGTTCACATCGAAACCGCCGCCCGTGAACGTGATGTTGATATCCCGCTCCTCTTCCTTCGGCGCTTTGATGCCCGCCCTGTCGAGCGTGTCCCGAATCGCGTTCTGCCACAGATACTGGAAAGCCGGGTCATAATTCGTTTCCAGTATCTCTTCATTGCGGTCAAGTGCAATCGGCACCTGTTCCAAAATTCGAAGCTGCGCCTGCGCAAGCCGCGCTTCCTTGAGCGCCTTGATCTTGTCCGCGTTCTCCGCCTCGCACAGAATCCGTCGAATCGTCATTGTGCTGACACCGTATTCCTCCGCCAGATCAGCAACGGATTCATAGTCCTCTACATACCGGCGCACAACCTCTCTGCGCTGCTCCGGCATCACCTTCTGGTTCTTCGGCGGCGTTCTCGCTTTCTTCTTACTCATGCTCGCATTCCTCCTTTTTTCATCCTTGCCCATGAGTATAAAAACATTTCCAAAGCGCGCTTTCGCTCTGGAAATGTTGGTTTGGCTTTTTCTCTGTCCCCGATTTTCCTTTCGGTTTGCCCCGGCAGGGGTACGCCCGCCGGTCGGGGAGGCATATGATATCGCGGGTAAAGCCCGCGCGCAGGTGGTCAATGTGGGGTTGGGGGTGGCCTCTCCGCGAATCTGCTTTCAGATTTTGCGCCCTGCGCCGTGTGTGTGGCGCGCTGGTGTACGCCCTGCGCGGTGACGGGCTATTAACCCGCTATCCGTCGGCAAACAATCCTATATAATGCTGACTTTCTCTGCGTGAACAGCTCCCGCGCGGCATAATCCGCGGCATAATCACCCAGCATCCCGCCGCAGTCTCTACTATATAAGGAGGGACGCCCGCCAGTCGGCAGCTGGCCGTCATCCGGTCGGCCTCATCTGATGGAGCAGCCCCCAGCCCCCCGGCCAGATCGGCGCGCGGTGAAGCCTCCCCGCCAGCGCCCCCATCGTGTCCCCCATCGTGTCCGGCCTGTCTCCCTCGTCAGCGTCAGCCGGTCATGCGATCCAGCCCGCGCCCGATTGTGAGCACGTCAGCACGTCGCCGCAAACAGTCGCTTATATGGTAAGGCGGCCGCACGTGCAACACGTACAGCCGCCCGAAATGTCATAATTACGTATAATCGCCCGTAGGCCGCGGCGACGAAGTCCGCGGACCTCGTCCCGCGTCCGAGGACGATTATACAATATCATACTGTCAAGCGTGGCGCAAGTGACACACCATGACAGGAGTGACAGACCCACAGCAGCAACTTTCCTTCCGATCCACTCCCCGCATACGAGCGCAAAAAAGCCCCGGCGAGCCGTAGCCCGTCGGGGTGAATGTGTCAGGTGTCGGCCTGATCTGCGTCATCTGGCTTCGCAAAGCCATCGCGCCGCATGCGCTCGAAACAGGCCTGCTTGATGTAGACTTGCACCGGCTGACCAGCCGCCGCAGCCGCCGCGCGTATCTGCGCGCCGTCGTCCTTTGACGGTCTGATTGTGATGCTGTCTTGTCTCCGATTGTATGCAATGTTGCCGCGTATCTTTGCCGCTGATGTTGTCGCCATGATTTAATCCTCCCTTCTCATCTGATGTCCATAGTATACCACATTCACGCTTTTCCAGTCAACTTGTACAACTTGCACAAATTTCATATACAAGTAGACTGGAATATTCGTTCACATTTCCGGTATTGCAAAGGTTCCAGTCTACTTGTATACTGTAGCCATCAAAAGGACAGCGGCACAAACCGCGACAGCCCCCACCGGGGGCAGAAAGAGAGGATAATTATGAAGACCAATTATAACAGCATCCGCGAAGCGCTGGAAGCCCGCAAAGACCGTAGCGCATGGGATCGCGGCGTAACCGCTTACGCGCTGGAACTGGTGGAGCAGCTGGCGGAGCGCGCGGCCTATGAGGGGCGCGACCCGCAGACGGGCAACGAGCGCCGGGCGTGGATGCTCAACGGCGCACAAACCTGGAGCGAATACAGCTGGGGCGGCTCTGCACTGATCTATAACGGCGACATTGCCGCGCGTCTCTGCTCCCCGTCCGAGCTTGTGAAGACCCGCAACGGCGAGCGCAGACCCAACGCCCGCGAAGAGTGGCTGGACACGCAAGCCCGCGCACTGCGTCAGGCTTGCGCCCGCATCGACAGCATATACAGCCGCCTCATGCTGGCGGACGGAAAGGAGTGATCACACATGAAATACACCACCGCCCGCCGCGCCTATTATGTGCGGTATCCCCGCGACTTTTCCAACGAATACGACCTGCGCTATACCGTTGGCGGCGCTGAGCTGTCCGCTAGTGACGGCTGGGAGCGCATCACCCGCCGCGAGGCCGAGCGACTGGCGCGCGCAGAACGTGAGCGCCGCCGCTGGGAGCCTGAGCGCAGCGGATACGCCGACGCGTATATCTATCCCGCCGACTAATGACAGCCGAAACGCCGCCCCACCGGGGCGAGCGTCCGCCGGGAATCGCCTCCCGGCGCTGATGATGGCAGGCGACAAAACCGAAATTGAAAGGGGATCACAGCATGATGACTTTCACCGCAACGCGCGAGCAGCGCGACGAATTGGAGGGGCTTGCCTACTGGGTATCAGATCGGGCATGGAGCCGCGAGCGTGGCGAGCTGGACGAGAACGAGGATCACCGCACCGATACAACGATCCGCGCCATCTTTGACCGGCTCGACCGGCTGGCCGTCCCGTATTGGGTGCAAAACGCCGTGTGCCGCTGGGCGGAGGACTGGCGGCGCGCGATGAAAGAGAATCTGCGCGACGCAATGCGCGCAAAGCAGATTGTACTTTGACAGAAGGCTAAAAGAAGGAGGAAAAACCATGAAAGATTATTACAAAATCCCCGTGCATGTCGAAGGCTGCCGCACCGAGTACGGAAGCGGAAAGCATCGCCTAATCATCGACGCTTGCCAGCTTGCCGATGATCTCTATGAGGTCATCGCCATGAGGCCGACAGGCGCAGAAATCGAGCTGAGACGGTTCCTAACCGAATCCGAGGCGCGCGCAGATTATGCGCGAATGGTCGAGCAATACAAAAATTGGTGAGGTTTTCCACCCTGCCCGGTCTATCTGGGCAGGGAAGAAAGCCCCGGCAACGGGTAAGCAAGGAGGTAAATAAAAAATGTTTTGGTTTCTATTTTCCGTGACCGCCGCCATTCTGGCGGCCTGTGTGCCCATAATGAGCCACATGTCAACCTTTGGAGGCGACGCAGATCACCTCTAACCAATCGGCGTGATTTTGATTTACGCCGAACAACGTTAATGCTATAATACAGGTGCAGCCCATCAAGGGGCAGAAAGGACGAAACAACATGAAGAAGCTTAAAATGCGCGACACCCTCACCCGCGAAGCGTATGAGTGCCTGACCGCCGCCGAGCGCCGCCTACAGCTCAAGGTTGAGCAGGCCAAGGAGTACAGCGGATGGCGCCGCTTCCCCGGCACTTGCGGCGCATTGCTCGAGTACATCCCGGATGACTGGTGGAGCAAGTACAGCGCCGAGCACATCGGCGATGTTATGCGGCTGCTGAAAGCTGCCTACGATGCCGGGCGGCAGTACCCAAGTCCGGACGAGTGGCAGCGCCGGAAGGATTAAAAAAAGAGAAGCGGAAGATCACTCTTCCGCTTCTCTTTGTAGCACCCACGCTACTAAACAATCCAATATTTCAACCCCACATGGAGACGTTGCCATCTCCAAGACACATTTATTATACATGACATATTCTCGGATGTCAACCCTTTTTTGTTTGCCGCCCAGATTTCTCTTGCGTTTCTCTTGCAGCTTCTTCCCGATTTGCGCTGCTGATGTCTGTTTCCAATTTATACCGGGCAATGAGTTCTTCCCGCAATTTTTCCGCCGCGTTGTACGCATCTTCCGCACGGTCGAATGTCCCTTTGGCGTGATACTGTTTGCCCTTATAATAGACAGCCGTGTAATACCTGCCACTTGGCAGTTGCACGACCCCGCGATAGCCGGAAGCGTTGTTTTTCTGCGGCTTGTTTGACCGCAGTCTTGCAAAATTGCACCCGTCAAAACGCCCCAGCTTTTCGTCGAGCGGAACAGTGTTCAGGTTTTGGCGGCTTTTCTCCCGCCGGTTGCATCCGCAGCTGACTATTCCGCCGCTCCGCAGCCACCGCGTCGCAACGTCTACGATGTTCCCGCAGTCGCATTTGCAGCGCCAGTAGACATATCTCCCGCCGTTTGATCCTATCCGTTCGAGCACCGTCAACCGCCCAAAACGTTGACCAACCAGATCAAGTTTCACGCCCTTCACCGCTCGATCAGCTCCTTCCTGCGCTTATATGATATCATAATACGGTTCGCCTTGCAATGTTACGCGCAAAAAAGCCCGGCATTTAGCCGGGTTTATTTTTGCTGTTCGCCGCCCTGTATATCGCCGACTTGTATCTAAACGCAGTCCGCTTGTGGATTCCGGCCTCTGCGCATGCGGCCTTGAGCGGCCTGTCGTCGATGTAATACAGCCGGATAAATGCCCGCATCCCCTTGATGTATTCGCCCTGCTGGGGCTGATACAACACGATTCTGTCAAGCGCCCGCAGCGCTTTCTTCTGAGCGCGCAGAAAAGCCGCATGCTTTTCATGCAGCTTTTCTTTTGCGCTCAAATCCTGTATCAATCCGGCTTCCAGCCCGCGCACCGCGCCGCGCTGTTTGGGCATCCCGTCGAGATCGCTTCCCTTCGCACTCCGGTTCTCGTACTTTTCAAGCTCTAGTTTGTACTCATACGCCGCGAAAGAGCAATCAATCAGCGCTTGCGCGTCTTTTCTTTCCGCTCGCATTTCGCCCTCCATTTTTCCCGGTCGAGCCACGTCACGCCGACCGCCATCGCCTGCCACATGTCGCCGCGGAAGCCGTAAAATGTATCAGGGTTTGCCTTTGTTCCCCGTCCGCGCTCTTGATCGTGCCGTGCGAACCGTCGGATGAGCGAGGCGCGAATCTGCCCGTCTGCGTGTTTGGGCGCAGTCTCCGGCAGCGGCGGCAGCCCGTTCCGTTTTGTCGGGATGAGGCAAGACCGCTCATCCCGCCGGAAGATCGACCCGACCATCAGCCCCCGGAGCGACGCCTGCCAGCTGAACCGGCCAAACGCCTTGATCGTCTCGATGGTGCTTTGCCCCATCACCGCGCCCGCCGCGCTCCTGTCCGTGCTGCTGTATCTCGGCTCGATGTCCTCGATGATGACCGCATCCAGCCCCGGCGCGTCTGCGATGATGGACAAGACCACATCGTTCCCCACCTTGTCCGCACTAAGGATTTGGTATTGATCGTCTAAAATGACGTAGGCGCTTTCCGTCGTTCCGGGGTCAATGGCCATTATTTTCACCGTGCCCTCCTTTTCTGCTGGTCAAGCCAGCGCTCGTGACTGCGCTTTTTGCCCGTGCCTTCTATGCAAGCCGTGTATCGGTTTTCCAGCGCCGTCTTCCTGCCGTCGGCATACGCCTTGTATCTCTCGCATCCCGCGTGACAGCCGCCTCGCGGCTCACGCAGTCGCGGCATGGCGCGTTATTCATGGCTATCACCTGCCCACGGCGTTTCCCGCCTTTCCGCTTCCGTCGGCTTGCACAGCCAGCAGCGCCAGAAATCGTTATAAGACGCATTCTTCCGATAAAATTCATCTCCGCAACGATCTACTAGCTTTGTGAAATCAAGCTCACATCGTCCCCATCCCAGAATAACTACTCGTGCTCTCGTCCTCAGGCGGTCGTCGTACCACATGACCTCGCTTTTTGCAACCTCTTCCAGCGTCAGCACGCGGTTTTTCGGTTTGACGCGGCGCGACGACACAGCTTGCAGCCGTTCTTCAATTTTGGCTTGCGACGTGTTCCCGATAAACTCAAGTCGCGGCGATGTGCTTTCACACGTCACACATTGATACCATGCCGAGAAGAACTCATGCTCGGTTGTATGCGGAAGAACGTGGAGCGCCATTCTGTCTCCGCAATACGGGCATTTAGGCGTTTCGCTCATCGCTCTTTCCCTCTCTTTCCGCTTCAAGCTGCTCGATGTAGGCGAGCATGTTCAGTATCAGGGTTTTAATGCAATTCTCGATCTCGTAGTACGGGCATTGCTTGCTACACATGCCATTCGTGCAAATTTTGGCGAAACTCTTTAGCTCGTCAGGCGTTGCTTTCATTGCTCTTTTCCTCTCTTTCCGCTTCAAACGCTTCGATGCAGGCGAAAACGTCAAGCATCAGCATTGTGCTACAACTCACGTCCTCGTAATATGGGCAAGCCTCGCAGCACTCACTCAAAATGCACAGGATCACGGCTTTTTTGATCTCATCAGGCGTTTTCATCGCTCTTCCTCCCGCTTCCAGATTTAAGTTGCAAAACCATGCTGACAAGCTCATCATTTGGCACATTCTCCTTGCCAAACAAGGATTTTTTAAGTTGACGGCAAGTTTCAATCGCTGAAATCGCCGTTCGTTGCTGCTCAATCCACTCGTCATAGGCGGCGGTTCGGTTGACGTTCATCGTGTTTGCCAATCTAGTAAAAACGCCAATGTTCTCATTTAGCCGTTCAAGCATACGCTCCTCGGTGGTGCTCATCGTTCTTCCTCCTTCGGCGGTTTGGGGAGCGGCATCCAGTGAGTAACTTCGCAGTCTACTGGGCAGTTATACACATCGTCCGGGGTAAACTGCCTATTCTCCCACCAGCCTTTCGCCACGAAATAATCATCATTTTCTTCGCTATAAGTGCCGTACTCTTCTATGTCGCACCAGTTCCAGCAGCTATTCTGTGTCAACATGGTTCCGTCTTCATAGATAGCCGGGCAGACAAACTTAAATCCATCACGGTTACAGTAGATAAGGACTTCCTGTTCGTTCTTCGGCGGCCCGTCCTCAACGCTGATCCACTCGTTCTTCTTCACAAGCGCTATGAGCTTCTCTATCTCCGCTCGACCAATTTCCAAGCAGAGATTGTGAAAGTCAAGCGGCACAGCGTCCACAATAGGCGCATCGAGAATCACTTTGCGCACATCGCAAGACAGCAGCACATCATCCTTCGGCATAGCTTCCAGCAGAGCATCCACATCAATAAGCCTTTGATTTTTCGCTTCACTCATGGCTTTCTTCGCGTCCTTCTCCGCCGCCAGCTTTTCCAGCATGTCGGCAGCTTGCAGATTTATGATGCTGCCGCAGTCGTAAAACCCATAAAGTGCGCAACCTGTGCAACTCGCGCTACCGCAGAGCCTCAGTGTCTCGGCCAGCTCTTCCGCGCTTAACTGCGGAATTTCGGGCTTCTTTTCCGCATACTTGCACACCTCCGGGTGTTCGCTCGTCGGGCATGTGTCGATGCGATACGGACACTCGCCATTGGTGCACACGCCCTCAAACTCGGCGTACCATTTACATTTCATCGGTCATTTCCTCCAATATTCGGAAAAACATTTCGTCGATTTAAAAATCGCTTTACGGTTTACCCAGCGCGCGAAACGCCTAAGTTCTTCCGGCGGTTCAGTGTTTGTTGTAAAGTCGCGATAGGGCTGTGCAAAAACCTCCGCGCCGATTTCTCGCAACGCAAGTGCTCGCCGCTCCGCCGAATCCACATCCTGCACAAGCAGATAAACAAAAACCCGGTAAGGCTTTACCCCTGATTCGCCCAGATATCGGATCGCACTCTTAACGGTATCGAGTACAGCGTCGGTGTCGCAGCTCATACGGACAAAACGTATCCATTTGAGCCGCGATAGCATCCTTGCAACTTCTGGTGTTATCAACCTTGCGTCCAATCCTTGGTTAAAATCTACGCGGATATTTTGACCGCCCATATCTTCAATTTGCGAAAGCCCGTGTTCACATGCGAGAACATTATTGTCCATAAACACTATATCTCGGCTATCTGGGCGTTTGATTTCGCGCCACGTTCGATAGGGTCGAATCTGCCCTTCTTTTTTCGGCACGATGCACCACGGGCATTTTCGTACACAGCCGCGTGTCAAAAAACCTATAGCATGCTTACAATCGGGATAAATGGAGTAATCCGGAAACATTGCGTCGATTTCTTCCGGCAGCTCATCCATGATCCCATAACCCGTCCCACCCTTGATGGTATCAAGCGGCAAGTATGGATTTTCCGGCGTAAAGGTGAAAATCTTGCTACTATACACACGATCAAAAGTCAGCATTGGGTTCCACCATTCCACAATGTCCCCCCGTGCCTTGTGCCATGCGGATATCTTCATCAGCGCCAGATTGGGAAAGCCTGTTCTGTCGCTGTCATGCAGACCGATCAGCATCCGCTATCCCCTCCATCACATACAGCACACATGTCAACGCCATGCTGTTACCCAGCGTCATTTAGTCGTCCTCCATCTCGTCCAAATCATCCACCAATGCCAGAAGATGCGCTCTAACCTGTTTCACGCCGCGCTTGATGCCTTCTTTTGCGTAGGCTTTGCGGGCGTAGTAGGGTTTATAGTGCTCGATTGTTTCTTCAAGCGATTGTACTTCCAGCGCAATCATGCGTATTCTTTCTTGTGCTGTCATTTTCCATGCCTCCACTCTCTCCCTCGGTTGATCTCCATCTTCGCCTGCACCGCTTTGTCAATGTCGATACCCAGATACCCGGCGGCGGACAGCGCCGTGATGATAACGTCCGCCAGTTCTTCGCGGAAGTGATCTTCTTCTTCTTCAAGCACCGACTTTAAAAGCTCCTGATTCTCCACGAAAACGCGCAGCGTTGCATGAACTCGTCTCATCTCTTGCTCGGTATTTACAATTTTGTAAATCTGCAAAAGCCCAGAATCCCGCAGAGAATCGCTATTCACAAACGTTTTCAGAAGATAGTCCTCGTCCCACAGCCCATGTTTCATCGCGTCATCGTAGATTTCATTTTTCAATTCGTTCAGCATGTTCTTTCCCTCCGTCAAAACAGAATCCCGTCGTCACAGATGATCTCTCCGCGCCTCGCTGCCCGCTCCGCAGCGCGTCGCGCCATCTCCGCCTTGTGCGCCATCTCCGCCGCTTCTCTCGGCTTCTGCGCAGCCCTGAAACAGGTATAACAGCAATACCAGTCAAACGCGGTGCCCGTGTGCGGTTTGGTCAGCTTGTAGGCGTAGCGCAGGCTCGCCACCGAAAAGGTCTTTCCGCAGGTCTTACAAACCTTCGGCGGCATTTGCTGGTAGGCCGTCGCGTTGAATATGCTTCTCACCGTCAGCACAGCACCATCGCCTCCTGAACAGGCGGCCGCTTTTTCTCCGGCTTTTCGGGTGCATATTTATTCAGAAAGTAAATCTGTCCCTTCGGCGTGATGAGGGTCGTCGAGCTGATAAACGTCTTGTCTGCGCTGCTGACCGTCCGCTCGATGCTCCGCATCAGCCCCATATCCACGCTTCTTTGCGTCGGCGCGTTTTGGTCTTTGGCGTTGGCCTTAATCACAAAACCGTCGCGCCGCAGCAGATCGTACAGCCGCTTTTCCCCGGTGTCGTAGCCCCTTTGCACCATCAGCTTCGCGAGCTGACGGACGAGAATATCCCCCTCCGCTTTTTGTACCGTCTCAGCGAACAGCACCTTCGGCGCGTCGGCCTGAATCTTCGCGTTTGCCGCTTCGAGCTGCTTGTTTCGCTCGGCAATCTTGCGCTGTGCAACCATCAGCGCGTTCGCCAAGAGCTGGTCGTCGTCCATCGTCTCCTGACCGGCAATGTATCCGCCAGTTTTGCGGATGCTCGGGATGACCTCGTGGGTAATCCAGCGCTTGAAGGCTTTGGCCTCGGGCTTGCGGCTGCTCAAGACGAGCGCGTACAGGCCGGGTTCGTTGATAATTGTAGCCATCTGCGCGCCGCCTCGCTGACCGGAATGACTGTCAGTTAAACTGAGGGTCATTTTTTCGTCATCATCCAACTTGGAAACCGCCATGCTGCTGTTTCCCAGCCCCAGCGCCCGGCACACATCCGCCGCAACAAACCACGGCTCGCCCTCCAGCGTCACGGCGCGCACCGCGCCAAACTCATCCTTGCGAAAAATCGTCACGTCGTTCATGGTCTATTCCTCCTCGTCCAGATTAACCGTGATGCTCTTAAAATACTTGTGCCGTTCCTCCGGTGTCATCTCTCGAAGTTGTCTCGCGTATTCGTCCATGTCGTCGCTTGCGGCTTGCAGTCTCGGCGCATCCTGCATCCCGGCAATCATCTTCCTGTCTGCGTCGATTCGCGCCTTCACGTCGCCCGGCATCATGCGAATCTCCTTGTGCACAGCCGCCCGCACCGCGAAACTACGCTGAAAATTGCTGGCGATCACGCTCTCGCTCACGCCGTCATTGCTGACTGCCCACTCGTGTAGCTGGCTCGGCGACCCGACGACCTCCTGCACCACCTCCGGCAGCTCGGCAAACTGCTCCGCGCTGTGATACGCGCTGTCCTTCATGGCGCGCTTGACCAGCCCCCAAGCGGTTTGTGGGGTCAGTTCAAAGCCGTGTACGGCCTGATTGATGACATCCAGCTTTTCGCGGATTTGCCCGACCACGGGTGGGAAACCTTTGGTGTCGTTGGCGATAAATGCCTTGACCGCGTCGCTTACAAGGCTTGCGTCGTCGTCGGCGAAGAAGCTGAGCCATACGTTGGTCATCGCCTTAACGTCGTTCTCGTTCATGTTTGCGTAAAATCTCGGATAAACCGCGTTGATGATTGCCAGAATGTCGCTCATCTCGATAAAAGTCATGTGACACTCCCCCTGCATTTCAGCGATTGCAGCGCAAACGGGTTGCGGGTCAGCACCTGTTCCGCGTCTCCTGCCGCGCCTCCGTTGCTCTCAGCCGCTCTCTCTGCCCATGTGTACCCAGCGGCCTTCTCTTTTCGCAGAATCCCACCTACATACCGCCAGTTCCGGCTTTTCTCCGGCGCGCCCTGCAACTTGTCGATGGCCTTGAGCAGATTGTTTGCCCCGTGTTCCGCGCGCAGACTGTCCATGCAGTCCTGATCGGCCAGCGCAGAGACCGGCAGCCCCACGCGACGAGCGGCCTTCTCCGTTTCGGCCTGCTCCTGCCGGATTTCCCGCAGTTCGTCGTCGGTCAGAGGGGGTACGGGGGTACTACTACTATCGTACTCTCTCTCTTTCTCACTCTCTCTCTCTTTCTCTTTCTCTCTCTCCTTCCGGTTTGTTCCGGTTTGTTCTGATTTGATTTCGGTTTGTTCCGGTTTGTTCTGATTTGATTTCGCTTTGTTGCCGCTTGATTTCGGTTTGATTTCGGTTTGTTCATCGGCGTTCATACGATTCGCCGCTTTGTTTCGACCGGAATCAAGCGTCGGTCGAATCAGCTTAAAACATGCCGAGCAGCTTCCAGAAAGTTCCGGCTCTTCTTCATCGAGCGCATACGCCGCGATTGCCAGCAACAGCTTTGTGCATTCTTCGACCGACAAATCTTTCATCGCCTCGTAGTAGCTGCGATAAAATGTGAATTGGTCACGCTTCATTTTTACCTTCCTTTCTTCGGGGTGATCTTTGCAAAGATGGGGCAGACCCCGGAATCGAACCGGGCGCGCGGGCAAGGTGCTTCGCGTCAACAGCAAAAGGAAAACAACACGAATCGGAGGCGTTAAAAGAAGAGGGATTTACATTCAGCACCCGCGCGATACCTGCTATGTCTGCCATGGGTGCCGCCGTTTTTGCCCGGCGGCAGGCCGTTTGTGAAACGTATTTTATTTGCCGTCTTTCCGGCTGCCAGAAAAAATGTGCGTTGCCCAAACCTTTTGAGCCTATTATTGTTGGTCTTTTGCTCGTCTTTCCGAGCCGCCAGTGTGAATTTGCCTGCCCTGTGTCCTCCTTTCTGAGGGGCGATACCGTTTCAAGCGGTGGGAAACGTGCTTACAAAATATGGATTTCTCCTGCTGCTCGGCGCGCGGCGGTATCGAGCCGCCCCTTATCGCGTAACGCCGCTTTACGTCCCGCGGTTGCTCTCCTGAGCTGCGCGCCATGTGCCGGGTTGCCCCGGCGAAGATTAGAAGGGCAGCGGCGTATCGTCGTCGATCTGGGTAAACCCTTCTCTGTTTTCCGACTGCTGAGAATAGGAAAGGAATTCAACGTCGGCCGCGTTAATCGTCCATGTGCGTTTCTTCACGCCGTTTTTGTCGGTGTAGTCGCGGCTTCTCATTTCACCGGAGACCAGTACCTTCTTTCCCTTCTCGATGTACATCGAGCATACATTCGCGAGACTGTCCCATGCTACCACGTCGAAGAAATCAGTCTCGTATTCCTTCGTCTCCTGATTCCTGAATTTTCTGCGAACCGCAACGCTAAAGTTGCAGCAGTTCTTCCCGCTCGGCGTGGTTCGCATCTCCGGCGTGTGCACGACATTTCCCGTGATGATGATTTTATTCATGGCTTCTATCCTTCCATTTCAAAAAGCATTCAAGGCACATCGGCCTTCCGACCTCGTGCGCCGTTCCTTCCGCGATTTGTTTTGCGCTTCGCTTCAAGTTTCCGTTTTTGTCGATCTGGTCGTAGATGGGTTTATTGCACTCGGAACAGGTATATCGCGTTTTTCCATCAGCCGGAGGCTGAGCTTGAGCGTTCTCCTGCGCCTGATTGGTTGGTTTCTGAACGCTGGAGTATTTTGTTCTATCCTCTTTCCAGTAAACGTCTGCACCGATTCCAATCTCTTTACACGCTACGCTGATTGCATCTGTAAGCGCCATTTTGTAGCACTCGTCGGAAGTGTAAAGCCCCTTCGATTCCTTTGTTACAAGCATGTTTCCGCCGATTCCGATAACCGGGGAGGAAGTTTGTCCATCTTCCTTTTTATAATAAAGGCTGATCTGGACGAAGGAACACCGTTCTCCGGCGTTACCTTCCTCACTCCAAATCTTATCAACGGTATACCACCATCCTTCGCCAACGGGCCCGAACATCTCCGTCAGCGCTTTGATTCTCCACATCGGGTTGATATCCGTCTTGCCTTTCAGTCTGCCAGCGCTTATGGCGCGTTGCGCTTCGGCCGGAACCGATCTCTTCATGTTGTACAGTCTCAGATTGTCCGCCATCTTTTCACTCCCTGTCCATCGGGTCAGCGACGAACGGGTTTCCCCCGTCGTCCCAATCCGACAGCGACCCGTAGTAGGGTCTTCCGTAGGCCATCGGGCGCTCGTCGGTGTCCTCGCAGCGCCCGCAGCCGTCACATTCTTCCTTCAAATTGATTTTGCAATGGTACATTGTCTTTCTCCCCGCTGATAAAACGGCCTCTGACCCTGCGCGGAATCTGGATGGCTTCATAGCATCCGTCTTTGAGAATCTGTATCGCCTCCAGCACCTCCGGGTCAATGTCGTTATCCTCGGCAAATGCGTTGATGATGTTCCCCGCCCAGATAAAGCGGTCACTCGTCAGCATCCTCGCCCCACGTCTTTTCGAAGTCTTCAATGAACGGATTGTACACGGTTTCGCCCTCGACCAGCCAAAGGCCGTTCTCGTCCTGCACAACCTTCCCCTCGTCGTCGTGGGTGTATATGTACCGCAGCTCGAAAACCTCGCTCAAATCGCGCCTGATCTCCGAGAGAATATCAACCAGCCCGTCAAACGTCGTCGCGCAGAGCGCCCTGTCGGAAATGTCCAGCACATAGCGCGTTTCTCCGTGCCGGTCTACGCTCGCCGTCAGCGACATCAGGTTGCCTTGGAGCGTAAAATTTTTGATTTTTCCTGCCATGTTTTGTCCTCCAGCTCGTCCTTGTGAATCCGTCGATATTCCGCCCGCCGCCATGCGCTGGGGTCGTACAGCGTAATTTTGCCGTTCTTCTCGCATACGCAGACCGGGCATCCCGGGCGCGGATTAGCCTTCATGTTCCTTTTTCAGCTCCTGCTCGATTCGCACCGCCAGATAGAGCAGCACCCCAACCAGCGCCGCCAAGTCCAGAACCGCCAGTGTCGCCCACAGCTCGGTCATAGTATCACCTCCATTCCCAGCGCCCGGTAGAGCGTCCTGTACGTCTGAATCGTCATCATCTCCGGCCGCTTGAAGTACCGGCACAGCGTCGGAACGGAGATTCCGGTTCGCGCCGAAAGGGTGTCAAACGTAATCTTTTTGACGCATTTTGTCTGTTGCAAGCCGTTGATGATCTGGCTGTTCAGCTCCTCGTTAATCTGTTTTGCGCGGCCTTCTGCCGTCAGCGCTCTAACCTTCGGCATTGCTTTTTCTTCCTTTCTGTGTTAAAATGAGGATGTATTGTTTCCTCTGTGCCGTTCCGCGCTGCAACGCGGGGCGGCTTTTTTATTTCACCTGTTCCCATGTGAAGCGCCCGTTCTGCCCGTTGCGCCACTGTCCAAGTCCCTTGAACGAACCATAGTTCAGCGCTTCCTCGATGACGTTCCACGTCAGCGCGACGCTTTTTGCCGTCTTCTCGTTGGCGATCAGCGCCAGCGTGAATTCGATCTCCCAGCCCGGGCGGATGATCTCGCTTGCCGAGACGCTGACGCGCGGGCCCTGCATGGTCATTGCCCGCAGCGGCCTTTCAAAGATTTCATCCGCCTCCGTTACGGGCTTGCCGCCGCGCGTGAAGTGGATGTAGTCCGGCTCAACCAGAATCAAGTTGTCTACCTTCGAGGCCGGACTGCCGATCTTTACTTGGCTCTTGAGCACACCCAGCGCCTCTTTCAAGAATCCCTTGATGACGTAATCCGCCAGACAGAGCACACCGTCGTCCCGCAGGAAGACCGTCAAGCCCTTGGTTTCGAGGTTTTCCTCCGGCAGCATAGCCGTCTGTTCCTCGCCCTTTTCCAGCTTTGCGGCCTTTGCCGCGATAAACGCGCTGTGTACCTTCGGGTTCGCCGCCTGCGCGCCTAAGATTTTTGTCGTTCCGTGCAGACGATACGTCCGCTTTTCCATTTCGATCATCGTTTTCTTTCCTTTCTATCGCTTGGTTCTATCGCTTGCTATTCAGTTTTCGGTTGCTTTGCCGCTGCGAGGCCGCGCGCAGCTCTGCCATTGCTATGCTAAACTCTGCTCTGAATCGCCGTCGCGATGCGCAACGGTGCAGAGCCGTCGCATTACTGCGCAGTGCCTCAGCTTTGCTATACGCCGCAATGTCATCGCATCACTAAACTCTGCAATGCCTCCGCGCTGCTGCGAAATGCCATGCCCTCGCTGCGCTTTACGTGGCATCGCCCTGCCGCCGCCTTGCGTCGCGTAGCATTGCTATGGCCGTGCCAAACAGAACACTGCCTTGCCGTCGCAATGCCAAGCTGGGCTATGCCGAAGCTATGCACAACGCCGCCTTGCCGATGCGTTACAACACATGGATTTGCCCTCGCAATACAAAACGTGGCCATGCCATCGCTTTTCCTTGCACAAACTACGCCATGCCCCAGCTTTACGCCGTCTGCGCGGCCTGCTTGCCGAGGTTGTAGCCCGTCAGCATCGCCGTTGCGACCGTTTGCAGGCTGTCTTCCTTCGCGTCCGGCAGCAGGCGCAGGAGCGCCGCCAGCGCTTCTTCCTTCTGCTTGCGCGTCAGGTTGCTTTTTGCCATCATCTGTCACTTCCTTTCTTTCCTTCCCTTTTGAATCTGTGTTATACTGTTGAGAACGGGAAGGAGGTGATACCATGTCTACCGAATTGCGTCAACAACTCGCCCTTCTTTACGCTCAAGCTCGTGCCAGCGGGCATAACGTAACGCCGGAGCAAATCAAAGTCTGGTTTGATGAAGCTATGGATGCTTACGCTTATAAGCCAGACAGTCAAAAGAAGGAAAAGCCCGAATGGGATTTTGCCTTGCGTGATTGACGCTCCTGTGCCGGATGATTAGTCGTCATCCGGCTTTTCTAATGCCGCTTTAATGCCGCATCTCGCCGCAAAGCTGATCTTTATGCTCTCCTTGCAGAATCGAGCAACTTCTCTTTTGCTCAAGATTCGCCCGTCGCGGCATTCCCGCGCGATCAGCGCGAATAGCCCGTCCAACATCGCCTGTTTTTCCTCTGCCGTCTCCAACACCTCATCCATCGCTTTCGCGGTTTCGATGCAGTTGGAAATCAGTTCACTGCCTTTTGCCATGTTGTTTTCCCTCCTTTCCTTGCGTCTGGTAATAGTATACTTTCCAAACGCAAATCTGTCAAGATATTTTTTGGTTTTTTTCTTGCGTTTGGTAAGGATGTGTGATAAAATGGTATTACCTCAAAGGAAAGAAGGTGAGTAAATGGAACAAAGAATCAAAGATATTCGAAAATCCTGTGGAAATACAAGCCAAGAAGTATTTGGAAAACGTATCGGGCTAACCGGCGCAACCATTTCAAGGCTTGAATCCGGTGACCGTCAGCCGACCGAAGCAATCATCCTCTCTATATGTAGAGAATTTCACATCAACGAAGATTGGTTGCGCACCGGCGAAGGAAAGATGAGGCTCGAAGAGTCGTTGGAAGATGGAGAGCGCTTAATAGCTCTTGTGCGCGACATGAACGAAAACAAAAAGAAGCTCTTCCGGCTTATTGTAGATATGCCGGATGAGCTTCTGGACGAAATGATTTCCTATCTTAAAAAGGAAATCAGGTGACAGGTGGGGTACGCTTAACTTCGTATTTAAGCAGTGCCCGCGCCGCGCCAAGCAGGAGGTAGATGTCTTCGCCGTCGGTTAGCATTTCCGCAATCGCGGCGATCTCCTTTCTTTCCTGCTCGAACGCTTTTTCTGGTCGTCTCGCTCTATGGGCGGGAACGTTCTTCGGACGGCTCTCTCTCATAGCTGCCATCTCCTTTGTTATAGTATAGTCCACTTTTTATGTGGCTATAACTTTTTCGACAAAGGTTCACACTTTTGTTATGATATCTGTATATTCAACGTATTTTTCGACAAAAAAGGAGGATGGATGTTTGTGAAACGCGTTTTCGCTCTC
>OGNC01000231.1_pt1 | contig 43489 bp, 39 predicted proteins | sample 1573311 | NCBI WGS metagenome assembly OGNC01 (sample SAMEA2581889, study PRJEB24529) | metagenome | biome: Human gut stool | place: China | collected 2011
AGTTCAGCTGGATGAAGCCCACCGCTTCCTTCATCAACTGCGCGCGCGGCGCTCTCATCAGGGAAGATGAGCTGGTCGCCTGCCTGCAGGACGGCACCCTGTTCCAGGCCGGTCTGGATGTCTTTGAGCATGAGCCCATTCAGGAGTCCAGCCGTGCGCTGTTCGATCTCGACAACGTGATCATGACTCCGCACATGGCCGCCACCACCGAGCAGAGCGTGCTCAACTGCTGCACCAGCGTCGCCAACGACATCGTTGCCGTCTGCAACGGTCAGGAGCCGCAGGTCAAGGCCCAGAAGCCCAAGTTCTAAGCGGTCGCGCTTTTGCGCGGCATTGAAAACCGTACATAAGGAAGCAGGCGGCCCAATCGGGCTGCCTGCTTCCTTTGCTGTGCCGCCTGTTCCCGATTGGGCAAAAGGGCAAGAAAACAGACGTTTTTCCGCCGTTTTGCTGAATTTGCGGAAAAAGTGCCGTAGGGACTGGAATGTACCAAATGTTTGTGATACAATCGGCACCAATAGGACAAAACGGGATGACCCGATTTGTGTCCGGGGAGGCAGAAATGGAAGAAAATCCGATTTTGAAGGCTTCGCTCTCGATGGCGAGCGATATTCCGCTGTACGCGCAGCTGACCGGCATCATCAAGAATACCATCACGTCCGGTACGCTGCGGGTGGGCGATCTGCTGCCGAGCGAGGCGGAGCTTTGCGATAAATTCGAGATCAGCCGCAACACCGTGCGGCAGGCCATCGGCTCGCTGGAGGAGGCTGGCTTCGTCGTGCGCAAGCGCGGCAAGGGCACCTTCGTCGCCGATCCGAGCACGCGGCGCAAGGGCGTGCAGTATTCGTTCACGACGGAGATCTCGTCGATGGGCAAGCACCCCTCGTCCACACTGGTGAGCTTTGATATCATCGACCCCGCGCCGAAGATCAAGCGTCTGATGGCGCTGGAGGACGGCGTGAAGGTCTACTGCTTCACGCGCGTACGCAACGTGGACAACGAGCCGCTGATTTTGGAGACCTCGTACTATCCGCAGCACATCTATCCGAATCTGACGCGCGAGATGCTGGAAACGCATAGCTTTTACAGCCTGCTCTACCACGTCGGCGTGGTGCCGTTCGCGGCGGAGGACAGCTATGAGGCGGTAACGCTCGGCGAGTACGAGGCGAAGCTGCTCGGCTGCGTGCCGGGAGCGGCGGCCTTCCACCACCAGCGGCGCACGACGATGGAGAACGGTCTGGTGTACGAGTGCACGTCGAGCTATATGCGCGGCGACCGCGTGCGGCTGGACGTGTGCTTCCAGAAGAGCGGCACGAGCTTCACGAGAGTGGTGGACTGAGAATTGAAAAAAAGAAAGCGGCGGGGGACTGCCGCTTTCTTTTCTGCCGGTCGGGCGGTAGCAAACGTATGGAATATTTCAAATTCCTTGTACTATCCATTCGTGAAAAAGCTGTGAAAACCGGCAAAAATACAACTTTTTTTCGTCATGCGATTTGTGCAAAAGGGGGTACACAAAGCTTCCGGCCTGTGTTACGATAGGCTTACGAGCGAGGCGGCGCGCCGCCGGAATACCCGAACGGGGATATTAGGAGGAAACTCAGCTATGGCGATCAAAGTCGGCATCAACGGCTTCGGCCGAATCGGACGTGTCGTCCTGCGCATCATGATGGAGCGTCCGGAGACGTTTGACATCTGCGGCATCAATCTCCGCAAGGCGGACGTGGATTACATGGTCTATATGATCAAGTACGATTCCGTGTTCCGTCAGTTCACCGGCACGGTGGAGCGTGAGGATCAGGACCTCATCGTCAACGGCCACAGGATCCGCGTGTTCAGCGAGGCGGACGCCGCCATGATCCCCTGGGAGAGCTGCGGCGCGGAATACGTCATCGAATCCACCGGCGCGTACAACAACACCGAAAAGGCGTCCCGCCACTTCAAGGGCGGCGCGAAGAAGGTCATCATCACCGCGCCCGCCAAGGACGAGGCGACGCCGACCTTCGTCATGGGTGTGAACCATATGCTCTACCGCAGCGATATGCGCGTGGTGTCCAACGCGAGCTGCACCACCAACTGCCTCGCGCCGCTCGCCAAGGTCGTGCATGAGGAGTTCGGCATCGAGCAGAGCCTGATGTCCACCATCCATGCCGCGACGAGCAAGCAGAAGCCCGTCGATTCCCGCGGCGGCAGCGACTGGCGCACGGGCCGCAGCGTGTTCAACAACATCATTCCCTCCTCCACCGGCGCGGCGAAGGCCGTCGGCCGCGTGATCCCCGCGCTCAAGGGCAAGATGACCGGTATGAGCTTCCGCGTGCCGACCTCCGACGTGTCCGTGGTCGACCTGACCGCGCACCTCAAGACCAGCACGACCTATGCCGATATCTGCTACGCCATCCGACACGCGAGCGAGACCAACATGAAGGGCATCATCGGCTACACCGCCGACCAGGTGGTCTCCGCCGACCTGATCGCCAATCCCTGCCCCTGCATCTTCGACGAGACCGCGGGCATCATGCTCGACGACGACTTCGTCAAGCTCATCGCGTGGTACGACAACGAGTACGGCTACTCCAACATGGTCGTGCGTCTGCTTGAGCACATGGTCGCCGTGGACAGCGGTCTGATCGTGCCCGAAAAGCGCGAGGTGCCGCAGGACGCGCCGAGCGGCAAGTAAGCGGCGCTCCGGGAAAAGAAAAAAGCTCCGTATGGCGAAAGCCATACGGAGCTTTTGCGTAAGAGCGGTCGTGCGCGGGTCAAAGGGGCATGGCGCCGTAAAGCATCAGGTACAGCTCGGCGGCGCCGAGAAGGATCATGCAGAGGATGCCCTTGAGGCCCGGCTTGGGGACGCGCAGCGGCGCGATGAAAAGAAAGGCGAGGAGGGTGAGGCCGACGGCATAGATCACGGCCAGCGCAGAGCCGAGGCGCAGCGGCAGCGCCCAGAAAAGCGGCATGACAAAGGAGGCGGCAGTGACGGGGACGCCAAGGTAGTAATGCCGGTGCTCATTCGTGGCGCTCTGGCGCTCCTCCTCCGTGACGTTGAAGTAGGCAAGGCGGATGAGCGCGGCGAGAATATAGAAAAGGACGCTCGCGCGCAGCCACCACTCGCCGCCGCCGAGGGAGGCGCCGATGACGCCGGGGAGCACGCCGAAGCAGACCACGTCGTTGAGCGAGTCGATCTGGATGCCGAAGCGCTTTTCCTGCTCGGTGCGGTTTTTCTTCGTGCGGGCGATGCGGCCGTCGAAGGCGTCCAGCAGGCCTGAGACCATCAGGCACAGCAGGGCGGAATAGGGGCTGCCGTTCATGGCCGCGAGAATGCCGCTGACGCCGAAGGCCAGCGAGAGGTAGGTCGCAAGAACGGTATAGTCGTAAACTCCGATCATGGGCGTTCCTTCATTTCTGAAAAATTGATGGAATCATTATAGCAAAGGAACGGGGGCTTTGCAAGAAAAGTTAGAGGGGGCTTTGTTAAGCATCTGCAAAGATGTGACGCATGGGGCGGCTCAGGCGCGCAGCCGCTCGAGCACGCGGCGGAAGCGCGCCTGATCGTACACGACGGGGACGGGGTAGACGGGGTTGGCCTCGGCGGCGGCCCAGGCCGCCATGCGGGGGAGGTCCTCACCGCGGATGCCGTCGAAGCGGTCGGGGATGCCGAGGGAGGCGTTGAGCGCGCGGATCGCGGCGAGGAAGCCGACGGCGCGCTCCCGCTCTGTGCCGGTGAGGCCGATGAGGGAGCCGAGGCGGGCAAGGTGGGGATGGACGGCTGCGCCGTAGTCCTCGAGCACGACCGGAAGCGTCACGGCGCAGGCAAGGCCGTGGGGAATGCCGTAAAGCCCGCCGAGGGTGTGGGCGATGGCGTGGACGTTGCCGACGCTTGCGCGTGTGAAGGCGCAGCCGGCGTCGAAGGAGGCGCGGAGCATCCGCTCGCGCGCGGTGAGGGACTGGCCGTCGCGGCAGGCGACGGGGAGATAACGGAAAATGTCGCGCACGGCGGACTCCGCGAGCGCGCGGGTCTCGCGCGTGTTGTAGTAAAGGCTCAGGTAGGCCTCGACCGCGTGGGTGAGGGCGTCCATGCCCGTCTGCGCGGTGACGGCGGGCGGGAGCGAGAGCGTGAGCGTGGGGTCGAGGACGGCGTAGCGGGGGATCAGGCAGAGGTCGCTGACGGCGTATTTACGGTGCTCCTCTCCGGTGACGACGGCGGCGATGGTGGCCTCTGAGCCGGTTCCGGCGGTGGTGGGAACGGCGATAAAGAGCGGGAGCGGGCGGCGAACCTTCAAGAGTCCGCCGAGCTGGCTGACGGTCTTATCGGGGCGGACGACGCGGGCCGCGGCGACCTTCGCCGCGTCGATGGGCGAGCCGCCGCCGAGAACGAGGAAGCTGTCGCAGCCGTCGGCGCGGTACTGCGCGGCGAGCTTCTCAACGGTGGCGACGCTCGGGTCGGGCTCAACGCCGGAAAAGACGGATGGGCGAATGCCGCGCCCCTCGAGCGCGGCGCGCAGGGCGAGGAAGCGCTCGTCCGCGCATTGGCGGCGGCTGGCGACGACGAGGGGGCGCGAGGCGCCCTCGCGCGAAAAGACGTCGGGGAGCTTCAGCAGGCTGCCCGCGCCGCTAAGGACAGTGGGCGTGCGCCACGGCAGGAACCGCGCGCCGAGGGCGAAGCCGCGCTGGAAGGCGCGGCAGGGGAGAGTTTGGAGCGGCATGGGCCGACCTCACTTTCGTAGGAGATGGATCTATCATAAAGGGGGCTGACCGAATGGTCAACCCCCTGCGGTTTAAGATTTTTTTGAGATCAGTCCGCCTCGCCGGTCTCGATGATGCCGTAGCCGCCGCTGTTGCGCGTGTAGACGACGCAGATGGCGTTGTCATCGTCCGTGTTGCGGAAGACGAAGAAGCTATGGCCCAGAAGATTCATCTGCAAAATGGCCTCCTCGGGGCTCATGGGCTTGACGGCAAAGCGCTTGGTGCGCACGATGTCGAACTCGCGCTCCTCGTGGATGTCGAACTCCTCGGGGACCTCGGGCACGATGGCATCGCTGCGAAGACCCTTGGCAAGGCGGGTCTTGTTCTTGCGGATCTTGCGGTCGATCTGGCTCACCGCCTCGTCGATCGCGCCGCGCATATCGCCGTCGGCGTCCTCACAGACCGCACGGAACAGTGTGCCGTTGGCACCGCGGAGCATCACCTCGACAATGCAGCGATTCTTCTTCTCCACGGCGAAGGTCACAGTTGCTTCGGGTTCCTCCTTAAAATACTTCTCCAGCTTGCCGATCTTTTTCTCGGCATAGGCCTTGACGGAGTCGTTCAGGGAGATCTTCTTGCAGGTAAATGTGAACTTCATAACGGTTCGCTCCTTTCAATTTCTGCGGGTAGGGAAAGCAAAAAGGAAGTCTCAGCCGACTCCCTCTTCATTTTTACTGATTATAGCACGAAAAGGGAAAATAGCCAATAGGTCAATTTGTAAATTTTCTGTTTTGTCTATTTTGACGAAAATGAACGCCGCGACACGCTTCGACCGCGTGCGGCGGCGTTCGACAAAAGCTCCTGTTGCGAAAGGTGGACAAGGGTGGTAGTATAGTCCATGGAAGCTTTCCAATATCCCACCCGCTTGGGCCGCTGTCGAGAGACGGCGGCTCCTTTTTATGCCTCGAGCAGCTCTTCGTCGAGCAGTGCGAGGATGGCGCGGTCGGCGCTGTGGTAGTAGGCGCTCTCGCCGACGAGGGCGGTGACGCCCGCGCGGTCGAAGTAGGAGCGGACGTCCTCGGCCACGCCGCAGAAGGCGATGGTGTGGCCCTTGGCGAGCAGGCGCTGGCAGAGCTCGAGCACGGCCTGCGCGCCGGAGACGTCCACGCTCGGCATCCCGCGCAGGGAGAGGATCAGGTGGTCCTCCTCGGGAATGTCCTGCAGGCGGTGGTTGAATTCGTCCACCGCGCCGAAGAAGAGGGAGCCGGTGACGTAGACCACGCCGGCGGAGTCGAGAATGGGAGATTTGCCGACGTCATAGCGCAGGCGGTTGCCGTCGATGGTGGAGAAGGCGACGTGGATGCGGCTGCTCCGGGCGACGTAGAGAATGGCGGAGTAGATGACGCCGAGGATGATGGCGACGGTGAGATCGAAAACGACGGTCGCGAGCATCGTGACGAGGAACTGGCTGATGGCGGACTTGAAGCGGTGGGCGAAGATGTAGCGGATGCCTGCCCAGTCGTTCATGCGCCAGGCGGTGACCATCAGGACGCCCGCGAGCGCGGAGAGCGGCAGGCGCGCCATGACGCCGCCGAGCAGGAACATGGAGGCGAGCAGAAAGACGGAGTGGAACACGCTCGTCAGGCGCGTCTGCTGACCGGATTTGATGGCGACGCTCGTGCGAGCGATGGCCGCGGTGGCGGGCACGCCGCCGAAGAAGGGCAGGAGGATATTGCCGACGCCCTGCGCGATGAGCTCCTGATCGGCGTGGAAGGGCTCGCTTTTCATGCGGGCGGCGGACGCGCCGCACAGCAGGCTCTCGATCATGCCGAGGGCGGCGATGGTGACGACGGGGGAGATGAGGTCTGAGAGCATATCGAGGCTCAGACTGCCGAGGTGCAGGCGGTCGGAGAGGAGAAGCGTGCGGGGAATGTCGCCGACGACGGCAAGCTCGTCCAGGCCCAGCACGGCGGCGAGGGCGGTGGCGGCAATGATGCCGATAAGCGAGCCGGGGACCTTCGCGCCCCATTTTTTCGGCCAGACGAGCATGACGGCGACGACCAGCGCGCCGATGAGGACGGTCTGGAGGTTCGGGTGGAAGCCGAGGCGGGCGTAGGAGGCGAGCTTTTCGAGGTTGGAGCTGCCCTCCGAGACGGTGCCGAAAAAGTTATCGACCTGCCCGAGCGCGATGATGATGGCGATGCCGGAGGTGAAGCCCATGATGACGGGCATCGGAATGAAGCCGATGAGGCGGCCGAGCTTCAAAAGTCCCGCGGCGAGCAGCAGTACGCCGGCGGCAAAGCAGGCGAAGAAGACGCCCTGCAGCCCGTACTGCGCGACGATGCCGATGAGCACGGCGCTCATCGCGCCGGTGGGACCGGAGACCTGATAGGACGCGCCGCCGAGGAGCGCGATGACGATGCCCGCGAGGATGGCGGTGACGAGTCCCGCGGCGGCGGACGCGCCGGAGCTGACGCCGAACGCCAGCGCGAGCGGCAGCGCCACGGCGCAGACGGTCAGGCCCGCCATGACGTCCTTGAGGAGCTTGTCGGCGTTATAGCCGGCAAATTCGGTGCGAAGATCGCGGAAAAAGGCAGAAAACATACACATTCCCCCCGGGCAATACCGCAGCATGGAGCAAAAGCGGTTTGCGCAAAGCGCCGCGGTTTTCATTGTGCGGTGCTGTCCTAAAATTCTGCACCCACTATAACACGCGGAAAAGGGAGGGGCAAGAAGGGAAGAGGGCGACGTTAAAAAAACGTTAAAAAAACGAAAACGGCGGCGCATCGCCGCCGTTTTCTGTGCAACCGGATACGGGAAAAAGAAGAAGGGATGGCACACTCGCGCCGCCCCTTCGGGAGCTTTAGTTGCTGACGTCGTAAAAGACCTTTTCACCGGGGGAGACCATGTCGAGCTGCTCGCGGGCAAGCTCCTGCAGGTACTCGGGATCGTCGGCCTTTTCGAGCGCGGAGGAGAGGGAATCGTTCTCGCGCTGCTGCTGCTCGAGCTGCGCGGAAAGGGTCTGCTTTTCGGCCTCAGCGCGGCTGATCTCCTGCCGGAGGTTCAGAAGGTGCGCGCCGATGAGAAGCAGAAGAGCGAGAAGCAGCAGCTTCGGGAGCGCTCCGCCGCCCTGCTTTTTGCGCGCGGCCTTTTCCTCTGCCATACTGCACACCTCCCCTTCGTTCCGCGGCGCGGCGGGAACGCCGCGCCGACCGTTTGTAATTTTCTATTATAAGGGTGCGGCGCGAAAAAAGAAAGAGCTTTTTGGCAAATTTGTGCAGTTTACCATAATATTTTTTCACCAGCAGAAGCGGCGCGCGCAGAAGACGGGCGAAGGCAAAGAGACAGTCGGCCCAGAAGTCCCAAAGCGGGCGGAGGAGCGGCGAGAGGAGCGCAAAGCTCAGGTACGCGCCGAGGGCGATGAAGGCGAGCATATAGAGCCGCAGCTCGCCCTGGCCGATGCGCAGCGTAAAGGCGAGAAGAGCGGCGGCGAGGAAGAGACAGTAGAGCGCGTCGAGCAAGTCCGTCAGGGCGCGGCGGGTGCGGCGGCGCAGGCGGAGCGCGCGCAGGCCGTCATAGAGCAGGGCGAACGCCGCGCCGAGAAGAAGGGAGCGCCAGAGGGCGTCGAGCTGTGCGCCGATCTCGATACCCATGGCTCAGCCTCCGAACAGGCGGCTGAGCAGCCCGCCGGAGGGGCGGTCGGCGTCCTCGTAGAGGAGCGAGTCGATGCGGCCGTCGACGTGGAGCTCGCCGCCGTCCAGGCTGAGCTTGCCGATGTGCAGGCTCTCGCCCGTGACGATGAGCGTGCCGGCGGAGGTGGTCATGACGATCTCGTTTTCGTCGAAGCGGTCGACGTCGTCCACGCCGGAGACGATCAGGCGCTCGCGCCCGTCGAGCTCGACGCGGTGGGCGGCAGCGGGGGGAAGGGTATCGTAAGGCATAGCGGAACCTCCTGAAAAAATGATCTCCCATACACCAGAGTGTATGGGAGGCGTGTCCGGGTTATGCCTGCTTTGCGTCAATTGTTCGGCAGCTCGCGGTAGAGTGCGGCGGCGTCCGCCTTGCCGACGATGTCCGCCACGGAGAGGACCTCGACCGCGAGGGTGCGCTCGCCGAAGTGGATGGCGATGCGGTCGCCGACCTTGACGTCGTAGGACGCGCGGGCGACGCGGTCGTTGACCGTGATGCGGCCGAGGTCGCAGGCCTCGTTCGCTACGGTGCGGCGCTTGATGAGGCGCGAGACCTTGAGGTATTTATCGAGACGCATGGGGAAATGCTCCTTTCGCGGAAATGCCTGCGGCAAAAAGCAAAGGAGCGGGGTGACCCGCTCCTTTGAAGGTGTGTCAGCCAACGATGTCCTTGAGCGCCTTGCCGGCCTTGAAGGTCGGGACCTTGGAAGCGGCGATCTTGATCTCGGCGCCGGTGGCGGGGTTGCGGCCGATGCGCTCGGCGCGGGTCTTGACCTCAAAAGAGCCAAAGCCGACGAGCTGGACCTTCTCGCCTTCCTTGAGGGATGCGGCGATGGCGTCGAAAGCGGCGGTGACGACGGCTTCGGCTTCCTTCTTGGAAACACCGGCCTTTTCAGCGGCAGCAGCAATGAGTTCGGTCTTATTCATGGTAAATAGCCTCCTGTTTGTAGTTGTATTGCCGCGAACGGTCCGCGGCGGTGGGTATAAACAAAAAACGACAAGGCGTTTTTCATTCCGTGGGGTGCTTGGCCTCGTTCCAGAGGCGGGTGAGCTCGTCGAGCGGGAGCGAGGACAGCTCCGCGCCGCGCGCGGCGCAGGCCTCCTCCACGCGGCGGAAGCGGGCGATGAATTTCTCGCAGGTGGCGTTCAGCGCGTCCTCGGGGTCGACGTTCAGAAAGCGGCCGGCCTTGACGGCGGCAAAGAGCACGTCGCCGAGCTCCTCGGAGAAGTTCGTGCCGCGCTCGGCGGCCTCGCGCAGCTCGCGCATTTCCTCGTCGAGCTTGTCCAGCGCGCCGGAGACGTCGGCAAATTCAAAGCCGGCCCTGGCAGCCTTGCTCTGGAGCTTGTCCGCGCGCCAGAGGGCGGGCAGCGAGCGGGCGACGGCGTCCATCGCGTCGGCGGTGGTCTGCTGGCCCTTTTCCTGCCGCTTGAGCGCCTCCCAGTTCACGAGGACCTCCTCGCTGGTGTCAGCGGCAGCGGTTCCGAAAACATGGGGGTGGCGGAAGATGAGCTTTTTGCAGATGTGATCGGTCACATCGTCGGTGGTGAAGCGGCCCGCATCTTCCTCAATGTGGATGTTGAAGAGGACCTGCATGAGCATATCGCCCAGCTCCTCGCACATGAGGGCGGGATCGTCGCGGTCGAACGCCTCGGCGGCCTCGTAGGCCTCCTCTAAAAAATTGCGGCGGTCGGAAAGATGGGTCTGCGCGCGATCCCACGGGCAGCCGCCCGGTGCACGCAGGATACGCAGGATCTCGATGAGGTCCTGTAGGGAGTATGTCTCTTTCCTTTCAAAATTTACCATATCTTATGTCCTATTGCAAGATTTTTCTGTGATTTTTCAAGGGGTTTCGGGCTTTTTTAAGAAATGTGGAGAAGTCTGGCGAGCTTGTCGCCCTTGGGCAGCAGCTCAAGGTCGCTGCGGCGGATGCAATGCAGGGCGAGCACGAGCACACCGTAGATCACCACGGCGACGCCGATGGCGATGCCGACGCACAAAAGCAGCGTGAGACGGCTGACCTCCTCGACGGACGGAATAAGGAAATGCGCGGCGAGGGCGTAGACGCCGCGGGCGGCGAACGCCATGACGAGCGAGGCGAAGAGCGGGCGCAGGAAATAGCCGGGGTAGTTGAGCCGGAAGGGCGCGATGCGCGCGACGGCGATGAGGTTCAAAAGCGCGGTGAGCGCGAAGCACACGAGCGTGCCGATGGGCGCGCCGTGGATATTGACGGAGGGAAGGGCGACGAGGTTGTAGTTCAGGACGATCTTCACGCCGCCGCCGACGAGCATGGTGACGATGGGAACGCTGACGCGGCCGTACGCCTGCAGGATCGAATTGGTGATGAGCATGAGGCAGACGAAGATGCTGGCGATGCCGAGCACCGCGAGCAGCGAGCCGCCGAGCTTGGCGTTGTAGCTGCGATAGAAAAGGCGGAAGAGCGGATCGCTCAGCGCCCAGAGGCCGAGGCCCATCGGGAAGGCGAGCAGCGCCGTGACGCGCAGGGACGAGCGCACGATGCGGGCGGACTGCCGGCGGTCGCGCTGCGTGACGGCGGCGGAGACGGCGGGGATGACCGAGGCGGTGAGCGCGACCATGAGCGAGGAGGGCAGGTTGTAAAGGTCCATGCAGGCGGAGTAGTTGCCGTAGGCGGCGCGCATCTGGTCGAGCGTGTAGCCGAGGGCGTCCTGCAGTCTGCCCTGGACGAGCTTGGTGTCGATGAGGGTGATGAGGGAGACCATCGAGGACGAGAGGGTGATGGGAATGGCGAGGGCGAGGAGCCGGCGAAGGATCGCGCGGTCCGGCGCGCAGCGCTCGCCGCGGCGCAGCGCGGGGCGGTGGCGCAGGTAGTCGATCGCCATGTAGACGAGCGAGAGGATGGTGCCGGCGGTGACGCCGGCAATGGCGCCTGCGGCGGCGATGTAGTCCGGCTGACCGATGTGCAGAAGCCACAGGGAGAGCGCGAGACCGAGCACGAGCTTGCAGAGGGCCTCGATGATCTGCGAGACGGCGGTGGGCGTCATGTACTGCCGGCCCTGCGCGTAGCCGCGGAAGGCGGACAGGCAGCCCACGCACACGACGGCGGGCGCGAGAGCGCGGATGCCGTAGGCGGCGCGGGGATTGTTCAGAAAGCCCGCGAGCAGGTCGCTGCCCCACCACATGAGCGCGAACGAGGCGACACCCAGCACGAGAAAGACCGAGAGCGAAACGCGGAAGGTGCGGTGCGCCTGCCGGGTGCGGCCGAGGGCGTAGGACTCGCTCACGAGCTTGGAGAGCGCGACGGGAAGACCCGCGGTCGAGACGGTCAGGAGCGTGGCGTAGATATTATAGGCGTTGGAGAAGTCTGCGCTGCCGCCTTCGCCGAGGATGTTGCGCAGCGGGATCTTGAAGACCGCGCCGATGATCTTGACCGCGACGATGCCGAACGCGAGCACGGCGGCGCCGCCGAGGAAGGATTGCTTTTTTTCAGTAGCCATAGAAAGGCCCTTTCCCGATCAGAGAGATTCCAGACAGGACAGAAGAAATTCCGAAAACACGGGGGCCGCCGCCTCGGCGGCCTCGTTGACCTCCGCGCCGGAGAGCGGCTGCGGGAGGACGCCCGCCGCCATGTTGGCGAGCAGCGTCACGCCCATGACCTCCATGCCGCAGTGGGCGGCGACAATGGTCTCGGGCACGGTGGACATACCGACCGCATCCGCGCCGAGCACGCGCGCGGCGCGGACCTCGGCGGGCGTTTCAAACTGCGGGCCGGGGAAATACATATAAACGCCCTCACGCAGAGGAATGTTGTGCGCCTTTGCCACTTCATGGGCGAGGGCGCGCAGACGCGGGGTGTAGACGGAGGACATATCGGGAAAGCGGGTGCCGAACTCCTCAAGGTTGGGGCCGCGGAGGGGACCGAAGTCGAAGAGCTTGATGTGATCGGAGATCAGCATCAGCTCACCCACGTTCCAGTCGGTGTTGACGCAGCCGGCGGCGTTGGTGACGAAGAGCGTCTTTGCGCCGAGCAGGCGCACGACGCGCACGGCGTAGGCCGCCTGCTCCATCGTGTAGCCCTCGTAGCAGTGCATCCGGCCCTGCATGACCGCGACGCGCCTGCCGCGGAGCGTGCCGAACACGAAGCGCCCCTTATGACCGGGGGCGGTGGAGGGGCGGAAGTGAGGGATGCTGCCGTAATCGACGAAGATCGGGTCCTCGACCATGTCGCCGAGGAAGCCCAGTCCGCTGCCGAGGATCAGCAGCGCCTCGGGCTGAAAGCCGTGGGCGAGGGAGGAGAGCGCCTGCGCGCTCTCGCGGTAGTCGGCGTAGGTGAAGTGCGGCGCGGCGTCGTCCGCGGTGGGACGGGAGGGATGAGCGGTGTAGATCATGGTGTGTCTCCTTCCTTTTAATAAAAATCGGCAAAGGCCGCAAGGTTGGCGCTGCGCTTCTCCGCGAGGTCAATGTATTCGCGGGGATATTTGGCGTTGAAGGCGCGGCGGATCAGCCCGCCGCCGACCATCTTGGTCGAGCCGCCCGCGCCAAGGGAGAGAATGGAGTGCAGCTCCTCCATGATGTAGATGTTGTAAAGGCCCTCACCGCCGGGGCGCGTCCAGCCGACGTTTTCAAAGCTGCCGGACATATACTTCTGGCGGTAGAGGTAGTAGGGCTCAAAGCCATGTTTACGCAGCGTGGGGTCGGCATAGTCCAGCATTTGTGCGACCTCGTCCGCGGACGGGATGCGGCTGCCCTCAAGCGTGATGCGGCTGCCCTTTTTGAGGGACAGCGTGTGGACGGTGATGTTGTCCGCGCCCATGGAGAGCACCTCGTCGAGGCTGCGGCGGAAGCCCTCGGGCGTGTCCTCGGGAAGACCGGCGATAAGGTCCATATTGACGTGGGGGAAGCCTGCCGCCATCACCTCGCGCATGGCGCGGCGGATGTCGTCCGCCGTGTGGCGGCGGCCGATGGCCGCGAGGACATGGCCCTCCATCGTCTGCGGGTTGACGGAGACGCGCGTGACGCCGTGTGCGCGGAGGACGGCGAGCTTTTCGGGGTCGATGGTGTCGGGGCGGCCCGCCTCGATGGTGGACTCCGCAAGGGAGGTGAAATCGAAGCTCCGCTCGAGCCTTGTGAGCAGACGGTCCATCTGCTCCGCCGTGAGTGTGGTCGGCGTGCCGCCGCCCATGTAGAAGGACTTGATATGCAGGCCGAGGGAGCGGACCATCGCGCCCGCCTGCTCGATCTCGTCGAAGAGGGCGGCGAGGTAGGGCTCGACGAGGGCGAAGGACTTCTCCACGCTCTGCGCGACGAAGCTGCAGTAGGCGCAGCGGGTCGGGCAGAACGGGATGCCGACATAGAGCGAGATGTCGTTCGGCTTGAGGTCGTTCTGCACGCGAAGTCCCGTTTCGGCGGCCTCGAGCGCGAGGCGGGCGCGCTGCGGCGTGACGGAGTAGACCTCCTCAAGCTCGGTGAGGACGGCGGCAGGAGCCTTTCCCTCGTGCAGGAGCGAGACGGCGACCTTGCTTGGGCGCACGCCGGTGAGGCTGCCCCATGCGGGGGTGACGCCAAGGACCTCCTTCGCCGCGCGGAAGAAGCTCAGGCCCAGCGCGTGGCGGCGCTGCCCTTCCTTTTCATAGTCCGTGCCGGAGAGGGGATAGCTGTAGCAGTCGGCGGCGGCTTTGCCGCCGCAGCGCAGCTCGGTGGTGATGCAGACGCTGTCCGCGTCCTCGGTCAGCGTGATGCGCGCCGCGCTCGCGTCCTCGTCCGTGACGGGGCCGTAGACGGGCCGCTCGTCGGGAAAGAGGGTGAGCAGGCTCTGCTCGACCGCGTATTTTTCATCATGCCCAATGAGCTCGAGCTTCATAAGGGTGTGCGCTCCTTCTTATCGTAATGCCTGACGGATAAAGGGATTATACTGCTTCTCGCGCGCGAGGGTGGTGGAGTCCATGTGGCCAGGGTAAACGGTGTAGTCGCCCTCCAGCCGGCCGAGGCGGCGCAGGGAGGCAAGCATTTCCATCGGGTCGCCGCCGGGAAGATCGGTGCGGCCGCAGGAGCCGGCAAAGAGCGTGTCGCCGACAAAGAGGGCATCGCCGACCTTGAGCGTGACGCTGCCGGCGGTGTGGCCGGGGGTGTAGAGGACGGAGATCGTCAGCGAGCCGAGGGGGAGCGTATCGCCCTCGTCGTAATAGTTCAGGCCGTCGATGACGCCCTCGAGCGGGTAGTGGTAGATGCCGGAGCCGTTCGCGTCAAGGCGGTGGATATAGACCGCGGCCGCGGGATAGCGCTTGTGCATGGCGGGTGCGGCGAGCGTGTGGTCGCGATGGCCGTGGGTGAGGAGGATATAGCGCAGCGTGATACCCTCGCGCTCGATGAGGGCGGAGAGCTCGTCGGGGGAATCGGCGGGGTCGATGAGCGCGGCCTCGCGCGTGGCTTCGTCGATGAGCAGGTAGCAGTTGGTGCCGAGCTCGCCGACGACGGTGGTGATGACTTTCATAAAACTGACCTCCGTTCGGTTACTTGGGGGCTTCCAGATCCTTCGTGTCCACGATGAGGGTGAAGGGACCGTCGTTGACGGAATCGACGGCCATATAGGCGCCGAATTCGCCGGTCTCAACGTGATAGCCCTTGGCGCGGACGAGGGAGACGAATTTTTCGTAGAGGGGGATGGCGGTCTCGGGGCGGGCGGCGTTCAGAAACTCGGGGCGGCGGCCCTTGCGGCAGTTGCCGTAGAGCGTGAACTGCGAAACGATCATGATCTCGCCGCCGACCTCGTCGAGCGTGAGGTTGATCTTGCCGTCGGCGTCTTCAAAAAGACGGAGCGAGCAGAGCTTGTCGGCGAGCTTGACGGCCTGGGCCTCGGTATCGTCGTGTGTGACGGCGAGGAGGATGAGAAAGCCCCTGCCGATGGAGCGCGTTTCCCGCTCGTCGATGGTGACGCTGGCGCGCTGAACGCGCATGAGGACTGCTTTCATGGCGGTTCTCCTTATCGCTTATTTGCCGAGCTTGGCGCGCAGAGCCTCGCCGGCCTCCTCGTAGCCGGGCTTGCCGAGCAGCGCGAACATATTCTTCTTGTAGGCCTCGACGCCGGGCTGATCGAAGGGATTGACGCCGAGCAGATAGCCGGACAGGCCGCAGGAGAACTCAAAGAAGTAAATGAGCTCGCCGAGGGTGCGGGCATTGCGCTCGCCGGCGGAGACGATGAGGTTGGGGACGCCGCCCTCGACGTGGGCGAGGAGCGTGCCGTCCATCGCCTGACGGTTGATGAAGTCCATCGCTTTGCCCTCGAGGAAGTTCAGGCCGTCGCCGTTGACGTCGTCGTGCGGGACGGTGAGCTGGTCGGGATCGGCGGCGAAGCGGACGACGGTCTCCAGCAGCGTGCGCTCACCCTGCTGGATATACTGGCCCATGGAGTGCAGGTCGGCGGTGAAATCGACGCTGGCGGGGAAGAGACCCTTGCCCTCCTTGCCCTCGCTCTCGCCGTAGAGCTGCTTCCACCACTCCGCCATGAAGCGGAACGACGGCTCGAAGCAGGCGAGCAGCTCGATCTTTTTACCGGAGCGGTAGAGCTCGTGGCGCATGGCGGCGTACTGCCATGCGGGGTTGGTGTAGTCCGCGATCTCGCAGAGCGCCTCCATCTCCCGCGCGCCGGCGAGCAGCGCGTCGGTGTCCACGCCCGCGACGGCGATGGGGAGCAGGCCGACCGCGGTGAGGACGCTGTAGCGTCCGCCGACGTTGTCGGGCACGACGAACTCCTCGTAGCCCTCGGTGTCCGCGAGGGACTTGAGAGCGCCCTTGTGCGCGTCGGTGGTGGCGTAGATGCGCTGCGCCGCGCCCGCCTTGCCGTACTTTTGCTCAAGCCTTTCGCGGAAGAAGCGGAAGGCGACGGCGGGCTCGGTGGTCGTGCCGGACTTGGAAATGACGTTGACGGAGAAGTCATCGTCGCCGATGAGCTCCATCACCTCGCGCAGCGCGGCGGAGGACAGACCGTTGCCGATGAAGTAGACGTTGGGGGTGTCCTTTTTCTTCAGGTTGTAGTTGGGTGAGCACAGACACTCGATCACGCCGCGCGCGCCGAGGTAGCTGCCGCCGATGCCGATGACGACAAGGGCCTTGGAGTCGCCCTGAATCTTTTTCGCGGCGGCGAGAATGCGCGCATATTCCGCGCGGTCGTACTGCGCGGGCAGGCGGACCCAGCCGATGAAATCGTCGCCCTTGCCGCCGCCGTTGAGGAGCTCGCGCTGCGCGCGCTCGAGACGGGGGCAGAGGACTTCTTCATAGGGATAGGAAAGGAAGGGCTTTGCGTGGGAAACGTTGATGGAAAGCATGATAGAATTCCTCCTTATAAAATTCAGAGCGTCAGCCGGCGGGGCGGTCGACCTTCATCACGCCGCTGATCTGATGGAGGCGGCGCATGACGGCGGAGAGCTGCTCGCTGTCGGCGACGAAGATCTCGAGATGGATGAGGGCGAAGCCGTCCGCGGTGGTCTTGGCGTTGAGGCCCGCGACGCGGGTCTGCGTGGACGAGAGGACGGCGGAGACGTCGAGCACGAGGTCGATGCGGTCCTTGGCGTAGATGTCGAGCGAGGTCTGGTAGGACTGCTTGACGTCCTTGCCCCAGCTGACCTTGACCCAGCGGCCGGCCTCCTCGGGACGGCGGCGCTCGGGCGCGGCGTTGGGACAGTCGGCGCGGTGGACGGACACGCCGTAGCCGCGGGTGATGAAGCCGACGATGTCATCGCCCGGAACGGGCGTGCAGCACTTGGAGAACTTGACGAGGCAGTTGGAAAGCCCCTGCACCACGATGCCGTCCTCGCTCTTTTCACGCATGGGAACGGCGGGGCGGGTCTTGCCCGGCTCGCCGGGGATGGGCACGGTGGCGTCGCGCTCGGCCTGCTGCTGCTTATTGAGAGCCTTGAGCTCATCGCGGATGCGGTTGGCGGCCTTCTGCGCCGAGAAGCCGCCGTAGCCGATGGCGGCATACATATCGTCGAGGTTGCCGAAGCCGGTCTTTTTGAGCAGCGTGGGGCGCAGCTCGTCCCCGGTGACGGCGGCGACGGAGATGCCGTAGTGCTTGAGCTCGGATTCAAAGGCGGCGCGGCCGTTGACGATGTTCTCCTCGCGCTTTTCCTTCTTGAACCACTGGCGGATCTTGCCGCGCGCCTCGTTGGACTTGGCGATCTGAAGCCAGTCGCGGCTGGGGCCGCGGGCGGATTTGCTCGTGAGGATCTCGACCACGTCGCCGTTTTTGAGCTGGTAGTCGAGCGGGACGATGCGCCCGTTGACCTTGGCGCCGACCATGGAGTTGCCGACGGCGGAGTGGACGGAGTAGGCGAAGTCGATGGGCGTCGCGCCGGTGGGGAGGTTCGTCACGTCGCCGCGCGGGGTAAAGACGAACACCTCGTCGGCGAACATATCGACCTTGAGGGTGTGGATAAATTCCTCGGCGTCCGTATTCTCCTGATTTTCGAGGAGACGGCGGACCCACTCATAATTCTGCTCGTTGGCGCTGCCGGAGATGCCCTGCTTGTATTTCCAATGGGCGGCGATGCCGTATTCGGCGATGTCGTGCATCTCCTGCGTGCGGATCTGCACCTCGAACATCACGCCGTCGGGGCCCATGACCGTGGTGTGGAGTGACTGGTAGCCGTTGGGCTTGGGCGTGCCGATATAATCCTTGAAGCGGCCGAGCACAGGCCGGTAAAGGTCGTGGATGACGCCGAGAACGTTGTAGCAGTCCGCGACGGTATCGACGATGACGCGGAAGGCGAAGAGGTCGAACACCTCATCCATGGTCTTGCTCTGAGCATACATCTTGCGGTAGATGCTGTAGGGGTGCTTCATGCGGCCGTAGACGCGGCGGAAGGGAATATGATCCTCGGTGAGCTTGCCCTCGATCTGCTTCTGGATGCGCTCCATGAACGAGCCGTATTCCTTGGACTTCTCCTCGAGGGAGTGGGTGATCTCGTTGAAGGCGGTGGGGTCGAGGTATTTGAGGGAAAGGTCCTCCAGCTCCCACTTCATGCGCTGCATACCGAGCCGGTGGGCGATGGGGGCGTAGATCTCCATCGTCTCGAGCGACTTCTGACGCTGCTTGTCGGTGGACTGATACTCCATCGTGCGCATATTGTGCGTGCGGTCGGCGATCTTGATGAGGATGACGCGGATGTCCTTGGCCATCGCCATGAGCATCTTGCGCAGATTTTCCATCTGCTCCTCTTCCTTGCTCGTGTAGTGGACGCGCGTGAGCTTGGAGACGCCCTCGACCAGATCGGCGACGGTGGGGGAGAAGCGCTTGGCGATGTCGTCGTAGGTCGCGTCGGTGTCCTCGATGCAGTCGTGCAGGAGGGCGGCGATGATGGATTCACTGTCAAGATGCAGCTCCTCGGCCACGATCTGCGCAACGGCGATGGGGTGGGTGACGAAGGGCGAGCCGTCCTTGCGCTTCTGGGTGCCGTGGTGCGCGGCGGCGTAGCGGAAGGCGGCGTCGATCTGGGCGAAGTCTGCGCCGGGGTTGTAGGCGCGGATGGTCTCGACCAGATGATCGTACTGCTTCTGCACCACCTCGGGAATGGGCTGGGGGGTCTGCTCAATGGGAGCCTGCTCGGCCGTTTTTGTGTCGCTCATACGCTGCTGCCTCCTTTCGTTCCGTCCAGTCCCTCGCGCAGGGCGCAGAGATAGGGGCTGGCATCAAGATCCACACGCTTGCCGCCGGTGAGACGGAGCGTGATGTATTTGTCGTGGCGCTCGACGGTCACGAGCCCGCGCTCGGCAAAGACCGCGAGGCACATGACCGTGCGCGGAAAGCTCTCCGCGCCGAGGGCCTCGGCAGAGAGCCGCCGCAGGAAGGGCAGCTCCGGAGAGGTGAGCGTGCCGTCCACCTCGCGCTCGAGCGCACGCCAGACGCGCACGAACTGCTCGCGCGAGGGCAGGAGCTTTGCGGCGTCCTTCGCACTCACGCCGCCGCCGCGGATCAGCGTGCGGCACAGCTCAAGCTGCTCGGCCTCGCGGGCACCGGGGTCGTGCGCGCTGCGCAGATCGACGAGCTGGAGCTGCAGGGAGCGGCTGCCGCGGAACTCATTGACCTGAAGGTAGAAGGCGGCGTCCACGCGCTCGCCGACGGTCAGGCCGCATTCCGCGGGGGTGACGGAGAAGAAGATGCCGTCGAAGCTCGTGTGGCCCTTCTGGAGCCGGAGCTTGAGATGCTTATTCTGTCCTACGCTCTGTATGGACTCCAGCCGCGCGCCGCGCAGGCAGAAGACGGGGCGGTTGTTGCCCGCGCCGTAGGGCTCGAGGCGGGAAAGCTCCTCGACCTCCTGAAGCGTGATGAGGCTCGGGCGGGTGAGGGCGGCGTCGATCTCCAGCGAGGAGACGGGGGCCGAGTCGCCGCAGTGGGTGCGGACGTATTGATTGATGCGCTTGCGGAAGGCGGGGATATTCTCCTCCTTGATGGTGAAGCCCGCGGCGAGCTCGTGCCCGCCGAAGCCGACGAGCAGGTCACTGCACGCCTCGAGCGCGGCAAAGAGGTTGAAGCCGCCATAGCTGCGGCAGGAGCCCTTGCCCATGCCGCCGGCGAGGTGGATCATGAAGCTGGGGCAGGAGAATTTTTCGGATAGACGCGAGGCGACGATGCCGACCACGCCCTGATGCCATTCCTCGCTCGAGAGCACGAGCGCGTTGCGCTCGGTGGGGGCGAGGGTATCCATCTGCTCAATGGCGCAGCGGAAGATATCCTGCTCGACGCTCTGGCGCTCGCGGTTGAGGTCGCACAGCTCGCGGGCGAGCCGCTCGGCCTTGGCGGGGTCCTGCGTGAGCAGGAGCTCGGCGGCCAGCTCCGCGCGGCCCATGCGTCCGGCGGCGTTGATGCGGGGGGCGAGGACGAAGCCGATCTGCACGGAGGAGACCGGACGTCCGGTCAGGCCGGCCTCGCGCAGCAGCGCGTGAAGGCCCGTGAAGTCGCTGCGGTCGATGCCCTCAAGACCGCATTGGACGATGGTGCGGTTCTCGCCCTCCATGCGCATGACGTCGGCAATGGTACCGATGGCGGCAAGGGTGCAGTAGCGGGAGAAGAGCGCGCTTTCGCGCTCGGCGCCGCCGAGGGCAAGGACCAGCTCGAGCGCGACGCCGACGCCGGCAAGATGCTTGAACGGAAAGCCGCAGTCCGGGCGGTGGGGGTCGACCACGGCGCAGGCGGCGGGCAGCGCATCCTTACATTCGTGGTGATCGGTGATGACGAGGTCGACGCCGAGGGTGGCGGCAAAGGCGGTCTCCTCCACGCCGGTGATGCCGCAGTCCACGGTGACGATGAGCGTGACGCCCTGCTCGGCAAGCGCGCGGATCGCGTCGCAGCCGAGGCCGTAGCCCTCCTCGATGCGGCGGGGGATGTGCATGAGCACTGCCGCCCCGCGGGAGCGGAGATAATCGGTCAGAAGGCAGGTGGAGGTGATGCCGTCCACGTCGTAATCGCCGAACACGGCGATGGTCTCGCCGCCGGCAAGCGCGCGGTCGATGCGCGCCACGGCCTTGTCCATATCGCGCATGAGGAAGGGGGAGTAGACCAGCGAGCGTTCGCGGTCGAGATGCGCGGCGGCCTGCTCGGGCGTGATGACGCCGCGCGAGGCCAGTACGGTCGATACCAGATAGGGATAGCCTGCGTCCATCAGCGCTTCGACCGCGGCGTCATCCGTTTCCGGGATGAGCCAGCGTTCGTATTTCATGCAGAGACCTCCGATCTGTACGGCAAAGGTGCCGCGGATACTAATTCAATCTAATATTATAGCAAAGATGCGCGGAAAGGTAAAGAGAAAATATAAGGCGCGTCCTGCCGCATTTTTTGATTTTTTACGAGAAAGCTATTGACAAACGGACCTTCTCCCTGTTATACTGTCCCTTGTCCTGTCGGGCAGAATATGGCGGCATAGCTCAGTTGGCCAGAGCATTCGGTTCATACCCGAAGTGTCCCCGGTTCGAATCCAGGTGCCGCTACCAAAAGCACGGGATGCGAGAGCATCCCGTGTGTTATATGGCCCGTTGGTCAAGTGGTTAAGACACGGCCCTTTCACGGCTGTAACATGGGTTCGAATCCCGTACGGGTCACCATTTGCGGGCTTAGCTCAGCTGGTTAGAGCGCATGCTTCACACGCATGAGGTCACTGGTTCGAGTCCAGTAGTCCGCACCAGAAACGACCGGAAATCGAAAGATTTCCGGTCGTTTTCTATGCACATTTTAGACCGGATTTTCTGCTATATTCGCGTGTTTCCGTCGCTTTTCCAACAAATATGTAATTTTTCAGAAACAACCTTTTATCAAGTCCGAAACAAGTTTGAAACGGCTTTCTGACAGGTTTTGAGCAAAAAGTTTAATGATCGTCAATGGAGCGAATCAAGCAGATGCGGCTGCAAAATAAAAGCATTTGCAAATTTATGACATAAGGAGGGTCCCACTATGTTGATGGAACAGGAAGCTCCCCTGCTTTTTCATACCGTATTTGCCGGGGCGGTCATATTGACTGTGGCGTATCTGCTGCATTGGCGGGGCCATTCTCCGCAAAAAAAGCCGCTCGAGCTGATCCTTTATTTTGTTATATTATCGAACAGGGATACTTCCCAACAAAACACCTCCAAAACCGGTATCAACGCCCCTTGAGGGAGCGATGATATAATATCCTCATGCGGACAGAGAATTTCCTGCTTCTATCTTTGTAGCCAAGTCTACTGCGCACAGACTGGAACCTCTGCCCTGTGGGATGTCACTTATGAGCCGGATGTCGGGGCGATGGATCGCTTTCTTCTAATCTCGCAACAGGTTGTGACCTTCAGCAGCACGAGGAATGTCCGTAATTTGAACATGAGAGGAGCCTACACTATGTACATCGTTGGGATCGACATCGCCAAGAGGAAGCACGAGGCAGCGGTGATCGACGGCGAGGGCGCCGTCATCATCAAGCCGTTTTCCTTCACCAACAACTGCTCCGGGTACAATCGGCTGCTGGCCATGCTCGCCAAGGCCAAGCTGCCGCTTGACGAGGTTTCCTTTGCAATGGAGGCCACCGGACACTACTGGCTCGCTCTTTTTACCAGACTTCAGAAGGAGGGCTTCCGTGTTCAGGTCATCAACCCGGTGCAGACCAACTCCATCCGCAGCTTCTACATCCGTCAGGCTAAAACAGATCCGCGGGACGCCCTGCTCATCGCAGAGGTGATTCGTTTCGGACACTTCTCCGAGTCTACCCTGCATCCCGAAAACATTTATGAGCTGCGGGAGCTGTGCCGTGGACGGCACGCCATCGTTTCCATGCAGGCGGACGTTAAGCGGAAGGTCGTTGCCCTGCTGGATCAGGTCTTTCCTGAATATGAAACCGCTTTTACCAATCTGTTTGGCGATACTTCTATGGCAATTTTGCAAACCTGTCCCACGCCAAAGGAATTATCCGAGATGCCTCTTGAGGAGCTTTGTCATCTCATCGAAGTCTCCAGCCACAAGCGCTTCCGCATGGCGAAAGCCCAAGAACTTCAGGTGCTTGCGCGCAATTCCTTTGGCTTCGCCATGGCCGGCGATGTTTTCAGCACGATGATCCGGCTCTACGCAAAGCACCTCGATTTCTTAAAACAACAGGTCAGGGAAATGGATCGCAAGATCGCCGAGATCATGGAGACCCTGGACACGCCGATCACCACCATCACCGGCATCGGCCCGACCCTTGGCGCGTACATCCTCAGCGAGATCGGAGACATCAGCCGTTTTTCCTCCGCGGCAAAGCTTGCCGCCTACGCGGGGATCGATCCAACCATGCGGCAGTCCGGTGAATACAACGGCGTCAGAAACCGTATGTCCAAACGAGGCTCGCCTTATTTGCGGCACGCCATTTGGCTGGCGGCTTCATCGGCGGTGCTTCACGATCCGGCGCTGAAGCTTTATTTTCAGAAAAAACGAGATGAAGGGAAGCCCTACATGGCGTCCGTGGGCCACGCCTGCAGGAAGATGGTCTCCATCATTTACGCCGTTATGAGAGACAACAAGGCCTATGTACCGTGTATCCCAAGCGAAATCTCTGCTTGACAAATACATAGCCGGTCTGTCCTTTTACAGATCCCGGCCTACATCTTGGTCTTCTACGCTATGATGTGTCCCCGGTCCGGAGACAGGACCTTCGCTTTCGCAATGGGAGGCCTTTGCTGGCTGATCGGAATTCTGGTTCTCATGCAGGGGATTCGCGATCTGTTGGATCACAACACAAATAAAAAGGATCGGCCCAAATGAACAGCGATATGGAGAGGAGTACCTCAAAAAGATACTCCTCATTTTTTACTGTATCAATCTTCATCGGGCCATTCGCTCTCCGGCACGGGCCGGTCGGGCAGCTCGCCTATCCGATGGAATGCTGCTGAGCAGAGAGGTATACATAAAGCCAAAGGGCGCGTTCTTTTGAACGCGCCCTTGCTGTTTAGCCGGACAGCTCCCGGATCTCGTCCTGAATGAGGCGGCCCGCCGCGGCGGCAAGCTGGTCGATGCGCCGGATGCGCGCGAGGTCGCGGCCATAGATGGCGTTCGCCGCCGGAACGCTGGTGTTCTCGCCCATGAACACCGCGGCGACGCGGATGCCCTGCGCGCGCAGGGCGCGGACCTCGGCGGCGGTGTCGTCGATGCCGGGCTGACCGTCGTAATCGCGGCTGAGCGGAATTTTGCCGCTCGGGAGAATTTTGTGGCTGTCGTTCGGGCTGGCGTCGGTGAGCAGAATGAGCAGGTGCTTGTCCGCGGGAGCCGATTTCATCAGCTCGCCCATGCCGCGCAGAGCCAGACCGTCGCGGTTCCAGCCCGCGGCAAAGTAGTCGAACACGCGATGCTCGCCGTTTTTGTCCCCGAAATCCTTCAAAACGCGCAGCACCGTGTAGCCGCGCAGGCTGCAGAAGCTGGTCACGCGCACGGGAATGCCGCAGGAGACAAGGCTTTTGGCGAGAAGATAGCCCTGAATGGCGATGCTCTCCTGACAGTGCAGGCGCGAGGCCGAGGCGTCGAGCATCAGGTCGACGGTGAAGCCCGCGCGGCTCTCCTCGTCCCTGCGGAGAAAGACGCGGCCGTCGTGCAGCACCGGTGCACGCCAGACGCGCGTACCGTCCAGCCGCCCCTCGCGGGCGAGGATGTCCTCGGGCTGCTGATGGATGAGCATACAGTTGCGGATCTGCTCCGTCAGGCGCAGGAGAGCATTCTGATGCAGTGCGCTGTCGCGGACGTAGGCGGCGCGGTTGCGCTTGGCCTGCTCGGCAGCCTGCTCGAAAAGGCGCTGCGTGTCGGCGCGCATGGGCTGGCCCGGCACGCGCTCGCCGCGGGTGAACCAGAGATGGCAGCCGAGGTGATCGCCGGTGCAGCAGCGCTGCTCGATGCGCGCGAGCGCCTGCGGGGAATAGAGGCTGCGGCCGAAGCAGCGCTCGATGTAGTCGTGATCCTCCGCTTCGCGCTCGTTCGAGCGAAGCTGGGCGCGCAGCGCGTTGGACGCGCGCACCATGCCGTTCTCGACGGCGACCGCGGAGCGGCCGACGGTCAGCTCGTCGGTGCGGACGATCTCGACTGGCAGGAGCTTGGTGAGCAGCGGCGCCCAGCGGTCGCTGAAATGAAGGCGGAACGGTGATTTTTTATGGGGCGTGCCGTCAAATTGCAGGTATTTCTCAAACGCCGCGCGGACGGCGGCCTCCAGATCGTCCGCGTCGAGCGTGCCCGGGCAGGCAAGGGCTGCGGAGAGTCCCTTTTCCCACGGGGCGAGCAGCGGCGGCTTCTGCCCAAGGACAGACCTCCAGCGGGCGGACTGGAGCGAGTAGACGAGCTGGTTCTTGTCCATCCACTCCTGCCGCGAGAGCTGATATTCCGAGGCAAAAAATTCTGCGGCGTGGGCGCGGCGCAGCTCCGTGAGCACGGGGCGGACGGGAAGCTCCTTTTCATAGACGGCGTTTTCCAGCGCGAGCCACGCGAGGTCGTCGAACGCGGAGCGCCGCGTGTCGTCCGCCCAAAGGGCGAAGAGACGGCGCGGCATCTCGTCACCCAGCCACTTGCGGACCAGACCGATGACGCAGTTCATGTAGAAGTCCGGCGTGCCGTCGGCCTTGAGGGCAAGAAACTGCGGCTCAAATTGATAGTCGCCGCAGGCGGTCCAGACCAGATTGATGGCGCGGCGCTGGTTGGCGCTGTAGCTGTCGGTTTCCATATCAGTCGGTGAACAGGCGGCTGCGGTCGAGCTTCGCGGGGATGCGCGCGGCGATAACGTCGCGGATGAGGCTCTGCTCGTAGGCGTCGAAGGCCTTGTTAGTGATGCCCATGTCGAGCGCCGTACCGGCGCTCACGCCGTGGCGGATCAGGCGCAGCGCGTCCAGAAGCCCGCGCAGGTCGAGCGCCTTGGAGGAGATCTCCGCGCTCTCGCACTTCTTTTGCAGGTCGAGAAAGAGCTGCACGAGCTGTCCGCGGTACTTTTTCTCCAGCGTGGGAAACTCCTCGCCGAGCAGACGGTCCAGACCGTCCTCCGCGATGGGCGGCATCTGAATGACAACAAAGCGCGAGGTGAGCGCTTCATTCAGCTCGCGCGTGCCGGCGTAGCCGTAGTTCATCGTGCCGATGAAGCGCGCGGCGGGGTCGACCGTCACGCGGTCGTAGCCGGGGACGTCGATGGCGCGGCGGAAGTCCAGCGCGGCGTGCAGCACGGCAAGAGCCTCATTTTTGGCCATGTTGATCTCGTCGAGCACGCCGAAGCCCCCATGCTTCGCACAGAGGTAGACGGGGCCGGGGCGGAAGGTCACCTGTCCGTTTTCAAAGGTGTCCATGCCGATGAGCCCGGCGGCATCCATGCTGACGTGGAAGGAAACGTCCCACGCGGGGCGGCCGAAGGCCTGCGCCAGATTTTCGGCCAGCACGTTCTTGCCGGTCGCCTTGCTGCCGGCGAGCAGCAGGTTCTCGCCGCACAGCAGCGCGGCGATGGCGGCCTCCCAGACCTCTTTCCCATAATAATGATAGCGCGGCTGCGGGATGCGGCCCTGCAGCGCCGGCTCGGCGGGGTATTGTGCGCGGTAGGCGCGGACGCCGTCGAGCAGCGCGGGGCTGATGTGCTCCTGCTCTAAAAATTCCAACAAGCTCTCTTCATCCTCTCTTTCGGAAATGCGCGTGCGGGGGCGCGCTTCGTTTCGGCCTCATCATAGCACAACGCGAGGGCTTTGCAAGCCCTTTTTCCGTCAAAATTTCGGACGGCTGCGGCGCGTTTCCTGGACGCTTTGGCGCGAGCGGCGCAAAAAAGAACGCCGCCCGCGGGCGGCGCTCTCTGAACGGCTCAGTCTTTTGTAAGGATGATGGGCATGGCGGTGGTCTCGCTCTCGCCGTCGGCGCTGTTGTTGGCGGAGGGCATTATCTCGCGCGTGAGCATTGCCGAGAGCCGCGTGCCGTCGGTCAGCTCCGCATGGAATACGACCTGCAGCTCCGCACCGTAGGGAAGGCCAAATTCCACGCCCTCTGCGCCATAGATGCTGTAAACGCCGGCGGTGCTCTCATCGGGAATGTCGCTGATCCACCACAGCACGGCGGAGCGCTCGTCGCCGGCGGCCTCCACAAATTTGAGCGTGCTTTGCGCCGCGCTCTTTCCGTCCACCCGATAGTCGAGCCACGCGGACCGGACGTCGGCATCATAAGCGCCGAGGTAGAGGTCCGCGGTGCGGTGGTCCTCGGGGTCCTCCCAGCCCTTGACGCTGCACCGGATGACCGAGCTGGAATAGGATTGGCTGTAGCCGTAGCCGAAGGAAAGATCCTCATAGAGCTTCGGCAGCGCCTCGTTGGCGAAGCCGGGCAGGTCGCGGATCGTCTCGAGCTGGCGCTCGCCGCCGGTATCGTAGGCGGCGGTGGCTTCGAAGCCGGCGTCGTTCATCGAAAGAACGGCTTCGCCTCGGTAGACGTCATACTCGTCGCGGACCAGCTCGACGGCGGTCGTTCCGTCGTCGGAGGCAAGGGAGCGGAGACGGAGGGAGACGGCAAGATCGTCCTGCACCGTCTTGGGCTGGAGGGCGAAGGCAACCGTGCAGGTGTAGGCGTCCAGGTCGAAGCGCTTGACCGTGTAGTCGAACTGCGCGGTCAGCGTGGCGCTCTCCTCCATCGCTTCGCGCACGGAGCTGCTGATGCCCGCGATCTGCGAGGAAAGGCTGGACTGCACGCTCATGATCTGTGATTGCAGAGAGCCGACCTGCCGCTCGAGCTGCTTGACGCGGTGGTTATTGTAGAGTGCCAGACCGACGGCGAGGGCGAGGCAGACCGCCGCCGCGCCGAGAAGGAGCTTTTGCCGGCGAACCTTCTTCGGCGCGGCAAGGGTCTCCTGCGCGGGCGCGGGCGTGGAAGCTTCGACAGACGAGGCGGCCTTGGCGTCACCCTTTTCCGCTTCCTCAAGACTCAAAAGCTCATCGACACTCACGCCGTAGAGACGGCTGAGCTCCACGAGCTTGCTCAGCTCGGGCTGGGCGGCGCCGTTCTCCCACTTGGAGACGGCCTGACGGGAGACGTTCAGTCTTTCGGCCAGCTCCTCCTGCGAGAGGCCCGCCGCGCGGCGGAGCTCATAGAGTTTTTCACATAGCTTCATGGGCGCATTCTCCTTTGCTTTGATGGCATCAGCTTAGCAAAAACAGCCGTTTTGCGCCACCAACCGGGTGTTTCGTTTTGTCAACCAATGGTTTCCTTTTGCCCAAATGCCCTTTTTCGTGCAACCTTTCGCCGCTGCGCGCATATACTGCATGGTATGGCACGGGGAGGTGAGAGCATGAGAGAGTGGCAGGGCGTCCGCGGCGACGTGGACGACATGATCTTTGTGGACGACTGGTTCGTCAGCGAACGGTAAGTGAGAAAAGGCTCCGCGCGTTTCAGGGAAGGAACGCAGGCGGAGCGTTTTTCGTTTTTATAGAGCCTTGTCGATGGTCGCGCCGCCGGCGACAACGTCGCCGCGGTAAAAGACCACGGCCTGCCCCGCGGTGATGGCGCGCTGCGGCTCGTCAAAGTCCACGCGGACCGCGCCGCCGTCCAGCGGCGTGACGGTCGCGGCGCTTTCGCGCTGGGAATAGCGCGTTTTGGCGGTGACGCGCAGCGGCTCTGCGGGCGGCGTGACGATCCAGCTCACGCGCAAGGCGAGCAGGGCGGAGGAAAACAGCTCCGCGTCGTCGCCGAGGAGCACGGTGTTGTGCTTCGCGTCCTTGGAAAGGACGTAGAGCGGGCGGTCGGCGCTCACGCCGAGACCCTTGCGCTGACCGGCGGTGTAGGCGACCAGTCCGCGGTGCCGGCCGAGGACGCGGCCGCTCGTATCGACGAAGTCGCCCGGCTCGGGCGTGACGCCGCCGAACTCGCGCAGGAAGCGCACATAGTCCCCGTCGGGGACGAAGCAGATGTCCTGCGAGTCAGGCTTCTGCGCGTTTTCAAGGCCGAAGTCTGCGGCGAGGGCGCGGATCTCCGGCTTGTTGTATTCGCCGACGGGAAGCAGCAGATGCGCGAGCTGGCGCTGCGTCATCTGGTAGAGCACATAGCTCTGATCCTTGTGCGCGTCCACGCCGCGCAGGAGCAGGTGACGGCCCGACGCCGCGTCGAAGCCGACGCGGGCATAGTGCCCGGTGGAAACATAGTCGAAGCCGTGGTCGAGCGCCCAGTCGAGCATCGCGCCGAACTTCAGCTCGCGGTTGCAGTCCAAGCAGGGGTTCGGGGTGCGGCCCGCGCAGTATTCCGAGACAAAATGCCCCATGACCTCGCGGCGGAAAATATCGCACAGGTCGAGCACCCGGTGGGAAATGCCCATCTGCGCGGCGACGCGCGCGGCCTCCTCGATGTCGTCGGCGCTGCCGCAGGTGCCGGGACGGTCCTTATAATGGTGCAGCCGCAGCGTGACGCCCGAAACGTCATAGCCCTGCTTTTGCAGCAGGAGGACGCAGGCGGCGCTGTCCACGCCGCCCGACATACCGACTAAAACCCTTTTTGCCATAGAGAAATTTCCTCAATCCAGGTATTTTTGCAGAAACGCGCGGCTCGGCAGCGCGTCACTCAGCTCCATGAGAACATGGTCGAAGCCGCCGGCATAGTCAAAGCGGCGGTCGGACAGCGACAGATCCGTCGAGCGGGCGTTGGGCAGCGAGAGCGTGAAGGCCGTGCCCTTACCGACAGCGGATTCCGCCACGAGCATCCCGCCGTGGCCCTGCGCGATGCGGCGGCAGAGGGACAGCCCGACGCCGAGACCGTGCGGCGGCGCGGGATCAAGGCGGTCCGTATCCAGATAGCGCTCGAAGATGTGGGCAAGGCGCTCCGGCTCGATGCCGCGGCCCGTGTCGGCCACGGTGAGCTGAACATGGCGCTCGCCGCATTTGACGCGCACGCTGACCGCGCCGCCCTCCGGCGTGAATTTCAGCGCGTTGGAGAGCAGGTTCAAAAGCGCGCGCTCGAGCATGGGGGCGTTGAATGCGATGACGTGGCTCTCGTGGCTGGCGGAAAAGCGCAGCGCGACGCCGCGCAGCGCGAAAAGCGGCTCGGCACGCTCGCAGAGCGCGTGGCAGAAGCCGACGATATCGTCGTTGCACAGCCGGAAGCGTCCGCCCTGTACCAGCTCGCTCGCGGCGGAGAGGTTGCCGACCAGACGCAGCATTTGATGGCAGCTCATCGTGAGAATGGCTGCATTTTTATCCAGCATGGGGTCGGCCTCACGCGCTTCCGCCGGCGCGAGACGGTTCGCCGCGGCAAACACGTTCGCCATCGAGGAGCGGAGCTGGGCCGAAACGTTCGGCAGGACCTCGGCCAGAAGCTGGAGGTCTTTTTCGTCAAGCGGCATCATAAAGTGCGCCTCCTTTGGGAAAGCTGTTCATATCCTTTGCAGGACGGCGCGATTTTCGTGTGGAAAAAAGTACCGCAGCGCGATGAGCGCAATGTGCAATGTGAGGTAATAAGTAGAATACCAAACTCCTGTCGAAAATACAAGAACTTTCGTGTAAAGGAAAATTTTTTGAAAAAACACTTGCATTTGAAAAAGAGTATGCTATAATACCAAATGTGCCATACATTTGATATATTCCGTAAAAACGAAAGGGAGCGCATTTTATGTCTATTAAAATCGGTATCAACGGCTTTGGCCGTATCGGCCGTATGGTGTTCCGTGCCTGCCTCGAGCATCCCGAGATCGACGTGGTCGGCATCAACGATCTGTGCCCTGCCGATTACCTTGCCTATATGCTCAAGTACGATACGATGCACGGCCGCTGCAAGGCTGACATCGAAAGCCGCGAGAACGCGCTGGTCGTCAACGGCCAGGTCATTCCCGTGTTCAGCGAGAGAGACCCCGCGAACCTGAAGTGGGGCAAGCTCGGCGCGGAGTATATCGTCGAGTCCACCGGCCTGTTCCTGACGAAGGAAAAGGCTGCCGGTCACATCGCCGCCGGCGCAAAGAAGGTCGTCATGTCCGCGCCGAGCAAGGACGACACCCCGATGTTCGTCATGGGCGTGAACCATAAGAACTATACCAGCGATATGCAGTTCGTCTCCAACGCGAGCTGCACCACCAACTGCCTCGCCCCCATCGCCAAGGTCCTGCATGAGAACTTCGGCATCAAGGACGGCCTGATGACGACCATCCACTCGGTCACCGCCACACAGGAGACGGTGGACGGTCCCTCTCTCAAGGATTGGCGCGGCGGCCGCGCGGCTACCGCGAACATCATCCCCAGCTCCACCGGCGCAGCCCGTGCGGTCGGCAAGGTCATTCCCGAGCTCAACGGCAAGCTGACCGGTATGTCCATGCGCGTTCCGACGCTGGATGTTTCCGTCGTTGACCTGACCGTCAACCTCGAGAAGCCCACCACCTACGATGAGATCTGCGTTGCTATGAAGAAGGCCAGCGAGGGCGAGCTGAAGGGCATCCTCGGCTACACCGACGAGGCCGTCGTTTCCTCCGACTTCCTCGGCGACTCCCGCACCTCCATCTTCGACGCCACCGCCGGCATCGCCCTGACCGATACCTTTGTCAAGGTCGTCAGCTGGTACGATAACGAGATCGGCTACTCCAACAAGGTGCTTGAGCTCATCGAGCACATGTATGAGGTCGATCACGGCCACTCCGCCAAGTAAGAGCGGACAATAAGCCAACTTCTGAGAGTTTCCTCCTCTCGTTCGTTGTAGAAAGGGAAAGCGCAGCTTAGGCTGCGTTTTTCTTTTGTGGTTGCATTTGTCACTTTACGCAGCGCGGAAAAGCTGATAAACTGACGAAAACAAAAGCAAAGAGGTCTTTTCTATGTTTCAGGGCTTTTCGCAGAACGCCATCGACTTCCTTTGGGGCATCAGCCTGAATAACGAGCGGGGCTGGTTCATGGCGCACAAGCAGGATTTTACGGACTATGTGGACGTTCCCATGCGCGAGCTGGGGAAGGAGGTCTTTTCCGCGCTGGCGGAGGACTATCCCAGGCAGGACTGGCGGCTGCACGTCTGCCGCATCTACCGCGACGCGCGGCGGCTGCACGGACGCGGGCCGTACAAGGAGCATCTGTGGTTTACCATCGAGCGGCCGCACGAGCGCTTTGAGAGCGTGCCCGCGCTCTACTTTGAGCTTGCGCCGAACTACTACAGCTACGGCTGCGGCTACTGGGACGCGGGGGCGGCGACGATGGCGAAGCTCCGTGCGCGCATCGACAACGACCCCAAGCCGCTCGAAAGGCTGGCGCGGCGGCTGAATAAATCAAAATTCGTACTCTCCGGCGAGGAATTCAAGCGTCCAAAAGGCGATGCGGGCAAGCTGCTGAATCCGTGGTACAACCGCAAAAACATTGCCATCGGCTATGACGATAACCCCGAGGGCGTGCTTTTCACGCCGCAGCTCAAGGACAATGTGCTCGACGGCTTCCGCTTTCTGATGCCGTACTACCAATACCTCGACACGCTCGCCGGCGACATGGAGCCGAACAGGTGAATAAAAGCTGAGACGGCGTGAGCCATCTCAGCTTTTTCATCATTTGCCGAGCGTTTCACCGATCACAGCCATTTGCGCGGCATCGGGTGAGAAGCTGCGCGGATGGAACTCCACGATGCGCTGACCGTAGATGAACAGCCAGGTGTCATATTTTTCGCCGCTATGGGCGTCGCATTCCCGCCACGCCCGGTCGGCGCCCCACGGCGCGGGATCGGTCTCGCGGTATTCGATGCCGTAGAGATCTTCTGCGCGCAGCGTGCTTTGGAGGCAGAAGTCGAAGAGCGGGGCGAGCTTCACGTCGATGACGGTGTAGAACAGCTCCGGCAGCGGCGGGTCATTCTCGTCGCTCCAGCGCACGTCGTAGGGGAGTTCCTGACGGTATTCGACCTGTCGGACGAAGACGGAGTCTCCGCGCTCGAGAGCCTCGCAGGAGTAGCGGGCATAGTCGGTATCGGTCAGGCCCTGCACATAGAGCGGGAGCGTGTCATGGTAGAGGTAGCCGACCTGCGGGCTGCCGCCGACGGTGTAGGTGTATTCCTCCGCGTTTTTCGGTACGTTGTCAAACCAGCCGCTTGATATGCCGTAGGTCATGACGCCGATCATCAGCATGACGGATAACAGGACGGAGCAAAGAACCGTGAGCACTAAGATGAGCCTGCGTTTTTTCGGCGGTACGCTCCTTTTCCACACCTGCTTGCCGACGAGCGCGGATCCGCCGACGGGGACGAGCACAACGCCGGTGGAGACGAGAACGATGCACAGACCGGCGCTGCGGAAAAGCAGGGGGATGACCATGAGCGCCCAAAAGACAAAGATCCAGATCGAGCGCAGGAAGCTCAGCCAGCGGCTCGAGTGGGTGGGGGTGAAGATGCCCAGCTCGCGGGCGTTGCGCTTCGCCTTGCGCAGCCAGAGCCGGTAGCCGAGCAGCTCAACGCCGAAGAGGAGGATCATGACGAAGATCATCAGCATCATGGTGAGGTCGTAGCCGTCCGCGAGAAAGGCGACCGGATCGCGCCGCAGCTGCGACACCTGAAGATAGAGCATCGTCGGCAGCATGCAGGCGACCGTGATCGTGTTGCTGAGCACATAGCCCTTCTTGGCGCGCTCCATCGTTTCGACCTGCACGACGGCCTCGGTCTCGATGGGCACGGCGTCAAGGTCCTCATTGTAGAAAATGTGCGTGTCGCCGCGCTGCGTAACGATCTGCCAGCCCGCGCCGGCGCAGTAGTCCCAAAAGGTCAGGTTCTCGTGGTTTGGTTCGTCGGGACAAAAGCTGTCGGTCTTGGGGTAGTAGACCACCGCGAAGCGGAGCTTTTTCGGCTCGCAGCGGCGGTAGCGCAGGGCGTAGGTGCCGACGGATTCAAGCATCCAGCCGTTGGCGGCCATTTTCTCCAGGTGCCGCTCGAGTCCCGTGTGGTCGTAGAAGGCGTAGAGGTTCAGTTCTCGCTTCTTGTTCCATCGGTCAGTTCGCATGGCTTGTCGCCTCCCTTCAAAAGTCGCTGGTAATCGTTCATCTGCGCCGTCAGACGGTCCATCTCGCCGTGCAGCCGCTCCTCGCCTTTTTCGGTGAGAACGTAGCTGCGGCGGCGGCCCTCGTATTTGGTCTCGACGATGTAGCCCTCGGCGGCAAACTGCTCCAAAAGATTGTAGAGCGTGCCGGGGCCGACGCTCACGCGGCCGCTCGTGAGCAGACGGATGCGCTCCATCAGGTCCATGCCGCAGCATTCCTCCCGCAGGCAGAGGAGGACGTAAAACATCTGCTCGGTGAGCGTCTGAAATTTTTCGCGTGCCATTGTACCGCCTCCTTTTATCGATATTCGATATTCTTGAGGAGAGTATACTATCGAATATCGATATTGTCAAGAGAAAAAATCGGAGAGCCGTCGGCTTTCCGATTTTTCATTCAGGCTTTGTCCTCTTCCCGGTATTCAAGAATATCGCCGGCATCGCAGTTGAGCGCCTCACAGATCGCCGCGAGCGTGGAGAAGCGGATCGCCGTCACCTTGTTGTTCTTGATCTTGGACAGATTCACGTTGGAGATGCCGACGCGCTCCGCCAGCTCGTTCAGCGACATTTTTCGCTCGACCATCATGCGGTCCAGTCTCAGAATGATCTTTCCCATTTACACAAGCCCTTCCACATCTTGTTCCAGCTCCACGCCGCGCGCAAAGAACTGCGTCAGGCAGAGGATCACAAGACCCATGGAGAAGCCGTAGAGCCGAACGCTCGTTTCGACGGTATCGGTGCCGAGGATCAGGCGGCACACGATGCTCAGCGCAAGCCCCGCGAGCGGAATGGAGATGGCGAAAATGCCGATCTCGCGAAGCATACGGATATTATCCGCCTGAAAAACCGTGCTGCTCTCTGACCGCCTGATGATAAGGTAGAGATTGCGGAAGATCATCGCCATGAGGGAAGGAAGCACGACGGCTGCGGCAAAATACAGAAGCATTGCCCGCATATCAATGCCGTTCGCGGTCGGTACGCTGAACTCAAAGCCGAGGACGCTGAGCTCCAATCGACCGGTACGGATCGATCCCGCCAGAGCGTCCGCGAGAAATGTGCGGTCCGCAAACGAGTATATTCCGGCTGTGAGCATGAGAGCGGCCGTCATCCAATAGCCGAGCTCTGTAAATTTTGTGATGATCTTGGCCGCCTTGACGATCCAACGGTTCCACTTCATTTTTCCGACCTCCTCAAGATGCTTGATGAGGACAGTATAACCGCCGAGTATTCGTTTGTCAATATATTCTTATCGTTTTACGATAAATTATATATGATTATCATAAAATCATCACGCGGATATAGGCAAAGCCCCCGACCGCAGCCGGGGGCTTTGAGAAGAGAGCGTTAAATTGATTGGACGGTCGGTCATTCCAGCTCCACCGTGGCGGGGGGCTTGGAGGTGACGTCGTAGAGGATGCGGTTGACGCCCTTGACCTCGTTCACGATGCGGCGGGAGACGGTGTCGAGCAGCTCCCACGGCAGGCGCGAAAAGTCGGCGGTCATGAAGTCCTGCGTCTCCACCGCGCGCAGCGCGATGGCGTAGTCATAGGTGCGCTCGTCGCCCATCACGCCGACCGAGCGCAGGTTTGTGAGCGCGGCGAAATACTGGTTGATGCTGCGCTCGAGACCGGCCTTGGCGACCTCCTCGCGGAAGATGGCGTCCGCCTCGCGGACGATGTGCAGCTTCTCCTCGGTGATCTCGCCGATGACGCGGATGGCAAGGCCCGGGCCGGGGAAGGGCTGACGCCAGACAAGGCTTTCGGGCAGGCCGAGCTCGATGCCGAGCTGGCGCACCTCGTCCTTGAAGAGACGGCGCAGGGGCTCGATGATCTCCTTGAAGTCCACATGTTCGGGAAGTCCGCCGACGTTGTGGTGGCTCTTGATGACGACGCTCTCGCCGCCGACGCCGGATTCCACCACGTCGGGGTAGATGGTGCCCTGCGCGAGAAAATCGACGCGGCCGAGCTTTTTGGCCTCCGCTTCAAAGACGCGGATGAACTCCTCGCCGATGATCTTGCGCTTGCGCTCCGGCTCGGAGATGCCGGCGAGCTTGGTGAGAAAACGCTCCTGCGCGTTCACGCGCACGATGCGCATGCCGAGGCAGTCGTGCATGGCGCGCTCGACCTGATCGCCCTCGTCCTTGCGCAGCAGGCCGTGGTCGACAAAGATGCAGGTGAGCTGCTCGCCGACCGCGCGGTAGAGGAGCGCGGCGGCCACGGCGCTGTCCACGCCGCCGGAGAGCGCCAGCAGCACCTTGCCGCTGCCGACCTTGGCGCGGACCTCCTCAATGGCTTCGCTGACGTAATTCGCCATGCTCCACTCGGGGGAAAGGCCGCAGATATTATAGAGAAAGTTTTTCAGAATTTCGGTGCCGTGGACGGTATGCAGCACCTCGGGATGGAACTGCACGCCGTAGAGCTTCTTTTCCGCGTTCTCGATGGCGGCGTAGGCGCAGCCCGCGGTGTGCGCGATGGCGCGGAAGCCGGGGGAGAGCCTTTCGACCTCGACGCCGTGGCTCATCCAGCAGATGCTCGTCGGCTCGATGCCGTCGAACAGCAGACTCGTGCCGTCGTGCGTCAGCTCCACCTTGCCGTACTCGCGGACCTCGGCTCTGCGGCAGGCGCCGCCGAGCTGATGGATCATCAGCTGCTGGCCGTAGCAGATGCCGAGAATGGGCAGACCCAGCTCGAAAATGGCGTTGTCGAGCGCGGGGGCGTTCGGCTCAAACACCGTCGCGGGGCCGCCGGTGAAGATGATGGCGGCGGGGCCGAAGGCGCGGATGTCGTCCATCGACATGGTGTAGGGCTTGATCTCACAGTAGACGCCGCATTCACGCACGCGGCGCGCGACGAGCAGATTGTACTGCCCGCCGAAATCCAATACCAGTACCTTTTTCATCTCAGTCGTCCTCACGGAAGAGAATGCCGTTCTCATCTGCCTGCTCGATGACGGCGAGGGCCTTGTACGGTACGCCGGAGGCACGGAATTTGTCGCCGCCGCCCTGGAAACCCTTTTCGACCGCGACGCCGATGCCCTCGAGTGTCGCGCCCGCGGCGTTGACGAGGTCGATGAGACCCTGCATCGCGTAGCCCTTCGCCATAAAGTCGTCGATGATGAGAACGTGGTCGTCCGCGTGCAGCCACTCATGGCTGACGATCAGCGTGACCTTCTTTTTATAGGTATAAGAAAAGACCTCGCTCTGGTACAATCCGCCCTCGATGTTATCGCTCTTCGCCTTCTTGGCGAACAGCATGGGAACACCGTATTTCTGAGCGCAGATCGTGGCCAAAGCGATGCCGCTTGCCTCCGCTGTTAAAACCATGGTGATCTTGCTGATGTCAAAATACTTCGCAAACTCATCGGCCAGAGCCTCGAGCAGTTTGGTGTCGACGCGGTGGTTGAGAAAGCCGTCGACCTTGATGATGTTGCCGGGCAGGACCTTGCCTTCGCGGCGAATGCGTTCCTTGAGCAGTTCCATGGGACCGTCCTCCTGTCGTATAATATAAGTGCGCGAACTGTGCTGCCATTGTAGATATTGTATCGTATGATAGAGCATTTGCGCAAGAAAAACAAGGTGACGGAGGGACCAAAAAAAGAGAGAGAAAAGCGCCCGTTTTCGGGCGCTTTTTATGGTTTTGCACAGTTTGATAAGCACAGCTGATGATGAGCATCAGGCGCGCGCATCGCGCTCAGCCCGCATTGGAGTAGAGACGGGCCTCCAGCGCGTCGAGCCCGGCAAGGATATTTTCAACTGCCTGCTGTGTGTCGGGGTCCTCAGCAGGACCGCTGCAAAAGAGCAGATAGGAACTTCCCTCCAGCAGCGACGCCACCCCCTCGCGGAAGCGCACAAATTCCGCCTGCGTCGCACGGTCGATGTCGGGGACCGGCGCGGCGCCGTCCGCTTCGAGCGCAAAGGTGATGGTGTTTCCGTCAAGGTAGCGCTCCCGCCCGCCGGCGTAGGAGATCAAATCGTAGGAGCAGCTGCCCACGCCCCTGTCCTCATGGGTCTGATAGCACAGCACATCCGCGCCCCACACGCCGTTTTTATCCTCTCCGTAGCAGAGGAAGAAAGTGTCCCAACCGGTATAGTAGGGGGTGACCTCCTTGGTGAAGAGCACCGTACCGTTGTACTTCCTCGCCTCCAGCGTGTAGCGGCATTTTGCAAATTCATCCGGCTCCGAGGTCGTGAGGACGAGGATCTCGTACTCACCGTCGCGGTCGAGGTCGGCATAGGCGAGGGGCTTTTCATTGACTGTGTAGACCTCGGTGAAGCTCTTTACCCCGTCCGCGCTGTAGTAAATCTCCGTGTCGCGCCGCGCGAGGTACAGCCCGCCCTCCCCATCGGGACGGTAGGTGTCGGTGTAATACTCGGGCGTGACATGCCATTGACAGATGCACGCCTCATTTTCCGCATCGATCTCAAGCTGATAGGTCCAGCTGCCATAAGGCTGAAAGCTGGAGGTCTCCGCGTCGTAGAACCAGTAATAATAGGGCAGGTTGTAGGCAGGCGTGTCGATCTGCAGACCGAGGTCCGTGTAGCCGTCGAAGTTATAGTCGCCGGTCGCAAGGCAGTTCTCGGGCGACCAGCAGCTCGTGTAGCCGTCCGCACCCCAAACCTCGTCGCCGAGGTCGGAGATCAGAAGATTCTCTTCTCTGCCGTCGTCCCACAGAAGGTGGATGCGGCTCACGCCGCAGTCATACTCCCCGTTCTGATAGCCGTATAGCTCAAGCGTCGCCGTCCTGCCCTCGCAGAGTGTGAACGGCTCCGTGCGCAGCAGCACATCGTCCGCGTGCAGGACGGTCCATTCATCGTCCGTGGCGGGCTGCTCGGCGACAGGCTCCGGCGGCTCGTCGGGCAGCGGCGTGTCTGCGTTGGTTTTTTCGCCGCAGGCGGCGAGCGTCAGCGCGAGCGCCGCGGCAAGCAGCAGCGCAAAAAGTCTTTTTTTCATGTCGTTCCTCCTCTGCTTTTTCTGTATGTCACTATTGTATCATATCACCAAAGAGAAGTCACTACAAAACGGTTACAAAAAAGAGAGCGCCGAGGCGCTCTCTTTCGCGGTGCGGGATCTTACTTCTTCTCGTCCTCGAGCAGACCCTTGAAGCTGGCGGCAAGGCCGGCAAGGCTCTGGATCTCGCTCGGCACGATGATCTTCGTCGCCTGCCCGTCGGCGGCCTTTTCGAAGGATTCGAGCGCCTTGAGCTTGACGACCTGATCGTTGGGGTTGGCGTTGTTGAGGAGCTTGATGGAGTCCGCCAGCGCGGTCTGCACCTTCATGATGGCCTCGGCCTCGCCCTCGGCGCGCAGCACAGCGGCCTGACGCTCGGCCTCGGCGTGGAGAATGGCGGCCTGCTTCTCTGCGTCCGCCTTGAGGATGGTGGACTGCTTCTCACCCTCGGCGACGAGGATCTGGCTCTGCTTCTGACCCTCGGCCTGCAGGATGGACTCGCGGCGCTCGCGCTCGGCCTTCATCTGCTTTTCCATGGCGTTCTGAATTTCCTTGGGCGGCAGAATGTTCTTCAGCTCCACGCGGTTGACCTTGATGCCCCAGGGGTCGGTGGCCTCATCAAGGATGGAGCGCATCTTGGCGTTGATGACGTCGCGGCTGGTGAGGGACTGGTCAAGCTCCATTTCGCCGATGATGTTGCGGAGCGTCGTGGCGGTGAGGTTCTCGATGGCGTTCATCGGGTGCTCGACGCCGTAGGTGTAGAGCTTGGGGTCGGTGATCTGAAAATAGATGACCGTGTCGATCTGCATGGTGACGTTATCCTTGGTGATGACGGGCTGGGGATCGAAGTCGGCGACCTGCTCCTTGAGGCTGACCTTCTTGACCACGCGCTCAATGAAGGGGATCTTCAGGTGCAGGCCGACGTTCCAGGTCGCGCTGTACGCGCCGAGACGCTCGACGACGTAGGCGCGGGACTGCTGCACGACGTGGATGTTGCTCACAACAAGAATGAGCACGAGCACGACGAGCACGATGACGCCGATGTAGTTGAAAATGGATGCGATAGGCATATTACGGTTCCTCCCTTTCTTTTCTGACGAAGAGCTTGACGCCCTCCATTCGGACGATGGTGACCATGGAGCCGCGGGCGATCACGTCGCCGTCCTCGCTGCGGGCGGTCCATGTTTTGCCGTCGATGTAGACGGCGCCGGTGGTGTTTTCGTTGTCGATGGTCTCGGTGACCTTGGCCGTGTGGTGCAGCACGCGGTCAGCGTTGGTGGGAACGATGGTCTTATCCAGCATTTTGTGCGCCAGCGGGCGCGTTGCGACCAGCGCCGCGATGGAGACCGCCAGAAAGACGACGATCTGCAGCCAGAGCACCGCGCCGAGCTCCAGCGAGAGCAGCGCGGCCACCGCGCCCGCCACGAACCAGATGGAGACCAGCCCTGCCGTCGCCGCCTCGGCGATGCCGAAGATGACGATGGCGGCGATCCATACGAATGTCATGTTGCCTCCCGAACCTCCTTTCATACTGTGGGCAAGCGCCATCAGCGAGAGCAGAACGATGAAGACCAGCGTGCCGCCGATGAGCTTGTCATAGGGGGAAAGATTGCTGAGAAAGTCAACAAAGGAACGCTTGAGCGGCTTGCCGGCGATGGGCTGCTCGACCTCGGCCTCCTCCGCCTCGACGGGCGGAAGCTCGTCAGCGAAGAGCGCGTCGAGCGTCGTGTGGTAGCGGTGGCAGATGTAGAGGATCTTTTCGATCTCCGGGTAGCCGCGGCCGGACTCCCAACGCGACACCGCCTGCCGCGAGACGTGCAGCTGCTCGGCAAAGGTCTCCTGCGTCATGCCGCTTTGCTTTCGGACCTCCTGCAGCTTTTCGCCAAAGGCCATTTCCCTGTTCCTCCGTTTCTCTCTGTGCGGTTATCCTACCGCCCGCGCCGTGTTTTTTCCACCAACCTGCGCTTGCGTTTTGCGTTTTTGCCTGTCCGACGCGCAACTTTAACGTTACATTGCCCGCCGGAGGGGCGTTTGGGGCTTTTCCTTTGGGGCTTTTCCATAGTATACCATAGGGCGAGGGGAATTACCATGCTTTTTTTGCGCGCGGACGATTGCGTTTTTGCGCCGCGTCCGCTATACTGGAAAAAACGAAAGAGGAAAGCGATGGAAACGCCATGCTGCAATTTGCCATTCCCTGCCTGCTGGGGCTCGAGAGTCTGGTGGGCGATGAAGTGAAAAAGCTCGGTCTTGCCGACGTTCGCGTGGAAAACGGGCGTGTGCTGTGCCGCGGCGAGGAGCGCGACCTCGCGCGGCTGAACATCAACCTGCGCTGCGGTGCGCGCGTGCTGCTCGTGCTCGCGAGCTTCCGCGCGACGGATTTTGAAACGCTCTTTCAGGGCACCCGCGCCGTGCGCTGGGAGGACTGGGTCCCCCGCGAGGGCGAGTTCCCCGTGACGGGCTATTCCATCAACTCCACGCTGCACTCCGTTCCCGCCTGCCAGTCCATCGTGAAGAAGGCGGTCGTCGAGCGGCTCGGGGCGGCCTACGGGCTGCAAACGCTGCCGGAGACCGGCAAACGCTATCAGATCCGCTTCTCGATCATGAAGGACGAGGTGATGCTCTGCCTCGACGCGAGCGGCGAGGGGCTTTACAAGCGCGGCTACCGCGCCGTCGGCGTAGCGGCTCCGCTCAAGGGGACGCTGGCCGCCGCGATGGTGAAGCTCTCGCACTACAATGGGCGTGACCCGTTCTGCGACCCCTTCTGCGGCAGCGGCACCATCGCCATCGAGGCGGCGCTGATCGCCAGGAACCGTGCCCCGGGTCTGAACCGCAGCTTTGCCGCGCAGCACTGGGCGATGGTGGACAAAAGGATATGGCTCGACGCGGCGGACGAGGCGATGAACAACGAATTTCATGACAAGACCTACGAGATCTGGGGCGGCGACATCGACCCTCACGCCGTTGAGATCGCGCGGCACAACGCGGAGCTTGCCGAGGTGGACGATACGGTGCGCTTTGAGGTGGACAATGCGACGCGCTTCCACTGGGGTGGGCAGTATGGGCGCGTTGTGACGAATCCGCCCTACGGCGAGCGTCTGCTGGAGCAGAAGGAGGCCGAGGAGCTTTACCGCGCCTTCGGCCGCGCAGTGGATAAGCTGCCGGAGACGTGGCGCGTTTATGTGCTCTCGTCGCACACGGAGTTTGAGCGCTGCTTCGGCCGCACAGCCGACAAAAAGCGCAAGCTCTACAACGGTATGCTCAAGTGCGACCTGTTCATGTATGGGAAGAGAGTGTAAGGAGGAAAACGCCTTGAAACACATTTTTATCATCAATCCGTCGGCCGGTAAGAACGACAGCCGCCAGCGCATTTATGCGATGGCAGAGGCGCTGCGGGAAAAGCACGGTCTGGACGTACGGTGTATGCTCACCGCGTCAGTCGGCCACGCGGCCACGCTCGCGCGCGGCCTCGCCGAGAGCGGAGAAGAGGTGCGGCTCTATGCCTGCGGCGGCGACGGCACGGTCAATGAGGTCGCCAACGGCATCGCGGGCTATGCCAACGCCGCGATGACCTGTATCCCCATCGGCACGGGCAATGATTTTCTCAAAAACTTCGGCGCGGACTACGAAAAGTTTCTCGATGCGGAAAATCTCTGGAACGGCAAGACGCAGGCGCTCGACCTCATCGACTGCAGCGGGCGTTACTGCCTGACGATCGCCTGCTCGGGCATCGACGCGCGCATTGCCGAGAGCGTGCATAAGTTCAGCGCCAATCCGCACCTGAGCGGGCGCGGCAGCTATCTGGTCAGCGTGGCGGCGAATGGCATCTTCGGCCGCATCGGACGGCATTGGACGGTCTGGCTGGACGAGGAAAGGCTCGAGGACGACTTCGCCCTCGTCTCCATGTGCAACGGACGCTACTACGGCGGCGGCTCCACGCCGGTGCCGGAGGCGCGGATGAACGACGGCGTGCTGCACACGGTTTTGGTGAAAAACATCAGCAAGCTCCGCTTCGCGCGGCTCTTCCCGGACTACTCCGCAGGAAACCACGAAAAGCTCCCGAAGGACGTGGTGCGCTTTTCCACGGCGAAGGTCGTGCGCATCCACTCCGACGACGGCGACATCGTGACCTGTCTGGACGGCGAGTGCTCCCATTCGCACGACGTGACGCTCCGCCTGGCGGAAAAAAAGCTCAATTTCTTCGGCCCTGCCGGCTGCGACCCGAACGCGACGGCGCGCTGAGAGAATTTTACCAAACTGTGAATTTTTGCAAATCGGCAAGATTTTTCATAAAATCCCCTTGCAATATCGCTTGCCTTGCGCTATGATAGCACCGTTGGTTAGCACTCGATCGCAATGAGTGCTAACCAACGGTGAATTTGTTTTTTCAAATTTGTGAAAATATAGAAGGAGGCACATTCCCATGAAACTCACTCCGCTTGCCGACCGCGTCATCCTCAAGATGCTCGAGGCCGAAGAGACCACCAAGGGCGGCATCATCCTGACCGCCAGCGCTAAGGAGAAGCCCTCGATCGCCGAGGTCATTTCCGTCGGCCCCGGCGGCATGGTCGACGGCCACGACGTCGTCATGACCGTCAAGCCCGGCGACAAGGTCATCACCAGCAAGTATTCCGGCACCGAGGTCAAGGTCGATGACGAGGAATACACCGTCGTCCGTCAGTCTGATATCCTTGCCATCGTTGAGTAAAATGCGCAAAGAGGGAGCAGGCTCCCCCTTTGGATTCCCCACCGCCAGTCTGCGGACTG